>Ga0180434_10007776_pt1 | contig 12002 bp, 3 predicted proteins | sample SS_ome_7_FD_132453 | JGI IMG/M metagenome (GOLD analysis project Ga0180434, IMG submission 132453) | Hypersaline lake sediment archaeal communities from the Salton Sea, California, USA - SS_1_D_2 metaG | ecosystem: Environmental > Aquatic > Non-marine Saline and Alkaline > Hypersaline > Sediment... | reverse complement strand
GGGGAGAAAGCCCACCATGGTGGTGGCCGTTGTCATGATCCGGGGCCTCAGACGTATCTTGGCGGCGTCCGCCACCGCCCGGTGGGCGGTAAGGCCTTGCCGGTCCTGGATGTCGCGGGCGTAGGTGAGGAGCAGGACGCCGTCATTAACCGTGGCGGCCACAACCACCAGGATTCCGATTATGACCGTGGCACCCAGGGGCAGCCCCACGGCATACATGAGAAACACCGCGCCGGCCAGGCAGACAGGCACGCTGCCCAGGACCAGGCCCGGAAGTTTGAGGCTGTTGAACTGTACTGTAAGCACGATGAAGGAAAAGAAGAGCGCGAAAGCGAGCACGGTAAGCACCGTGTCCTTCATCTCGGCCATCATCTCGGCCCTGCCGCCGAGGTCGAATTCGTAGCCCGCCGGCCGGTCCGACCCGGCCAGGGCGGCTCTGAGTTCCCTCACCGCACCAGCCAGATCCTTGTCTGCGATATCCGCTTCCACGGTAATCTGTCTGACCTGGTTTTCCCGGACGATCTCGACCGGGCCCGAGCCGGGGATGACATCGGCGATATCCCGCACGCGTAGATGCTCGCCCCGGATGTTGGTGAGCGGGAGGTTTTCCACGTCCCGGGCTGTGGTAAGAAGGTCCAGCGGCACCACCACCCGGATATCGTAGTAATCCGCCCCGTCCCGGTAACGCGTGGCCACGGCGCCTGTGATGAGGGAGCGCAGAGCCACGGCCACATCCGATACGGAGACGCCGAGCTCTGCGGCCTTGGTCCGATCCACTATGACCTGATACTCGGGCTTCGACAGGTCCATGGAGATCGATACATTCTCAAACCGCTCCAGCTTCTTTATCGCCCCCACCGCGCCGGCTGCAAGGTCGGCGAGTATGTCCGTATCCTGGCCGCGCACCTGCAGGATGACGTCGGATGCCCTCATGCCGTGGACACCCTTGATGGGCATCTGCCGCACCATGGCCCTGCCGCCGGGCGGCTGCACCCCACCCACCAGTTTGCGCAGGCGGGAGACGTATGCTCCGGTGGTCATATTACGCGCCGCCTTGGGTACAAGCTGAATATCCACCTCGCCTTCATTGGCGATTTCATAGGTGGTGAGTCCCCTCACCTGCCCGCCTGCCAGGCTGAAAGTGCTCTGGATCAGCGGATCGCCGGCAATCCGGTCTTCTACTCTCCGCAACGCCCTGTCGGTTTCTTCCACGGAAGCCCCGGTCGGCATCTTGACCTTTACCATGAGCCGCCCGTCGTCTATAAGGGGCAGGAACTCGCCGCCCAGCCGTCCGAGCAGCATCAAGGCTACCAGAAAGGCAAGAAGGAAGGCCGGAACGGCGATCCATCGCCGGGCGATAACCCGGTCCAAGCCGCGGCCGTAGCGCTCCGTTAACCGCGCGAACAGGCGCTCAAAGGCGCCGGGCCGCTCTCTGGGCCGCCGTGAGCCGAACAGGGTCGCAGTGATCATGGGGGTGACCGACACCGCCACAACCAGACTGATGACTACTATTCCCGCCATCACCAGGATGAGCTCTCGAAATAGCAGGCTGGTAAGACCCGGAACAATGAGAAACGGCACGAACAGGGCCAGGAACGAAAGAGTCGCCGCCACAATGGCCGGGCCCACCTCGCCGGTTGCCTCCACCGCCTGGACCGACGCGTCCCGTTCGGGATAAAGGCGCCCGAAGCGCGAGATGTTCTCGACCACTAGTATGGAATTATCCAGTACCACCCCGATGGCCACCACCAGCCCGCCCAGGGAGAAGAGATTGAGCGAAAAGCCGGCGAACTTCATCAGGCCGAAGTTGAGCACCAGGGTGAGCGGCAGCACTATTACCATTGTCAATACCTGCCTTGCGCTGCCCAGGAACAGGTAGACCACGATGATAAGCAGTATGGCCGCCGCCACCGCCGCATTTCGCACGCCCGCAAGCGCTTGCTTCACATAAACGGCCTGGTCTTCCATGTATTCGAGCCGGAGGCCCTCGGGGAGAGCGGGTGTCAATTCCGTAAGAAGCCGGGCTACCGCCTCGGCCGTCTCCACGGTGTTGGCTTCAGCCTCTTTCAAGACCGAAATCTTGACGCATTCCCGGCCGTTGAAGCGGCTTATGACGCGCGCCTCCTCGTGGCCGTCCACCACCTCGGCGATGTCCCCCAGGCGCACCTTCCGGTGGCCTTCCGCCCCCACCACAACGCTCCGGATATCGTCCAGGCTTGAATACTCGCCCATTGTGCGGGCGATGACTTCCTTGGGGCCGACCGTGACCCGGCCGCCGGCGAGCTTGACGTTCTCGGAGGCGATGCGCTTTATCACCGCATCAAGCGAGAGCCCGTGCTTCTCCACGGCGGGGGGATCGAGCAGGATGCGGATCTCGCGCCGGAGGCCCCCCACGACCTCCGTCCCGGCAACCCCCCGGACGGCCAAGATGCGGTCCTGCAGCCGGTTTTCGGCCCAATCACGCAATTCCACGGGACCCCAGCGGCCGGAGCTTACCGTAAGCTGCATCACGGGAAGCTGGGAGGGGTCGGCCTTGAACACATAAGGAGGTTCAATGTCCCCGGGCAGATGCTGCTCCGCCCGGGTCAATGCGGCGAGCACATCCTGAAAAGCAACGTCTATATCGGCGCCGTATTCGAAGTAGACGTCCAGCGCATAGAGTCCTTCCACGGAAGAGGAGGCGATGTAATCCAGGCGGTCCACGGTGGCCATGAGGCGTTCGACCGGATCGGCGATGTCGGCCTCGATCTCCTCCGGGGTGGCTCCCTGCCACCTTATCTGCACCTTGACCAGGGGATAGGTGACACCCGGCAGGTAATCCACCGGAAGCCCGGCGAGGCCGTAGAGACCCAGAACAGCGAGAGCGATAACGACGGCACTCGTGGCCAGCCGGCGGTGGACCGCGTAGCGAGTTATCTTCACGGCCGGTCTTCTCCCGCCCCGGCCTTAGGCTCGGCGACAGGTTCAGGCATGCCCCGGGACTCGCCCTTGCCGGCTCGGCCGTCTATGGCAAGCCTCACAACCGCGCCCTCTTTGAGTGTCTCGCTCCCGGCGACCACGACCGAGTCTCCGGGATCGACTCCCGCCACGATCTGGACGCGGTTGCCTTCCCGGATGCCGGTCACAACCCGGCGCCTTGAGGCTCTACCCTCCTTCACGACGAAGACCCAGTTCCCCTCCGGCCCGGAAAGCACCGCCTCCGCCGGCACCACAACGGCGTCACCGGCGGTCTCGAGCAGCACGTTCAGGCGGGCGAACATACCGGGAAGAAGGCTAACGGATCCACCGGGAACGATCTCAACGGTCCGGGTGCGCAAACGCGGATCGAGATAGGGATAGACCCGCTCGATTCTACCCCTGAGGATACTGTCCGGATGGGCGTCCAGCCTGATCCTGACCGGCATGCCTGTCGCGATCCGGGCGGCGTGCCTTTCAGGAACCGCCGCACGAATCACCAACCCGACGGGATCGTACATCTCGAGCAAGGGAGCGCGAGGTGCTACGAACTGGCCTTCCTTCACGATTACCTGCGATACCACCCCACCCCACGGAGCGGTGATGGCGTAGTCCTGTGCCTTTTCCTCCGCGCTGACCAGCTCGGCCCGCGCCTTTTCAAAGGCGGTCTCCGCTTGATCGAGGTCTTCGACGGACACGAGTCCGCTTTCTGCGAGCCGGCGCTTTCTAACCAGGTTCTCTTCTTCCCTGGCGAGGTCCTCCTGGAGCGATGCGATCAGGGCATCGACGGCGTCCCGCCGCCCAATCCGGAGCAGCGAATCCCCCGCCCCTACGAGGTCGCCTTCCCTCACGCGCACATCTACTACAGGACCCTCGGCGGGAGAAGCCAGCCGAGCGATACGATAGGGTTCCACGGTGCCCGTCAATTCCAACCCGTCCGAGATCAAGCCTCTTGAAGCCGGGATCACGCGCACTGCCGCCGGCGGCGTCTCTCTGGCGGCCTGACCGGTTTCAGATCTGACGGAAACGACCTCACGGACGAGCACCACGCCCGCTACCGCAATCGCACCGATCAGAAGCGCTGCCAAGACGGTTCGGTTTTTCATTCTTCACCATTCCCGATCCAAGCCGGGCCCGGGCCGTCGAGAACCCGGTCCGCCCTCACAGTGCGCCCGGCACCGGTAGTGGGCTAGCCGCTTTCCGTAGGGAGCACAAGAGCCCTTGATAACCTGAGCGATTAATGCCATCTTTCACCCCTTACAATAGTAAACGGGTGACCTCCGCGAAACCCCCACCTGCACGGTGCCGAATGCGTCCGGACCGGCTTGTGCACGGTCTCGAGCCGGGACGAATTCGGTTTCTTCGCCCGATGCGCTGTCAGGCATCTTGCCCACAATCTTGAACCCGAACCGAGGATGGTTTATGTTATGGGAACCTGGGGCGATATCATCAAAGCGGCCCCGGTTTGCCTGCCGTGGATATTTGCCCGGATGTTGGTTGTGAGGCTCTCCAGGGAGGAGATGATGAGCCGGGATCGAGGCGACCTGCACTGGCACGCGTTGGATGAGTCGGAGATGATGAGCCGGTTGAGGACCGGCGAGGATGGTCTCTCAGCCGACGAAGCCGCGCGGCGTCTCGATGCCGCCGGCCGCAATACCCTCCAGGGCCAGGAGGGCATCCATCCGGCCGTGCTGCTTCTGACCCAGTTTCATAATCCGCTGATGTACCTATTGTTCGGTGCCCTGGCCCTGTCCGTGGCGGCGGGGCATGTTGTGGACGCAGGGGTCATAGGCGGGGTGATAATCCTCAATGCCCTCTTAGGATTCGTCGAGGAGTGGCGTGCCGAGGGGGCCCTTGCGGCCCTACGGCAAATGAGCGCCCCGCTGGCCCGTGTCCGGCGCGGGGGCCGTACCGAGGAGATCGACGCCGCCCAGGTGGTTCCGGGGGACCTCTTGGTGCTGGAGACGGGGCACCGTGTGGCCGCCGACGCCCGGGTGCTGTCTTCGGAGGAGCTCGAGGCCGACGAATCCGCGCTTACCGGCGAGTCCGATCCGGTTGCCAAGCGGGCCGGCCGGGTGGAGCGAGAGACCGCCGTTGCCGACCGGAACAATATGGTCTGGATGTCCACACCCGTCACCGGCGGCAGGGGCCTGGCGGTGGTGGTGGAGACGGGAGCGCGCACCCAGATGGGCCGCATAGCCTCCGAGGTCAGCGAGACAGGGCGCGAGAAGACGCCTTTGCAGAAGCGCATGTCGAGGCTGGGACTGGTGCTCGGCATAGCCGGAGTGGCTCTGGGCGGCGCTGTGTTCGCCCTGGGTCTCGTGCGCGGCCGGGGGGTCGTCGAGATGCTCCTGTTCTCCGTGGCGGTCGCCGTCTCGGCGATTCCCGAGGGGCTTCCGGCCGTGATCAGCGTAACGCTGGCTCTTGGCGTGCGGCGCATGGCCGACCGCGGGGCGATTATCCGCCGGCTGCCCGCGGTCGAAACGCTCGGCTCGACCACGGTCATCTGCACCGACAAGACCGGCACGCTGACCATGAACCAGATGACCGTGGAACGCCTCTGGGCCGGCGGACGGCGGTTCCGGGTTACCGGCGAGGGCTACGAGGCGGAAGGGCGCATCCTGGACGACGGGGATGAACCGGTGGAGGATCTTCCAGGACCGCTCGAGCTCTTGCTCCGAATCGGGGCCCTCTGCAACAACGCCGAACTCGCCGAGGGGGAGAATGGTCGGCGGGTGGACGGTGATCCGAGCGAAGGGGCGCTGCTGGTACTGACCCGCAAGGCCGGTTTGGAGCCGGAGGATCTGGCCGAACGATACCCCCGGCGGCACGAGATTCCCTTTTCGAGCGACGCCAGGTACATGGCCACGGTTCACGACACCCCCGATGGAGGCCGGTGGTTGTTGGTCAAGGGGGCGCCTGAGCGCGTGCTGTCCTTCTGCAGCCGCGTTCTGATGGACGACAAGCCGCGCGAGATGGACGACGAGCTCCGCCGAAAGATAGCCGCCAAAAGCGAGGCGCTGGCCGGCGAGGCTTACCGGGTCTTGGCCTGTGGCTTCAAGGAGGTCCCCCGTGATGCGGATAAGCCTCCTCGCGAAGAGGCCGAGCGGGGACTTACCTTCGTGGGCCTGTGGGGCATGATGGACCCGCCGCGCGGGGAGACGATGCAGGCGGTGGCCGATACGGCGGAGGCGGGCATACGCACCGTTCTGATAACCGGAGATCACGCTACCACTGCTCTTGCGGTCGCACGCAAGGTGGGTATAACCAAGGCCGAGAAAGCCCTCTCGGCCGACGATGTGGAGCGGTTGGAGAAACGGCCGCTTGCCGAACGGGCCATCGAGACCGCCGTAATAGCCCGCGTGGCCCCGAAACACAAACTCAAGATCACGGAGGCATTGAAGGACGCCGGCCACGTGGTGGCCATGACCGGCGACGGCGTAAACGACGCCCCGGCCCTCAAAGGAGCCGACATCGGTGTGGCTATGGGAAAGAGCGGCACCGAGGTGGCAAAGGAAGCCGCCGACATGGTACTGACCGACGACAACTTCGCCACCATCGTCCATGCTGTCGAGGAAGGGCGAACCATCTACCTGAATCTGCAGCGCGTCGTCTTTTTCCTACTGGCCACCAACCTGGGCGAAGTATTGACCTTGATTATGGCGCTCATTCTCGGGCTGGACCTGCCGCTTACGGCAGTGATGATCCTGTGGATCAACCTGGTCACCGACGGCGCGTGCACGATCCCTCTGGGACTTGAACCCCGCCACCAGGATGTCCTCAAACACCCGCCGCGCGATCCGCGCGCCCCCATCCTAGGCCGGCCCATGATACTCCGCGTAGCCGTGCTGACCCCTCTTATGGCCATCGGCACCCTGGGCTTGTTCGCGTGGTACCAGGAAGGCGGCCGCGGCCTGGCGTATTCGAGATCCGTCGCCTTTGCCGTTCTGGCCGCTTTCCAGTGGTTCCAGGCCTTCAACGCCCGGTCGCACTATCTCTCGATACTCAAGATTGGCCTCGTCGCCAATCGCTGGCTGCTTCTGGGCGTGGGAATGGCGGCGGCGCTACAGATCATCGTCATCCAGACGCCGCTGGGGCAATCGCTCTTCGGCACCGCGCCGCTTTCCTGGACGGCCTGGCTGCTTGTGGTCGGTGTGGCTGCGTCGATCTGGGCGGCGGATGAGATCTTGAAAGCCCTCGGCGCATATGGCCGCCCCCATCGGTAAGTCCGGGATCCATGGGCTGCACCACCGGGACCAAACCGAAGGCACCGCACACCCCCGCGCGGCGCGGGAGCGTGAAGCCGGCCTGCAGTTGACAGGGCGCGCCAAGATACCCACAAGAGAGGCCTGTTGCGTCAAAATAAGAAGTATCTGAAATGGCATTGGTTGCCTCAGAAATAGATGTATCTGAAGTGGTGGTGATATTTCGAGGGAGTGAGAGGCATGGATGGACGAGGTATGCTGCGGGCGTACTTGGGTTCGAGACAAACCGATGCTCCGCTGCCCTTCCAGATTCTTTTCCCGGTCTTCTTTTGGTACCTGCTTGTGCAAAATCGCGGCCTCAGAGGCCCCACACGGCTTCGACCGACACGCTTTTCCAGGGCCATTGCAGCTCAGTCCCGGCTTTTTTGACGAGGATAAGGATGGGCTGTGAGACCAGGGGCCTGGACGGCTCAAACCCGTCACCATGGCCTGGAGCGGATTGGATCTTACCTTAGGCGAGTGCTGGATCAGGGAGGTGGCGGAAGGTGGCGAAATCTCGCTTGATGTGGACGGGGAGTACATCGCTCCCGAGCTTGCGAGTGAGGCTCTCCTGGCGCCATACCGGATTCAACGTTCACAGTAAGGTAAGAACCACTACAACGGAAGACGCCCGGAGGGTGGCAAGATATATGGCCAAGCCAATCCTGGCTCTGGGGCGCCTCTCATTCGATAAGGACTAGGGCAAGGTCAGATACCAATACGGAGACGGCGATACCGACCGGGTGGATATGGACTACCTGGACTTCATTGCCCGAGTCACCGCCCATATCCCCGATAAGGGACAGGTGATGGTCCGTTATTATGGTCTTTACAGTAATGCCTGATCCCCTCACCTGCCCTGCCTGCCGGGCCGAGATGAAAGTCATTGCCTTCATCACCAACTATGCCGTCATAGACAAGATCATCCACCACCTGGGATTCACCTTCACCGCCAAGAGACCCCGCCACGTGTCCGCCAGGAGGAACTATACTCATACATCTTGCACCCAAAGGCGGGCGCAGGGATACCCCCCCGCCACGGCGCCGTCAGAGGCCCTAAGACCATATCTCGACCCCTGCCGCCTGATCCGCTAACGATATCCTGGGCGAACACCTCACCGGCCGACTCGAAATTTCCTGAAAATACCTGACTCACCTCATGTCGAGAAAACGAACTTCCTATAGGTAATCGGTGTTATCGCATAATCGGATTGTCTGAACGGGTCTTTTGCTTATCCGACTCAGTGTCAAAAGATATCATGATATAACTGCTGCTGTTGCAGGATATACCCTCCACTGTCTGTGTGGTGCCTGCAAATTGCCAGAACCGTTCAACTGTACAGTTATCACATAGCCACTGCCCCGTGGCCTCGTTCTCCTGCGAATCATAGAATGGAGATATGAACGTAGCGGGAAGGTCGACGTCACCATTGCTCTCGATGCTCCAGGTACTGATCAACCCTTGATCTTCCCATGACGAGTTGTAACTAAACCTGATAACATGGTAGGTCTTCGGGTCTATCTCGATTTCAACTGTGCCTTCTTCATAGTGGTAATCCGGGTCAAGCTCGCCGATAAACTTGTTCCCCTGGAATCCGCCCCGAATGTAGGACTGTCCAACAGCCATATCCGTAGTAAACGTCGTCGTGTCGTGGGTATCCACACTCTTAATGGTCATATTGCAGTAGAGCATGAAATCGCAGTGGTCGTAGTGGAAATTCGGCGTCAGCACCTCGAAGTTCATGTCCACAATCCGATTATCCTTGTAATCAGGTGTCCGGTAATTCGCGTTGGTCAGGACAAAGACAATGCCGTGATAGTCGTTGTCCTTCAGTGCCCTAAGATTGCTCACCGTGATCTCTGTCGTCGCCTCATCCCACGGTTCAAGGAAGTAACCAAAGGGGCTGACTCTGCTGCCGAACCCGTACATCATCAGCAACATGTTCTCCCCGCTGCCGGAATAATCGGTCAGAGTTGCGCGCAGTGATGCTGAACTGTCTATGTTGCCCCAGTTAAGCATCACGGCGAAGTCGGTCGCCGATATGTCCGGAGGAAACGGCTGGCAATCCGCCTCGGTATCGCTAGCATCATCGATAGTGAACACGTGACCGGATCGCGAGCGGAGGCCCTCCCCATAATCGCCGCCATCTCCAAGCGGGTCATACTGGTAGATATCACCCGCCAGGTAGCTGCGCATAAACGCCGGCCACCAGGTGCTTACAGGGTCGCTTATGTTCCTAAGCAGCGCAGTGACAGGGTGGCAGTCTGTGTTGCTGATATCGTTGTATATGTTTAGTATAAGCGACTCTCCGTATTGCCCGACGAGGTACTTGATCATGCCCGCCATACCGCATCCATGCTTGTAGGCTTCGTATCTGGTGCTGCCGACACCTTTTTGCAGCCCTTGAAATGGGGCCGCGCCGCGATCACCTTTGAATAAATAGTCTTCTCCCCAGAAAGCAACCGGGACCGATATACGCGCAGCACGGAACTTCTCCTCGCACCATAGCGCTACGGCGGTGTGGAACCAGTAGTGTTCCAGGTTCAACTCCAGCAAGGCCCCCGTGAAGTAGTAGAAGTCGTATTTCGATATGATGGCATGAAACAGCTCGCGTCCCATTCCGCAGTCGATATGATCATAGCTTGTGCCCGGGTTCTTCAGCCTTTCACTGTCGACATAGAGGTTCATCTTGTCGTAGGCCGGCATGAAGGCAACGCAACGGTTCTCATCGCGGTCATTGAGTGGCGATATATAAACATTGATCGGCCATTCGATCTCATCCGTCCTGAAGTTCATCGCCTCGATCTTCTGACGAGCGTCCATCAGATCCTCTGCGACCAGAGTCCTTATGCTCGTAGCTAGGAATGCCGGGTAATGAACGATGAAGTTGCCGTCGGATGTGGTGGTCGCTGTGACCTGATTCTTGACCGCCATTATCTTCCTGCTGCTTTTGTCGGTATCACCTACCGCCGGCTTGGCCAATCCCGCTCTTGATGATCCCGCCCCGCGCAGCGCCGGGATTGATGCCTTGAGGTAGCCTGATGAATCCTCGGCTGCAAACAAGCTGTATACCACGGAGCCCTCGTCTGATATCGCAAGTATATTCTCTTCGCCGACAGCTACCTTCCCCACTCCGGGCATCTCTCCTTCATACTGAAGCCGGACTTCAACAGGCGTGTTGTAGGAACTCGGCATGCCCTCTATCAAGTAAGTCTTCGATATCTGATCCGTGCCGAACGCATCGGCGGCGGTCTCTTCGTAGAGCTTCAGATTGGTACTGGAGGAGAACGCGCCGGCCGGGACAATCACCGTGAGTTGCCCTCCGCTCAGCGTACCACCTTCAGAGCCGATTGTCTCAGAGGCCAGCGGCTGGCTGTCATCTATGTCGTTGGTGTCTGTGTCTGTCACCCCGCCACAGCTCAGACAGAGCAGAAGGGCTGCAAACCCAAAGAGCAGATACCGCGGATACGCTCTCATCTGGAATCCTCCAATGGTTATTAGATTCAATATACAGGATAGACCAATCGCGGCCGCCTGCAAGAAGATTCGCGTGTTTTTTCGAAATAGCCAACTGCGCTTGACTTTCGTCCCGCGTATGACCGCTGTCTTTGATGATACTCTGGCGGGAACTCACGGGCCGCGAATGCAGGGGTTGACTGAACCGCCCCGGGTTTTCCCGAGGCCCTGTTACTTGACTCCAGCCGGCATGACCGGAGCCTCCCGGCTCTGGGGGTCTCTAATTCTATCTCGCCCGGGCCAAGGTCATATACCAATACGGAGACGGTGACTCCGAGGGCGCGGAGGCCGACTGCCTGGACTTCATTGCCGGGGTCAAGGCCCCTTAATCATGGGAAATTATCATCTGTAGAATTGCAGGAGGGCGCATTCTACAGGTGGCAAGGATCATGGCGGCCGTGTGGATCAAGGATATTGTTAGCCGATCAGGCCCTAGGTGTCGAGATATGCTCTTCGAGCCGCCGACGGCAGTAAGAGCGTTGGACTGACAGCCTTATACGCGCAGAGGATCCCTGTGATGGGCTTTGCGGGGGCGCGATCCATCAGTATAATTCCTCCTGCCGGGAAGGTAACGGGGGCCTCTCTGTGGTGAAGGTTACTCCCAGATGGTGGATTATCTTGTCTATCACGGCATAGTTGGTGATGAAGGCAATGACCTTCATCTAAGCTCCGCAGGCAGGACAGGTGAGGCGATCGGGCGTTACTGTAGGGGCCATAATAGCGGATCATGACCTGTCCCATATCTGGGATATGGGTGGTTACGCAGGCAATGAAGTCCAGGTAGTCCATCTCTATCTTATCATCATCAGCCTTCCCATACCGGCATATGACCTTAACCTCGTCCTCGTCGAAGGCGAGGCGCCCCAGGGCCAGGATTGGCTTGGCCATATACCTTGCTACCCTCCGGGCATCCTCAAGGATGGTGGTTCTTACCTTGCTGTGTATATTAAAGCCGGTGCGGCGCCAGGAGAGGATCTTCTCTTCCGTCTCAGGCCTTATGAGGTCTTTAGATACCAGAAGTGCGAATACCTCATGAGCGAAGATACGAGCGAGGGCTGTATTGTTGAAGGTGGGAATGGGCTGGAAGGAGCCATCGATGGTGCACCTCCCCTCTGTTACGAGCATATGGAGGTGAGGGTGGAAGTCGAGGCGGTTTCCGAAAGTCTGGATAACGGCTACCACCCCGGCCATGAGATCCCTGTCGGCGCGGGCCTTCATGTAGAGAGTGACGGCCCTCACCGCACAAAGGCACAGATCACTGAGGAGGGGCTCGGTTGTACTTGAAG
>Ga0180434_10007775_pt1 | contig 12003 bp, 22 predicted proteins | sample SS_ome_7_FD_132453 | JGI IMG/M metagenome (GOLD analysis project Ga0180434, IMG submission 132453) | Hypersaline lake sediment archaeal communities from the Salton Sea, California, USA - SS_1_D_2 metaG | ecosystem: Environmental > Aquatic > Non-marine Saline and Alkaline > Hypersaline >... | reverse complement strand
CTGGCTCGAGGCGCAGCCCGAGACCTACGCGCTCATCCGCCGCTACGCCTACGAGGCACTCGAAGCCTCGCTCGCCGACGGCCGGCGCCGCCGGCGCTACGGGATCGCCGCGATCGTCGAGCGCGTCCGCTGGCACGTCGACGTCGAGCGCCGGAGCGACGACCCCTTCAAGGTCAACAACGACTATCGCAGCCGGATCGTCCGGAAGCTGATCGAGGAGGATCCGCGCTTCGACGACTTCTTCGAGACGCGAGGGCTCAAGAGCAAATGAGACGATTCACGTTTCCAGGAATCAGTGACGCGATCCAGTTCGAGGACGCGCTCTGGAATCGCTATTCGGTGTCGGCCCGGCGCGACGGCGCTTCCGTTTATGTGCGCAGCATCGATGAGCTCGATGCCGAGGAACTTGCGGAAGAGTTCACGCTAGAGGGGTGGATTGATGACCGCGACTGACGGCGCGTTCTGGTCCGACGACTTTGACATGGATCTCCTGAAGGTGATCCCCGACGTCGAGCAGATGCTCGGCGAGCTGGCCGACGTCGAGCTCTACACGCACGGCAAGACGACGAACGGGCGGCTCAACCACCCGTCGGTCTGGAACTCCTATCACGCGATGATCGCGTTCTTCGGCTTCGAAGATCCGGGGAAGCCGGAAGCCTACCACACGTCAGATCTCGTCGTGCGCTGCACGTTCCTCGAGGCGCTCCGCGATGCCTGGGTCCACAGCTACGAGATCTTCGTCGAGGGGATCAGCATCTGGAATGCCTTCGCGCTGAAGCCTGAGTTCGATCGGTTGATGTACCACATCCGCAGCTGGCGGTCACTGCATGAGAGTGAAGCAACCGTAATCCGACAACGGGTCCTGAAGTCGATCGCCTCTACGGCGCGCCCAATGCTATTGATGCTTGTCGCCCGCGCGGAGCAGGAGCTTGAAGAGATCGAGCGACGGGAGGCGAGCGAGTGAGCACGGGCGTCATGGTCACGATCGAGAAGTGCCCGAACTGCGGCGAGCGGCACGGCTGGACGTTCTTCCGCGATCGCGAATCCGGGGACCGCGGCCTGGCGCCCGACGTCGTTCGGTTCGCCTACTGCCCGTCGACGCATCGCCGGATCGTCCAGCACGCAAGCCGGCCCGTTGCTCTGCCGCCTGGATTGAAAGTGAGAACGCAGTGCCCGACGACTACATGACATTCGCACGCTACGGGATCGTCGAGAACGAAGGCGGCAAGCCGCTCGTGATCCGCGACCTCGGCCCGTGGACCGAGCACCCGACCGTGACGCACGACGTCGCATCCGTCGTCCGGGAGCTCTTCGACAAGGCGCTCCTGCCGCCCGGCCGGCGACTGTTCTACTTCGACAGCGCGGGCGATCTCGATGAGATCGTCGTCGACGGTGCGAGATTCGTTCACTTCGCGCCCGGGCGCCGCTGCATCGACTGCGGCGGCGAGATCGAGCGGGGCGAGTTTCGGTGCGCCGGCTGCAAGGAGGGCGACCGATGAACGATCGGCAGGCGCTCGGGCAGGCGCGGAAGCGGTGGGGCAAGACCGCGGCCGTGAAGCACGAGCCCGGCCGCGCGGACCGGCATCCGTATTTCCAGGGCGACTTCTTGGTCGGGCGTATCGTCTTCGGCTTTTTCTTCGAGGTCGAGGGTGAGGGCACAAGCTGGACCGCCGCGTTCAGGGATGCGGATGCGAAGGAGCATCGCGCCGAGCTCTCGCTCCGGATGCTCTACGAGGGTTATCGCTGGGGCCGTCCGGGACCGGAGGCCGAAGCGATCGACCGCGAGGCGGCCGAGTCGCGCGCCTGTCCAGAATGCGGCAGCAACGGCCGCGAGTATCAGCCATACAAGAGAGAGAACGGGAACGCCAATGGCGGCTACCGCGCCTTCGCGCTCTGTCTCTCGTGTGGACACGCGGAGGAATTCTGACGATGAGACCGACGATAGACGAGCTCCGAGCGGAGCACGAGTACCGGCATGACAACGGCCGGAACCGCTACGGGATCCCCGAGATCCCGCGGCAGACGCACATGAGCTGGCGCGTGGCGCTGCTCGGCGCCGGGCTCGGCGCGCTGCTTTGGCTCGCCGGCTTTGCGTGCTGGAGGGTCAAGTGGTGACGCTCGGGCGGGACGAGCTCTACTTCCAGTGCATGAATCGTGCGCGCACGGCGATCCTCCGTGCGCCGCTGCCGCTCGGCCCGCGCGACGCCGACGCCATCATCGTGACGCTCAGGCGGCATACAGGCGCGCCGGCGCACGTCGCGGAGAGCGCATTCAATGAGGCGCTCTCGAAACTGCAGCTCGAGATCGACGAGACCCGCCATCACCCGAATCGCTTGGGGGAGAACATGGGCGATGACGGCATCCAGATCATGGAAACGATCGACGGGCGGATCGTGATCCTCTGCCCGCGCGACATCGTTTTGCGGAAGACGGGCTGGGGACCGGAGATCATCTGCTCCTCGATCGAGCGGGCGGAGCAGCTCTCCGAGGCGATCCGCTTTCACATCGACGCGAAGGAGTCCGGCTGATGGGCGAGTGGAAGCTGAGACCCGGCGAGACCGTCGTCCAGGTCGTCTATACGGACGATGAGGGCGGCGAGCACGTTATGGCCACGGCGGAGAAACCCGCGATAGCGCGGCGGCTGCTTCGGCGGCTGGAGCGGAAGCACGCGGATCCGAGCGCGGTCGAGGCGCTCATCGCCAGGCGCAACGGGACGAAGCTGGAGCGGAAGCACGCGGATCCGAGCGCGGTCGAGGCGCTCATCGCCAGGCGCAACGGGACGAAGTTGCCGGCATGAGTCACGAACGGATGAGCGCGGCTCAGCGCCGCACGATGAACGAGCTCGCGAAGCCCGGCTTTAAGCTGAAGTGGGACGGCCAGGGCTTCGGGTATATCGTCCCCGGCTGGAACAAAGTCTTCGCCGGGACGGCGCGGAACCTTCAGCGCCGCAAGCTGCTCAAGCGCGTCAGCACTACCAAAGACGCCCTCGGTTTCTACGACTACATCCTGCGAAAGAGGGATGGGTTGCTGACGTGCTCGACCTGTGGTGAGCGGAAGCCCGACGACGAATTCGCGCGCGCCAAGCAGAAGAAAAGCCGGCGCGGCCGGGCGAATAATTGCCGCGAGTGCGATCGATTCAGAAAGCAGAAGCGGAACGGTAAAGAGGTCCCGGATCTCCGCACACCGCAACAGAAGTACGCCGACGCCCGGAGACGACTGGATCCAGGCCCGCACGCCGATGTGCGGGCGCAATACGAGGCGCTGAGACTGTGAAGAGGCATCGCTGTCCGGACTGGCTGCTGCTCGTGATCGGCCTGACGGCTGCGATCCTCGGACTCGTGCTGCACTGCGCATGAGCGAGCGCGTCGAGTTCCGGCTTCCCCTCCCTCCCCCGCGCGGCAATCGGCGCGGCGGATGGAAGCGGCACTGGCGGAAGGATGCGCATTGGGAGCAGCACGCGCAGATCGAGATGGCGCGGCAGAAGATCCGGTATCCGGAGAAGCCCTTCGCCCGAGCGCGCGTCTCGTTCTGCTTCCGCGTCACTGCGGCGGCCGTCGATCCGGACAACCTCGACTTCCGATGCCGGAAGCCGATCCTGGACCTGCTCAAGGAGCACTGGTATTGCCGGGCGAAGAAGACCGGCCGGCTGGTTCCGATGAGCGTGCCGCCGTCACTGAAGAACAAGCGCGCATTCCGCGTGAAGCCGGGCTTCTTCCCGGACGATTCCGGCAAGTACGTCGAGCTGACGCCGGCGACCTGCGAGGTCGTGAACTCACCGGACGAGGAATGCGTAGTCGTCACGATCGAGGAGATCGAATGAGCCAGACAATCGTGGTGACGGCCAACGTCCAGGTGCCGAGAGTGCCGAATTACCTGCTGTACGATGGCGGGAAGATTCGCGTGGGTGACATACCGGACAAAGACCTGCGGCGAGCGATTAGATGAGACTGGCCAATGGTTCTGGCCGGAACAGGCCGTCGAGGAGGTTCTGGCCGGAGGTGTTCCCGTGCAACGGTGCTCGAAGTGCGGGAAGGTGAACAAGGTGTTCGACTGCGCGATCTGGCGTCAAGTGCCGTGCCTCTGTCCTCCGGAGGAGTAATGCTCGAGCTCAATCTGATCGACCTGGAATCGAGCCCGACGAATCCGCGCCGGCGGTTCGACGAGGCGGCGCTCCAGGAGCTCGCGGACTCGATCAAGAGCAAGGGCGTGCTGCAGCCGCTGCTCGTGCGCCCGGGCTCGAAGGACGGCGTCTACGAGGTCGTCGCCGGCGAGCGCCGCTTCCGGGCGGCCAAGCTGGCCGGCCTCGAAGCCGTGCCCGTCGTGCTCCGGCACCTGGAGGACGACGAGGTCCTTGAGGTCCAGATCATCGAGAACGCGCAGCGCGAGGACCTGACGCCGCTCGAGGAGGCAGAGGGCTACCGCCAGCTGATTGAGCGCGGCATCTACGACGTCGACGGGATCGCCGCGAAGATCGGCAAGAGCCCGAGCTACGTCTACCAGCAGCTCAAGCTCGCCGAGCTCGTCCCCGACGCGAAGAAGGCGCTCGACGCGGGCCAGATCACCGCCGGGCACGCGATCCTGATGGCGAGACTCCAGCCCGGGGACCAGGAGGAGGCCCTCGAGTTCCTGCTCGAGGATTGGCGGGGCGACGAGGTCCTGCCCTCGGTCCGCGGCTTCCGCCGCTGGCTCGACCGGGAGCTCCACCTGAACCTTCACAAGGCGCCGTTCCCGAAGAAGGACGCCGAGCTCTATCCCGAGGCCGGCGCGTGCTCGAGCTGCCCGAAGCGGACCGGCAATCAGCCGGAGCTCTTCGCGGATCTCGAGAAGAACGACGTCTGCGTCGATCGCGCGTGCTTCGAGACGAAGCTCGATCGGTTCCTTGAGCGCCAGCGTGCGAAGCTTGAGGCCTCCGGCGAGGACTGGATCTCGCTTTCCGAGGGCTATGCCACGAGGCAGAAGGGCGTCTACGCGGCCGGCGATTGGGAGCGCGTGACGAAGGAGAAGCCGGCCTGCGATCGGACGGTCAAGGGGCTGCTCATCGACGGGCCGGAGCGCGGCCGCATCTTCGACGTCTGCCCGAAGGGCCCGTGCAAGATCCACTTCCCATGGCTCACGCGCCAGGCGGAGGATTGGGACTCGAGCTGGCGTAAGCAGCACGTCCGCGAGCAGCGGAAACGGAGGCAGAAGCTGCTAGTCCGGACCCGCGTGCTCGAGCAGGTGCGCGCGAAGCTCAAGAAGCCGGAACGCGCCGATCGCGAGTACGCCGCGCGCCGGTTCTTCGATCGGCTGCAGCAGGAGGACCAGAAGCAGCTCTTCTCCGTGCTCGGGCTCGAGCCGAAGAAGCGAAAGGGCCCTTACGGGACGGACAACGACTTCGACGGTGCCTTCCAGGAATACGTTCAAGGGCTCAACGGCGCCGAGCTCGACCGGCTCTTCATCTGGCTCGCGCTCGCGCCGGAGCTCACGCGCGACCCGCGCTGGCATCGGCCGGCGTTCAAGCGCGATGAGCTCACGGCGATCGCCGGCCGGCTCAAGATCGACGTCGGCGCGATCGAGGAGGCCGTGAAGGCCGAGACCGCGCCGAAGCGGAAGAAGAAGCAGAAGCGAAGCCCCAAGAAGCCTCGAGCGCGGAAGGGAGCGAAGAAGGCGAAGCGATAGGAGCGATCTGCAGACGTCTGCAAGACCCCGCCTGATTGCAGGACCCCGCCCGGGCGGAGGATGCGGAGTGCGGTTGTTGGAGTGGACGACGCGGAGTGAGGATGGCAAAGCGGGAGAAGTCTTCCAACAAGAACGACATAGCGACGCGGTCGTGGGATGCGCGGCGATCCCTCCTGGCATCGAGCCTCGATAACTACAAGAAGCTCATCCTGATGGGCTACGACGCGCACGCGCCCATCTTCGGTGCCGGCGCTGCACCGTCGACGGCCACGCTCGCGCGGATCGCGAGCTGCACAGAGCGGACGGTCTACAATCACCGGCGAGAGCTCATCGAGATGGGCCTGCTCGAAGTCGTCTGCCAGCGACCCGGCCGACCGACGGAATATCGGCTGAACATGACGGCGATCCTCGCGCTCGGGACCCCTGCGGCAGTTGCCGACGTCAACCGACACACCCCTACAACAGATTCAGGGGTGACCCCTGAAAGAGATTCAGGGGCCCCTGAAACCCAGGTTTCCGACGCTAAGCGACACACCCCTGAAACCCAGGTTTCCGACGCCCCTGAAACCCAGGTTTCCGACGAAGGCGTAGCGTTAGCAGAAACGCGCGCGCGCGCGCGGGACGGGGATCCCGCGCCGCGCGTCGCGCTGCCGGAGATGCCCACCATCACCCTGCCCTTCAGTCGAGCCGAGTCCTGGGTCGAGTTCTGGGAGCGGGCAGCCTCGAGCGCCGGCCGGGTCCGGATCTACTTCTCGGGACTCGATCTCCACGTCGATGCCTATTCAGCGACCGACGAGACCGAGCGGCGGCTGATCGTCTGGCGGGACGGTCCGGTCCCGGGCCCAGGCGGCACGCTGGCGCAGGCGATGGAAGCGTTCAACGGAGACGCGGAATCGTTCTGGGAAACCCTCGTGCCGCAGATCGGGATCAGGCTCGCGCGGGACTGGCAAGTGGGCGCCGCCCCGATCAGGGAGGGCTACCCAATGCGATCGCGGGAGTACTTCGAGCGGAGGCGCGAATGACGAGAGAAGACGAAGGCTTCGTCGTCGGCATGCTGATCGCGCTGGTTTGTCTCGTGCTCGGCTTCTGGGCCGGCACGCAGATTCCGAAGCGGGAGCCGGAGCTGAAGCCGGTCGTCGTGACTGGCGTGCCGAACCAGCCGACGTCGGACTGGGAGGAGGGCTTCTGGCTGCTGGCGAAAGAGTGCAGCTACTTCGATGTAAGCGATTCGCTCGCTGCGGTCACGAAGGGGCCGCCGAACCTCGAGCACCTACGGAGGCAGGATGACCCACCGAAGCGCGACTGATCTCAAGGCGATGCTCGGGCGGAAGTATTCGCTGCCAGAATGGATGACGTTCTTCGAGGTCCCGGACGCGGCGGGCTTCGCCGGCCGACGTCGGCTCGACGCGCTGGCGTTCAACCTGTATCCCTCCCGCGGATGCCAGGTCCTGGGCTTCGAGGTCAAGGCTTCCCGGAGCGATTGGCTGAAGGAGCTCAAGGCTCCGGACAAGGCGGAGGCGTTTAACGGTTTCTGCGATCGCTTCTACGTCGTCGCGAACACCGGCGACGTGGAGGCCGGAGAGCTGCCGCCGACCTGGGGCCTGATCGAGCCTTATGGCCGCGGACTCCGGATCAAGCGCCAGCCGGAGACCAGCGCCGGCGAAGCGAGCTTCGATCGGCTGTTTGTCGCGGCGATGCTCAAGAAGATGGCGTATATGAAGTGGCCCCGCGACGAGGTCTTTGCCGAGGGAGTCGAGTTCGGGACTAAGCAAGGCCGCAGGGCCGCGGAGCGAGAGCTCGAATCGGCCCGAGCAGCGGAAGCCCGGGCAAAAGAGACGCTCGAGAAGTTCAACCGCGCGCTCGGCGTGCAGCTCACCGAGTTCAACGCTGAGGAGATCGCCGGCGTGATCAGGCTGGTCCTCGATGGAAAACAGCTCGAGCGGACCTTCCGCAGCAGCCTGGAGATCAAGCGCGACCAGTTGGTGCGTCTGACTGAGCGGATAGATGCGATCCTGCAAAACGCCGGCGCTGCCCAAGGTGTGGATGTGGACGATGAACGTGGCCCGGAAAGGGTGGCGCCGGCGGCTGAATCGAGACGGGCGTGATGGATGAATTCAAGTTCTGTCCGTCATGCGGCAACCGGCTCGAGCTCGTCGACATCGAGGAGACCGGCGCCGACGATCGGGTCTGGGACGGCGAGAGCGCAGTTTGGTACGTCTTCGACTGCCCGTCCTGCGGCAAGACGTTCCGCTACGAGCTGCCGAGCAAGGAGGAATGAAGTGAGGGCGCGACAGGTAAAGGCTGGGGGCTTGGGCGGACCCGTTTTCGGGCTGGGCCCGGCCGCGGCCGAAGGGCTCATAACCCTGAGGTCAGGGGAGTTCGATTCTCCCCCGCGCCCATAGATGCGCTGTCCGCGCTGCGGCGGCCTGGTGACCCAAAGCCTCGAAGCTAATGGCTGCCTGCTCTGCGGCTGGTACGAGTCGAAGCAACAGATCCGGACGAAGGAGGCGACGATGGCGGATGGAGCGAAGAAGAAATGTCTGGAGTGCGACGAGGACGCCGTATGCCGCGGTTATTGTCCCAAGCACTACCAGCAGGCGAGAAAGGCCGGAAAGCTCGAGGTCAAGCAGCATCGGCGGAAGAACGCCGGCGGCGGCAAGCGGCGGGGCTCGAACCGGAAGCAAGAGAAGAAGACCAAGCCGAAGCGCGCGTCGAACGAGTTCGAGAAGGAGCTCCGCGAGCTCATCCGCTTGCACGACCAGGGCGCGCAGGTCGTCTTCGACGTCGACGGCCGGAAGTTCACGATCCTCGAGGTCGACGTCACGGTCAAGGCAAAATGAACGGCAGCCGCCAGCTTTGGAGGCGCCAGCGGTTCGAGAAGCTAGTGAAAGACGTCTGGCGGCTCGGCTTCATTTGGGGCGTCAAGTTCATCCGCATCAACGTTGCCGAAACGCTAAGGGAACGCGGTCAGGACGATCTCGCGCGCGTGATCGAAACGATCGATTGGGACGCTGAGATCGAGGACGAGCAACGACGGATCCGCGCCGAGATCTTTTCGAGGGCCGACATCGATCTCGCCAAACTGAGTTATGAGCTGACGAGATGACCGGACGCACGAAGATCGAGTGGACGGACCGGAGCTGGAATCCGATAACGGGCTGCACGAGAGTAAGCCCCGGCTGCGCCCACTGCTATGCGGCCCGGCTCGCGGAGGGCCGGCTCCGCAACCGATATCTCGAGAACGCGGATTGCTTGAGCCCGGACCGGGCGGACGATCCGTTCGCAGTGCGTATCTGGCGCGGGCGGTTCGATCACCCGAAGGCGTGGAAGACGCCGCGGATGATCTTCGTCAATTCGCTGTCGGATCTCTTTCACGTCGACGTCCCGGAGGAACTCATCCGCGAGTTCCTGAACGTCATGCTCGAGGCGGACTGGCACGTCTATCAGATCCTCACCAAACGGCCGGCGCGCGCGGCCGACATTCTCAGCCGGCTCCCGGGCTTCGGCGGGTTGCCCGACCACATCTGGATCGGCACGTCGATCGAGTCGCAGCGGTACGTCTATCGGGCGAGCCATCTCTGTTCCGTGCCGGCGGCCGTCCGGTTCCTAAGCCTCGAGCCGCTGCTCGGCCCGATCGAGCTGCCCTACCGGGAGATGCGGTCGATCAGCTGGGTGATCGTCGGCGGCGAGAGCGGGCCCGGCGCGCGGCCGCTCGAGCTCCGTTGGATCCGGAGCCTCCGGGACCAGTGTCATTCATTCGAGGTCCTCGTACCGTTCTTCGTCAAGCAGCTGGGAAGCGCGTGGGCGAAGGACCCGACGCTCCGCGCGCTGACCGATATCGGCCTCCCCCGAGATTCCGCTGGCGGCGATCCCGACGAATGGCCGCGCGATCTGAGGATCCGGGAGTGGCCAGGCGCCTGGCGTCGATCACAGACCTGAGATCACGGGCGAGGGGATGAGGAGGACGGTGCGGACGAGGAAGCCCGGGAGTTGAAGCTCCACTGCGAGCGGATACGCAAGCGCCCCGGCGGCGCGATCTGCGGCTACCATATCGGGGATGACGACCGCGAGCTCGTGGTCGTCGCGATGATCCGAGTCGATCGCGATCTCGAGCGGGCCTTCCCACCCCCGCGGATCGCGCACCGCTGCCCGCGCTGCGGCTGGTGGCACGTGTACGAGCCGGCGGAGGTGTGGCAGCGTAGAAGCAAAAGAACGGGCGGCTTGCGAAACGGTTAGACCCGCCCGATATTGAAGGCGGACAGATTCTTGGGCCGAAACGGGCTCTGGGTTCCCGAAGGATGGGGGCGCAGAGCCCGTTTTGTTAAGCACCAGGAACACATTGGAGGCCTGCACGATGGGAGCTATCAAGAAGTTAACGCACGACGACATCGTGGAACGCGAGCTGGCAATCGGTCGCGCAGAGCGTGAGGGAAACCGGTTCCCGGACGCGGCGATCATCGCGGACCGGCGCCAGCGGTGGGCCGACTACGTGAGCAAGATGCCAGAGCAGGACTGGCTGACCGAGTGGGTCGGGGCCATGGAGGCAGAGCACGGCCCGACCGTGCAGGTCCATCGGGTGACCGGGCTGAATTGGGTCACGGCGCTCCTGATCGTCAGGTACGGCGAGGCGGAGTATCACTGGCCCGACGATGGCGTGCTGACCGAGAAGGACCGGTCCTGCGCGACGGCCTGGCTCCAGTACAGGCATCATCCGTATGGCGTGCGCTACGAGAAGCGGGCCGGCTAGGGCCGCCGCACATCACCGGGACTGCGAAGGAGGTAGGCCATTATGTCGGCCATGACTGATTACTTGGAAGAAGTCATCGCCAACCACATCCACAACAAGGACGCCTACACGTCGCCGTCGACCTACCTGGCGCTGTATACGGCAGCGCCGGGCGAGACGGGCGGCGGCACGGAGGTGAGTGGCGGTAGCTACGCGCGCGAGCTGATCTACGACAACCTGAGCGGCTCGCCCGACTGGACGCTCGCGGCGGCCGCCGACGGCGGCTACCAGTGTTCGAACGACGACGATGTTACGTTCACGCAGGCAACGGCCGACTGGGGCACGATCACGCATATGGCGGTCCTGGACGCCGTGAGCGCCGGCAACATGCTGCTGTACGGCGCGCTCACAGCCTCAAAGACGGTCAATAGCGGGGACACGTTCAAGTTCCCGGCGGGCGACCTGGACGTGACGTACAAGTAGGTAGTGCGATGGCGACGATACCCACGGCCGCCCTCGACAAGCTGCGCCGCTGCGTTGCGCGGAAGCTACAGGTTGACGGCGAGGCCATCGACTATCTCAAGGCCGAGGCGAACGCTGTCTTTCAGGCAATCGAGGACTGGGAAGTTGCTGGCCATAGCTCGACGCCGACAGAGAGCCGGGAGGCTGCGATGGAGGCCGCGATGGGCCGACCGCTTACCCAGACCCAGGAAATAGCATTCTGGGGCTGCTGGGCACAGTGGAAGATGCAGGACCTCGGGGTGTAGCGGATGGCGACCCGGCACAAGGATATGCTCGGTTGGCCGACGCAGCCGGACTCTAGCAGCGTCTACTTCGCGTCCTACGCCAACTACGCAACGAACGACCACTGGAAGGGCGATGTCCTGGTTTTCGAGGACACGTCGTCGAAGGAGGAGCTGCACGGTCGCACGTCCATCCCGGAGGACTTTGTCGGCACACCTAAGCTCAGGATCGAGTGGACCACGACCGCAACCACCGGTGATTGGGAGATCGACTTTGAGTATAGGTGCGTCGGTGGCGACGATCAGGAATCCCTGGACCAGTCGACGGCACAGGAGAGTGTCAATCAGGCCGACACCGCCCCTAGCGCCGCGCACGAGCGCCAAGTCGTCGAGATCGCGTTGACGGGCACCAATTTCGCAGCCGGCGACGAGATGGAATGGCGGCTCGGACGTGACGGGGCCGATGCTGGCGACACGCTCGCCGCCGATGTGTTGGTCTTTGAAGTCGAGTTCGTTTACTCAGATGCCTAGATGGCCAGGTCCTTCAGTACCGATCAGGCGCTGCGCAAGACCGACCCTACCGGGATCGTCACGGCCAACAAGTACACATGCGGCGCCTACGTCTATCGCACCGGGGCGAATACCAACAAGTCCGTAATAATCAAGATCGGCCCGACAGGCACCGGTCTGGCGCGCGGCGTCGTGCTCTATGTAGACCACAACTCTAGCCACGCGCTGACGGTCGAGGAGAGCACCGGCGAGTCACGCCAGGGCGGTTCGGTCGGCACGAACACCTGGAGTAGGGTCGCCTTCGGCCGGAACGGGTCGGCCTCATGGGTCGGGGTCAAGTGCGTGCTCAACGGCACGGCCTACGAG
>Ga0180434_10007774_pt1 | contig 12005 bp, 20 predicted proteins | sample SS_ome_7_FD_132453 | JGI IMG/M metagenome (GOLD analysis project Ga0180434, IMG submission 132453) | Hypersaline lake sediment archaeal communities from the Salton Sea, California, USA - SS_1_D_2 metaG | ecosystem: Environmental > Aquatic > Non-marine Saline and Alkaline > Hypersaline >... | reverse complement strand
GACTTCCCCCTCAGTTTCCGGATAGTCTCCGCGTCAAGGAGGTTGCTGATGGCAGAAAATGGCTTCTGGTGGGTCAACATCGATGAAGATATCGAGCTTCCACAGTGCGATGTAAGCTTCAACGACAAAGGGAATCTCTCCATCACAACTCGCCCAGGCACACCCAAGGACCAGCTCGACAAAGTCATGGTGAAACAGGGAGGGGCGAAAGCCTTCCAGGTCCAGATTGACAAGTCATGCTGCCTGCAAGCAACATTCCGACAGTGCATCCTTCGGGACTCCAAGAGCCAGCCCGGCCCAGTACCAGGAATCACAGTTGCCGCAGGGAATCTAGACGATGGAATCACGCCAGCAATGAAGTTCACCTTCACGTACGAGACCGGATAGTTGCGATGTCGTCGCGCATTCGAGGCGTCAGAGATGTAAGCTGAAACGCCTGCAGTAGTCCTTCGCGCTCTGGCCCATGGACGCTACAGGGGCGGCGTGCCTCCGTGTAGAGGATCGCTTCATCGGCGGCTGTCCTTGCCATGTCTCGGAACCTCGAAGGCCCAAGGAAGAAATCGATCTCCGTGAGCTTCGCCTTTAGTCGATAGATCTCTTCCCACAATCTATCTTCCGTTTCATGGTTCATGCTTCCTACCTCCTATGGTTCAATCGACAATTCCAATCCAGCCTATCGCTTGTGTGTCGCCCCCTGGAGCGCTCGGTGGGGATCGAACCCACGCCTCTGCCATGGCAAGGCAGCGTCTTCGGCCGCTCGACCACGAGCGCTTAGCTGTCGCATGGGCGTGTAAGAAATTCCGGGTGGTTCTTCTTGCACCGACCCATGCGGTTTGTTAGACCCCAAGGCCCGCTACGCAGTTCTCAGGGTGGCCGCTGGTTAGTATTGGCCCAGCGGCCGAAGCCTCGGTAGGTCCCCCACTGTTAGTGGAGGATCCAACCGGGGATATAGGAGCCTCATTGGCCCACACGGCATGAAGCCGAGTTTCGTCCCCGGAGTAGTTCAGACGGAGAGTGAGGCAGTCGGGCTGGTCAGCCACTCGCTTCCCGCCCCGGTTCCCCCCGGCCGCTGAAAACCCGGCCGAGGGCTACGGGCCTTAGCCTTGTCCGCTGTGCCCGACTACCTCTCGGTAATACCCGCATGTGCGGCGGGCGGCTACTGGCGGATCATCGCTCCGGCACATCCAGTAGCCTATAAGCCGACTCTCGGTCGGCACTGGGGCGGCCAGCGGGTCTCTCACCCGCTATGTGTCAAGTACCCGTCTCCGGGCCCGTGGCCCTGTCGACCACCGCGACCGCCAGTGGTGCGATACCCTTGCAAGATCTGTACGCAGTGCGCATTTGTACGCGCCCCGCGTACAAACACTCCTACAGTCCTCGCGGCTCCGCGTAGGGCGGCACGTTGTGTGCTAGGGGTGTCCCACCAGGATTCGGGACGTCGATGATCTTGTACTGGAGGATACCGGTGCCGTCGAGATCTGCGATCTTCACCCACTCGCTACTGTCTCTGTAGACGATGGCGTAGAGATCTCCGCAGACCTTATCCGCGGCAACGGTGACTAGGTCCTCGCCTCGAAGCTGGATCATCATGCTACGTCCTGTCGGCGTGACCTTCTCCAGCTCGCCAGCGTACTCCTCGGCCGGGAGGTAGTACTCCCAGACCGTCTTGTCCGCCCACGTCTTGACCATGTAGTCGATTTCGTAGAAAGGATAGCCAGCAGGCTTGTCCTTCTTCTCGACACGGGCCAGCCAATCGATCCCGAACTCGTCGACGTAGTTGTAGGGGACGGTCCAGCCTTCCTCGTTGAACTCGCCCCGCCAACGCTCGACCTCGCCAGCCCGAACAATCTGAACCTCAAGCTCGGGCCGCTCGACGACACGCCGCTTGTCAGTCTCGGCCGTGCGCGATGTGGCGAGCTTCTTCATGTAGATGTCATAGCCATCGACGATCTTCGAGCCCACCGTGGCTGCAAGGCCATGGACCTCGTCGATCGTCCCGTAACCCGGCTCACCCTCTGCATCCAGATCGAGAATCAGGACATTGAGCGAGTTGCCCGATACCTTGCGGTAAGCACGGGCACAGGGCAACGACTCAGTTACGATGTAGTCATCTTCGACCTTGGCACGGAAGATCTCCACGTAGTCTGCGGATAGCTTCTCTGGGATCTTGTCATTCAGAATCCGATAGGAGACGACAAGGAAGCCCTGGAGCTTCTCCTCCCAGACGAACGCATTGGGGTCGGTGGGGTTCTTGGGGTCGGGCAGCTTCTCGCCATACGGGGTATAGAGGTAACTCAGGTGACGCTCGACCTCTCTGAGCTTCCCCTCCTCTCTGGCGTTATCAACATACTCGACACCGAAGTCGGCATCGAAGTTGTCAGGCCAGAGATACTCGATCTTGTACTCCTTGTCCTCCTCGCTGATCCGATCACCGAGGAGCTTACGGAAGTCAAGATAGAGCTTTACCTGCCCCATCTGGGATTGGATGTAAGTCCACCGCTGCTCCTCGCGGAGCATGGCCTCCCGTAGCGTGGGCAGCTCTTCAGCGAACTTCCACCAGGCCGACCGATCTGGATTGAGGACGTAGTCGATGTCATCGAGAACCGACCCAGCCACGTTGTACACATCCTCCACAGAGACCGTGGTGGTATCGATGGAGTATGTCCCCGTCTCTTCATCGAATTCCATCCACAGGCTTTTGAGGGCATAATCGTATGCAGCCTCGATCTCGGCCTGTGTGTACCCTTTCTTTTCCCCCTTGTCCCAGAAGACACTCTTGAACGACTGGATACATCCAGTCGACGCCAGCAGCACGCCTACGACCAGGACCGCAATGAGCAGTCTCTTCACTTGGCACCACCCCCAAGAAGGGCGACGACGCCCTCAATGCCGTACCTGTCGTATGCAGCCGCCAGCTCTTCCCGGACCGACTCCGGCAGTCGCTGCCAGATAGACAGCGAGGCCATCGACCAATCAGGGAGAAGCTCTTCGGGGATCTCATTCTCCTGAGTCTCGGTCTCGCGCAATGCCTCCTTGGCAAGAGCCTCGATCTCGTTGGCGTGTGCTTGCTGCCAGCGCTGTGTCTCTATGACTCCACCGAGACAGGTAGGCTCATACATCTGCGCATAGAGCAAGTCGACCGCCATCTGGTCGTCGTGACAGAGTTCCTGTAATGCGATGTAGAAGAGCGGGTCCTTATAGAAGGCACGGTAAAGGTCCATCGCGTTCTTCCGTAGTTCATCCGAGATAATCTGCACAAGCTCGCCCATCTCTTCGAAGCGTTCTCGGCTGATCTTCGTCACTTGTCCGGCTTCGAATGCAAACAACGCATCCCACGCTGCCTGTGAATCGAACGACCAGTACCGCCTAGCGATCGAACGGATCCGTTCCAGATAGCTATGGCTCAAGAATGCGATCTCGTCAACGTCGATTGCATGGCTGTACATCTCGTTCCACAGCTCGACATCGTAGTACCAACCAAGCGGAATGCTCTGCCAGGCGTGAACCAGTTCATGCCGAGTGATCTGCGGGCAGCCGCGAATCCAGTCGTACCCAACCCACTGTTCATGGATTGCCATTCGCCGCTCTGCCTTGCTATAGTTCGGCCGTAGCCAGATGTTCGACCCAACCGTCATCCAAGCAGCGGCATCGGTGAGCGGCCCATAGTAGAGCACATCCGGCAGGATCTGCTCCTTGCACATGTACGGCACACCGAGCACGTCCCCAACGGTCAGCGGTGGGTCAATCTCGTAGGGAATCTCTTCGAAGATGGAAGTCACGCCCAGTTGTTCACTGGCAGTAGCTACGAGGTATTCCTCCAGTGGCCCGAGGTCTTTCCACAACCACTCAACGGCCTCTTCCAACATCCCATGTAGGAAGTATTCAACCTTCCCGAACTCATCCCACGAAAGCTGGCGTCGTGCTGCGAGGAACTCCTCCTCGCTGACCTTCCCAGCCCTCCGGCTCTCTTCCAGTATCGGGAAATACGGAGCCTCTTCAGCCAGGTAGACCACGCCCGTGGGATAGTTGCAGACGACTTCCCCACCAACCATCTGATACTGCACGAAGACGATCTGCACATCGTGGCCAAGGTAGTTCCAATCTCGCTCGATGCAGATCCCATCCCAGATGAGGGAACCGCCCTCCATGTATCGTGCCTTCGTGCTCCGAAGCCATCGATACAACTCGCCCTGTCGCTCGAACGCATCAGTATCCGGCCCATACTGTTGATAGCCGCGAAGGAAGAACGGCAAGTCGACGACTGCCAATTCCTCCTGAAGAAAGTGGTCGTAGTATGTGGTGGGTTCGACTACGGAATCCATTACTGGCTCTAAGGTAGTCGATCCAGTCTGCGGGTCAGGTACCGAGTCGAAGAGCAACAGGCTCGCCGCGACGGCAATGACAATCGCGATTAGGCCCTTCACCCTTCACCTCCGGTTTTCTTCTTGCCGAAAATCGCCCCTACGATGCGGCTGATCAGGCTCCCGTCCTCTTTCCCGGCAGCATCGATCACGCCCTGGACGCCGAGATAGACGAGGGAGATCGTCCGGATTGACCGCATCCCGTCCTCTACCGAGATTGCCCGTATGATCATTAGGACAACCGTGCTGATCAGCGCCATAGACGCGAAGACCAGCTTCTTGCTGATCAGATGTCCCATGAGTCACACACCTTCTTGGTCACGTAGATGCGCCAGGTGGCACACATATCACCATCGGAATTGAACGGCGCATACTGACCCCGCGCACAGAGCTCGAAGTCCATCCAGAGAGGCGTGACCGTCGGCTCTTCATCCCAGGGGTCACATTCGTCATCGTCACACCCCTTGAGGCTGATCGGCCAGATCACATGGTATGGCTCTTCCTCTGTCCATCCGCCGAACACGTAGACATGCTGCATGCTCGTAGCAATCGGCTCTTCCAACTCAAGCCACTCGCCCCAGACGTTGTCATTGACAATCGGCACACCGTTCCAGGTGTAGGGGGTCTCTTCGCCCTCTTCGGCCACACGGGCGACGAAAACGCTGATCGGCTGGTGGTCCTGGTTGTAGACGCGTAGCCGGAATTCGGTCTTCCCCTCGCCGGGGAGGACGCCAGTCACATAGAGCGGCTTACCCGTCGCTCTGTCACATCCACGTACCCGATAGGGCACATGAAGCTGCACTAGGTCGTTTTCGACAACGTTGTACCCCTGAGTGCTCCAGAGCTCATACGCCTTGGGGGCCACAGCCTTCACGGTAACCGTCGATTCAACGTGCTTGGCGCCATAGCGGAAGACCGCCTTATAGACGCCTACCTGCTTGTAGAGGTGCTCAATCACGACACTGTTGGCCACGTTGTAGCGTCCCGATGCTCCGTCTCCGTAGTCGACAGTCACCGACACCGCGCCGTTGCTCTGCACAACCCACCCAACAAGTGCGCCACCGTCCTCCTCTGACACCATGACGGTCGGTGCTGATGGCTGGACGGTGAGCTTGTCGAACAGGCCCGTCGTGCATCCCGCCACCAGGCCCCCTATGAGGGCCACAATGGCAAGAATGGCGAATTTTCTCATGCGAATCTCCTCCAAAAGGGCTCCATCTAAACAGTACGGCTGGGTAGGAACGAGGGCGCTAAGCGATACTGGCGCTCTGATCGTCAACGATGGATGACAGCGCCTGATGTTCCTCGGACTTTCTGACCTTCGACCCGAAGAAGGCATCACGCGGCGAGGAGCTACTTACGACCTCCTCAAACCGGTGGCCGCATTCCGGGCACCAGTAGATCTTGTAGAGTCCTTGATGATGAACGTATTTCTCAGTGACCAACACAGGGGATTCCGTGCAGCCATTTGGGCAGCTAGGCATCAGAAGTGCACCTCCTCGTCCTCCGGTTCGGTCGGCCCTGCGCTCACCTTATCCATAGTCTTCGACAGCACATCCAACAGCCGGTGGTCTTTCGAGGCATCGATGTCACTTAGCAGTAGTGTTTGTATGAAGCGAAGTTGGATCACTTGGGCGCGATTGGGATCGGCCTTGTTCAGCAGGGCGTCAAGCTCTTGACCGACTTGCCGGGCTCTCTCGCGGCGCTGGATCCGATCTAGTCTGAGCTGCAAGTCCTGGACATCTTCCAGGTGCTCTACCCCCAACTGGGCATCTCGGATCATCTTGTCGAGAAGCCCCAGATCCTCACGAATCGCGGCCCCAAGCCCATCTGCAGCCTCTCGAAGTGCCTTCAGCTTCGCCTCGGTCGTAGTACCCATCTCACTCTATAAGTTAGGGGGAAAGAACCGCGCTATGTCGTATACATACGCAGAATTCAAGAAGTACACCAAGCAATTCCCGCCGATCACGAGGGAACGAGAACAAGAGCTGCTCGCCCGCATCCGGGAAGGAGACGAGGAGGCCACCGAGTTACTGATCAAGCATAACTCGCGGCGCATATTGCGCCTTGCACACCAAGCGCTCACCGGCCATACGCCGATTGGTCACAATGCGGCCTGGGCTCGCTGGGTCTGCGGGAACCTGCCACTCGATGACTGTATCATGATTGCTGCCGAAGCATTCCTCGAAGCAGCACGACTGTATGACCCCTACCGCTACTCACACATCGCCAAGGCCCGGGTGCGCTTCGGCTCGTGGGCCAACATGATCATGCAGCAACGGCTTCGGCGGGCCTTGGTGCGAGAGAAGCTACGCCGCGAGCGGCTCGGTGAAGTCCTCAGCTATGAGGAAGACGCCCGCCTCGGAGGTCGGTGTCCATTCCAGCATAACCCCGAGGACATCATCGACTCTGAGCGGGAACTCGGGCGGGAGCTCTTCTGGGATCGGGTAGACGAACTGTTGAGCAAGAAAGACGCAGCCATCTTGCGTGACTTCTGTTGCAAGCAGCCCACCGGGGCAGAGGGCAAAGTCGTTCGCCACAAGGCTGATAAGGTGCTCGAAAAGCTGAAGAAGCGTATGCCCGAAGCCGAGCTACGTGCCTATTGGAGAATGCTCTCCTAAGCCTTCAGAGCGGCCTCAAGGCCCGCTTTCTGTCCCTCTACCGTCAGATCAAACCATGCCTCTCGTGGAATCTGGGCGACGACGAACGCTTGCTCGACAACGCCCGACGTAGCCTCGAACCGCTCCAGGAACTCGAACCCGGGATCTTCGGCAGTGCGCCTGAGCCCTGTCCGCCAGGTGCTAAGCGCCTGGGTGAATGTTCCAGCGAGAACTAGCGCCGGGCCATCCTCCATCCCCCGCCGGGCAAAAGAACCAATCATCTGTCCGGCGATAGCATCCACGATGAACTCCCCGCCCCCGCGAACGTAAACCACGGTAGCCGTTCCTACATCGATGTGCCGCTGACTACCGGGCGCCGGGCGGCGCTCCGAGGCCAACATCCCATTAGGCGGGCAGGGGTGGAAGACAACCCCCGGGGATAGGAATGTGACCTGGGTCTTCTCTGGAAGATTCGCCAGGGGATACAGGCAGGACGCCATCGAGAGGCCGATACCATCCTTCTCCTGTACCCCTAATCGCGCTTCCACCATCGCCGTATCGCCAACGAGTTCACGTATGTGCTTCTCGTCCTCCGGCAGCACGGAGATCACAACCTCGGGGAATCCCCATTCCCCCGCCATGTCCAACTGGTGCTCCAACACCGTCTTTCCGCCAACAACTGCGAACGACACGAATTCGTCTGTGCCAGGCAGCCTTGCCTCTTCACAGACGTTTCGTGCCGGGATTGCTAGTACCCTCATCGGTCCTCCTATGAAATCCTCGAATGGACAGCCGCCACCCACGCCCCGGCTGCATCTTGTGTGACTTCGATACTCTGTATGATCAGCTCAAGAGGTGGCTCGAATCGGAGCAACTGGTTTTCCGCACGATGGTTCTTGTCGTATAGAGGGAGGGAGAACTCCATCACATCGCCCGGGAAAACGTGAGCGGGGTTCATTTGCCAAGTCCAGATATCGTATTCCGCGCCCATATCTTCCGTTCTATTGCAGACATGTTCTCAGCAGCGGCGAGATCGGTCTTGATGCGTGTGGCGAGACTCGAACCAAAGACCAACAACGCAACCCCCAGGGCCGCCGCCCAAGGCAATGCCCAGAAGAGCAGTCCGAGGCCAGCGAGGCGCGTCACAATCGCCGCCAAGGACGCCCTGCCATATCTCTGACCCAGTTCAGTGATCTCCATCTCTCTCCTTTGCCTTCGCTACTCTTCCACAAACGTCTTCTCCGGCAGCACTTCCTGTACTTGCGGGGGAAGAGACCGAGCAAGTCACCACGGAAGTTACCGGGGAAGCCACCGCGGAAGTCACTGTGGTTGGTTTGTCTCTCTCTCCGTGGACGTAGGGAAACTCCGCAAACTCATGGTGCGATCAACTCTCGTTCAGCGACCCCCGACACAGACCTCGGCCATCCCGGCGGCTCAAACTGGCCGACTTCGGCGATCTTCTCCATGTCCTCTACGTCGAACTTTCGGCCGTGGGTTTCCCGTGGGTCGTCATCATCAACCTTCGCGGCCAGATGGTGTCCGTCCTGTACCCACTGAATGAAGCAGAGGAATGCGATAACCGCCGGAATGAAGTTCTTCCTGGGGCAGGGTACATGCGGGAACTGTTGCATCTTGATCAGGATCTGTGTCAGGTTCGACAAGTCGTCGAACTGGCGCGTGACGTCGAAGCCTGACATAGGCTCGGGCAAGCAGTAGGTTTCTCGCCTGTCGATGAGTTCGAAGGCGACCTGCTCTACCATGCCGCGAAACACTGGCCAGTGCTTTGCCTTCATCGGGACCGTAGTGCAGTAGAAATCTTCTCCGTCAACCAGGGAGTCGAGCCCTTGAACGAGGCCGTGTTTCAGGCTCAGGATCATCGCATAGGTGGCAATCTTGATTAGGTCCCGGCCTGCACGATACTGCTTGTATCGCCCAACATACTTCTCGATCGTTCCCTCGACCCAGTCCCGGTGTCTCGCCGCGATCACATCGGTCCACTCAGCCCTGTCAGAGAAAGCGTATTTCTGACCACAGCCGGTGAACTGCTTCTCGATGATGTCGAGGAAGCGGGGTAGCTGGCCGTGGACGATGAACGGCGGGGTGTAGTGAATCATCCGGCCTCCTTCAGACAATCGAGGACATCCTCCGCCAGCTCAGACATGACTGTCCCGTCAAGGCTGTGCGGATCGATACCCCGAAGATAGAATGCGGGGTCCTTGCCCGGCGCGATGGTCAGGTTGGCACAATCGGCGAGAAGTGCCTCGGCCTTCTTGCAAGCAACCCCTGTGCAAGGGAGCGTCTGGTCCCAAACGAGCAAGCGGTACTGCGTATCGTGAATAGCATGAATGTGTATGGGATCAACAATCCAGATGATGTCGTAGCGATCCATGTGGGGGTGGTCGTCAGACCAACAGGCCCACCGATGCGCGTGCATGACTCCGGCCAACTGCACCACCCGCTGACGCTGCGCCGAGTCGTGCTTTGACCTAAGAAAGAGAACACGCCGCTGCATTACCTACACCTCCTCATAACACACGCACAACCTCTAACGCTGCGTGGCTGGCAGAGTTGGTGACTGGGTTGTCGTCCAGGTCAAGCACCTCCAGCCGGGGGAGTTCGGCCAGCGGGCTGACGTCGGTGATCTGGTTGCCGTCCAGGTAGAGCCACTCTAGCTGGGTGAGTTCGGCCAGCGGGCTGACGTCGGTGATCCGGTTGCAGTCCAGGCGGAGCCCTCTCAGCCGAGTGAGTCTGGCCAGCGGACTGACGTCGGTGATCCGGTTGTCGTGCAGGTAGAGCCACCTCAGTTGGGTGAGTCTGGCGAGCGGGCCGATGTCGGCGATCTGGTTGTTGCCCAGGAGGAGCGTTGTCAGCCGGGGGAGTTCGGCCAGCGGGCTGACGTCGGTGATCTGGTTGCGGTTCAGGTAGAGCCAGCCCAGCTGGGTAAGTCTGGCCAGCGGACTGACGTCGATTAGATGATTGCCGTCCAGGCCAAGCACCTCCAGCTGGGGGAGTTCGGCCAGGGGATTGATGTCGGTGAGCCGGTTGTCGTTCAGGAAGAGCGCCTTTACCTGCTGGCAGTCCTTGCTGGTGAGCCGATGGCTAGTCGGGAGGCCCAACTCACGCCGGATGGCCTGATCGATGATCTGTTCGTCGCGGGTCATCTACGCTCCTCGACAAAGATCTTCCGGCGATGTTCTTCGTCTCTTTCCTTCATCAGGCGATCGATCTCTTTCGCAGACACGGCGCCTAGCGCGACGAGCTTCTCGGCTGCCCGGCGTTCCTCGTCGCTGCCGGGCGTATGGTCATAGAAGGCGGCCCAGTAATCGGCAACCAGTGCCTTCCGTGCCTGGTGCAAAGCACCATTGGTCAAGGCGCGGACCTGCCGGGGGGCCTGTTCGGACAACCTACTCATCGTTATCACCCCGTAGGTAGAGGAGGAGGTTGCTCTCGTGGGCCACATCGAAGTTCCCCAGGGCTGCGACGAGCAGTGGGTCTTTCCCCTCATCCAGGAGGTCCCACATCTCGATTGCGATGGCAGAAACGCGGGGCAAGGAATTGGGTGGGAACCGGCGGCCCTCCAAGCGGGCCCGGTGCTTGACGTAGTCGGAGACGTCACGCTCGTGGATCTTGGAAACGTAGGGATCGACATGGCTCTCCGGGACAGCAGGGAGCAAGTCAACCGGGAGGTAGACGTCTTCGGTATATACGAGCTTGACCAACGAGTAGAAGCCGTCAGAATAGCCGAGGACGAAGTAATGGCCATCCCGGAAGCCTTCACAGGTGTGTACCAGGGTGATGATTCGCTGTATCACTGTTCCCCCCCCAATGCGGCCAAGATGCCATCTGCTGTGAGCCCGTCGAACCCACAATCCGGGTAGAGGGCATTGGCATACGGGCCAGGGTCGGATATGATGTGGCAAAGCGGGAAGCGACGGCAGAAGCCGGGGCGCTTGTCGTAACAACGGCAGGTACGAGTGACGTAGTCGAAGCAGTCACAACGGTACCAATAGGCGCCACGCCATGTAGAGACCCAGTCGAGACCGAGGCGCTGAGCAGCATAGTCCCGCGAAACACGGTGAAAATGCCGTTCGGTGAACCTGGCGTCCTCCTCAGTGAAGTAGGAACGGAAGTCCTTCTTCAGGTAAGAGAGAACGACTGGGTCGCAGCAGCGCCCGCATCGTTTACACCCGTAACCCATTCCTCCTCCTTCACATAAACAGTACGGCTGAGAAAGAACGAGTAAGCGAAGAAAGACGTTCGGTTTTGACCGGCTTCTCTGGTATAATCTAAGATAATGTCGGGGCGAGGAGGTAGGGGATCGGTTTGCTTTTGAACAAGAATGTGCTAGTATTGGATAGCTGTGAGAGTCTCCGGGGTAAGTGAGGGAAGAAGGTAGCGGGGCCTATAGGCCCCGTTTCGCTTTTGAGAGGGGGGCTGGAGGCACATCATACCATGAGCACGACGCACCGGCGTTACCAGCCCCCTTCGCTTTCCAGAATAGCAGAAAGTCCCGCCAGCGACAATAGGTCAGCCGTCGTCGTATGCCTCCCGGCCCAACGCACAAAGCGCCAGGAAAACATCCTTGGGAAACGCTATGACGCCATTACCAGGAGGACCCCACATGAATACATCGTGGGGCAGGAAAATGGGGCTGTAGCCATATCGGTGGAGGATCTCCAGCGGATCGTCGTCGGATGCCGCCCCACCAATCTTCTCCTCCAGCCGTCGCGTCAACCACCCCAATTCGCAGGCAACCGCATAGAGCAGAGCCCTCTGACATGCAGGAGGGTCACTACGAGATGCCTTGGGATCACTCTGCGCCAGCAGTCGGTCAAGCTCGTTGCTGTAGCTTTCCAGCATCCGATCATGGCTCTCATTGAGTTCGCTCATTCTTGTGCCTCCAGATCAGATAGATCACGTAGATCAAACAGCCAACCCCCATCCCTACAAACATCGGCCCCATCTCTATCACCTCGCCTAAACACTACCCAGAAGAAGAATCAAGGCCGCAGTATTTTCCCCCCGCCGGCAGACAGACCAGGAG
>Ga0180434_10007772_pt1 | contig 12007 bp, 12 predicted proteins | sample SS_ome_7_FD_132453 | JGI IMG/M metagenome (GOLD analysis project Ga0180434, IMG submission 132453) | Hypersaline lake sediment archaeal communities from the Salton Sea, California, USA - SS_1_D_2 metaG | ecosystem: Environmental > Aquatic > Non-marine Saline and Alkaline > Hypersaline >... | reverse complement strand
CAGGCTGGAAGCCTGCCCCCCAACTGAACAATCGCACGGTGTCCCCAGTCGGGGGGCAGGCATCTTGCCTGCACATAATTCACCAGCCGCCGAAGGCGGCTTCCACAGCACCTTCTCACTTTCACACCTTCTCACTTTCGCACGTGGTCTCCGGCCCCGCCGGAGACCGCCCCCCTTGGCAATTGTTTTTTCCGTATACCTGCCGCGGGTCGCGGACTTTCAACCTTCAACCTTTAACTTTCAACTTTGAACCCCTTTGCGGCAAAAGCCGCAAAGGGCGCGGCCGAAGGCCGTGGCTGGGTTGCTCGAAAATGGCGGGAGGGGGTGGCCCTACTGTCTACTGTCTACTGACTACTGACTACTTCCATTCGCCGGCTCGTCCGCGGTGTTCGTTACCAGCTGCTCTATAACGTCCTGCCTCGCTTGGCGCACAATCTCCAGGTTCTGGAGGGCTTTTTCCTCCGGCAGGATCTGCCTGAAAAGGGCCAGTGACTCGTCGTACCGGCCTAGAAGGCCCAGGGCCACGGCGGCATTGGCGCGATATCTGGTGTTCTCGCCGGCGATGCCGGCGGCGGCGGTGAACAGGTCCAGGGCTTTGGTGAAATCCCTGCGAACAAGCATGCATACCCCCAGATTATTCAGCAGAAGGGGATCGTCGGGGTTGACCTCGAGTCCCCGCTTCAATGTCCGGACCGCCTCGCTCGTCCGCCGTTTTCTCATCTGCAGGCGGGCCAGCGCGTCGTAGGCGGCGGAATGTTCGGGGTATCGCCCCAGGAGCCGCCGCAGGATAAGCTCGCACTCGGAGTCGCGGCCCTGCTTTGCCAGCATATCGGCCATGGTATACAGGGTTTTCGCGGTCGGGGGCCGGTCGGGTTGAATGCCGGCCTCGGACTCGGTCCTGGAAACGGGATCGACGGTCGACATCGACCCGGCCGTGCCGAGGCACCCGCCGAAGAAAAGCCCGCCCGTAAGAACACACGCCAGGATCGAGGCCGCTGGTGAACGAAGAACTCTCCTCATCGCATTGTGGCTCGATACATACCGGTTGAATCGCCCTGTGTGCGGCCGGTCGCGGCCGGAGACGCGCTGTATTCCTTCTTGAGAATCAGCAGAACCCTCTCTGAAATCATCCCGTCGCCGCCCGGCATCCCGGCGGAAATGCTCACGCGGCCCATGTCGATGCCGCCCGCCGCGAGGCGGTCCCTGACCGTGTCGATTCGGGAGCTGTAAAGCCCGGCGTCAACGCCGCCCGCCCGGATGTTCAACTGCCCGGGGTTCTCTGCAAAGTGCGCCGCCAGAACATCCAGGTCCCTTTGCCCCAGCTCGTTGAGATTGGCGGAATTATTGACGAAATGATACGGATACAGCGTATGCTGGGCGATTATCGCATTCCGCATCGCGATATCGTTGAACGCGTTCATCAACTCGACGTTGACCTGCCGGGGATCGGGCCCGGCGGGTTTTTGCGCCTCTTCCCGACACCCGCCCATCACAAAAACGCAAACCGCCAGCAGAAAAAACAGCGCCGCGCAAGCTCTCATGGTCGTTCTCCTTAAAAAAGCAAAAGCCGTTCAGTCAAAACATGTCGTTCTAAATCAATCGCCTACTATCATAACCCGGGCTATGGTAATAACCGCCGGCCCGGCGACGGTAATAAGGACCGCCGGGAAAATAAACAATACCATGGGAAAGAGCAGTTTGACAGCCATCTTTTCGGCGTTCTCCTCCGCCATGAAACTGCGGTCTTCCCGCAGGCTGGTCGCGAACACCGACAGCGTGTCGGCGATGCTGGTGCCGAACTTCTCGGTCTGTATTAATATGGCCGCCAGCGAAGACAGCGTATCCACGCCCGTACGCGCGGCCATGTGGCGCATCGCCTCGGCCCTGGTTGCGCCGAGGTGTATCTCGAAGTTGGTAAGGGCCATCGCGTTGCCCAGAACGCTGCTGACGTTCTGAATCTCGTCCGCGACCATGTTCCAGGCCATATCCAGCCCGATACCGGAGGAAACGCATATCTCCAGCAGGTCGATGGCCTCCGGCAGGTGCCTGACGATCTCGTCGTGCCGTTTCTTCAATTGCAACGCAACGACGAAGTTGGGTATGAAGAATAAAATTGTGCCGGGCAGAAGGATCAGGATAAGTTTAGCGGCAAAATTTATCTCCTGCTGCGGTATGGGCCCTGCGAGAAGGGCCGCCGCGCCCAGGCCGGTGATAAAAAGAAGCATCTTGATGCCGGTGTAGACCGACGGCGCCGAGGCGCCGAAATAACCCGCCCGCACCAGCTGTTCCGAAAGCGTCGTGCTGGCCTGCCCGTGGGAGACAACGTTTCCGATCTTGGCCAAAAAATCAAGGCCTCCGCCCTTGGGCCGCATGGCCGCCGAAAGCGGCCTGTCGAACCGTATCCTGTCCACGACCTGTTTGCTCTTCTTCTGCCGCCGCGCCGTGATTACCGCCGAGCCTATCGCCACAACGGCAAAAAACGCCAAAATCGGAATCAGTATTTCGATGGTCTCGGGCTGCATATCCGTCTCGGCCTTAAAACTTAAGAATGGACATTCGGTTCATCGCCCACCATCCCAAAAGCACGCTTCCGATCATGGCTGCGAGCATGTAGCGGCCGGCTGTGGTGGTGTAAAGAAGCGCCATATACTGGGGATTGAGCGTGTTCAATACGATAAACAGGACAATGGGAAGTCCTATCAGAATGGACTTGCTGAGTTGGGTCTGCGCGGTCAATACCCGCACCCGCCGCTTGAGCTTCGTTCGCGCGCGGATAACCTCGCCCAGCGAATCCATCAGGTCGGCGAGGTTCCCGCCGCTTTTCATTTGTATGGCTATCGCCGTGGTAAGCAGCTTGAGTTCGGCGTTGCGGGTGGTTTTTGACACCTTGCGGATGGCGTCCCTCAGGTCCAACCCCAGGGCCTGCTCCTGGCATATACGGTTGAATATCCCCCCGAGGGGATCATCGATTTCCTCCGATATCAACTGAAAGGCGCCCACGAGAGGGTGCCCGGCCCTAAGGCTGCGGGCGGCTATGCCCAAGGCGTCCACCAACTGGGTCTCGAAGAGGGCGGCCTGTTTGTTCAGCCGCTTGCGTACGAGGCTCCAGAAAACCACCGGAATCGCCCCCGCGGCCGCCAGCGACAGGCCCACACCGGCATCCATCGCCATCGCCGCCATGAAGACCACCACCGTAAGACCGGCGACCTCGAGGAACACCGTCGTAACTGAAGTCCGCCACCCGAGGTCCTGCTGCAGCGTTTCGAGGCGATCCTTTATGGTTTCGCGGCCCGCGGACCGGGCGGCGGCCGCCGACTCCTGCTGGCTCTGCCGCCAGAGCCGTACCGCGCGGCCCTCAACCGTTTCGGCATCGGCTATGCCCAGTCTTTTCCTGATCGCCTGAAGGCGAAACAGATACTGGCCGGCCCACAGCACTATGCATATCGCCCACAGCGACAGGACCAGCCCGAAAACCGCGACTGTAACGACCGCGTTTATAGTCTGTTCATTTCCCATGGCAAATCCAATTTCCGCACCGTACTCTCACAAGTCAGTTCTTCTGCACTTTGGAGGTCTTTTCGGCCGCGGCGGACCGCGCGGGCAGGACCCGCCTCTGGAAGAAATCGGCCGGGAACTCGACGCCCTCTGCCGTCAAACGGGCCAGCATGTGCGGACGGACCCCGCAGACCTCGAAATTGCCGTAGGCGTTGCCGTTGTCGTCCACCCCGATCTGCCTGAAACGGAATATATCGTGCAGGCAGATGGTATCGCCTTCGGTTCCGGTTATCTCCACCACATTGGTAATTTTCCGGCCTCCGCCGGTAAGCCGGTTGAGGTGGACCAGTATGTTCAGCGCCGAACTCATTTGCTCCCGTATCGCCCGAACGGGATAGTTTATCCCGGCCATACTGACCATGTTTTCCAGACGGCGAAGGGCGTCGCGCGGGCTGTTGGCGTGAACGGTCGTCATCGAGCCCTCGTGGCCGGTATTCATGGCCTGAAGCATGTCGAGCGTCTCGGCCCCGCGGACCTCGCCGACGATTATCCGGTCCGGCCGCATACGCAGGCTGTTGCGCACCAGGTCCCGCTGTGTGATCTGGCCCTTTCCCTCGATGTTCGGCGGTCTGGTTTCGAGCCGAATGACGTGGTCCCGCTGCAGCTGAAGTTCCGCCGCGTCCTCTATCGATACGACACGCTCGCCGGCCGGTATCCACTTGTAAAGAGCGTTGAGCAGCGTGGTCTTGCCGGTGCCGGTGCCGCCGGCGATCAAAATATTCATCTTGCACTTTACGCACATCTCGAGGAAATAAGCCATGTCCTCGGTTATGGTTTCAAGATCGAGGAGGCGGTCGATATCGATGGGGTTGACACCGAACCGCCGGATGCTGACGGCCGGGCCTATAAGCGAAAGCGGCGGTATGATGGCGTTTACACGCGAACCGTCGGCGAGCCTGGCGTCCAGCATCGGCGTGCTCTCGTCGATACGCCGGCCGACGTTGGCGGCTATGCGGTAGATCACCTTCATCAGGTGATCGGTGTCGGTGAACTCCGCGTCCGTAAGTTCGAGCCTGCCGTTCTTTTCAATGTATATCTGATGCGGACCGTTTACGAGAATGTCGCTGATATATGGATCCCTCAAAAAAGGTTCCAGGGGGCCGAAGCCGAATATCTCGTCCATTACCTCGTTCAAGAGCTGCTGCTTCTCAGGCGCCGACAGCGGGTACTTCTGCTCGGTCAACAGGACGTCCACCCTGCGGGAGCACTCCTCGTGGAGCTTGGGAAGCGGTATCTGCCTGGCTTCGTTCAAGTCAAGTATCTGCAGCAGCTTGCGGTGTACATCCGATTTTATCCGCTGAAGCGTGTCATCGCCGCCGGCCTGCGCTTGTTTTTTTCCTGCCTGCATCGGTTATGCCCCCAAGACCTTGTCGTCGCCGTTTCTTTCGTAAGCGTGTATCGCCGCGGCCAGCCTCTGGAAGTCCCGCCGCAGGCCCGACCGCGGCGCGGACTGGGCCAGCGTAAGGCCGCGGTTGAGACACGCGGCCGCCCTGCTGAAATCGCTGCGGATCTTTCTTATCACGTCGACGCCCAGTGCCTTGCGGCCGTCCTCGGGCCTGACCAGCGGCCCCCTGTTGCGGCACCTGTTCGCCAAAGGTACGATCTTTTTAGGCGTCACGCCCCTGGCGGTGAGGAATTCGATCATCGCCTGGGCTATCTTTATATCCTTTACGGTAAGCTGCATTACAATAATCACCAGTTTGCTGGCCGCAGCCAGTTCAGCCGCCACGGTCTGGCGGACCCTGGGAGCGTCGATGACAGTATACTTGTATGCCTGCCTGCATGCATGGAGGACGTCGCTGAGATTTTCGTAATCGGGCTCGCCGGCGTACAGCCTCGGCATGCCGGCCGAAGCGGCCAGAACATGAAAGTCCTCGGTATAATTGCACGAACTCGATCTTATGAGGTTCTTGTCGATGGGCCCCTTATGCGCCATTACGTCGGCGATACCGTAGTGACCCGATATTCCCAGATACGCCGACATGGTGCCGTAGAAATCGTCCATGTCGATCGCCAGAACCGGCTCCGACGCCAAGAGCCTCAGCTCGTTGGCCAGGTTTATCGCGACAGTAGTGGCACCGCAGCCTCCCCCCGCCGAGAAAACCGATATCATGCAGCCCAGAGCCGCATCGGCGCCTCCGCCGACAAGCCTCTTGAGTACGCCGCCGAGCTCCGAGGCGAAAGACTCCTTTAACAGAAAACGCCTGGCGCCGGCCTGCATGGCCTCCAGCACCAGATCGTTGCTGAAGACGCTCGAAATAACCACCACTCGCGTGCCGGGATGAGAGGATACCACCAGCTCCAGTTCGCCGAGGATCCCCGCCGGATCGGCGTCTATATCTACGAGGACCACCCCCGCGGCAGCGCTGTCCAGGTGAACACGCAGGTCCGATACACTGCGGAGAATGGCGGCGAGTGAGGCATCCGGATATTTGCCTACCGCCGAGCGCACGAGATCGGCGGTGGCATCATCTCTGGCCACGAGCAGGACATCGCCTTTCGACGTCATAGATCAGCCTTCAATCCAGGTGGCCTTAAAAGGCTTGTTGGTTCGCGAACTATTGCTCGGCCCGGCTGGCCGCTGCTGACTGTTGATAATAATCCCACGCGCCCGGACCCCAAAGCCGGTCCAGACCCATCCGCTTCAGGAACGCCGCGTCGGCGGCATTGATAGCGGCCGGCGATCCGCCCTCGATGCGGCCGCCGATGTAGAACTCCCAGTCGTTCGGGTCGGAATGCAGAAAACCGGGAAGCGGCGGTGTCTGCGCCAGCGACATCGGCTCGACAAGGGACGCGGTCACAAGAACCACCAGCTCACTTTCGCCCTTTTCGTACCTAACCGATCGGAACAGCGGGCCCAGGATCGGAAGCTCGCTGAGGCCTGGAACCCGCGATGCCCTGGCGTCCACGTCGCTCTTGATCAGTCCGGCCATGGCAAAGGTCTGACCGCTCTTGAGCTCGAGCGTGGTAGAGGCTCTTCGCGTTATAAGCGACGGTATCTCGAAGCCTTCGATCGTCACGGAGCCGATGCTGGTAAGGTCGCTTACCTCCGGAGCCGCGTGAAGGCGTATGGTGCCGTCCCCAAGGACCGTCGGCCTGAAACTCAGCCTGACACCGTATTCGCGGTACTCGATCGATATCGAGGTGCCGCCGCCCGTGCCGCCGCCCGTGCCCTGAACGACCGGTATCGGGAACTCGCCGCCTGCAAGAAAGCTCGCCTCCTCACCGCTTAGAGCGACAAGCGTCGGATTGGCGAGTATCTTGAGGTACTGGTTCTCGGCCAGGGCCTGGATAAAGGCCTCCATGTCCAAATCGGGACTTCCGCCGAAGATCGTGATCAGCGAGCCGACCTCGGCGTCCTCGGTGAAAATAAAGGGCAGACCTTCCGTGGCGGCCGTACCTTCCTCTACGCCCATGCTTACCGACGGGTTCAGCGCCCCGCCGCTGGCCGAGCCTACGCTGATACCACCGAAATAATCATCATCGGTGTGAAAGGCGTTGAAACCGAACGCCCTGATCACCGTCCGGCTGACCTCTGCGACCCGGACCTGGAGCTGCACCTGTTGAACGCCCGCCACGGCCGTCATATCAACATACTTTACGGCGGCCTGGTCCAGGAATCCGTGAAGTTGGGCGGTTTGGACGGCACTTCGGAGCAGTCCCTTGACGATAAGCACCTCGCCGGACTGATCGACCTGAAGGCTGCAGTAGGGAAAAAGGTCCTTGAGCTTGTCGCTGAAATGATCCACGTCCATTCGAACGCGCACCTTCCGCTGCCATGTCTGCTGCTCGCCCTCGCGCCACAGTATAAGGTCCGTGGAGCCGACCTTGACCCCCTGCAGCAGAACCTGCTCGGGGGTGAGGACCTTCACGTCCGCCACCTTCGGGTCGGTCACCGCCACGCGGACGGTAGGCCAGGGGGCCTCGACGATCACCGACTCACCGATGGTTATTATAATGGGCTCGGCCTCCACGGCCAGGTCGCCGGGACCGGCTCGTCCCGTAACATCGGGCCCGAAATTGGCCGCGATAATCAAGAGCCCGACCAAAGCCGCGCGGCAGCTCCAAATGCGGCATCTTCTCGATTTAAGCAGCTCCATTTGCGATCCTTTCAATATTCTATGGAAACACGCTCACTGAGCCGTTTTCTTGACCGTAGAATCAGCGCCCCACAACCGCTGAGGCATCGGGAATGGCCAGGACCTCCTCTCGGGTCTCCGGGCCGCGGATTATTATGATGGGCCACTGCGGCGAGCGGCTCGAGGTGTCGCCGGTTTCATCACTTCGCCACACGTACATCGAGGAGGATCCCTCCCCGGCCTCAGCGAAGCCGGCCGCAGACTCTCCGGCGGCGGCGGGCTTGTCCCGTTCATCCTCGCCGCCCGGCACCGTCGGCTCCAGCATCGAGCCCAGCTTGGCCAGCCTTCCCTCGCTCAGCACCGTCACGTCGGCAGCCACCCTGGCCCTGTCGAGCGGGTTCCTCATGGCGAGCGATATATTACCGTGGGTCCTGGCCAGCTGCAGGGCCTGGGCCTGCTTGGAGTCGACCATCAGCGTGACTATAACCGACCTGGCGCGGCTCCTGCCGCTGCCGCCGAAGGCGGACTCCTCCTCCTCTTCCGGTTTTGACACGACCGACACGTTCTCCACCGCCAGCACCTGTATGCCGTGCAGAAGCGTGGTGGATAACGCCTGGCCCCTGCCCCGCTCGGCGCCGCCAAGCCTGAAGGATGCCTGGATATCCACAACGCAGCCGGGATAGAGAAAACCCCCCATCATGGAGGAAGCCGGCACCTCGACGCTCACAGCCCTCATTCCATGAGGAAGGGACGCGGCCAGCTCCGTTCCGGTTCCCTCCGAAACAAAATGATACTTGGTAAGGATCTGCCCTTCCACCACAGGCACGGCAAGGACGCGGCCGACGGCCTCGTAGGTACTGGAAATATAACCATGCGGCAGGTCTTCAACCGGCGCTTCCCTGCTCTCGAGATGGCGGCCGGCCACCACGGACATGGCCGGAAGCGCCTCCTTGACCATGACGGCTTCCACAACGGAGGATTTCTCCCCCTGGAAAGGCCGCTTTTCGGCACGTATGACGTTTATCAGAACGGACACGCACACCGCCGCCACCAGCCCGAGCAGCATCAGAATCGTAATAGCCCACTTCATAACTTCTTCCTTGTCTAAATCTCAGAACTGTTTTTCCTTCTGTGCTATGGGCCCTCCTTCGACATCGTCACCGCCGCTCCAAGGTTTTCCGGCATCGGCAGGAGAGGCACGTTCATAAGCGCCACGTTTGCCGCGGGGACACTGACATGCACCGTCAGTACCTCGCCGGCTTCGATGCCGGATATGTCTATCGGTGAGATCTCTATAGCGTAGCCGCTGTCGCCAAGTCCGGCGGCGGCCATGAGGCTGTCAACCACGGCAATGGCGTCGGCGTTGCCTGACGCCGGCCGGATCGCAACCCGGGCCGCCTGCCTGGATGCGTTTGTTATCTGCTGGCTCTTGAGAAAAAGCCACCCGTACTCGATTACCCCCAGCGTAAGTGTAAGAAGAAGCGGAAAGACAAGGGCGGCCTCGACCGTGGCCGCTCCATGATAAAACCGGTCTTTTTTTGTCAGTTCCATAACCACACGTAGCAGCCTGCTATTGCGACACCGGCAAAGATGGCTGTACCGTACGGAACGGTCTCCGCGCCGGCTTTGCCGCCACCCATACGCCGGTCCAGCTCCTTCTTTCCTTTATTATTTCGGCCGGCGGCGAACTCGACAACACTATAAAACAATAAAACTACGCCCAAAGCAACCTCTTTCAGCCGCCGATCCAAGGCCGCTTTTACTACCGCCAGGACAAAACCCGCCGCCGCGATAAAGAAAAGGGCGGTCACTCCGCCGGCCAGCCCAAGCCAGGCACCGATGCCGGCCATAAATTTGGCGTCGCCGGCGCCGCCGCCGGCGAACATCCACAACAGCAGAAACGGCGCAAACAAAAGGGCGGCCGCCGCGACCGCCTCGCCCAGGCCCGCAAGGCCGTCCAGCCAGCCGGCCTGGATCAAACCGGCCGCGAAAATCGGCACCGTCAGGGCGTTTGGAATCCGCTGAGTTCTGACATCTGTTAATGCCGCGGCCAGTGAGGCGCCGATGACGACGCCCCACTGGACGGCAATATATGTCTGATACAACTCAGAGACTCCGAGTCAAGCTCACGGTAACTCTCGTGGTTTAAACGGCATCGGTAATGCCGGCATCCACCAAACCCTGGAACTGGTTGTTGACCCAGCCGCCGATTTGCGTGATCAGGCCTATCGTGGCGACAACGATAATACCGAGTATTATCGCGTACTCGACGGTCTCCAGACCTTTCTCGTCCTTGACGAACCTTCTGATTGTCTCTAGTGCCTTCATTTCCATTCCCCTTAAATTAATGAAACATTAACTTGCGTATCGGTTCACCCTCGACGCAAACACTATTCACTTTTGAACCCGCTGTCACCCGGAGCATCCGGCACACCCGGCGACTTTTGCATCCTTGCTGGTTTCGAGGAGGTCCCCTCTCGACATCAGTCGGTCAACTAATGAGTGTGTATGATAGCAGTTGCCCCCCTCCAAGTCAAGGAAAAAAAATGAAAAAACGAAAAATTTTTTTCGCCTAAGTCCTTTCCACTAAAGGTCCTATAAGAAGCGGCGGGGAAAGGCCTTTATCTCAAGGAAGCCGTTTAATACTTGACTTTACCTTTTGCCGATAATACAATTACTTTTTCCGGCCCGCAGAACGCCGGCCGGTGCGGTGCCTTCGCGAGGGGCGCCGCGAACATTACACAGCGGGGGACACTCTTATGAACCGCATAAAGAAACAACAAGGTGACAACAGGCGGCGGGGCATTTCGCTTCTCTGGACCGCGATCTTCATACTGCTAATAATCCTGCTGGTCGGCCTGACCCTGGATACGGCAAGGGCCCTTCTGGTTGCCCACCAGCTCCAGAACGCCGCCGACGCCGCGGCGCTGGCCGGCGCCTGTTTTGTAAAGTACGACCCCAACCAGGCCAGGGACCAGGCCGTAATGATCGGGCAGATGAACTTCGCGGCAAGGGACCCGATACTCCTCGACGAGAACGCCGTCAACGATCCCAACGGCGACGTGGTCCTCGGCCGCTACGAGCGCGACACCAGGATATTCACGGCCACCGACGAAGCGCCCAATGCCGTCAAGGTGGTCGCCCGGCGGACGGACACTTCGCTGGCCGGGCCGCTCGGTCTGATCTTCGGTCCCATCGCAAACGTCGACACGGTCAACATCGAAAGGTTCGCCATCGCAATAGCCTCGGGAGGGACCGGCGCGGGCCTGATCGCCCTGAGCGAGGACATCTGCCCGGGGCTTATCGTACAGGGCGACGTCACCGTCGACGTCAACGGCGGATCGATACAGGTCAACTCCGACGGCGAGGGAAGCGGCAACTGCCACGGCTGCGGCACCAGGATCATAGGCCAGCCCGACATCCAGGCCGGGGACCTCAACACACAGGGTGATTTCTGCTTCACCAGCGGCCAGTACGAACCCAACTATCCCGTCGAGGAAGGCGCCCCGCCGAAGCCGGACCCGTTGTGCCCGAGCCCGTCGGCATGCCTTCCCGAACCGGTATGGAACCCCGACGACGATCTTACGGTACAGTACGATCCCAACCTGGCAACCGGCGATCCGATCGTCATCTCCGGGGGTTCCCATGTCTTCGAGCCCGGCTATTATTCAGGAGGGTTCAGGATAACCGGCGGCGACGTTACCATGAAACCCGGCCTTTACATACTCGACGGAACCGATCAGGGCAACAAAAGCGGCCTGGTGATCGGCGGCAATGCCAATTTCTGCGCAAAGGGCGTAATGTTCTTCATTGCCGGAACCGGCGTTGTCGATCTTGCCGGAAGCGGCGAGATACGCGTTACCCCTTATGACGCCAACAGCATTGGCGATCCCAACAGCTTCTGCGATCCGACCTTCACCTACGGCGGCGGCCTCGGCACCTACGAGCAGATATCGATCTTCCAGGCGAGGGACAACTACACAGACGCCCGCATCATCGGAACCAGCCTTCTCGATCTCGACGGCACACTCTATTTTCCGTCCAACCACCTTTCCCTGGGCGGCACCGGCGACGGCTTCGGCAACCAGTTGATCGCAGGCACCATCGACATATTCGGAACGGGCAATATGCTGATAATGTACGACGGAAGGTTCCCCAGCGTGGGGTATAATTCGTATCTTGTGGAGTAGGCAGTAGGCAGTAGCCAGTAGTCAGTAGGGCCACCCCCTTCTATCATTTCGAGCAATCCAGCCACGGCATTCGGCCGCATGGAAGCCGCCTGCGGCGGCTGGAAAATTATGTGCAGCCTGGAAGGCTACCCCCCGACTGAGGACATCGTACGGTTGTTCAGTTGGGGGGCAGGCTTCCAGCCT
>Ga0180434_10007771_pt1 | contig 12007 bp, 10 predicted proteins | sample SS_ome_7_FD_132453 | JGI IMG/M metagenome (GOLD analysis project Ga0180434, IMG submission 132453) | Hypersaline lake sediment archaeal communities from the Salton Sea, California, USA - SS_1_D_2 metaG | ecosystem: Environmental > Aquatic > Non-marine Saline and Alkaline > Hypersaline >... | reverse complement strand
GGGCGCCGACCCCGGCGCGCTGACGGAGCGGGCCGTCGAGCGGGGGCGGCCTCAGCTCGGCACGCTGGGCGCGGGCAACCACTTCCTGGAAGTCCAGGTGGTGGACGAGATCTTCGATGAGGAGACGGCGGCAGCGCTGGGGATCGCGGAGGTGGGGCAGGTCGCCGTGATGATCCATACGGGCTCGCGGGGCCTCGGGTATCAGGTGTGCGACGACTCCCTCAAGGTCATGCAGAGGGCGGTCGCCAAGTACGGGCTGTCGCTGCCGGACAGGCAGCTCGCCTGCGCGCCGGTGGAGTCGCCTGAGGGGCGGGAGTACCTGGCCGGGATGGCGGCGGCGGCGAACTACGCCTGGGCGAACCGGCAGTGCATCACACACTGGACCCGGGAGGCGTTCGAGCGCGTTTTCGGGGCGAGCGCGCGGAAGCTCGGCATGGATATCGTCTACGACGTCGCCCACAACGTGGCGAAGATCGAGGAGCACGAGGTCGGCGGCATTCGCAAGACGCTGTGCGTCCACCGCAAAGGAGCGACGCGCGCCTTCGGCCCGGGCCGGATGGAACTGAGTCCGCTGCACCGGAAGACGGGGCAGCCGGCGATCGTCCCGGGCAGCATGGGGACGGCCTCGTATCTCTGCGTGGGGACGGAGAGGGCGATTGAGGAGACGTGGGGCTCGACCTGCCACGGGGCGGGGCGGGTGATGAGCCGGCACGCGGCGATCCGCGCGGGCAAGGGGCGGGACATCCGCCGGGAGCTGGAGGCGAAAGGGGTCTACTCGCGGGCGGCCAGCCGCGAGGTCATGGCGGAGGAGATGCCGGAGGCCTACAAGGATGTGGATGAGGTCGTGAGGACGTGCCACGGGGCCGGCATCTCGAAGATGGTGGCGAGGCTGAAGCCGGTCGGGGTGATGAAGGGGTAGAGCGCATTTCATAGCCCTCGCTACCCTGGCTGTCCGCTAGAGAGTCGGCCATGAAATGCGCCTGCTGGAGCCTGGCGGCTTGTGGTGCTGTTTCATAACCTCAAGTGAAGGTTATGAAACAGCTTCTAGGCACAAGGACCGCTTGGCCGCCGCGGGGAAAGGCGAGGTGGCCTCTGAGGTCATCTCGCCCATGTTCCGCTTTTTGCATCGCATCTACGTCGCCGTCTTTCGGCAGTACCCCGTCCTCGGCCGCATGGCGGTCGTGGCGGTTGCGGCCGAGATCCTCTTCGCCTCGGTCAACAACTACGCCCTGTCGTTCTACATGCTCGACGACCTGAAGCAGTCCGGGCGGACGCTGGGGATTCTCGCCTCCACCTTTCTCGTCGTCGAGATGCTGCTGAAGCTGCCCTTCGGCCATCTCTCGGACCGGTACGGGCGGCGGCTCTTCGCCTCGGCGGGGCTCGCCCTGTGTGTCATCACCCCAACCGTCATCTGTGCCGTGCCGCTCGACGCGTTCCTGGCGACGCCCGCCCTGATCCTGCTCGTGCTGGTGCCGCTGCGGGCGCTGGACGGCGTGGGCGCGGCGGCGCTGTGGCCGCCGCTGTTCGCGGGGGTGCCGGACCACGTGCCCCGGGAGCAGCGCGGCGTGGGGATGAGCGTGGTCAATACGGCGTATCTGGCGGGGTTGGCGCTGGGGCCGACGCTGGCGGGGCTGGCGATGCGGCTGGCGGCGAGCCAGGGCGCGACGGGGGAGTGGGTGAGCAAGGCGCCGTTCGTGCTGGCGGCGGCGGCCGCTCTCATCGCGGCATTGGTGGCAAGGACGCTCCCGGAGAGCCGGGCGTGCCAGGTCGAGGAAGGGGGCGTGAGCGGGGGCATGATGCCGCCGGTCGGGCTCCTCGTCGTCGTGCTGGTGATCTCCTTCGGGGAGATGTTCGCGGTGGGAACGCTGGCGCCCTACATGGCTCCGTACATCAGGGAAGTCTCCGGCATGGCGCGCAGCGACGTGGGAGTATTGCTCCTGATGCTGTTCGTGCCGGCGGGGATACTCGGGATTCCGGTGGGGCACATGATCGATCGCTGGCCGCGCAATCGCGTGGTGCAGGCGGGGATGGCGACGGCCGCCGCGGGCCTGTGGATGGTGCCGGCGTGCCGGTCGGTCGTGGCGCTGCTGGCGGTGGGAGCGGTGGTGATGCTCGGGTTCCTGTTCGGGCTGCCCGCATGGCTGGCCCTGGTGGCCGACCTCGCCCCCGAGGGAAGACGCGGGCGGACGATGGGGATGATGGCGACGGCACAGGGCGCGGGCGCGTTTCTGGGGCCTCTCTTGGGGGGAGTGCTTTGGGATGTGAACATTCGGTATCCCTGGTACGCGGCGGCGGCGATCCTGACGATTGCGGCCGGAGCGGCCGTCTGCTGCCTGCGAGGGGGTTGGGGAGGCAGAACAGGGGGCGCCGGCGAAGAGCAAGTATGCCGCGCATGAAAGCTGAGGGATTCGCGCGGTCCGGGGACGGTGGGGCGAGGTACAGGCCGGGTGATAGCGCTTGAGTTTGTGGGATTGCTCCTGATACTTACCGGGGCCGCCGCGCTGCTCAGCTACGGCGCGGAGATCCTGGCGGAGCGGTATGGGGCGAACTTCACCGGCAGCATCGTGCTTGCGCTCATCACGACGCTGCCGGAGTACATGTTCGTCATCTGGGCCTCGATCAAGGGGCACTACGAGATGGCCGTCGGATCGGCGGTGGGGTCTTGCGCGCTGCTGATCACGCTGGGCTATGGATCTGTGATCCTGCTCGCGACTAGCCGGATCAGCAAGAAGCCGGTGAAGGCCGTGGAGCTTTCGAAGCACACCCAGGTCGATGCTTTGTACCTGTTGGCGACCGCGCTGATAGCCTTCGGGCTGGCCTCTGAAGGCAACGGCTTCGACCTCAAGGATGCCGTCATCCTGATCGGGATCTTCTTCGCCTACGTCGTCCACGTGGCAAAGGGGGCCGTCGCCTTCTCCCGCTCGGCGGCCGCTGCCGATCATTCCCCTCGGGCGCTGGCGAAGAGCATCGGCTTCCTGGTGACGGGTGGGGTGGTGATCTTCGTCTTCTCAGGGCCCTTCGTGGACTCGATGCTCGAGGTAGCGAGAGCACTGGGAGTAAGCCCGATGACGATCGCTATCATCCTGGGGCCGCTCGCCTCGGAGATGCCGGAGAAGATCACGGCCTACATCACGGTCATACGGGACGGGAGACTGGCGGAGATCTCCGTCTGCAACTTCATTGGGTCGAAGGTCAATCACAACAGCCTGCTGCTGGGCACCATGCCCATCGTGGCCGTGCTCCAGGGGCAGTCGGGGGTGGCAGGGATCGTAAGCGTGCCTTTCATCACCATGACCGCACTGACGGTGGTGGCGACGCTCAGCCTTTCGCGGCGGCGGCTGGAGCGGTGGGAAGGTGTGGCCTTCGCTCTGCTGTACGTGCTGGTGGTGTGGGGTGCATTCCGCGTCGGGGCGGGGCAGATGCCCGCGGCGTACGGGTAGGGCGGCTGAAGGAGCTCGACCTGCGGGCGCCGCGGGTGTTCGTTTTGGTTGCAGCCGCGCAGGTCGGCCTCATGGCTCTGGGGGGGCAGGGGGGGTATCGCTCGGGGTGGGCAGGGCACCAGCGGAGAGCTTCTTTTAGACGCTGAAACATGAGAAGGTGAAGCCGGCCGAATACCAGAACCCCGAAAGGGTAGCGGGGAGTATCCCGGCGTTCATCGAGCAGCTGTACAAGCGAGAACGCTTACGCGCGGCACTGGGCTGTCTGAGACCTGTTGAGTTCGAGAACAACCCAAAACCAACCGGCAGAGTGCACTTGCCTGCGCCCCCCTAACTGTCGAGGCAGAGGGCTTCACTCCACGCCACGGGGTGTCGCTTTCGAAATCATATCAAGAACAGGCGCAGAGCTATGCTAGTCCACATCCTGCTGCTCACTGCTGGGATAGTCCTACTCTTCTTCTCGGGGTCACTTGTAGTGAATGGCGCCTCGTTCACGGCGAAGTGCCTTGGGATCAGAAAGATGGTCATCGGCATGACGGTAGTGGCCTTCGGCACTTCCGCCCCCGAGTTTGTGGTCAGCCTCGTTGCGGTGCTTATGGGCAAGAAGGACATCGCGCTGGGGAATGTGGTTGGGAGCAATATAGCCAACGTTGGGCTTGCGCTGGCTGTGGCCGCCCTGGTTGCGCCTCTCGCCGTTTCCAGGCGCAACCTGATTGTCGAGTATCCGGCGATGATTGTTCTATCTCTCGCCTTGTTCGGTGCCGCCCTTACAGGAGGGACTATTGGAAGGATCGAGGGGGCGATACTTGTTATGAGTCTTATCGCGTTTACCGCGTATACAGGCACCCTCTCGCGAGAGAATCGAGATCAACAATCTCGCCTCCAAGAGGATGTCCCGGACAAGTCGAAGCTGCCTCGCACCCTGATTCTTATCCTTCTTGGCCTAGTCGGCCTTTCCGCGGGCTCGAAGCTCCTTGTCGACTCATCGGTGCGAATCCTGAGTGTGTTTGGGGTTCCCGAGTTCATAATCGGCGCCACGGTGGTGGCCATTGGCACCTCGCTACCAGAGATGGCGACGACTGTAGTCGGAGCCTGGAAAGGGGAGGGGGAGATTGCTGTTGGCAACATCATTGGCAGCAATGTTTTCAACATAGGCATGGTTGCCGGCACGGTGTCGTTGATAGCGCCGCTTTCTGTTGTGCCCGAGACTTTGAAGTATGAGTTCCCCGTCATGCTGTTCTTTGCTTTATTGATGCTGCCACTGCTCTTGCGGGAGAAGGGGGTTGGAAGGGTATGGGGAGTGATTGCAGGAGCAGCATATGCGGCCTTTCTGGTGATTGTATTTTCCCGGCCGGGTTGATGTGCGCCGCGCCTATCGGTCTCGCGGGCCCGGATAGCGCGGTTGTGGAAGGGATCTCGTCGCCACCGGGACTTGAACCGGAGTTCGCGGCGGGGAGGTGAAGCCGTGTTGCTCGACGCGGCAGTGCTGACGGTCATCGTCGGGATAGCGATCGGAGGTGGTCGGCTGGGGCGGCTAAAGGAGCTGGACCTGCGGGTGCCGTGGGTGTTCGTTTTGGCCGCGGCGGTGCAAGTGGGGATGATGGTCGCGGGCGCGCGAGGTACGGCCTTCGGTCCGGGTGTTGCGTCCGCCGTGTACGTCCTGACGTTGGTTCTGGTGCTGTTGGGTATCTGGGCGAACCGACGGCTGCCGGGGATGTGGGTGGTGGGGGCGGGGGTGTTCCTCAATTTCCTCGTGATCGCGGCCAATGGCGGGAGCATGCCGGTGGACCGGGATTTGGCTGTGAGGGCGGGTAGCACGGCCATGGTGGAGATGTTGGACTCGGCCGCGTACACGAATCATATGGCGGCGGGGGAGGGGACGCGGCTGAGGTGGCTGGGGGATGTGCTGGCGCTGCCGCTGGTGGTGCCGCGGCCGACGTTCTTCTGCCCCGGGAGCGTGGGAGACATCCTGGTGACGCTGGGGGGGTGCTGGCTGATTCTGAGCGGGCTGGGGGCGTTTGGGCTCGGGGCGGCGAGAGGGCCTGTAGAAAATAACGACGCGGGCGGAACGAGCGGCACGATGGGAACGAACGGTACGGGTAACGGCACGTGAAAAAGACGTCTTCGGCACGGGCAAAGGCACCGAAGGGCACGGGTTTCGGCACGTGGTGTCTCTTCACCGGCCCGGAGCAGCACCTGAAGCGCGAGGCGCTGGCGAGGCTGCGGGCGGAGGCGAGGGCCGGGGGCGAGGGGGAGGAGCCGAGCTGGGAGGTGTTGGACGGGTCGTCGGCCACGGCGCGGGAGGTGCTGAATCGGAGCCAGACGGGGGCCTTGTTCGGCGGGGCGCGGGTGATCGTGGTGCGGGAGGCGGAGCGGATGGACGGCGGGGAGCAGGAGGCGCTCGCCAAGGGAGTGGGGGCGCTGCCGCCGGGGGTGACGGTGGTGCTGGTGACAGCGGAGGCGGGGAACCGGGGACGGAGGCGGTCGATCCGGGCGGGGCTGCGGCGGGCGATCGACAATGCCGGCCGGGTGGTGGAGTTCCGGGCGCTGAACGTGCGGGAGGCGGCGGCGTGGGCGGTGAAGCGGGCGAAGGAGCTGGGGAAGAAGCTGGCGCCGGCGGCGGCGCAGAAGCTGGTGGAGCAGAAGGTGGGGACGGGGCTGGGTGACTTGGAGATGGAGATCGAGAAGCTGGCGATGTTCGTCGGGGAGGGGGACACTATCACGGTGGCGCACGTGGATGAGGTGACGCCGCAGCTGGTGGAGGAGCATATCTGGCGGCTGATGGACGCGGTGGGGCGACGGGAGGCGGGTCGGGCGGTGGCGATCTTTCGGGGATTGCTGGCGGACAAGCGCGAGGAGCCCGGCCGGATCGTGTGGCAGCTCTCTCAGACAATCAGGCTGATCTGGCAGGCGAAGATCCTTGCGGAGCATGGGTGGCGGCCGGGCAAGGATGTGGACGAGGCCACGAAGGCGCTCCTTCCGCAGGAGGAGCGCAAGAGCGCGCTGCGCGAGTTCGCCCGGCTGCCCTGGAAGGCGAAGCGGACGCTGGAGCAGGCGAATAAGCTCTCCTGGGCGCAGCTCGCCCAGGCGGTCCGCGCGCTGCATGGGTGCGATCTCGCAATGAAGGGGATCCGCGGGAAGGTCACCGATGACGCGGTGGCCGTAGAGCTGCTGCTAGTCGAGCTGTGCACTGGCCTGGAAATGCCTGTGTGGAAAAGCCCGAAGGGCGAAAGGGTGTTGGGGTAGGGAGGAGAGGGATTGGGGAATGCCCGGCATTCCATGCCGGGCGGGCTCGGCTTGTGGGGGGCTCAGCCGCCGCCCCCCACACCCCCTGCGGGTGCCTGCGGCACTCGCAGTCGTCTTGTCAGAGGCCGAAGGGTGTTGCCGTTGGGCGGGGAGGGGATGAGGGCGGTGGGTGGCGCCGGGATTATCATCCCGGCGGAAGCCGGACAGGGGGCTGCCGCCCCCTATCGACCCCCGCAGGAACGGCCCCCGGCACTGCTGTGCCGGGGGCGAGATGTAGCCGGGGGACTCTCCCGTCGTCCCCCGGACCCCCTGCGGGTCCGTGCCGGACGGGCAGCGTCTTGACAGTGACTGCAACGCGGGGAATTTGTGGCGGAGACCGGGGATGAGGGCGACAGGTGGCGACCGGAAGATGCCTTCCGGTCGGAAGCCGACAGGGGGGCTGCCGCCCCCCTATGGACCCCCCTTCCCAACGGTTACGACGTCGTGGGAGCGTTCTCGGAGGGACCCCCCGGGGGAAGCCTGACTGGACTCGGGTCCGTTCGCGCTTGGCGGACGGCAGAGGGCTTCGGCAGCAAGCTACCGAAGCAACAACACAGGTCCGATTGCACTTAGGCTTATGCGAAAAAAAAGCCGGGGAATGGCATTTATCGGAAAGGTGACGCGCCTAGGAACGCCGAACCTCATGTCAAAAACATACTACGAAGACAGAAGGTGATAGTTTTTGACATGAGGTTCGGCGTTCCTAGGCACATGACACTACGCGTTTACCGAAAGCGGATACGGGTGGGCTGTGCAAGGCCCTAGCGTATACTGCCTCCATGGCGCTGACCAGGAGCGGCTCTCTGCGCGAATCGACGAACTGCGGGAGCATGTCGATTTCTTCGCCATTGGCATGGACCTGCACATGGAAAGACCTGATACGGTCGAGGATCTGCGCGACCGCGGGTTGCGCGCCTACGCGCACTTCCTGTACTATGACATCCGGGAGGTGGTCGTCAACGCGGCGGTGGGTCTTGCCGAACATGGGTATGCTGCCTTTGATATGCATGCGCTATGCGGCATTGAGACGATGAAGGCGGTGTGTAACGAGGTCCGCGAGCGGCGATCAGAGGTATTGACGTTTGCGTGCGCTCTGCTGCCGAACCAAGTCGATCTGCCTTGGTGGCCGCATAAGGCGACACCGGACGAAGCTGGGGAGTTCGCTGCGGAGAAGGCGCGCCAAGCTGTGAGCGCTGGCGTTGACGGGATACTCACTCCGCATAAGGTCGCCGGACATGTTGCCAGGGAGGTGCCCGAGGGGAAATCGCTTCTCGTGTACGCCGATTCTGCATCGGTCAACGATGGGTGGCCCACGGAATGGGGCCCGTTCTACGACTGGCATGTGGACGACATCTGGGAACAGGATGAAGGCATAAGGTTGATTCAGGCTCGGAGGCTACGTTCATGAGAGAACACAGGCAATCTGCACAGAAGGGCCCTTGTGTCGTGGTTGCACTGGACTCTCCGAACCTCGAGAAGGCATTGGGGCTGGTCGACGAGTTGCGCGGGCTGCAATGTTGGTACAAGGTAGGGTGCCAGCTTTTCGCGCGGTACGGGCGCCGGGCGGTGGACGAGCTAGTCGAGCTACACCGCGACGTGTTCGTGGACCTCAAGGTCAACGGCCATCCGGCAACGGACTATACCCTTGGCCAAGACATCGCGACCTGGAACGTGCGCCTTGTCGATATCCATCTTTCCTTGGGCGAGGCGATGATCCGCCAGTTCCTTGAGGGACTGGGGTCTGCGCAGAACAGGCCCAAGGTGCTCGGAGTCACCGTTCTGACGAGCCACGCGGACGTGTCCGCCCTGGGCCTGCAGGAATGTCGGCGCGAAACTGTTCTTCGGCTTGCAGGCTTCGCCAAGAGGATGGGCCTAGACGGGGTCGTCGCCGCGGCGGCGGATGTGCCGTATATCAAAGAGCGGTACAAGGACTTCCTGGTCGTCACCCCAGGCATTCGCCCGAGTGGTTCGCCAGCCCACGAGCAGAGGCACGTAGCGACGCCCTTCGGGGCGACAAAGGCAGGCGCCGATTTCCTGGTGATCGGTCGACCTATCACTGAGGCAGACGATCCGCGAGAGGCGTTGAGGGCCATCCTCAAAGAAGTGGAAGCGGCGTCATCCGGCCCGGCTGCATGTGAACGCAGCGACACGCCTTGGCCGCTGGCAGCAACGTCAGCGTAAGAAGATCAGTCAAGTTGCTCTCCGGTAAGCCCGTTGTAGTCCGACGGGCTTTCCGTTTGGCCGCGGGCAAAAGGAACACCAACACTGGTCCTGCGGGCCGCCGGCGATGAGTTGCGACAGGAACGCGCCGGAGGCGGACAAGCCCGCCACACGGCCCGCGGACAAGCTTCGGAATACCCGCCCTAGCCGCCTGAGGCGCTCCTTCGGCGGAACGGTTTGCGGCAACGGAGAGGGGATGCGGCGCGCTGGCGAAGACCAGCGCGCCCTACAGGAGGCGTCTGTGCCGCCTGCACAGGTTGAAAACCTGCGCCACCAGAGGCGGCGGGGACCAGTCCGGTTTCGGGAGCAAGCTACCGAAGCAACCAATACATCGTGCGAGCGTTCGCAGGGGGAAGGACGGCCGGCGGGGAGCGGAGACCCCGCCCTACAGCAGCGGATGGCCTTCGCTAGCGAAGGCGCTGATTTCAAAACGGATTCCTCCGCTTCGGTCGGAATGACAGATAGGCCAGGTGACAGACCGGGCGCCTGTCCTACCGGGAAACGGCAAACGGCCTCGCAGGAGGGGCTTCGGCAGCAAGCTACCGAAGGAACAGAGAAAGGCAAGATGCTGGCGGGCGTGGGCACGTTTGCCCTACAAGACGGCGTCAGCGGAAGCCGGAGGGTTGCTGGTAGGGTTTGGAGACGCGGGCGATGGGTTCGCCGAGGAGGGTGATGTGGTCGGGTCGGTGCTCGCCGAGGCCGGCTTCGGCGCAGAGGTGGAGGTGGTCGACGCGAGTGGGATCGATCTGCATGACCTGTGCGCCTATGGCGTCGGTGGCGACGGGGTCGGCGCCGGCGATGATGACGTTGGTTTCGACGGGGGTGCCGGCGTTCTCGTGGCGCTCGGCCCCGATGAGGCCGTCGATGACGGTGAGTTCGGCGCGGAGGACGGTGGCGAGGTCGCGGAGCCGCTCGTCGAGATCGCGGTGCATGAGCTCCTTGTCGGGGAAGACGGCGCCCATGAGGTTCTTGATGCCGAGGGTGACGTAGGCCATGCAGTGGCACTTGAGCTTGGGGATGCTGACGAGGCAGTCGGCCTCCAGCACGGTGCGCGGGAGAAGCACCTTATGGAGTGAAAGGGCGTTGGGGATGGTGACTTCGACGTGCTCATCATCGTAGAGGTTGAGGAGCTTCACGCCTCTTCGCTCCGCCAACTCGGGCAGCCCCACCATCTCGAAGGCGCGCTGGGTGCGGGGGCGCTGCCAGGTGCTCTCGGCGACGGTGATGTCGGTGGCGCCGATGTCCTGGAGCCAGGCGATGACGCCCTCTATGACGCGGGGATCGGTGGTGACGCCGGTGTCGGGCATCATGGGCTCGACATAGTTGGGCTTGAGGACGATGCGGTCTGTGGGCGCGACGATGTGCGCGGCGTCGATGAGGTCGAGCGCCTGGCGGACCATGGCGAGGGGGTCTGTGCCATGGGCGATGGCGACGGTGGGGTTGGGCATTAGTGAATCTCTAGAGAGAACCCCAAAGGGATCTCATCGCTTGAGTCTGACGCCTCCGACGAAGAGCTCGCCGTCGCCCAGGTCGCGCGCTCCGACGAGGACACTCCAGTCGTCGCGGCCGGGGACGATGGGGATATCGGCGAGGAGGTCGGCGCGGACGTTGTTGGGGTCAAAGACATCGAGGGAGAGCGTCGTGCGCCGCGGGAGGCTGAGGTCGACGCCGAACCCGAGGCGCGAGCGGACGATGCCGTAGCGCAGCGTGTAGCGGTCCTGGCGGTCGCCGATCTGGACGTTGACGTCGTTTTCCTCGCCGATGTCGTCCATGCCAAGCCGGAAGAATCGGTCGGGTCGCGTCTGGAAGTCGAGGCGGCCGGTGGAGAACGAGCGGTCGGCTCTGCCGCTGTAGACGACGTCGAAGGCGGCGTTGATATCGGGGGGCTTGAGGCGGTCGCGGATGGCGGCGGCGGCGCCGGCGGACTCTTCCGCCTCGGCGGCGATTTTGGGGACGACGGGGGCGGCCTTGCGAAGCTCGGCGGAGAAGACTTCGAGGTCCTCGCCCACTTGCTTGGCGGATTGGGCGGCGTCGTGGATGGCGGAGAGAGAGACGCGGAGCTGGTCCTGGACGTGGGGGTCGTCGGCGACGCCTGCGAGGGCGGCGGAGACCTTGGCGGCGTTGGCCGCGGTCTCGCGGGCGTAGCGGGCGGCTTCCTCGAGGTCGTCGACGGCGGTGCCCTGGGCGAGGCGGGTGCGGAACTCGGACGTGACGATCTGGAGGTCCTCGGAGGCGGCGCGGAGCTGCTGGAGGGTGGCGAGGACGTCGGGCTGGGAGGCGTCGGCGAGGATGGCGGTCGTGGCGGCGAGGCGAGATGCGGCCTTGGCGGCGGCTGAGAAGCTCTGGAGGGCGTCTCGCATGCCGGAGAGGATTTCCTGGTCGGTGAGGACGACGTTGAGGGAGTGGGAGGTGCGGTTGAGGTTGTCGAGGACTTGAGCGCCGACGGCGACGAGGTCGGAGAGGCTGGGCTGGAGGACGCCCTCGACGGAGGAGCCATCCGTCATCTTCTCGACATAGGGGTTTGGCGGCCCTGGAATGACCTCGACGAAGCGCTCCTGGATGAGGCCGGAGGTGGCGATCTGGAAGCGGTAGTTCTGGTAGAGCTCGTAGCGCCTGTCGACGGTGAGGGTGACGTCGGCTTTGAGCTGCATATTGATTTCGACGGTGGCGACCTCGCCGATTTTGACGCCGACCATGCGGACGGGATCGCCGCGCTGGAGGCCGCGGGCATCCTGGAAGGTGACGCGGATTCTGTAGGTGTCGGCGGCGGCGCGGTAGCCACGGATGTAGAAGACGTAGGCGGCCATGAGGATGATTGCCAGAACGGTGATGGCGCCGACTCGTACCTCGGATCCGGTTCGCATGGTTCTATCCTTCCTTGGCTGGTGGAGTGCCGTCGGTCATGGGGCCTTCGGGGCTGCCGGACAGGAACTGGCGGACTGCAGGGTCGGGGCTTCGATCGAGCTCGGGAAGTGCGCCGACGGCGAGGAAGCGCCCCTGGTGGAGCATGGCGGCGCGATCGGCGACGCGCCGGAGGCTCTGGACGTCGTGGGAGACGATGACGG
>Ga0180434_10007770_pt1 | contig 12008 bp, 9 predicted proteins | sample SS_ome_7_FD_132453 | JGI IMG/M metagenome (GOLD analysis project Ga0180434, IMG submission 132453) | Hypersaline lake sediment archaeal communities from the Salton Sea, California, USA - SS_1_D_2 metaG | ecosystem: Environmental > Aquatic > Non-marine Saline and Alkaline > Hypersaline > Sediment... | reverse complement strand
GCTTTCTCTCGCGAGAAAGCATAATGTCCCATGTAGCGTCGGGTCTCCGTGCCCGACGGTGGCCGGGTCTCCGTGCCCATCGGTGGTCGCAGCACCGACCGCCGCGAGGATGTCTTATGTCACACATTAACGATCTTACAAGAGAAGAGATTAGGGTGATGCTCGAAGAGAGAGGGGAGCCGGGGTACCGGGCTGCCCAGATCTGCGAGTGGCTCTACAGGCGACGGGTGCGGTCCTTCGAAGAGATGACCAACCTGCCCTTGGAGCTCCGCAAGCACCTATCACGGGACTTCGGGATCACGAGAGTCAAAGAAGAGAAGGTGGTGGAATCCCGCGAGGACGGCGCGGCCAAGTACCTGCTTAGGCTCCACGACGGAGCACGCATAGAGAGTGTTATACTTCACCACCCTCGAGGGGCGACTCTGTGCATATCCAGCCAGGTGGGGTGTGCATACAAGTGTGCTTTCTGCGCGACCGGCACAATGAAGTTCAGCCGTGACCTCACACCCGCGGAGATGACCGATCAGGTGAGTTTTCTCGAAGAGCGCCTGGCCGAAGAGGCCGGAGCAGGCCCCGAGGAGAAACGACATCCGGACGCCCCCCGCCATTTCGCCAACGTTGTGTTCATGGGGATGGGCGAGCCCCTCGCCAACTATGCCAACGTCACCAAGGCCATACATATAATGATCGAGGAAATGGGTATAGGAGCAAGGAGGATTACGGTATCCACTTGCGGCCTTGCGGATGAGATAATGCGTTTCGCCAGGGAGCCCTACGAGGTGGGCCTGGCGATATCCTTGAACGCACCTTCCGACGAGAAGCGACAGGGCCTGATGCCGGTGGCCAAGTCGGTAAGTCTGCCCGAGCTTATGAACGCGGCCAGATACTACTTCTCAACCAAGGGAAGGATGCTGACCTTTGAATATGTCCTCATTGACGGTGTGAACGACAGCGCACATGACGCCCACGAGCTTGCAGGTCTGCTAAGGGACCTACCGGCCAAGGTAAACCTCATCAGTCTCAATCCCTATCCTGGGTGCCCGTTCGGTAGACCGGTGCCGGCAAGGATCCGCAAGTTCCAGTCCATCCTGGAGGAACGGGGGAGGAAGGTTACGTTGCGAAGGAGCCTGGGATCTGACATACTCGCAGGGTGCGGACAGCTGGGGGCGCGCAGCAGGAGGCGGAGACGGGCAGGATGATAAACCCCTTAAGATCAGGTGGCTTCGAAAAGAAGATTCTCATATCCTTCCTGGTGATTTCGCTTACCCCCACCATCTTTCTTGCTGTTTTCGGTACGCAGTATTTTGCAGGCTATGTGGACCGCTTGAGCAATGTCGCCCTCAGGGAATCCTTTCGTAACTCCATGGAGATCGCCCGGCAGTATTCGGCCAGGCTCGAACGCGATGCGGCCTCGGCTGCAGTGGATATGTCGATAGCCGCCCACACCGCCGCCCGCAGGGGCAACCTGACGGCTTTCCTCCAGGAGGCCGCACGGCGACAAAGCACCGACTTCGCCGCCGTCTTTTCGCTGGAGGATGATACCTGGCGGCTCACCGCCTCGCACCCGCCCGATCTCTACCGGGCCGCCATGATAGAGGAGATCGAATCTGAGAGCCGGAATGACGGCTCGAGGAAGGTGGTCTTCGCAGACCAGGACGTCATAGCGGCAGGCGTCCCTGTCGGCGACGACAGGCTGCTCGTTGCAGGCTACATGCTGGAACCGGGCATGATGGACATGATGCGCAAAACCGGTGACGACTACAGCCGTTACAGCTCAGTCGGCCTTTACGTGGATGTTCTCAGGCGCTACACCATTATCGTGATCTCGATCCTCGCGGTGATCGTGGCCATCGCTTCGGCCGTGGCCTCGAGGCTCATTGCCAAACGCATAAGCTATCCCATCCAGGAGCTTGCGACGGCCACGGACCGGGTCGCCGAGGGTGACCTAAGCTACAGGGTGAATGTGAAGGCAAAAGATGAAATCGGAAGCCTGGTCTCATCCTTCAACAACATGACCCAGGAGCTACAGGACAACAAGGAACGGATAATAGCGATGGCAACCCGCGAGGCCCAGGTCGCCCGCGACTTCGAGATCGCCAGGGCCGTCCAACAGAACCTCTTCCCCAACACACTCCCCGGCCACGCCGGCTGGGACTTTGCGGCCACCTGCCGCCCGGCCAAGGCCGTGGGGGGTGATTACTATGACATGTTCGAGATCGCACCCGGCAGGATACTGCTCGCCCAGGGCGACGTGTCCGGAAAAGGTCTGGGGGCTTCGCTTGTGATGGCGAGCGTCCATGCGATTATCAGAAGCTGGGGCGGCAACGGGGCGGATGACCCCGCCAGGCTCATCCAGGAACTCAACCAGTATCTCATTCTGTCGAGTTCGGCCGACACATTCGTGACAATGTTTGTGGGGCTCCTCGACTGCAAAGAGGCCACGCTCTGGTACGTAAACTGCGGGCACCCACCAGGGGTGATGCGGCGCAGAGAGGACGGTGAAATAGAGAATCTCACTGTGGGCGGCATGCCTCTCGGCATCATAGCAACCCAGGGGTATGAAGCCGGTAAGTGCAGTCTAGAGGAAGGTGACTCCGTGGTGCTTGTAAGTGACGGCGTCACCGAAGCCTTCAACCTCGAGGGCGCCATGTTTGAGGAGGAGAGGTTGATCGCCGCCGTGCGGGCTAGCGGAGAGCTCACCGCCGTCGAGACCCTCGAGCGCCTGATAGGGGACGTGGACGAGTTCTCGCAAGGGTGCGAGCAGGCCGACGACATATCGGTGCTGGTGCTGAGACGGAATCCATAGCCGGAAGCCGGTAGACGCCCGCACTGTTAGTTGGTAGATCATATGTAGCGTCGGGGCTTGTAGCGTCGGGGTTCCACCCCCGACGGGATACGTAGCGTTGCCACTCCGGTGGCAATGAACAGATGTGTCGTGAATAGGTGTTATGTAGCGTCGGGGTTCCACCCCCGACGAATACGTAGCGTTGCCACTCCGGTGGCAACGAAAGTAGCAGACGGGGGGTCTCACGGGCGACGGGGTGAAGATGAGGAATCCATTCAGATTAGGCGGTTTCGAGGGAAGGCTGCTGGCGCTCTTTCTGGTGTTGTCGGTTATCCCCACAGTCCTGATAGCCATCTTCGGCATCGAATATTTCGCCGGCTACGTCGACCGCTTGAGCAATGTGGCCCTCCGGGAGTCTTTCCATAATTCGATGGAGATCGCGCGCTACCTTTCAGCGCGGCTCGAGCGCGATGCCCGGCATACCACAACGCAAATGGCCGCCGACTTCAGAGGCCGCCGGCCGGGAGACATACGCATAGATGACTTCCTCCGGGAAGCGGTCCCGGAGCATGATGCCGACTTCGCCGCCCTCTATACGCTGAACGGGGATTCCTGGAAGCTCGTGACTTCACATCCCGAGGACCTTGCCCGCATCGACAACGAGATAACCCTGGATATGCTGTCCCCCGAGACGGGCCCGCAGAAGATAGTCTTCACCGATCAGGATGTCATAGCCTCGGGCGTTAGGTTGGGACCCGGCTCGGTAATAGTCTCCGGCTTCATGCTGGAGCCTGGTATGATCGAGATGATGCGTAACACCGGAGAGGATTACAGCCGCTATAGCTCGGTGGGCCTTTATGTCAATATCCTCAGACGATACAGCGTGCTGGTTATCGTTGTCCTGGTTGCAGTTATGATTGTCGCCTCAGCGGTCGCCTCGAGGTTTCTGGCCAGACGCATAAGCCATCCCATAAGAGAGCTCGCGGGGGCCACCGAGCGAGTGGCCAGGGGCGACCTGGATCACAAGGTCGAGGTGAGCGCCAAGGACGAGATCCAGAGCCTTGTCACATCCTTCAACAACATGACCAGGGACCTCCGCGAGTACAAGAGGAACCTTGTTCGCGCAGAGCGCATTGCCGCATGGAGGGATGTCGCCAGGCGGATTGCCCATGAGATAAAGAACCCCCTTACCCCGATCGAGATCGGTATCTACAGGCTCAAGAAACGACTGGCCGGAAGCGGCGAAGATAGCGAAGTCATCCGCGAAAGCCTGGATTCGATGCTCAAGGAGGTCGGGGTGCTGAGGGATCTCGCCCAGGAGTTTTCATCCTTCGCCAAGATGCCCGAGCCCAAACTCAAGCCGCTCGATCTCAACCGGACCGTCCGAAGCGTGCTGGATCTCTACACTTCATCGGGGAATGTTTCCCTGGAAACCGCTCTTAAGGATGACCTCCCCCCCGTTCTGGCTGACGACAAACAGATAAGAGGCGTTATATCGAATCTGGTGAAGAACGCGGTCGAGGCGATGTGGGAGGGCGGCACGCTTACCGTGAAAACCGCGCTTCTGGCAGAGGGCGGAGCGGGAGACGGTCGGATGGCAAGGTTGGAGATCCGGGATACCGGGCCCGGCATCCCGGACGAGATAAGGGACAAGATTTTCGACCCCTATTTTACGACCAAAGCCAAGGGAACGGGCTTGGGTCTCGCTCTGGTCTATCGTATAATCCAGGATCACAATGGCTTGATAACTTTCGATACCGGTCCCCGGGGTACTACATTCAGAGTGGACCTGAGGGTGGTGGAAAAAAGGGGGCACAAGATGGAGGATGGTAATTGAAGAAACCCCAAATCCTTATAGTTGATGATGATCCTGCGATAACTGCCAGCATATCGGGCCTGCTCGAGGATGAAGGCTATGGTACCCTTACGGCCCAGAACGGCAAAGAGGGTCTCACCAAGGCCAAAGACAAGGATGTCGCGCTGGTGCTCCTCGATGTCTACATGCCAGGAATGAACGGGCTCGAGGTACTGGCGGCCTTGAAGAAGATGGCACCCCAGGCCGGGGTAGTTATGATCTCGGGAGAAGCCGACATCGATACGGCCGTCAAGGCAACCAAAGCCGGAGCGCTTGACTTCATAGAGAAACCGCTTCAGCCTGAGCGGCTCCTGGTCTCCATCAAGAATGCCCTGGACATGGCAAGCCTGAGGAGCGAGAACATAAGACTCTCCCGGGAGCTCAGGAAGAAGCAGGTGATGATCGGCGAGAGTGACGCCATGAAGAAGCTCTGGGAGGACATAGAGCGTGCGGCCCCGTCAAAGGGCCGGGTACTCATATGCGGCGAGAACGGAACAGGCAAGGAACTGGTGGCCGCGGCCATACATGAGAACAGCCCCAGGAGGAAGAGACCGTTCGTGAAACTCAACTGCGCTGCCATCCCCAAGGACCTGATAGAGAGCGAGCTCTTCGGTCATGAAAAAGGCGCCTTCACCGGGGCCACCACCCGGAAGGAAGGCAAGTTCGAGCTTGCCGACACGGGCAGTCTCCTTTTGGATGAGATCGGGGACATGAGCCTGGACACCCAGGCCAAGCTGCTGCGCGTTCTGGAGGAAAACGAATTCGAGCACCTGGGCGGCAAGACCTCCATAAAGGTGGATGTCCGGGTTATTTCCTCCACAAACAAGGACCTTGCCGAGGAGATCAAGGAAGGCAATTTCCGGGAAGACCTTTTTTTCAGGATATCGGTGATCCCCATAGAGGTCCCGCCATTGAGAGAACGCAAGGAGGACATCCCGCTTCTTGTGGATCACTTCGTCAGGGTCTTTTGCGAGGAGAACAACAAGCCACCAAAAGATATGAGCGATGGCGCGGTCAAGGTGTTGATGTCCTACCACTGGCCGGGCAACGTGAGGGAGCTTAAGAACCTGGTGGAGCGGCTTGTGATCATGACGGATGAGGAGACAATCAAGGAAACCCATGTGACCCCGCTCTTGAGCGAGGCCAAGGTGGTCTCCGCCGACAAGCCCTTGAGCGACCTGCTTGAGGATTTCGAGAGGTCCCTCATTGTCTCGGAGCTCAAACGGACAGCCTGGAACGTATCCCAGGCAGCCTCGCGCCTCGGCATAGACCGGGCCAATCTTCACCGCAAGATGCGCCGCTACGGCATCCAGCGCAAATGAATTCGCAATTCGGTGACAGTTTACGAATTCCCCGGGAATTCGTAAACTGTCACCGAATTGCGAATTGTCTGCTGTGCTCCCTGTGTCAGGGGGTTGGCGGGTAGTGTCAGATCGACACTTGGGCGCTGGGTTTGACCCACCCCGACGACCTCCATACAGTGAAGTCATTGGCAATAGTACACTTAGCATGCCGTGATTCCGTCCGGCCCCGGTGCATATCTGGCACGGGCGTTGCTCCTATAGTATTACGGAATTGCTGGTACCCCTGAGTGCCAGGAGGTGGAAAGATGCAACTGAATGTCGAGAAACTGAAGTTCGGGTTGGGGGTAATGTCGATGATAGCGGTTTACCTCCTGCCCCAGGTTGGAGGTTTCTATTTCTTTGTCAGGGCTTATCTGTAACACTTGGTCTTGCAAGTCCGGCACGGCTTGCGTATGATGAGAGGAGGTCGATGAACAATGCGGGGGAGTATGCGCCGAATAACAAGTCAGATCGTCATCCTTGGAGGCGTAGCATGTCTCTGCGCGCTCCTTGTTGCCCCTGTTGGAGCGTTCCCGCTAAACCTGGGAACCTACGACGAAGAGAAGATGGGCAAGCACAAACAAGCCGAGGAACTACTTAAGGACCTCGATATCAAGCTCAACATGGATAGTGACGACGTCGTACGCATCGGCTCCGGCTATACCGTGGGAAGAGGCGAGACCATAGTGGGCGATATCGTCATTATCGGAGGCGGGCTCACCGTGAAGGGTACGGTGGAAGGCGACGCCGTTGTCGTAGGTGGCTCAATGTATCTCGAATCCTCCTCACTAGTCAGGGGTGATGCCGCCGTCGTCGGGGGCATCCTCCAGATGGAAGAAGGAGCTACGGTGCTTGGCGAGGTTGTAGAGAACATCGAGATGGAGGTCCAGAGAGAGCACGAGATGGCTGAGAAGGAGCGTCAAGAGGCTCTCAAGGAACTCGAGCACCTCAAAGAGCTCGAACAACTCGAGAAGCTCGAGGCGTTGGAAGACCTTCATCTTGAAGAGATTGAAGACCTCGAGATCGATATGGACTACGAGGGCGACGATATCGTCAAGTTCGGCCGCGACATCTACATAGACGAGGACGACTTCATAGACGGCGACGTCGTGGCCATAGGCGGCGACATCAGGGTTGATGGCCACGTCACCGGTGACGTTGTATCCACCGCGGGCGATGTTACCCTGGGGTCTACCGCGTATGTCGAGGGCGATGTGGTAGCGACATTCGGCGACGTCACCATGGAGCCCGGAGCCCAGGTGGAAGGTGAGGTGGCGGAGGTTTCGATGGGCGGAGTGCGGACCATACCCGAAGCCACCTTTGGAGATTGGGGTGGCGGCGAGAAGACCACGTACCTCATAAGCCTATACGCTCCCGATGCCGATGAAGTGAGGCTCACCGGCGATTTCGTGGACTGGTGTCCGGAAGGCATAGAGATGAAAGAGGATGACGGCACCTGGAAGACCTCGATCACGCTCGGCCCGGGATCATACATGTACAAGTTCATTGTGGATGGTGAATGGATGGCCGACCCCGAGATGGAAGAACGGGTTCCCGACGGCAAGGGCGGCTATGCGACACCGATCATAGTCAAGGGCAAGACGGACAAGGCCAAGAAGAAAGACGTCACCACCCATATCTTCAGCCTGGACAGGCCGGAGGCCGGTGAGATAAGAATCTCGGCGAGCTGGAACGACTGGGATCCTCTAGGCGATAGACTCATTCGTGACGAGGACGGGGTGTGGAGCATCAAGGTGCCCCTCCCGCCCGGCATGCACGCCTACAGGTTCTGCGTTGACGGCAGGTGCATGGCAGATCCCGATGAGCCGGACAAGGCGGTCACTGACCGATATGGGGACAAGGTGACCACAGTCGTAGTGAAGCCTCAGGAACCCGGCACGGTGCTGTACAAGTTCTGGACATACATGCCCGATGCGGAGGACATGAGACTTAGGGGCAGCTGGAATGACTGGGAAACCATCCCCATGTATCTTGACAGCGAAGGCAACTGGTTCACCTACTCAGCTGTGCCGCCGGGCGTCCAGAAGTACCAGTTCTACATAGACGGCGAATGGGGCCCGGATCCGGATGTGGCCGAGTCCATGCCGCATCCCAAAGTCGGAGAGGTCACCAAGTTTGTAGTGAAGGCACCCAAGCCCAAGACTAAGGTGAGGACGCTGACCGTCGATAGCGCGGTAGATATTAAGGAGAAGGGTTTCAGCTTCTCTCCCGCTATAGACTATAACCGTGTGGACGGTGTCTACCTGGCCGCTATTATGAGGTATGGATCGACCCACTTCCCCGAGCCCAATTTCTACATCGAAGGAGGTTACTCCAAGAAGCGCGATCGCGGGCTCTACAAGTTCGAGTTCGAGCAGCCCTTGTTCGACCCGATAGGGCTCTGGGTGGGAGGTTCCATCTATGACGTTACCGCCACCCAGGACAAGGAGATCATAACGGACATAGAGAACATCCTGGTGGCAAGTCTCTTCAAGTTCGATTACAGAGACTACTACGACCTCCGTGGCGTGTCGGGTTTCGCCAGGATAAACCCCATGAGGAGCGAAAACCAGGTGCTGAAGGTTACCTACAGGGGCGATGAATACAGGCCCTTGAGAAGAAAGGCCGACGCCGCGCTCTTCAGACGTGATGAGCACTTCAGACCCAACCCGAGAAACATGACACAGATATGTCGCGACCCTGAGAGGAATAATGAATGGGGTTGCAGCGTAGTAGAGGTGAGAGCACTTGAGGTCGAGTACGAATACGACGGCAGGAACTGCGAAGAGACCCCGACCATGGGTACCTGGTTCAGGGCCTCAGGTGAGTTCGCAAGCAAGGATTGGGGAGGAGATCTGGACTACTCGCGCTACATGGCCGACTTGAGGCGCTACCACAAGATATCCCCAAAGCAGCAGCTGGGCTTGAGGCTCAAGGCCGGCTTCATGGACGTGCCGGACGAGGCCACCTGCGGGTGCGTACCGGAACCGTACTACTTCTTCCCCAAACAGTTCTATGTGGGAGGGATAGGGACCCTTCCCGGCTATGGCTACAAGGAGTTCCGCGGGACTCACATGCTGCTGGCCAATTTCGAGTACAACTACCTCTTACAGGATGAAATAGGGATCGTCTTCTTCTCCGATGCAGGGGACGCCAGAGGCGAGGAAGCCGCAATCGAAAACAGGTGGGATGTTGACGAGATCTGGGACGATATGAAGATAAGATTCGATGCCGGTGTTGCGGTGAGATTCGAATCCATGTGTGACCATACCTTGACCCTGGGGGTTGCTCAGAGACTGGACGATCTTGACAGAGGAGCCGTTTTTACAGTAAGAGCTAGCAGGATGTTTTAGCCAGAAAAGGAGCCCCTGTAAGATATGAGGCTAAAACTAACCTTAGGGCTGTGCCTGGCAGGGATTGCCGTGGGCATGGCCGCGTCCATTGCATCGGCAGCCCCGCTTCTAAGCATCCTCAATATCTACGAGGAAGATGAATTCCTGTGCGTGGACTTCTATCTCAAGGATGCCCTGGACCGGGAGCTTATACAGGCCATGCGAAACGGTATACCCACGCTCCTGAGCTACCAGGTTGATATCTGGCAGGACCGGGCGCACTGGTACGACAAGCTCGTGAAGTCGGTAAGATACTCCTACCGTATGAATTACGATAACTGGGATACCCTCTACACGGTGGACGCCGTAATAGAGGATCAGCGTGAAGTCATTAGCGCCGGCGACGTGGCCGAACTCGTACACCTCGTATGTAACCAGCAGCGGATGAAGACCTGCAGGCTCCGCACACTGGACCGGAGCCGGTCTTACTATGTTACCATATCCGCCGAGATCGAGGCCCTCAGCGCAGAGAGAATAAGGGAGATCGACTCGTGGCTCGGAGGCGACGAGGAAGAGGAGACTTCCGGTGGAGGCATGCTGGGATTCGTTATAGGTGTCTTCACCTCCGGCAGCAAGACAGCGGAAACCAAGAGCAGCATCTTCAGCCTGGAAGGCCTGAGCGGTTGACCCAAGAAAACCCCCTGAGACACATAGAGGATCGCCTCAGAGCAAACCCACGGGACAAAGAGGCCCTTACAGAGGCCGCCCGGTTCTATCACCAGATCGCCATGCAGGGAGATGATATAGCCCTCGACCAGGCAGAAGACGCGGTGGCCGCTCTTCTCAGCGTGGATAAACGGAACGCCGAGGGCCTTGCCATTGCGGGGAGCCTCCTTACTATGAAGGCAAGGCGGACAACCTCGCTCTTTAAGCGCATGTGGTATGCCTTCAAAGCGGCAAGGAAACTCGACAAGGCTGTAAAGGCGGACCCCGAGAATGTGAGCGCCCGAACCATAAGGGCCTTTACGGCGCTTGTCCTCCCCCGGTACCTCAAGCGGCTTAGCAGAGCCATCGAGGACTTCGAGTACCTGATAGAGGTGAAAGGTGAAGACCCGGGAGCATTGCCTGACGGGATGATGCCCAAGGTCTACTATAACCTGGGGCTTGCCGAGGCGAAGATGGGAAACGGCGGAAGGGCGCGCGAGATCCTCGAAGTCGTAATGACGAAGTTCCCGGACTCTGAGGAGAATCGCCGCGCTCACGAATTGCTCGAAAAACTCCGCCTCCGAGGCTACTGATGAAGACCAAGAACGCTGTAGCGTCGGGGTTCCATCCCCGACGGTGGCCGGGGTTCCATCCCGAACTAAGGGGACATGAGTTTCGTGTCCCCTTCTTGTTTCTTGTCGCTTTCCTCCTTTTGCTCACCCCCATCCCTGGCTTCGCCGACGACGCCCCCGACCCGGATCCCGCTCCCCCGCCGGGTCCCGACCCCGTGCTATCAACCTTAACTTTCCGTGATGCCTTCCTGCCTCCGGGGACTCCATCCGTGGCACTGCATGCAGATGAGACGGCCATGTTCTGGAACCCGGCCGGTATCGCTATGTCGGGTGTCTACTACCTGGGTTATGCATGGAAGGGTACGTACTACGATGACGATGTCCAGATCCAGAGCCACTACGCGCTCACTAAGGCTCGGGGTTTCGGGATTGGGATCATGCGTGATGATTTCTCCGAGGGGGTAAAGACCACGACCCTCTTCTCTATTGCCCCGCCGATCACAGACAAGTTCTCCCTGGGCTGGACGGGCAAGTGGAAAGGTGGCTTCAACTTCGATGTGGGAGCGATGGCCGTCCTGGGCCGCCACCTGTCATTCGGCTTCGTGGGGAGAAATGTCAGGTATAAACCCAATGTGAGGCGTTACTGGGAAAGCGGGCTGGCTTTGTATGCCGTACCCGGGCGTTTCAACTGCCATTTCGACGTAATAGTCGAGGATAGCCCCTGGCGGGCTGAGACGGCCTTTGGCGGAGGCTTCAATCTCAACCTTGAACAAGGTGTGTCCGTTTCCGCCTCATACTTTACCGACGGCGAAGGCCACGGCATCGCCCGCATCGGCCTCAGGATCAGTTTGCCCGGCAACACCCTGGAAGGTGAATACACCCAGTACCAGAACGAGTACCAGACCATGGGAGTCAGGATCGCCGCCCGCAATCCCTGAACGGCTGAGACCGCTCAAGAACACCCGCATGCTGCGTTCGTTGCCACAGGAGTCGCAATGCCAGGGCCGTGCCTCACTTCCTCGCACCCGTAGCGTCGTCACTCCCGTGACGACGGCATGGAAGATATCTACTCAACCTCGACAGTCATCGAGTACTCGACCTCACCCATTGGCCAGCTCACCAGAAGAATGTAGGTCCCATCCTCAGCGGCAGTCCAGAGGGTACTCAGGGGATTATGTGTGCCATAGTCTCTTGCAACGCGTGTGTTGTCGGGGTCGTATATGTATACACCGCCCTCCAGAACGCCTGCTCCCAAATTTTCAGCGGTGACTGTGAGTGTCTCGCCGGCCGTAAGATCAATACTGTAGTAGTCGAGATCCATGTAGCAGCTAATGAGATCCGTGTACTCGCCCGGACCAATCGGTGCCGCTTCGAATGAGAAGTCATTGTCTTCATAGGCGTCATCCGGGCATGGCG
>Ga0180434_10007769_pt1 | contig 12010 bp, 14 predicted proteins | sample SS_ome_7_FD_132453 | JGI IMG/M metagenome (GOLD analysis project Ga0180434, IMG submission 132453) | Hypersaline lake sediment archaeal communities from the Salton Sea, California, USA - SS_1_D_2 metaG | ecosystem: Environmental > Aquatic > Non-marine Saline and Alkaline > Hypersaline >... | reverse complement strand
CCATCTCGGCGAACTCAACCGACCCCATTGAGCCGGCGCGCTGAAGCATGGATAGCGCCTTTTCGAACTCGTCAGGTTTGAGGTTGAACACGCCCTGTAGCGACGCAAGCGTCTTTGCTAAATCCTCACCACTCGCGCCGGTGGCTACGAGCGCCTTCGCGAACAGCTCCGTTTTGTCGACAGCGACATCGAGGTTTCCGGTCGCCGCAACATACGACCGGATCATCTCAAACACTGACTCCCTAGACACACCCCATGCGACGCTTACGCGGCCTATCTCTTTGCGCAGCGCCGACATCTCTATCTTGCTCTTGCCCTGATTTATCCGTAGGCGCGTCATGGCGTTGTCGAAGTCTATGACCCCTCGCGCCTGCTGCGCGAGAAGCCCGATACTAAGCCCGGCGCCGAGAGCGCCGACCATATCGCTACGCACACCGCTGAAACTGCGCGCGAGGTCACGGCGCGCCTTCTTGCCGAATGCCTGGAACCGCTTTCGGTTCTTCCTGAGGTCCTTGTCCAGGTCGCGCGACTTGGATGTGACCCCAACTTCGACGTTACGTTTCCCGCGCGGCACTGAGACCTGACTTTCTTGGGACTGTCTTGAAGCGTCTCACGCCGTCGTCGGCGTCGTCGTCTTCCCCTATTAGCTCTGCGGCTCCGAGTTTGAGTCCTCGCCAGACACGGAGCTGCCCGTCCGTGAGTTCGAAGCTCGGCACCCCATAGCAAGCAGATAGTTCGCAAGCGAACGTGACCCGAAGGAAATCAGAGCTGTCTCGTCCTTTTTTTTTAGGATCCGATCGATCTCCGCGAGCAGTTCAGGGCTCGCTGTGATCTCATCCGGGTTGACCTCTTCCTCGAAGTCGGCGTACTGCGTCCACAGGACGTCAAGTTCGTCGGCCGTGAGCAGATCGCGGAGCTCGCGAGCGTCTGTCGCAAACGGCCGCTCCGGCTTATCTGCGTCGCGCATGGCACGCCATAGCACCTGCGTGATCGTCTCGTCTTCGAAGTCTTGGTACCCGCGCAACTCCGGCGGAACACCGATATCCGCGAAGCGCTTGGTAGCAGCGGCCGTGCACTCCTGCTTCTCACCTCGTGTCAGCACGCGCCACACGAAAGAGGGCGCTGTTTCGCCCGGCAGCGCCCCCGGCTTCAGGTGACGCTTCCCCGCGCGCATGGCGGCGAGCTTCGACAGTGCCTGTGCTTCGAGGTCCTTCACGCTACGCCTCCGGGTAGTGATCCAGCGCCAGGCAGCGGATGCGCTCCATCGACTCCCCATCGCTGTTGTGCGACGGCGTGATCTCGGTGATCAGTAGATCCTGAAGCACCCATTTTGTGCCGCTGGCAGACTCCTCGTATGCGACAGGGAACAGAGTCCCGGCGCGGTACAGGGCGTGCCAGTCGAACTCGCGCGGGTTGCGGATGCGCGTCTCGATGTTCACCTCGATGGCGCGGTTGCCCTTCTTGTAACCGAGCGCCTTGCGACGTCGGTTCATGGTGTGCAGAGCCTCGGCGTTCGGTCGCGTGTCGCTCACCTCGACCGAGGTCACGTCGTCGAGTTCCTGGCCGTTGGCCTCGACGTAGACGATATCGATGTAGTCGCGTGCCATGAGATCTCCTTATTCCACGATCAGCCCAACCACGCCGATGACCTGGTTCAGTGGCGAGACGACGCTCACGGGGATTGCAACGTTGAGCCGCGTTGCCACGGTGGCGTCAGTCTCTGCGATGAGTTCGTCGGTGTGGTCATCGACGTTCTGCACGATCTCGGCTTCCTCGAGCTTCTTCAGTGTCGTGAGTACCGTGGTTCGCACCGCGCCACTGTTGCGGTTGGTCTTCTTGACGTTGGGGAACTTGATGCCTAGCGCGATGTCAACCTGCTCTGCGGCGTGCGCCATCGATCGTGGAATCGTGACGTCCTGCATGGTCCAGAACGCTACGCCCGCATGGATCGTCTTCGTGGTCACATAGCGGACCATCTTCGCCCGGGTCTTGAAGTCGTTGACCGTGAGCATGGTGAGGCCGCCAGCGATGCCGGTCTCGATCTCTGCGTTCGTCGGGACGTCGGCCTCCAAGGGCATGTAGAGGTCTCTGAGCTCTTGGTGATTGAACGGCTGCGCCGGGTCCACCTCGGCGGCAAGCATCGCCGCGCAGTAAGCCGCGATCTCGCTGTCGGTGTTCTTGAAACCCTCGGCGCTGATCACGGAGATGCGGTAGTCGGTATTGACGTCGTCGGCCAGCAGCTGAGCAGTGGCGAGAGACCCGGTCTCGGCTAGGACTGCGTGCCTCCACTTCTTCTCACCGGCGTCCCACATGTCGTCGAGGTGTGCAGCAAGGAAAGCTGTGTCCACCGTGGTGTGATTGCCGATCGCGATTACGTGGTAGTTGCGGTCGATGAGCAGGTCGAGGCTGGCCGTGATGTCTACGGCGCCGACGCCCGCCACGCCGACCGCCGGGGTTACCGTCACGCCGTCCGGTTGGGACACCACGCGATAGGTGACGTCGTTCCCGACGACGCCGGTGTGGACGGCGGTGCAGGTGACGACGTTGGTGGACACGCCGGCCGTTACCGGAAGCTCGGCCACCTGCTCATCAATGGCCGACTCGATGGCCTCAGCGATCGCCGTATTGGCATCGCCCGCGCTCACACCAGCCCGGATGGTCCGACCAGCGATCTCTATGACGACGTCACCGGCGGTGGCGGTAGTGACGGTCACTGTGAGTGTCTCCGTCTTCGCCGTGCCCGCCGGATCGGCGATACCGATCGCGTACAGGTTGGCCGACTTGCCGTAAGCGCGGAAGCCCTTGAGCGCCCACCGGCACATGAGCGCCAGTTCCGAGCCGACACCGAAGAGCGAGTCAGCTTTCGACTCCTCGCTCACCGAGTAGATCGTCCCGGCCGATGCGCTGCCAGAGCTGTCGAAGACACCGACGAGCGCGAGATTGCGATCGATGGGAACGAGGCCGCGCTGAGATGACGCGACGTTGAACTCATAGGCCCTCATGGGCCGGCGAGTCGTGGTCGGGATGGAATGTGAGATCGTCATCGGCTAGTCCTCCAGCGCCGTCGCGGCGGTTGCTTTCCGTTTCGTTGGCGCTTCTGCGCGCGGCGCCTCGACCTGTTTCAGGTCGCCCGCGGCGATGCGTCGTCGGTAGTAGCGCTTGTATGGGACCTCGACCGGCTCGCCGTAGACCATCGTGCGGTCAACGCCGGTGCGGCGATCGACTACGCGCGCAGTCCGACGCTTCGGGCACGGCACACCCTCCTTGCCCCAGACTACCCAGATCGTTTTGTGTGTTGCCATTGTGTGTCCTAGAGGTCGATGTCGCCTTGAGCGATCGGGTCTGCGGTGTCGTCGTCGGCGTTGTTCACGCTCGACCGGATGGTTTCGTAGTAGTCGCCGGAGTAGGCGGCCTTCTTTGCGTCCATATCCACGCTGAAGCTCAGCAGCCAGATCGCCTTGTCACCGCCGCGCTGGACCGCCTGATGTGCCGACGGGATCAGAAAGCCAACGCCGTCGACGCCCATTTCGACGCCGAAGAGTTTGTCCCGGACGTCTTCTATGATCTCGTAGATGCCTGGGTCGTCGCCGGTGCCGTCCGAGACGTCGCCTCGGGCCTGAGCCTCCGGGGACCGTAGGTTGGACGAGATGATCAGCACTTCGAGCGTGGTCGTAAGATCGCAGACGCTGCGGCTGAGGGTGACATCGCCGTAGCTCCCACCATCTCCGATAGTGACCAGCACCGCCGGGGAAGCGCCGCTGAGTACGCGATTCAGATCCTCGTCGTCAGCTGCTGGGTCCAGGCCGCCTTGATATGGGCGTACGGCCCGCAGGTAGCCCGATGCGCCGCCGCCGAGCGCAGACAGCTTCAAAGGGGTGAGGGCCGTGATGACCGCGTCCTCGAGCTGTTCGAAGAGCGACGACATCAGACCTTCTCCACGATGTAGTCGAGGACCTCGCCCAACATGCGCTCAACGAACTGCGCCGACATGTACAGGTGAGTACGGGCTGGGATCTTCGCCCCGTGGCCAGCAATACCGCCGTCCTGGTGGATCGCGGCAGTCGTGCCATTGGCGAACCGCGCCGTGCTCTTCGCGATCAGGTGCTGCTTACCGAACTGGATCACGAAGGCCTGTTTCAGCAGCCCAAGAGTCGCCGCGCGCTTCCGACGTTTGCCGGTCTTCGTCCGACCCGCCGTCTTACCGCGGGACTTCTTGTGCCCCTTGCGACCACGAGTCTCGGCAGCGAGTGGCGGCCACTTACCTTCAGGGCCTTCACGACGCGCGAAGTTCGCCTTCTGGTCCGACTTCATCGGCAGCGAGAGGCGCGAGAACGGCTTCTTCAGATTGCGCGTGCGTCGCTTGATCACGCCCTCGGCTTTAACGAGGTCGTCAAGGTCGATATTGAGCGACGCGTCCACTACCAGAACCCCTCGAGATCTTCGCGGTTGAGAGCGCCAGTGGTCGCGGTGCGATCCGACTCAACCGTCGGCGACACAGTCGACGCCTTCGATGGGGGAGGATCGACTCCAAGAGAGATCCGACCGTAGCTGATCCCTTCGAGCCAGTCCTCGCGCTTGTCGTGCGCATCGTGGTCACGCTGAGTCGCTGCGAGCCGCGAGTCCTTGAGCCTGTAGACGGCTTCGCGCGCGCACTCACGGACGATGATGTCGGGGACCGTATCAAAGGGTACTGCGTAGAGCTTCGCGCAGTAGCTATTGATCCACTCCTCGGCCTCATCGATGGCCGCGGTCAGCACAGCGCTGTCGGCGACGCCGTCGGCATCGAAGTCCGCGAGCTGGATTAGCTTCGTGGCTCCGCCAGCGGCGTGCTCGACGTCTGTCTGCGTGCAATACGCCACCGCTAGGCTCCCCGCTTGGAGGCCTTGCGCCGACGCTTCGCTTTCGCAGGTGCCGGCTTGGCCGGCTTCTCGTCAGAGAGAGAAGACCTGCGCGGCGCCTCGTGCCCGACGGGGGGGATGCTGGGCTCGGGCGCCGCTGCAGGTGGGGTTGGCAGTGAGGTGAGCTCTTCGACGATGAGCTCGCGTTCGTTGAGCAGAGCGAGGCAGACGCGATCGCCTACCTCGTCACGAAGGACCACCTTCGGCACGTCGCCGAACGTGATCCCGGCCCGGCCGAAGTTCCGCCCGGGTGTGAGGCGCTTCCCCTTCGCGACCCGAAGGGCTAGCGTATCTGCTCCGAGGGCCTTCACGTCTAGGTGGTTCCGTTGGAGCCCCAAGCCAGCTGCCAGAACCCGTAACCGGCCGCATACCGACCGTCCACGCCGTACTGCATCTCTTTGCGCGCGAACATGTTGGCCTCGGAGGCGACAAAGGTCGGTCGTTCGCGTGTCTGGAAGACGAGCGGTTTGATTGGCTTAGTGGTGTCGGCCATGAACCAATAATTGGCGTAGGAGCCAACGAGGCGCTTGGACACGATCACGTCGGCGCTGCCCTTGTAGACGTTATCGATCGAGGCCGCGTCCGATGCCGGGTTGCGAAGGCCCGCCTTGACGATCTCGAGCGCAGTGCGCTCATTGCTCGGCCCGACGACGAGGAGATTCGGTTCGATGTCCAGCGGGTAGTCGCCGCTCTCGTCGGTGAGGGACATCATTTCGACGCGTGCGGCGCTGTAGTCATCGTAGGCGAGTGCGGGCGTTCCCACATTGTCGAGGCCTGTGGAGTCACCCTCGACGTGATCGGCGGCAAAGAAATACTTTCCGTCGTACGACTTGCCATCGGACCAACCAACGACGGTGCCGTCGAAGCCATTCACGAGCAGATCGGCGAGCATCTTGCCTGGGTGGCGGCTGGCGATGTCGGCGAGCGTTCGGATGCGAGGTTCGACCATCCCGAGCTTGTCGTCGAGGATGTCGTTTTTGTCCACGCGGAGGCCGTTGGCCCAGTCAAGATTGGCGATCGTCTGGCTTTCAGCCCGCAGACTCGACATCTTGCGATCGTCGAGCCATTGCTCCATGCCGGGCACGGAACCGAACCATTTGTACTGCTCTTCGCTGCCAGTACTAGTGATCGGCATCGAGAGCTGTACGATGGGCTCTTCAGCCCACTTCAGCGCGTTGTTGAAGACCGTCTGGAAGCCGATCTGGGCTGCCGCGATCTTGGCGTTGTCGATAAGTCGTTTGCCCATGATGTGCTCCTTACGAGACCGTTGCGCCCGTTTCGGGTTGGACCAATGTCCAGCCGCTCACGTCGTCCCATGCGATGTGAATCCACTCGTCGACGGCGTCGAAGAGGACGGAGGTCCCGTCGGCGAACGTCACCGGAGTGAGGGTGCCGACCGGGGTGGATGCGGCGACCGTGCACTTGATGAATTTCTGCTGACCTTGATAGAGACCATCGGCCAGCGTGTAAGCCTGCGTGCCGGTGACCGACACGTAGGTGACAAGCGTGGTGAGCGAAACGGCGCCGCTCGTGACGGTCTCAGTGATCGCCTGCCGCGCGTTGCCATACAGCGCATCGACCCGGGTCCACCCGTTGGTGTCGTCCCAGATGAGGTGCGCGGTCTGGCCCACGTAGCTGAAAACGATCGTGGTGCCGTCGGCGTAGGTGGACGGTGTCAGCGTCCCGATCGGAGTCGATGCCGCCACCGAGCACTTGATGATCTTCTCTTGGCCCTGGTACAGGCCAGCAGCGAGAGTGTAGGCCTGCGTGCCAGTGCACGAGATGAAGCTCGTTTTGGTGTACAGGGAGAGAGCGCCGGACGTAACCGTCTCGACTGCGGCGTTGCAGTTCGCGACTGCGAGCGCGGCCATCGCCTCGTCGATAATCGAGACCCAGATCTCGTCGTTTGCGTCGATGGCCTCGACGAGCCCGGCGACTACCGAGCTACCCTCGGCCTCGTCGGCGACAGTCTGGTCATCCACGACGAAGCACGGGCGGCCGATGTGCGACTGCGCCACAGCGTCGGTGTCGTTCTTGAACGCGAACACGCCCTTGCGGACGCGCACGCTCAGATCACCGTCGGAGCCGGCCGAGTTATCGACCTGCTCGTCGGCGACACCGACGACCTTGTAGCCGGCCGTCTTGGCCCCGGCCACCGCGTAGCCGGTGTTGTTGACGCAAACAAGTGCGCCCTTGTAGATGGTCGTGCTGGCAGCAACCAGGAGGCTGATGCTTCGCCCGACGTGCTTATTCCGCGTGTTGCGATCTGCTGCGAGAGCCGTCATGGTCTGCGCCTCCTACTGGTCGTCGTAGTTGTGTTGGCCGTGCTCGGCGAACATCTCGGGGGTGATCTTGAGCTGCCTGAACTGCGCCTTCGCGGCGGCAATCTGCAGCGCGTCGCAGCCGTACTCGGCCGACAGCAAGGCATCGACGGAACCGACCGCAGGCTTCTGCGGTGCAGTGCCGACCGATTGCATCGGGGCGCCGACTGGGGTCACCGGCTCAAGCGACTCGACGAACTCGCGGGCGCTCTCGACGGACTGAGCGGCGAGTTTGTCGAACAGCACCTCTTTGCGGCTGCCCGGCTCCCAGAGGCCGCTCGACAGTGCGCCCTCTTTCAGGGCCGCCACTTCGGCGTCAACGCGAGCCTTCTGCTCGGCGGCGCGCTGCGCAGTCACCTCGGCGAGCGCGGTCTTCGCGGACTCGCACGCAATGCGCGCAGCTTCCAGTTCGGTGCGCAGACTCTCCGAGTCCTTGCTCGCGGCTCCGAGGCGTTCCACTGCGGCAAGGACGCTGGCCTCGTCGGCGTCCTCTCCGAGACCTAGCTTCTTGGCGATGTCGCTCGTCTTCATCTCGTCTTTGTCCTTGCTGACGTGTTCTGCTTTTGCAGCGGCTAGGGCCGCCCTTACTTCGTCAATCCCCGTCCCGGCCACTGCTGGGAATGGAACTGCGCTTGTCTCCGCGCCTTTGACGCTCGTGCATATGAGCTCCACGACAGCACGCTGGCCCGATTCGTCAAGTTGGACCTCATCACCCGGCATGTGCGGGCAGTCGTTGGATAGCCACGGCCTGTTGCACACTGAGCACAGCAGCGACCCACGTATTGCGCGGTCGGTACGCTTCTTCGACCCCCACCCTATGGAGAAGGTCTCGAGCGTGCCGTCGAGCGCGGCCTCGACAGCCCAGGGCTTCACCAGGTGCAGCGTTTGGTGAAACGAATGGCGGCCGTCGGCCTCGACGAGCTCGCTCGCTGTGACCTTGCCGCCGATCGATTCGAACGAGTGATCGTGGTCTTTCAGGAACAGCTTTCCCTTGAACGACCGCGCCAGCGCCGCGAGGTCTTCGTCTCTGAAGCGCAGGAAGTTGGCGTTGGCCTTTTTGACCTCAGATACTGGCAGCGGGAGCGGCGCGCTGTGCTGGTGAAATACCAACGCTTCGACGTCGAGTTCGACGATTTCGCCCTTCCGTAGTGAGCGCAGTAGCTCCTTGCGTTCGGCCTTGCCTATGGCGTTGCCGCCGGCGGACAGGCCAACGATCTCACCGACACACGCCAGCCTTGTCGGGATCTTATTCGGCTTCATCGCTCTCACCTTCTGGGCGAGATTGACCGCCCTTCGTCCCGCGCAGCGCGTTGCCGTTCGGCCGCCGCAGCTGCGTGAGCTCGCGGATCTGGTCCTCATCGATCTCAAGCCCGAGTTCGTTCGCTGCCGTCGACGCGTTGTTGAGCCGCTCGCTCACCGATAGGTTGAGATCCAGGTGGATCTTGAGGCGTGGCGGTTTGGCTTTCAGGCCGTTGTACGCGACAAACGGGGCACCAACGGCGGACTCAAATGACTTGCTCAGCCGCATCGCGTCGCCGTTCAGGATCTGGAACCACTCGCCCTGGTGCACCTTGCCGAGCGCCCATGACCCGGTACCGCCGCTCTCACTCGTAAGCGTGGCGCCCGCGATCAGCTTCGAGTTCTGAGAGTCACAGAGCGCGACTAGCAGACCGTGGACCTGCTGCTCGCCGACAGCTTTGGCCTCGTGGATGACCATCTCGCAAGCGTCGGAGAACGTCGCGTAGCCGTCGGAGCCAATCTCCGCAACAGCTTGCTCGAGCTTGTCTTTTTCCTCTGGCGACGTTTCGAGCGCGTTGTATTTCCCGGCCACGTACGGGATTCCGAAGCGACCAGCGAACACGAGCCAGTCGCGCATCGACATGGTCTTGAAATGGCTCCACCACATCGCCGTTCGGAGCAGGCCGGTAGCAGCAGCGATGCGCCCCTGGCGGCTCGAGAACCACCACTTTCCGGGCTGTAGCTCGACACCCTCGGTGTCGGAGAGATTTGTGATCAGCTTCGGGCGATCTGTGTCGTCGAAGTGAAATCTGCGGTGCGGGGTATTCTCGAGCCACGCCGGAACGACGAGCCCGTCCATGCGCCGCCAGTCGATCTCAGACCCGGAGAAGCCGTAAAAATTGCTCTTGAGTTGATGGGACAGGGTCTCTGTCCAGTTGGGCACGAGCCGCAGCGCGTCCTCGAGTTGCTTCGCGGCGGCCTTGTCTTCGTCGGTGTCGCCGCCCTCGCTCACCGTCCAGGGGGAGCAAGCAACAGCATCGACGCGCCGCTCGTACAGTGAGCGGAGATGAGCGTCGGACTCGAGGCGGTCCTCGAAGATGTCGCACTGATCGGCAGGATAGCCCTGCTCGGCGAGGCGATAGGCGGCGAGAAGCGTGCTGGCTGCCAGCGCAACGCCGGTGTGGCTGGAGTAGCGATCGATCTCGGCGATGCGCTTGGCCTGCCTGCGCCGCGGCGCCGATGTCGGCAGCGGGCGCGGCTCTGCGGCGGCTAGCCCATTACGTGGCGGCAACCCTCGACGGTACTGGCGGAACACATGGCCACCACAGCACGCTGGCCAGATCCGTCAAATCAGATGAGGCCGAGGTCGCGCTCGCGCTTGCTCCGCTTGCGCTCGACCTTCGAGTACTCGAAGCGCTTCCTCGCCGCACGCCGCGGGAAGAACCTCCAGACGAAATACCGAATAGTGTCGCCGATGTGCGCGTACGGCGATTTCTTCTTCGGCATGCCGTTGTGCATCGCCCACTTCGAGCACGCACCGATCACGTAGTGGTTGTCAGGCGACACGAACAGCCGGCGAACGCCCGCGGCGTTTCGCATGAGTCCGTTGGCGACGCGCACGGTCGCGTGGATATCCGGGTTCTTCTTTGTCTTCGCATCCGGGTAGTACAGGTGCGGCCAGCCACGCTTGCGGAAGTAGTCGAAGCTGCCACGCCCCGGGTTCCGATCCGCATCCTGGGTCTCACCGCTCGCGTCTCCAATCATTGCCGTCGTCGCCGGATCAAGCCCTAGCGCTTCGAGGCCGTCGACCAGGTCGTCCTCGCCGCCGGCCTCGACTAGCACGCAGTCGACGCACCAGAGCAGGTCGGTGCCATCAGGGCCGCGGTACGTCTCCCAGATCGTCGCGACCATGTGCGGTAGGCGTTGGAAGTCGCAGACCGCGATCCGTTCGAAGGCTCGGCCGAAGTGCCTCTTGGTGAACTCAGGCGTGGTGCGACCGATGTCCGGCTCCGGCCGGACGTTCTCGCGACTGTTCCATGCGTGGAATACGACGTCACCGATGGGGATGAATTTGCCCATGATCTCGCGCTCGAACTCTTCGGCGGAGACGGCTGGGTTATCGCGTAGTTGCTCGAGCAGCGTCCAGTCAATGTGCCGGTTCTTTTGACTATCGAGTTCGAAGTGACGCCAGCCAGCGACCTCGCCCTTCTCGTGGACGTCCATCACCCAGCGACCCTTCGGTTCATCGGGCGGGTTGGCTGTACATATCCCGAGTCCGCCGTTGTCCGCGAGTGGGGCAACCAGAATCGGATAGGCGACGCGAGAGAACCTCTGCGCCTCATTCATGAGCCAAAAATCGACGCGTCCGCGCTTCAGGCTGGCCGGTTTGAACCCGGACATCAGACGTATACGCGTGCCGTTCCACAACGTGTAGGTCGCCGAGCTCTCGCTGTACCGGTACCAGCCCATCGGCAGGGTGGAGTCGATTACCTGCTTGAGCTCGTCGGTTTCCTCCTGCGTCGGCGATATAGCCCAGCACAAGCTCTCTTGCACGGCTACGGCGTAGATGACCAGTGCGCGCACGCCGAGGTCACTCTTCCCGCCGCGGCGCCCGCCGTAGAATAGAGCGCTGATGGCTTCGCTGCTGGGGTCGTGGACACCGGAGATGTGGGCGGTGAGCCAGTCCGCGAACCACCTCGCAGCCTTGTACTGAGCGGCCTGGAGATGCCAGACGATGCAGGTCTCTGCGTCGCCGCACCAGTCGCCGGCCTCCTTGTCCCAGCGCCCGCCGACCTCGAGCACGCTGTGACAGTCCCTATCTTCGCTGTCCGTTCGCAGGTCGATGGCGAGATCGACATAGCGCCCGCCGAGTTGCTCAGCGTAGATCCGTTCGGCAGCGAGACCCTGTAGACTGCCGCGCGTCACTTCCTGAGCTGGCCCTTCTTTGCCGGCTTGGCGTCGCGCTTAACGACCTTCTGGCCTTTACGCTGGGCCGGCTTCTTCGGCTCCGCTGCGTTGCGGATGAGGGCCTCGGCCTGCCGCAGACGCTCGAACGGCATGCACCTGGTAATGGTCGCGATCAGGCCGCGCACCTGTTGGTTGATCTCGCGATTGCCACGGCCCATCGCGGTCTCGCGGGCGCACTTTGCGGCGAGGCGCTGGCACCAGCCGGCGAGTTCCAAGGGGTCGTCCGGCGGATCTCCGAGGTCTGCGAAAACGTCCTCGTACCACGCCTTCCTCGGCCGGCCGCCCTTGTTTTTCGGTGCGTTCGGATCCTTCGGCGGGTGGATGCGAGGCCGCCCTGGACCGCGCTTCGGCGTCTCGGGAGTGGCCTTCTTGGCCTTGGGTTTCGCCTTCGGCTTTGCCGGTTTCTTCGACGCGGCCGGCTTCGCATTCGAAGCCCGTTTCTTTGCCGCCCGCTTTACCGGTTTCTTCGGCTTTTTAGGGGCCTTAGCTACATGTGCGTCGTCTGACTTCATGACCTAACTCACTGATTTAATGGGGGGTTTTTGTCCCTCCAGCGATTTGCGAAAATCGGAAAAGATATGGCAT
>Ga0180434_10007767_pt1 | contig 12011 bp, 6 predicted proteins | sample SS_ome_7_FD_132453 | JGI IMG/M metagenome (GOLD analysis project Ga0180434, IMG submission 132453) | Hypersaline lake sediment archaeal communities from the Salton Sea, California, USA - SS_1_D_2 metaG | ecosystem: Environmental > Aquatic > Non-marine Saline and Alkaline > Hypersaline > Sediment... | reverse complement strand
GCGGGACCTGGCTGGCTGCGTCGGACTTCGCCCGGCTCGGATCGGGGTGGGTCTCGATGAACAGCGCGTCGGCCCCCATCACCAGCGACGCAGCCGCCAGTGCCGGGGCGAACTCGCGCTGCCCCCCGGAGGCGTTGCCCAGCCCGCCGGGCTCCTGGACGCTGTGCGTGGCATCGAAGACCACCGGCGCGTACTGGCGCATCTGGGCGATTCCACGGAAGTCCGTCACCAGGCGGTTGTAGCCGAAGAACGTCCCCCGCTCGGTCAGCAGCACCTGCGAGTTGCCCGTCGAGGCGACCTTCTCGACGGCAAGCTTCATGTCCCACGGGGCCATGAACTGCCCCTTCTTGATGTTGACGCACTTGCCGGTCTGCCCGGCGGCCAGCAGCAGGTCTGTCTGACGGCACAGGAACGCGGGAATCTGGATGCAGTCGAGCACCTCCGCCGCCGGGGCAACCTGCGCGGCTTCGTGAACGTCGCTGAGGACGGGCACGCCGAGTTCCTTCGCCACGTCCGCCAACCAGGAAAGTCCCTCGGACAGACCCGGCCCGCGGAAGCCGTCGGCGCTGGAGCGGTTGGCCTTGTCGTAGCTGGCCTTGAAGACGTATCCGATCCCGAGGCGGCCGCAGATCTCAGCCATGCGGGCGGCTATGTCCAGACACATCTGCCGGCTCTCAGCCACGCAAGGCCCGGCGATTACCGCCAGTGTGCCCTCGCCGATCGCGACCGGACCGATGTTGCAGGAATTAGCGTTCGTCACGTTATGTCTCCTATCCAGGGCCAAAGGCTCCACCCCCGGCGCGGCGGCGGCACCAGCAGTTTGATTCTCCCGGGCATTACGGAAATGTCCAACGGCGTCATTGGTCCCGGATCGCCGTCGGCCTGGCTGGGCGTCGGCGGGTCGGTTTCCAGGCGGACCTTCCTGAAGCGCCGGTACAGCACGTCGCCCTTGAGCGGATGGCGACGCAGCAGCGTCCAGGCTGCGTGCAGAACCAGTCGGGTCTGCTCGCGGCAGGAAAACACCACCAAGTCCAGCAGGCCGTCGTCGAACTTCGCGTCGCGGCAGATGCGCAACCCCACCGCATATCGCGAGATATTGCCGACGAACGCCAGGCCGAAGTCGTTGAATATCTCCTCCCCGTCGGCGACGATCCGCATACGCGGAAAGTTGTGCTCCCAAAAGGTCCGCCAGATCGGCCAGAAGTAGCTCAGGTGTGAGATGTGACCCGTGCGGATGGCTGAGAGCCGCTGGACGACCTCGCCATCGAAGCCGACCCCGATTATCAGCAGGAAGTTCTGCCCGTTGACCTGCCCGACGTCGCAGCGGATAACGTTGCCGGCCAGTAGCACTTCTACGAGCTTCTCGGGGGTGCCGGGCATTCGAAGCTCTTTGGCGAGCAGGTTTTCCGTGCCGGCCGGGCAGGCGAGGATCGGCACTTCGCTGCCGGCCAGGCCGTTGGCGATTTCGTTCACCGTCCCGTCGCCGCCCCATGCTATCACCGCGTCGGCGTCGGTGGCGTTCTGGCGAGCGTAGCGCGTGGCGTCGCCGGGCGCCTTGGTGACGTATTCCACGCACTCCAGCCCGTGACGGGACAATGCGGCGCGAAGGTCAGCCAGCAGCAGGCGTTGCCCGCCGTAGCCGCTGTGCGGGTTAACGATCAGGTGCACGGAATGTCCGCTGTCGAGATTCACGATTTTTCCGCCTTGCCACCGGGGCCAGGGGGGATTGAACTTCATTTCCGGATGAGTATAATACTTGATTTCCCCGGCCAGGCCAATTGGCTGCGTGCACAATCGCCGGCCAAAGCAGGTACGTCCAGAGGAGCGGTGGCAATGGAACAGGCAACGCAAGAAAGCATCGAAGCGATCATCCAAAAAGATACATGGACCGTCGAGGATCACCATGAACTCCTGGAGGTTCTGTTCAACACCCAGGATGCGCCGCGCAAATTCAGGGCGCAGGTTGCAGCCATGGAGGCCAGGGAACCCGAGCCCCGGGGCGCAGCGGCGTTGAAGATCGGCATCGCACGCTACATGCTCTGCCGGTTCCAGGACGCCCTGGCCGTGCTTGGCGAAGCGACGGACAACAGGGATCGCCGGTACTTCCAGGGCCTGTGCTACAAAAACCTGCGCGAATACGACAAGGCCGCGGAGGATTTCAGCCGGGCTGCGGAGCGCGGGTTCGACGCGTTGCAGATCGACATGGAACTCATCGAGACCCAAGCACTCTCGGGCGACACCGACGCCGCCCGCAAGGCGCTGGGCAAGATCGAGAGCAAGGCCGGCGAAAGCGCCGTCTACCATTACCTGCGCGGGCTGATCGACGAGCTGGCCGGACAGGTTGCCTCCGCCGACGAAGCCTACGAACAAGCGCGCCAGATCGACCCGTCGCACACGCAGGCAACATTCCGACTGGCCTACCTTCGTGACCTCCACGGCGACGAAGAAGAAGCACTCGACCTCTACAGGCAGTGCGCCGCCACGCCGCCCGTACACGCCAACGCCCTGATAAATATGGCCGTTCTGTACGAGGACGCGGGCCGATACGATCAGGCGATCATCTGCCTGAAACGAATCCTGGCGACCAACCCCAACCACCCCCGGGCCCGCATGTTCCTCCAGGACGCCGAAGCGTCCAAGAACATGTACTACGACGAGGACCAGGCCAAGCGGATCGCGCGGCGAAACGCCGTGCTGGATATCCCGATTTCCGACTTCGAGCTTTCCGTTCGGGCACGCAACTGCCTCAAGAAGATGAACGTCAACACCCTCGGCGATCTGGCACGCATCAGCGAGCCGGAGCTGCTGGCCTACAAGAATTTCGGCGAAACGTCCCTCAAAGAGATCAAGGACATGCTCGCCAGCAGGAATCTGCGCCTCGGCCAGGCTCTCGAGGACGAGGACGACCAGGACGCCGCCGGACAACCTTCGGACGCCATGAAGGACGCGATGGAAATTCCCATCGATCAGGTCGATTTCTCGATTCGCGCCCGCAAGGCGTTAGAGAACCTCGGCGTCAAGTCGCTGGGCAACCTGGCCGCCAAGACGGAAGCGGAGCTGCTGGCCTGCAAGAACTTCGGGCAGACGAGCCTTAACGAGATAAACCAGCGCCTCGGCGAGCATGGACTGAAACTGCGCGAGCCGGGCTAGGCTCTGTCCGAAAACGCTGGCGCAAGCCCGACATCGCGGGATTCATCGGACAGGCAAGAACGGCGAGACAGGCGAATCAAGGCAACTCGCAGATGCAGCCAGACGCCGCTGGCACGGTGAGGACTCGCTCGGGGCCCGCCGCCCGGGCTTTCGAACGGGGCCTGGAGCGGACAGCTGCGAAATAGGGCAATCTGCGAGGCGCTGCGGCGCTCGGAGTCGAAATGAACCCACCCATGCCGCCTAACGGCTTGAAGCGCCTCGCGGCCATAGTGTCGTGGGTTGCCTTGGCCGTTGCGGGAGTCGTCGGGCCGGGCGTGCCGAGCGGCTGTCGCCCGAGCACGCCGGCGCCGGAGCCCCAACTGCTGCCGCCAAGCGCCCATGCCGCTGCAACGATCCGCGTCCTGCTGGGGCCCAACGCGGCCCAGCGAGTCACCGTCGCCACCACGGGCGGATACCGCCTGCGCCTGGACGGCCGGGTTGTCAGCGAGTCCGACGGTCCGCTCGGGCCCACAACCGTCAGCCGAAACGGCCAAACCTGGCAGTTCAACGAGATGACGGCTTCGGGCCGGCAGGTGAGCCTGGAACCGTCTCCCGGCAGTTTCGTGCGGTGCAACGGGGCGACCTATCGCGGCTCGCTTCGCCTCGTTGGCCGGCGCGAGCGAGGCATCGGCGCGATCAATCACGTGAATCTCGAGAGCTACCTGGCCGGGGTGTTGGCTAAAGAGCTTTACCCGTCCTGGCACGCCGAGGCATATCGCGCGCTGGCCGTTGCAGCCAGGACCTTCGCGATATACCACATCAAGACCGGCGGCGAGACGCGCGATTATGACGTGACGGACGGCCAGTCGTCGCAAGTCTATGGCGGCCTATCCGCCGAGACTCTCCGAGCGTGGGACGCCGTTCGGGCCACAGCCGGGCAGATCCTCGTCTGCGAGCGGGACGGAAAGGATTGGCTGTTCATGGCGCAATACTCGTCCTGCTGCGGCGGGACGACCAACGGTGCCGAGGTAATCCGCAACGCACCGCACGTAGTCCCGCTGGCTGGGGGCGTGCAATGCGACGATTGCGCCGGCTCGAGCCGCTACCGCTGGCCGGCTGTGCGCGTGGAGAACTCGGACATCTTCGCCGCACTGACGCGGACGTATCGAGCCGCACGCACGCTGGACGGCGTGGAAAGGATCGAGGTGGCCTCGCAGACGCCCTACGGCCGAGCCGTCTGGGTTGACGTTTTCGCGCCCAACGGCTTGAGCGTTCGCATTCGCGCCGAAGACCTCCGATTGGCGCTGCTGCGCTCGGGGACGCCGTCAGCGGCTGGGCTGTACTCGATGAACTGCAAAATCCGCAACCTGCCCCAAGCCGTGGAGTTCTACGACGGACGAGGCTTTGGCCACGGGGTGGGGCTCTGCCAATGGGGCGCTGCAGCCAAGGCGAACAAGGGCTTCTCGGCCGGGCAGATCCTCCGGTGCTACTACCCGGGGGCCAAGTTGATCCGCGTCTATTGAATCGGCGCAAGACTACCCGCCGACGGGCTGCTCAAGAAGATTGACCTCGCTGAACGTCTTGGCCGCCAGGTCGGCCAGGAGCGTCTTGACCTCGAACGCACCGAGCGTCACCTTCGTCTTCATGCCGACGGCCGGCAGCGAAAGCGTCGTGGAGCGGGGCTTTCCCGTCGGCTCGTACAGGCGAACGATAATGCCTTCGCCACAATCGGCCTTCTTGATCGCGCTGGCCTGCACCACTTTGTCGCTGAGCGTCGCCAGTGGCTTGGGCTTAACGCCGCCGCCCGCAGGGAAGAACGACAGCACGAACGGCTGTTCGTTGGCCCCAAGCGATTCGCGGTCGATCCGTCCCAGGCGATCGGCAACCTTGCCGGCGTTGAAGCGGAAGCAGAAGTGTCTCTCGCCCTGGTCGATTCGGCCCGTGTGGCGGTCCTGCGGCACGATTTGGCGATCACGAATCGGATGCCCGCTGTAGGCGGGCGAGCGGAGCAGCGTCACCCGCATCGTGTTGTCGCTGAAGTCGCTGCCGTACCCGCCGTCGCCGATGCACGTCACGGCCAGGTCGGCTGCGTCATTGACCGCAGCCAGCCACTTCTGCGCTACGACCTCGTCGCCGTTGGTGTGCAGGTCTGCCACACCGTAAGCCGTCTGGCCGCGGTAGTCCCAGGAACCATCCACCATCGGCACAGCCAGCTTGAGCGCTCGGTCCTTGGCGTTCCAGTTAACGACGATGGCGATCTCGATTTCGCTGCCCTGCTTGGGCAGTCTGTAATGCACACGGATACGGGAATCGCGATAGACGTAAAGCACCTCCACGACCGACCGGGCCGGGCCGTCCTCGATAACGCGGATCGGCGGAAGCTGTTTCGCCCGGACGCCCGCATAGCTGGCTGCCTGGGCAGGCGAGGCTAACTTGAACCGCCCCACCACCTTGCCGAACCGCTTGACGCGCATGGCCCAGGCGTCCTCGTTATCCTGGCAGACAACCGGCTGGAATGCATTGGCTCGCACGCAATCGACCCCGCCGACGCGGTAGCGATCGACCAGGCCGGTGCGGGTGTTGATGACGACATCCATCTCCGACGTGCGGAAGCGGATTTTGCCGCCACGGGCCTTGAGCTTCGGCGACGGCTTTTTCGGAATGACCCTCAGCCGGCAGTCGAACCGCGACATGCCCGGCTTGAGTTCGGCGTAAAATGCCACTCGCTTGCGCCAGTCCAGCGTCAGGTTGCTAAGCTCCTTCTCCACCTGGCACGGCAACAGCTTGTTGCCCTGGTAGACCAGCACGTCGGTGAACGTGTGGTCGTAGTTCTGGTCGGCAAGTTGGAATTCGCACTCGAAGATCGAGCGAACCGTGTACGGGTGCGGGTTGTAGGCGAGGATGGGGATTTGGCCCTCGCGCGCCCGCCGCTGGCCTGCTGAGAGCGCGAAGAACGCCCGGGCCTTGATGCGGGAGAGCTCTTCCAGTGCCCGATCCATCGCGCGAAGGGCTGATTCCTCAGCCGGCTGGATGCTCGATCCGGGCAGGATATCGTGAAACTGGCTGAAGGCCAGGTCGCACGCAGCCTCGTGCAGTTGCTCGCCCGGGTAGTCCATCAGGCCTTGCACAACGGCTGCGCAGACCATCTTCTCGACGCTGAAGAGCTCGTTCTCCAGCTGTCGGTGGCGCTGCTTGATGCGGACCATCGACGTGTAGCACCCGACCGCGAAGGGGTTGATGTCCTTTTCGTGGCGCGGCAGTTGCGACTTTTGGCCTGACAGGTCGCGGAAGTACTGCTCCGGCGTGGAGTGGCGAATGTCGGCGTCTTTGGCGCCGGCGATCAGCCGGGTCAGGTCCCGCAGGTCTTGGCGCGAGGGCCCGCCGCCGTGGTTGCCCACGCCCCACAACACCGGCAGGCACGAGGCGTCGGGGCGATCCGCCATCACGCGGCGGACCTTCTCGGCTGCCTGTCCGCGGAAGGAGAAGTAGCTGCCCCGGGCGCGGGCGGCAAGTATTTCCGAGCCGTCGTAGCCGACCCAGACGAACTCGTCGCCCGGCAGCGGGCAGCCCGCCGGGCGGGTAAAGACGTATGAATCGAATCCGCTCCTTGCGAGAATCTGCACCAGCCCGCGCGAGTGGCCGAAGGAGTCGAAGTTGATCGCGGTGGTCGGCGCAGCGTTGAACTTCTGCTTGAAATACTGCCGACCCAGAAGCCCCTGCCTCACAAACGACTCGCCGCTGGGCATGTTGCAGTCCGGCTGGACGTACCATCCGCCCATGATGTGCCACTTGCCCGCCTTGACCAGTCTTTGGATGCGAGCGAACAGCTCCGGCTCGTACTGCTCGACCCACTTGTAGAGGATCACCTCGTTGTGGTTGAACACGAACCCCTCGGACTGCTCGCAGAGCTCCGCAGCCACGCGAAATGTGGACACCGCCTCGGCAGCGCCCTCCTCCCACTGCCACAGCCAGATCGGGTCCAGGTGGGCATTGCATATCAGGTGAACGTTCTGTTGGGGCATGGGTACTCCTTACCGGGGCGCTTTCCCGTCGCCGCTCAGCAGGTTGGGGACAGGTCGGCTCAGCCCTCGGCTTCGGCCTCCGCCATCACCTCGTCGGGCAAGTCGAAGTTTGAATAGACGTTCTGGACGTCCTCGTGCTCCTCCAAGGCCTCCATGAGCCGGAGTATCTTTCGACCGTTGTCAGCGTCGACGGCGACGGTGTTGGTCGGGACCATGGCGATCTCGCCTGAGACGGTCTCGATCTGCTTTTCGGCCAAGGCTGCCTTGACGGCAGAGAATGCACTTACCTGGCAGGTAATCTCGAACAGGTCCCCGGAAGCCTGCACGTCGTCCGCGCCGGCCTCGAGGGCGATCTCCATCAGCGTTTCCTCGTCGGCCTTGTCCGCAGATATGACGAACGTGCCCTTCTGCTCGAACATCCAAGCCACACAGTTGCTCGCGCCCAGTTGCCCGCCATGATTGGAAAAGGCCTTGCGCATCTCGGGCGCGGTTCGGTTGCGGTTGTTGGTGAGGCACTCGACCATGAACGCCGCACCGCCGGGACCGTAACCCTCGTACATGATCGGCTCGTAATTCTCGCCACCCAGCTCGCCGGTGCCCTTCTTGATCGCCTTGTCGATCGTGTCGTTGGGCATGTTGGCGCTCTTGGCGTCATCGATGGCATAGCGCAGGGTGAGGTTGTCGTCGGGATTACCGCCGCTCTTGGCAGCCATGATGATCCGCCGGGCCAACTTGGACCACAACTGTCCTCGCTTGGCGTCGTTGGCGCCCTTGGCCCGCTTGATACTCGCCCAATGGGAATGTCCTGACATGATTAAATCTCCATTACTGCCTGTCTTGTTCGTCTTCAGGCTGCGAGGTCTGCTCGCCGGCGTCCATAGCCCCATCCGGGGCGGTGGTCGCAGCGGTAGTCGGCTGGGCGATTGCCTTGCCCAGCGGCGCGACCTTGACCTCCAGGCCGGCCTGGAGAGCTTCGATCTTGGCCGGCGTGCGGAGCAGAATCTTCCGCGCGTCGGACATTGCCGGCTCGGCCTTGTTGGCTGCTGCAACGGCGCGGGTCCAAAAGTCCAACGCCTTGTCACGCTGGGCCAGGCGGTAGCAGACATCGCCCGCGTGATCCAGCACGACCGGGTGCACGTCGCCATCTGTGGGCTGTTGCCCAGCCTTCATGCTCAGCAGCTGGTCGAACACGCGAGACGCCTCGGCAAATCTTCCCTGCTTGTAGAACACCCACCCCAACGAATCGCGTGCCTCCATGGAATCGCCCCGGGCGGCCAGCGCCTTGCGAACCAGCCGCTCCGCCTTGTCCAAGTTCGTTCCCGCCTCGGCGTACATGTATCCCAGATTGTTGCAGATGCCCGGATCGTCCCCAGCAATCCCATGGGCCTGCTCAAGGGCACTCAAGGCTTCGGCATGCTTGCCGGCCTCGGCTAGGCAGGTGCTCTTGAGGCTCAGCAGCTCCGCCCGCTCGGCCCGCCGGCTGTTGACGGGGAAGTCCGGCAGATACTCATCCACCAACGCCAACGCGCGGTCATGTTGTCCAGACTGGACGAAAACCCCAAGCAGCACCTTGCGAGGCAGCATCGCGTCCGGCTCTGCGGCAATCCACTTGTCGGCAAGTTCCGCCGCCTTGTCGTACCGCTCTAGGCTTCCGAGAATCTGGATGCGGGCCGCCCGGAGGTCGGCGCCGTCTATTTCCGTAACGCCCCGGTCCAGGAGTTCCTCGACCAGAGTCAGCGCCGCGGCGTACCGCTTAGCCACCTGGTGGACCTGGATCAGGATCATCCGGTAGCTGTTGCCGGCCTGCTCGTCTTCTGCCTGGGCGATCCACGCGGCCAGGTGCGTCGCCAGTTCGTCGTATCGCTGGAGTTTCTCAAGCATCGCCATCAACAGCTGGCGTGCCCAGAGGTTCTGGGGATCGTCAGTCAGCAGGGCGCTCAACACGACAACCGCTTGTTCATACTGTCGAGCCGCGATGAGACTGCCCACATAGTGCCGTGCGACGTCGGGATTCCTGGCGGTGTCCTCGTAGAGCCTGCCCCAAACGGCCGCTGCCTGATCGAGGTCGTCTCGCCGGGCCAAGGTTGCCGAAAGCAACAAGCGGGCCTTTTCGTTTTCGCTCTCCGCGCGGATGATCCCGCCGAGCCTGCGGACCAGGCCCGCAAAATCGGCGTCGCTGAGCGTCTGCTCAGCCAGCGTCAATCGCGCCGCCAGCAGGATCACGTCTCTATTGCGGGGTGCCTCCACCTGGAGTCGCTCCGCCAGCCGGGCTGCCTCGTCGCGGCGGCCGCTGAGCAGCTCGATCTCGGCTAGCATCACCCGCCCGGCAATACTGCGCCCGTCCCCGGCAAGGAGTTTCTCGGCGACCTGACGGGCACGATCGCCCTGCCTGGCAGCCAGGAAAAAGTCGAACAGCCGGCGCGAGACTTCCGGGCGATCCGGCGCGATGTTCCAAGCCGTCAGCAGCGCCCGCGTAGCTGACGGAATGCGACGGCTTCGCACGTAAGCATCGCCCAACAGCAGCAGCGTCTCGACGTGGTCGTCCTTCATCGTTCGGGCCTGCTGGAGTTCCTCGAGGGCCTGCGCGAGCTGCCCCCGTCGCAGGTGAACCTTGCCCCGCGCGTAGTGCTGGAAGTAGCCGTATTGGTCTTCGGGCAACCGAGCGATGCGTTCGAGCAGTCGCTCGGCCTGATCGTAGCGGCGTTGGGACAGGTAGATGCCCAGGATCGCCTGGTAGGCAGGCAGGAACCGGTCGTCGGCCTCGATGGCCCGACCATACTCCTCGGCTGCGAGATAGTGCTTGCGCCGCTGCTGGGCCAGTTGCCCGGCGACATAATGCAGTCCGGCGTCCTGCGGGTCTTGCTGGGAGCGGATCGACGCGGCGAAGGTGCGTTCGAAGCCATCGGGCAGTTGTACGTTGATGATTTCCCTGACACCTTCTTCCACGACGGTGGTGGCTGAGGGATCCGCAACCAGGATCTCCGCCAGCAGTCGCAGGGCCTTTTCGCCTTGCCCTTGCCGCGCATACAGCCTGGCCAGCGCCCGCCCGGCTGCGACGTTGCCGGGCATGGCTTCGACGACAGAATCGAGAATGGCAATCGCCTGTGCTTCGTCGCCAAGCGACATCGCCGCCTCGGCCAGCGCTTCGGCCAGTGCGCCATGGGCTGGTCGCTTCCTGGCATCGATGGCCCGCCAGATACGTTGCGGCATCTGCCTGTCAGCCGAGGCCTCGCAAAGGATCCGGGCCGTCTCCGCCAGCGTGCTTCGCTGCGACGGCTCGTCGACCATCGCCACTAGGAGCTCTTCGGCGCGAGCGTATCGCCCAGCCTTGGTCAATGTCTCGATCAGCAGCCTTGCCGTGCGAGCGTCGGCGCGATTGCGTCGATACGCACGATCCAACACTGCCACGGCTGCGTCGAACTGTCCGAGCCTGTTAAGCAACAGGCCCTGCTCCCTGAGCAGCTTCTCGGGACTGAGCACCAATGGCTTAAGCAACGCGTTGCCCGTGTAGTCGCGGCCGCTCAGATCGATCCAGTCGCCGAGCTTTCGCCACGCCTCCAACGAGGCACGCCAGTAGCCTTCCTCGCCGAGCAACGTCGCCAGGCGGCTCAGCGCCTCAGCCGCCTGCGGATTGGCTGAGTCAGCGCCGGTGCAGACCAGTGCGGTACGAAGGTGGAGTATCGCGCGGGCGTTTTGCCTCTGCCCAGCCGCCAGGCGACCCAGCGCGAGCTGCGAGCTAAGGTCGTCAGGGGCAACTTTGACCGCGCGGGTGAGGTTAGCCTCAGCCTTGCCGGGGTTCGGCAGCTTCGCATACGCCAAGCCCAGCATCCGGCGGATGCGGGGATTGTCCGGGGCAAAGCCCGCCGCCCGCTCCAGACGCGCCACAGCGGCGGCAAAATCCCGCCGAACCATCAGCTTCCCGGCGGCATCGAGCAACGGCTTGGCCTGCTCGGGCAGCTCGATCGCGTCGGGAGGGTTGACGGGCTGGGCGATGCGCGGCGACAGCTCAGCCAGCCCCAGCTGGGCCTTGGTTTCAACTTCCCCCCCGGCCGGCTGACTCGTGGGCGCACTTGCGACAGCCTTGGTCTGCGGGCCGGGCTGCGAAACCGCCGCGGGCATCGGCTGACTTGCGCACCCAGCCAAGACAATCGCCAGCACACCCGCAGCCGCACTTAACCGTCCTAGCGCATTCAGCCTCACGGACTTGACCCTCCCTGCTCCCTGTCCGTCACTCCGTCGCCTGGCCGGTGAGGCGTTTGAAGATATGTCGAGGCATCTCATCCGTCGTCCCTTGCAGGACCTCAGTGAATGACTTTATTAAGAGGATAGGTGATGATGCCCGTAGCCCCGTCGCGCTTGCGTTCCGGAACCAGCTCGCGTTCGACCGACTCTTCGAGGATCCCCTCCACGGCGATCCACTGCTCGTCAGCTAGCGACGAGATGGTGGGCGACTTCTCGGCCGGGAGGATATTCGTGATTTCCGAAAGCTTCTCGCGGGGGACGTTCATCTTCAGGCCGACCTTGTCGCGGGTCTCCATCGCGCCCCGCAGCAGCATCGCGATGTTCTCGATCTTCCGGCGCTTCCAGTCGATCGCCATCGTCTCTTTGTTGGCGATCAGCCAGGTTGCGGAAGTCATGATCGTGTCGATGACACGAAGCTTGTTTGCGCGAAGGCTGCTGCCGGTCTCGGTAACGTCCACGATACCGTCAAGCAGGCGGGCCTTGACCTCCGTGGCACCCCAACTGAACTCCACTTTCACGTTGACCTTCTGGTCCTCGAAGTATTTCCGCGTTGTGTTGATCATCTCGGTCGCCACGATTCCGCCGTCCAGGTCGGCGACCTTCTGCACCGGGCTTTCG
>Ga0180434_10007763_pt1 | contig 12012 bp, 12 predicted proteins | sample SS_ome_7_FD_132453 | JGI IMG/M metagenome (GOLD analysis project Ga0180434, IMG submission 132453) | Hypersaline lake sediment archaeal communities from the Salton Sea, California, USA - SS_1_D_2 metaG | ecosystem: Environmental > Aquatic > Non-marine Saline and Alkaline > Hypersaline >... | reverse complement strand
TGGATCAGCAGCCAGGAAGTCCTGGTGGATGAACAAGGGGATGTGAGCGAGTTTCGAGTTTTGATGAAAATAACTTTTGTGCTCAAAGATTAAGGTGAAAAACTAAAACAAAATGCGTTTACCTTTTCTTGCGGTGAACGCATTTTTTATTCACTGATCACATCCTGAAAAAAGTCATCCAGGCGCAGATCAATCGGTTTCTGGTGGACTACAAGATCAACCAGAAAATGCATGAAGGGCAGATCCTTCTTTTGGACAATCCCTTTTGAAACCATCGCGGGCAGGGCTTTCCCCATCTGCTGAATGACCATAGCTGCTTCAAGCGTCTCCCCTGTCATCTCTGCCAAAGCCCGCTCATATGACATACCGGTTCCAATCAGCCGGCCGAGGGTAACGGAGCGGCCGCCGGTCGCAGTGACGTACATATCTCCCGCTCCGGGGAGGCTGTAGGCAAATTCCGGATCAGCATCCTGAGAAAGGAGAAGGGTATGCATTTCTCTGCAGCCACGCGCAAACAGTGCCGCAGCCAGGTTGTGCATATACGCGCCGGATGCATCCACACCGCCAGCGGCCTGCAGCATGCCCGCGGCAATCCCGACCCCCAGTGCATACGCATTTTTCAGCGCGACTGCAATCTCAAGCGAGCGCATATCATTGGTCGTCCAAACATGGTAATAATCTGTTCTGAAATATTCTCGTAACTCTTTAGCTGTCGATAATTCACGCGAGCCAAAATACACACAGCTCTGGCGCTGGCCAGCTAATTCCCCGGCGATGCAGGGGCCGCCGATAGCAGCCAATGAAACAGCGTCGCGTACCTGCTCAGGAAATTGCGCACGCATCACATCCGGCAGAATAACCAGCATTCCATCGGCCTTCGCTTCCAAACCTTTTGTAACCGCAATGATACGGGCACCCTTGTGCACAAAAGGCGCCAGCGCACTGCCAATCCAGCGCACGCCATTGGAGTTGACTCCGCTAACAATGAAAGCGGCGTCCTGCAACCCCTGGCCCAACTCATTGTAATGGTAGGGTGTCACCGCATTCGGGATCGTTCGCTTCAGGCGCGGATGAAATCGGTCTTTCTTGCAGCTATCGATGATGGCGTCATCGAGGTGGGTACCGATCAAATTAACCGCATATCCGTTATCTGTAAGCGGCCAGGAAACAGCCGTCCCCATAACGCCTGCTCCCAGTATTGCAACTTTTTTCATGAAATACACCCTTTGTCGATTTTTTATAAAGGCCAGATGTGGGGAACCATCAGCAATGTGATGATAAAAATAATGATAGTTAAGGGCAGGCCGGCTTTGAGGAAATCTGTGAAGCGGTAGTTACCCGGCCCATACACCATCATACAGGCGGGCTCCAGCGGGGTAAGGAAGGAACAGCTCGCCCCGAGCGCGATCATGACCGCGAAGGAACGCGGATCATATCCCAGCTGGGCTGCTGTCTGGATCGCAACCGGGACTACCACAGCGGCAGCCGCCTGATTCGACATTGGCTGGGAAAGCAGCATCGTAAGCACGAAGAAGCCACCCAGCAGCCAGTATACATGCATGCCATCGGTCACAGTAACTATGCTCTGCGCGAGAAATGCAGCCGTGCCGCTATCCTGCACCGCGTTACCCAACGCCAGCATACCGCCAATCAGAAATAACACCTGCCAGTTCACACGATCATATGCCTCTTCCGGCGTAATGCAGCCCGTCAGGAATACCCCCAGCATTCCCAGGAGGGCAGCTACGGCAACTGGTGTGATATTGAATGCCGCCAGCACAAGCATCAAGGCAAAAATACCCACGGAGATGATGATATTGCGTCGATCAAAATCATCAACACCCATGGCATGCAGTAAGCGAAAAGTATTACTGCGATCCAGCGCTGCAGCACTGATACGGCTGCCATGCAATAGAAGCTGATCCCCAACACCAAGGCGCACTTCGCTCAACTTACGGCGGATGGTCTGGCCGCTGCGGTTGATGCCAAGCACCTGCAGCCCGCTGGTGCGGCGAAAATCAAGCTGTTTTAGCGTGCGTCCGATCATCGGAGATCGCGGCAGCAAAATTACTTCAAACAGACTCACGCGTTCAGAGGTAAATTCTTCGTCCGCAATGTCATTCTTAGGTTTTAATTCCAAACCCGCATCCTCATCCAGTTGTAGAAGTCCATCCCGGTCCCCTTCAACCAGTAAAATATCGCCAGATTCCAGGGTGGTGTTTCCATTAGGGACAAGAAAAGAGCGTTTATTTTTCGCGATTCGCAGGATAGTCAGGTCCAAATCGCGTCCGATACCAGCCTCAGAAACGGTGATGCCATTGTATTTTGAACCGGGAGGAATGACGATCTCGGTCAGGTAATTTCGGACACTGGCATCCACGGAAAACGGTTCGTTGTAGGGGCGGTCCGGGATGATTCGCGGCCCCAGCACAATCAGATAAACAACGCCTACCAGCAGAATGGGAAGTCCAACCGGTGTTAGCTCAAACATACTAAGCGGCGCTAACCCTTCCCCTTCCAGAATTCCGCTGACAACGATGTTCGTCGTTGTTGAAACCAGCGTCACTGAAGAGGCAAGGATACTGGAAAATGCCAGCGGCATGAGCAGTTTAGAGCGGGAAACGCGCATAGTGCGCGCGATGGCAATGACCATTGGAAGAAGAAATGCTGTCGAGCCGGTATTGCTCATGAAGGTGCTCATAAAGGCAGCCGCAACGATTAAAATGATCCCGAAGCGGCGGCTGGAACCTTGCGCGTGTTTTTGAACAAAAGCCCCAAATATGTCAACAAATCCCGTCTTTTCCAGAGCCGCTGTCATCACCAGTAAACCCAGGATAAGCAGGAATGCGTCGCTGCCTATCCCCTGCAGCGCGCGTTCAAGCGGAATCAAACCAGACAGCACAAGAAATGCCATCACCCCCAAAGCAAGCACATCCGGCGAGAATCGATCAGTGGCGAATAAAATCGCCACGACGATGATAACTGCTATGACCAATCCAATTTCAAATGTCAAGCGTTCCGCCTTCAATCAATGGATTAATATTACCAAATACCAAAGAAACCAGAAGCTGTTTTTTTCGTAGAATAAATATAGAAGGAGGCATTATTATGTGTTGCGTTATCAGTTCCATTTTATTCATCGGACCCAGGGCTGGTTTATTGGTATGGTGGCTGTTCAACCCGGGCCGCTTCAGCATGGTTTATACCAATTTATTGTGGCCGATTCTGGGTACGATCTTTCTCCCTGTCACCACTCTGATCTATACATTTATTTTTAGAACCGGATTTGGTAGTCCCGTCGGTCTGGATTGGATCTGGCTCGGACTCGGGCTGATCATTGATCTAAGCCTATACGGGGGTGGGGCTTACAGCCGAAAGAAATAAGAATCTGTTGAGCACAAAAACGGGGTTAGGCTATATCAGCCATATCGCCCAGTAATTGCTCACGATCATCGTCCGGGAGTGTGATCGCGATATCTTTCGCCGCCTGGATGTGGGAAGCTGACTGTTCAGAGTCACCCAGCACGGCATAGGATCGCGCCAGCGCTTCATGCGCATATCCCAGGAAAACCGTGGCAACACCGTCCTGCTCACTATGAGAAAGGCATGTTTGGGCAGACCGCAAGGCACAGGCTCCCAACCCAGCCAGCGCGTACACACGCGAAAGCTGCCAGAAACCAATAGACAGGTTCTGGTCCGTGCAATCCGCGCGCTGTGTCCAATGATAGATAGAAGCATGCGCGAGGTGGATCATTGTGTCCTCATCTGCCTGCGTGCGATTCTGTTTTTCGATTCGATCCCAGGCTTGGTTGAAACATTCTTTTGCAAAATGAATGTGTGCCTTTTGCATCGGCATTTTATCGAACTCAGCCATATGATTCCTCGTTAAATATTATTCAAAAATAACGTCGTCGAAACCGAGTGTATCCAAAAACTGCGCCAAATAGACTTCAGCATTCAGCCCTGCCTGCTCAAGAATTCCATCTTCCCTGGCCGCGTTTAGTATCTCTTCTTCGGCTGCCTGGCGGGCAAGCGTTTCCAGATCCGTTTCACCTTTGGTAAAAAGACCTGTCTGACGATCATACACATACGATTTTTCATTATCCAGTGTCGCGATAAACACTTCCGGTTCCGGCAGGTTGACTGTGAGAATGCCATTGCGAATGTCAAGATCCTCTGCTTTCATTTGGTTAAGATCAACCCCAGCGATGACAACGCCATGGGCAACAAACAGCAATCGGTCGCCGAACAACTGTGTCAATACTTCCTGGCCGGAATCTGCTGTGATGATCTTTTCCACGCTGTACTGAATAGTCTCCAGGCGGGCTAACCCGCGCACATCATTGATGATCGTAACCGGATCCGGTATTACCGTGGGTGTGGGATGCAAGACTCTGGCAACCTGTGTTTTCATCGCATTGGTTGAATCATTGATGGGTGCAAACGCGTTCTCAGTCATTCTCCTCAGGTTTGCTGAAAGCACCATCCCAAAAACGACCAGAAATATACAAAAGATTGCGATCAATATCCAATTTTTCTTCATTTTTCATTCCTTTGTCGATACATATCTAATTATAGTGTGACTGGCGCGACGAAAATTCCCGTTTTTTAAAATATGCTAATATAAGGTCATTATTCAAGATTATTTTTGTTGAAAGGATTTATTATGTCCAAGATATCCATTATCACCGATACCGATTCCAGTCTTCCAGAATCCATGGCCGCGGAATATGGGATCCTGCAGGTGCCAATTTCGATCCATATGGGAGATGATCTATCCGGCACCGACCACACGATCACAAACGCTGAGTTATTTGCCAAGGTGGATGAACTCGGGAGGCTGCCCACCACCGCAGCGCCCACACCGGGCATCTTCATTGAGTATTTCAACAGGGTTTTCGATGAACAGAAACCAGACACCCTCATTTATTACGCGATCAGCGGCGAAATGAGCGCGACCATCAAATCGGCGCAGATCGCGGCGGATGACCTCAAGGACAAAGACATCCGCGTGATCGATTCCAATACCCTTTCGATGGCACAGGGCTATATGGTGCTGGCTGCCGCGGAAGCTGCCAGGCAGGGAAAAAGCATAGACGCGATCATGAAAACTGCTGAAAAAGTGCGTGAAAACACCGTCCTCTACGGCGGTCTGGCAACGCTGAAATATCTGTCGATGAGCGGACGCGTGAGCCATGTCACCGCGGGTATGGCCGGGATGCTCAATATCAAGCCTATCCTCTCCGTGCAAAACGGCAAACTGGATATGCTTGAAAAAGTACGTACCCGCAAGAAATCATGGGCACGCATGATCGATCTGCTAACGGGAGACGTAGGCAAGCGCAAGATCACGCGGGCGTGCGTGCTGCACGTCAACGCGGAAGACGCTGCCAGCAATTTCGCGGATCTGCTGCGCGAAGCCCTGCCATGCCCTGACGATGTGCCCCTGGTGGATATCAACGCCGGCTTATCCGTACACACTGGCGCCGGCCTGGTTGGCACCTGTATGGTGTTCGAATAAAAATATTGTTCAGATAATAATAAGCCACTCCTCGGAGCGGCTTATTTTATTGGACTTCTATTTCCAGAAGCCATTTTACCCATTGGGAGCCGTATATATCTGGCAAAATCGCGCGCAGCGGAAATCCGTGCATGATAGGCAGCGGTTCTCCTTCCCACTCATAGGCAAGATAACTCTCCGGGCGCATAGCGTCCTCCAGAGTGATATTGGCATAATACCCGTCCGCGCCTGTCATGCGCACATTTGCAGCCCCATCCTGCACACCAGCCAGCTTGAGAATATACGCTAACCGTACGCCGGACCATTCCGCCTTATCCACAAATGTCTGCGGACAGGTCAGCGTGGGGGTATCCGTGATCTTAGGCATGCAGCGCAACTGGTCATAGGTGAGGGTCAGCGGATTATCGACCAAACCGGTTACCTGCAGCGTGTATGTTTCAAGGTCAATCTGCTGTGGATCGCCGGATTTATGCAGATTGGTGCTTGGGTCCAGCTCAAATTCCTCTGGAATGAAAGCAGGCAATGTTGGAACGAGCACCGGCGGCGCACCGCATTCTCCTGTAAGGGTATCCAGGTTGGGCGCGCAGGCAATTAAGAATAATAAAGAGAGGGCGAACAAAAAGGACATTTTAATCTTCATGGGCTATCCTTTCATTTAATGATAATTAAGTCGCGGGGTATCATGTTTTTATTTTACACGGGAACCCGCGCCGCCAAACAAACGCCACGCGGGCATATGACCTCAAATTTCCCGATTGAAGCCGGGATGAGCAGCGTTTCAAAACGGCCCAATAAAGCTTGGAACCCGTTTCCGCTGACCCGCGCATCACCTTCCACAACTGTAAGCGTCTGAAAACTTCGACCGATCGTATCCCTTTGGGCGGGCGAACCCAGGCCAGACAATAATTCCAATTTGAAAAATTGGCAGGAAAAGAGTTCTTTCTCCCCTGTAAAATCCGAGCCGGAATGGCTCAATTTACCATCCGCGTGCGGATCTAGCACATCCGCAGCCTGTTCCAGGTGCAGGTCCCGTCCCGCTTTTTTGGGACGATCCCAGTCATAAACGCGGAAGGTCACATCAGAGGTCTGCTGTACTTCATAGATCATCAGACCCGGCCCAAGCGCGTGCAGGGTGCCGGGCCGAATTAAAACACTATCACCGGATTTCACATCCTTCCAGCTCACCAGGTCCAGCATGGATTTGGTTCCAATGGTGGAACAGATGGCTTCCGGGGTGACGCCCCGCTTAAAGCCACTAATCAGCTGTGCTCCCGCATCCGCGTCAATCACGTACCAGCCTTCCATCTTGCCGAAATGGCCTTCCCCCTCCCAACGCCGCGCTTGTTCATTATCAGGGTGTACTTGCAGTGACAACCATTGGGCAGCATCCAATATCTTGATGAGGAGCGGGAATTTGGTTCCGGTCTGTGAAATGACCTGTGATCCGAGCAACGCATCCCCGAATGCATCGGCTGCTTCAGCGAGAGTTTTCCCCGCCAGGGGACCATTCTCGATCCTGTTTTCCTCATACACAACCCAGGCTTCGGCAGTGCGCTCTGCTTCTGGCCGTATCCGTGTTCCGCCCCACACATATTCTCGGTACTGGGGAATAAGTTTAAATGGTGATATTTGCTGCATGTATTAGCCTTTTACTGATAGGAATTGTGTGTCAACAATCCACCGGGACAATCCCGGAGGATTTCCCATCCATCATATCACAGCCATGCGATGCTGTGCGGTAGCGATCGGGATGTGCGAATGCTGCATCAGAAACATCATATCCTCGTTGCCAAAACCTGTCAGGCGCACTAACAGATGAGTAAGAACGATAGAATCCCCGTGATTAAAATGCTAGCGCTATACTGATCACGGCAGCGTGCGTCATCGCTTTCCAGCCACACAACAGGTACAGCAACAAAACCAGAAAGATGATCAACCGATGATGCTGATAAGTACCGGGTTTGCGCCGCCTGCGATCTGCGGGAAGCGATACAATACAAGCAAAATTAAACACAATTAAGTTCCTATGAATGCTTCGGATGCGAATCATCTTCTCAAACAAGTTCCATTCTTCAGTGGCTTGGATAAAGCCACCCTGGACACTCTACTCACAAAGGCAGTCATCAGGCAGTTTCAGAGAGACGAGATTGTTGCGTGGGAAAATGAGGAAACAGATGGCATCTCTGTCATAATCTCTGGCTGGCTCAAAGGCATCCAAACCACGGAAACCGGGCGTGAGCAGATCCTGCGCACCTTCGGTCCGGGCGACACTTTCGGGCTGATAACTTCCCTTTCGCACACACCCAATCACATTCGCATCGTCGCCCTAGAGGACTGCGAGATCCAAAAAATCCCCGATTATGCCCTGGTTACTCTTATAGACTCAAATCCTGGCTTTTCACGCCGCTTGATCCGCTATCTCTCCCAAAACTTGTCTGCGTTGATCACGCTGGTCGAAAACCTTTCTTTGAAATCTGTGGAATCACGCTTAGCCAAGTTCATACTCAGTCAATCGGAAAAAGATGTGTATCTAAGAAAGAAATGGGAAACCCAGGATCTGATCGCTGCCCAGATCGGTACTGTGCCGGATGTATTGAGCCGCATCCTGCGTGCATTTGAAGAAGAGGGTATCATCACGTTTGACCGCAAGCAAATCACAATTATCGACCTGGCGGCTATGCAGAAAAAAGCACAGATTTGATCCACTCATTTCCGACTTAAGTCGAAGACATAAAGAAATCTTTGGAATATGCTTTCTCCATAACATAAAACTATTTTGGAGACATAATGCAAAATTTAATCATTCCTTCGATAGTTCGTTCGATCCATAACATCTTCACCAGTATTTGGATCGGTGGGATGGCAGTAATCTTGTTCTCTTTCCTCCCGGCAATTAGAACCACCATTTCAGACAAACAGCTGCAAAATAGGGTCTTACAAACCATTATCAAATACCAGAGCCGCTGGGTGTATGGGGCTATAGCCATGCTAACCATCACGGGCATCCTCATGGGGCGCCTTTCCGGCAACATAACCCGCCCGTTTGATTTTTCCAATCCTTATGCGGCGATCCTATCTTTTAAACATATCCTGGTCATCTTCGTTTCGCTGATCGCTATCCTGCGATCGCAGATGTCAAAACGGGTGTCTAAATCGAAGAAACCGGGACAAAACAAACTGGGGAATTATCTGCTGATTATAAATACTATACTGGGTTTTCTAATCCTAACCTTGAGCAGCATCAATACCATTCTCTCTTAAACTTCAGTCAGATCGCGTCACCCAAAAGCAAGCCAATGCGGTAGCGATCGGGATGGATATGAATAACCCGATCGTTCCTGCCATTGCGCGCACGATCTCTTCCGCAATATAACTGACATTGATCGCCATGCCCAGGTTGACATTGGTGATAGAAAACAACAGCAGCATCGGCAGGGATTCACCGGCATAGGCAAGCACAAGCGTGTTTACCGAAGCAGAGACATGGTCACGCCCAATCGTCATCGCGCGCGCGAAAAGCTCTTTGAATTGCAGCGCGGGGTTCGCGGCGTGCAACTGAAACACAGAGGATGACTGCCCCACCACCAGGTCATCCAGAACTCCCAGCGAGCCGATGATGATACCTGCCAGCAGAATTCCGCGCATATCAATCGGGATCTGTGACTGCTGCATCAGAAACATCATATCCTCATTGCCGAATCCTGTCAGGCGCGCTAAACGAATGAATAAAAACGATAGAAGGCCCGTGATCGAAAGGGCCAGCGCCATACTGATCACGGCGGCGTGCGTCATCGCTTTCCAGCCATACACCAGATACAGCGATAAACCCAGGAAGATGATCGAACCGATGATGCTGATTAGCACCGGATTCGCGCCACCCGCGATTTGCGGGATGATGAACAGCACGATCACGCCCAGCCCGACCAGCATACCCAGCAGGCTGCGGAGACCGGTCCAGCTGCCAACCAGAAAGGCGATCACCACAAAAATCGCAAAGATCAGCAGGATAGCTCTGCCGCGCACAAAATCAATGAAATACGCGTCGGTGGTATTGTCCACAAGGCTGACGCCCACCGAAACCAAAATCTCATCACCGGTTGAAAGCACGTAATCCTCCGGTACGATCTGATTCCTGCCAAAGTCCATGAACACGCGTGTACCTAAAAATTCTCCCTCCATGATCTCTACTTCTGCCAGCTGGTAGATCTGCGGCGTTCCGTTATAATCGACCTGTTCCTCCTCCGCGATGCTGATCACCTGCGCCCGCACTGTATCCGAAGAATACCCGACATCAGTGCTTTCCGGATCGGATTGGAATAAACCGCGCAACATCGGGGCTGCTACAAGGCTCAAAACAACTACGGCAGCTACCATGACAACTGCCACTAATATTTTTACGATCTTTTCATTCTTCATAAATCACCTGAGAATATTGATTTGTCTATTTTATCTTGTTCTCTTTTAGGTGCCGAAATAATATATTTTAATCATACACGTTAAAAATATAAGCAAAAAGCAATTGCAGAAAAAATCAAAATTTTTATTTGCAAAAAGTACTATATCTTTTCGTGAATAAATTATGTACAATTCAAGAGGTTTTGAAAAACAATCAATCAAGGAGAGAACACTATGCACGCAATGACAAAAGAAAATATGGAAGCCGCCTTTGCCGGCGAAAGCATGGCCCACATGAAGTACCTGATCTTCGCGGATCAGGCTGAAAAAGATGGTTTCCCAAATATCGCCCGTTTATTCCGCGCGAATGCGTACGCGGAGCAGGTGCACGCCACCAGCCATTTTAAAGTAATGAAGACATTATCGACCACCGCGGATAATCTCGGTGTGGGTGTGGAATGTAAAAAAGCCGAGATAGAGGAGATGTACCCCGCATATATGGCTGTGGCAGAGCTGCAGGAGGAACGCGGCGCGGTGCGCTCCACCAGGTGGGCGCGCGAGGCAGAAAAAGTCCACGCCGAAATGTATCAGAGCGCAAAAGTTTCCGCGGAGGGCGGCGCGGATATTGAAGGGGAAAAGATGTATGTCTGTTCCGTTTGCGGTTGGACGGGAGAGGGCGAAGAACCCGACAACTGCCCGCTGTGCAACGCCAAAAAAGAATTTTTCAAGATATTCGCGTAATATTTTTTATTAGTTCTTCTATAAGCCACCGGTTTCGGTGGCTTTTTTAGTAACGACTGCCTGAATGCGGTGTTATCAAACAGTAGTGCACATTTTACACACTGGAGAGGCTTATCATGCCGCATAAAAAAATTCATTTTGGAAAGACGATGGTCATCGGGCTGGCATTTCTGGGCATCAACCTGGTTTGGCCGGTGTTCAACAGCTTTGTGCCCCTGTTCCTGCAAGCTGGCAATCCCGCCTATGAGCAGCAGCTGATCGAAGCGGGGCGAGAGATTCCCAATATCGCCGGTTTTGGCCTATCTCCCGCACTGGCATTTTTCGTGATGACCTGGGATAACATCTTCAATGTTCTCGTTTCTCCCTGGGCAGGCGCAAAAAGCGACCACACCTGGAACAAATTAGGTCGCCGTAAACCGTGGATCATGCTGGGAATGCCAATCGCCGCGATCGCTATGACGCTGATCCCATTAGCCAACTCCGTCTTTGCCATCATGGTATTCATTTTGATCACCAACTTTGGCATGTCATTATTCCGTACGCCTGCCGTGGCCTGGCTGGGCGACTTATTTCCGGCAGAAAAACGCAGCCAGGCAAACGGCATCATCAATCTGATGGGCGGAATCGGCGGTGCACTGGCGTTATTTGGGAGCGGGATGTTGTTTGACGCCTTCGGGCGGGTCATACCCTTCCTGGCAGCAGCGTTACTTTTAGCGGCTGTGGAAGGGGTCGCCATGTGGCAGGTAAATGAACCCTCACCAGAAGAAAATGGTGTTATCTCAATCGCAAAAAAATCTAACTTCTTCGAAGATATGCGGAGTGTCTTCACCTCACAATCTCGCAGTATGCTGTTTTTACTGCTATCCATCTTCCTGTATTTCATGGCGTATGAAGCGCTGCAAACGGGCCTGACGTCCTTCGCAGTCTTCAGCCTGGGCCTGACACCAGGATTGGCGACGATCATGACCGCACTGTTCGCCGCTGCCTTTATCCTTTTCTCTATTCCCAGTGGATTCATTGCCGGAAAGCTGGGCAGGCGCCGAACCATGTCGATCGGTATGCTTGGGCTATCCGCCAGTTTTGGGATCGGTTTTTTCGTGATCCAGGAGCAAGTCGTGCTGGGCGTCATTCTTCTGCTGGCAGGATTCTGCTGGGCATTTATCAATGTCAACAGTCTACCCCTGGTGCTCGATCTGGGAGACTCGGCGCAGGTGGGTGTCTATACTGGCCTGTACTATGTAGCAGCGCAAAGCGCTGCCATAAGCGGCCCGGTTATCAGCGGAGCAGTGGTGGAATTGGCAGGAAATAATTACCGCTGGTTGTGGGCTGTGAGCGCGTTATATGTCCTACTGGCT
>Ga0180434_10007762_pt1 | contig 12014 bp, 10 predicted proteins | sample SS_ome_7_FD_132453 | JGI IMG/M metagenome (GOLD analysis project Ga0180434, IMG submission 132453) | Hypersaline lake sediment archaeal communities from the Salton Sea, California, USA - SS_1_D_2 metaG | ecosystem: Environmental > Aquatic > Non-marine Saline and Alkaline > Hypersaline >... | reverse complement strand
TGACCCCGACTGCCTCAGCTTGGGATCGATCCCCGAGAAGGCGACGATCTGGCGGGCATTGGCGAACCGATCGAGTGAACCAATCTCGCTGTAGCAGGTGGCGGCAAGAACCGGACCGTTGCCTGGCAAGGTCTCCAGCGGGACATTGGCGCTTTCGTACAGCTGCGCGATCTGCGCTTCCAAGGTGTGGATCTGCTCACGCAGCAGTTGGATCTGGGCTAAGAGGAGCTCGAGAGCCTGCGTAAGAGCACAAGAAGCCGTGCCCACGGAGGCTTGGGCTACGGCGATCAACTGTCGAGCACGGTGGATGCTCAGCTTGCCACGGCTGGCTGCCCGCAGGATCTCGGCAAGGCGTTCTTCTCCCAGGGCGATGACCTGCGCCGGACTGGGCGCTGCCTGCAGGACCGCCAACGCGGACGGTGAGGCCAGTTTCGGAAAGAGGGGAGAAAACTCCGGAAATACCATGCTGAGGAAGCTGCTGACGCCGCACGTGGTAAAGCGGACGTTGGGGGACGCGAAGATTTGCGACCCTGAGGAGGGGCTGGGTGTGGTAAGAGTAGGACCTCGAAGATCCAAAGATCGAAGGGGTCGTAGCGATGCCGAGCCGACTCAGCAGGGAGGAGGAAGTGACGATCGAGGTGTTGGCGGCGAAGGGGCAGAACCACTGTGAGATTGGCCGAACGCTTGGGGTGACGGAAGGGACGGTGCGCTACCACGCGATCCCGGCCATCGGGCAACCCGCCGCGTAGGCACAACCCTTTCGGGCACTCGAAGCAACCCTTCCCCAGGCTAGAACTGCCTTGCCGTGCCCTCGTTGTGTCCGCGAACTGTACAACGCCAGATTATGAGCGAGGAGGCATGGCTTGGAGAATCTGCGCAAGTACTTGAGGAACTTGCCGGCCCACGTGTCGGAAGCGGCCGAGGTGTCGGATCAACAAAAGGGCGTGGCACCGCCCGCGATCGAGAAGCCGATTCCTCCAGGCGCAAGGCGCATCGAATTGGTCCCGCCCAGCGAAATGCGTCGTCGCAGGATGCCGCTTGTCGACACAATCCGGAATCGGAGAAGTCGGCGCTCATTCAGCGACGAGGCGATGTCCCTGGAAGATCTCTCCTTTCTTCTGTGGGCGACCCAGGGAATCCGGGAGATCCATCCAAAGCGAATCCATGCCTTCCGAACCGTTCCCTCCGGCGGCTGCCGACATCCATTCGAGACCTACCTTTGGGTACGGCATGTGGAGGGCGTACCGCCCGGCTTATGGCGGTACAGCGCAATGGGGCACACCGTGATCGGGGTTTGGGAGACGGCGCCCAAGGACGCCCCAGCCTGTCCGAGATCTGCCTTGGGCAGTCGTTTGTCGACAAGGCGGCGGTGGCCCTCGTGTGGACGGCGATTCCGTACCGAACGGAGTAGCGCTACGGGTCGGACTTGCTGAAGGACATCCTGATCTCCTGCGGCCACATCGCTCAGAATCTGTACCTCGCCTGTGAGTCGATCGGCGCGGGAACGTGTGCGATTCTCTCCTATGATCAGGACAAGCTCGAACCCGTACCTCGGCATCGATGGGATCGACGAGATGGGCCTCTGCATTGCGCCGGTCGGCAAAGCCGACAACACCTGAAGAATCTGTGGAAGGAGCGGGTGCGGCAGGTGGGGAACCGCATTCCCTCCGTCAACGCAAGGCGTGACGGCCCGACCATCGAGAGTGAAGGCACGGAGACCATGGTGGATCTTCCAGGCGAGGCACTGGGCTTGAGGGCTGCACCTCAAACTTCGAGAGCCGTCGTCGTGCAAATCGATCCGCCGAAACGCCACCGGTGCGCCTGGCGCAACGTCCTCCTCGAGGATCAGGCGGGCGCGATGACGGCCTGACCAGCGTCGATCGTCCACGGCGGTCGGCCCGGAGGAAGAGCACCAACCTCGCGCAGCAATTGGTTCGCTTCGGCCGGCTTGAGCGCTGCCGGGTAGCCGTCTTCATCGAGGCGGATCGGGCGTACGATGGCACGCTGTAGCCCGTGTTCGGAGAACTCCATGAGAACGGCTAGCCCATCGCTGGACATGATCCACGGGGTCGCAAGTCCGCTCGGGAGACCGGCGTCGGCGTGTCCGACCATCTCTGCATCCATGAGGAAATTGCCCAGGCTGTAGAAGACAGGCATGTCTCCAATGCACTCAATCCCATGGATGGTATGCGGGTGGTGGCCGATCACGGCGTCGCAGCCGGCCTCGGCGAACGCTGCGGCCAAGACGGGCTGATAGCCTGCAATCTGTTTCTGAAAGGCGTTTCCCCAATGGATCGATACAACTACCGAGTGACCTTCCTCCCTGAGCGATCGGATCTGCTTGCACACGCGGTCGAGATCGCGGAGATCCGGTTGGGTATGAATGCGGGTCGGCTGGCAGCCGGGCTCCTCTTGAAGATCGGTCGGATCGAACTCGTAGCTCGTCGAAACGTGGATCGGTTGGACCCCCGGTCGATCGGTGTCCGCCGGCGAACCCAGCGGAAGCGTGCATGCAACGCCCAGCACTGCGACGTGCGGCCCGTTCGCGGCGCCAAGGATCGCGGCCGCAGCTGCCTCATCGAGGCAGCGTCCTGCGCCGACTGGCTCGACCCCTGCTGTACGAAGAGCAGTCAGCGTGTCTTCTAGCCCTTCGCGTCCGTAGTCGAACATATGGTTGTTGGCCAGTGAGACGACATCGAACCCGATCCTCCGGAGTTCGGCGGCGGCGGACGGGTGCGTGCGCCATGTGACAAACTTCGGCGAAGGCGTTCCTCTTTCGGTCAACGAGATCTCGCAGTTGCCGACCACACTGTCGACGCCAAACGATCGAATTAGATTGCGGACTGCATCGCTAGGACGCCGAGAGGCGTTGGGAACGATGTCTCCGACAAACAGCGCGCGGTGTCGCAAGGTACTCATTTGCTCTCCGTTCCCGACTCGAAGTGGGTCTCGTCCAGCCAACGAGATAGCTGTTCCAGCCCCAGATGTCCAAGCGCCTCACGCGTTGGCCAACCGGTTGCAGTATCCCACCCCCGCCACGCGTAGTAGCGGTCAAGTGCAGTCTCCCATGCCTCGGGGTCAATCCGGTGCTGCCCGTCAAGCGCGACATCGATGAAGTGCTGAGGTGGGTAGTCATCGTCACGCCCACGCAACCCGAGCAGCCGGTTGATCATGCGCTCCTGGACATGGATTCTCTCTCCGGTCCGCAGCAGCTCGTCCTCGGACAGCGGGCGGCCGAGAGCGGCTGCCGTCAGTTCGGCCAGATCTTCCGGAAGCATCATGTCAGGCCGACCGCTCGACGCGAACATGCAAACGCCAAGAGCATCGAAAACAGCCGCCTGGCGTTCTTGGTGAATGACAAGCCGCTCGACGTTCGTCCAGCTTCCAAGGGGAGGCAGCCGGTCGGTTCCGTACCAGCGCTCGGCGAGCGCGGACGGGAGACCTGCAATCCGCTCCTCGATGACCGCGCCTCGGGTGTGCGTACCGCCCCGTGGCGCGAGAACGGTACCAAACGCCCATGCAGGGGATGTCCACAGACACTCGAACAGGTCGTTGCCGCGGACATGGCGACAGAACCGCTCGGAGTCCCTCCCGATCCGCGCTGCCGCACGGACGGAGCCCTGTGATAGCACATCGCCGAAGCCTTCGCGTGCGGCGATGGCACCGATGAGGTCGAAAACCATGCCGGGGTCGCCCCATCTTAGCAGGCGATCGTCACACTCGGAAGGCGACAGGACGCCTGCGATCTGGCAATCGATCGCCCAGGCGATCACAGCGCTGGTGACGTCGACGTCGAGTCCGAGTTCGTTGCACAGTGCATGGGCGCGGAGGACATCGCGCGGATCGTCGAGATCCAGTCGTGCGCCGAAATTGTCCGGATCATTCCCCTGGAGTGCGATGCATTGCCAGTCTGTTCCGGCATCGTCTCGGAACGCGTGCGTCGTCGAGCACTGGATCGGGCACTGCTCACATCCTGTCTTCCCGGCCAAATACGGAAGGAACTGGTCGGGATGCAGGTGCTCGAGCTTCGTCTTCGGGATCGCGTCGCCGGAGAAATTGCGATACGGACTCTCGATCTCCCAAGGGGTTTCGTAGCAGTACACCCCGTACTCCATCCGCCGCCGATTGAACGGGCTTCCCTCCAACTTCTCTCGTACGACGGCCGCGGCCTGGTCGAACCGGTCTGGTTCTGCAACGTCGATCGCACGTGTGCCTCGCACTGCGATCGCCTTCACGCGCTTCGACCCGAGCACAGCACCCAGCCCGCAACGTCCAGCCGTACGGGCGCCGTCGACTACGACCGTGGCAGGCCAGGCCAGCCGCTCGCCGGCGGGGCCGATCACGACCGTCGCGATGTCGTTGCCGAACTGACGTCGAAGCGCTCGATCAGCGTCGGAGGTCCTTGTGCCGGCTAGCATGGACGCAGGGTGCAGAGTGACCTGTCCGTCATCGATCTCGACGATCACGGCCGAGCGGGATCGTCCTACGAGTACAAGAGCGGCGATCCCCGCTCGGCGGAGCGCCGCCGCCGCACTGCCCCCGACGTTGGTCGATCCGATCCCGCCAGTGAACGGATTGACTGAATCGATGGACATGCGCGCTGCGGACGGCACGGCGGTGCCGCACAGCAGCCCTGCGGCGAGGATGACCGGACACGCTGGATCGAAAGGGTCCATCCTCGGCGTCAATCGTTCGGCCAGGAGAGCCTGGCTGAGACCACGACCGCCGAGCACGGGTGTGTAGTTCTCGAGCGATCCAATCGTTGACACCGCGCCGCTGCACAGGTCTATCGAGACGATCGCTCCCTCGGTGACTCGAATCGTGCGGCGCGCAGACGCCGTGCTTCCTACGCCCACCACACCTCCCTCAACACCCGCAGTGCGTTTCCGCCGATGGCCTGGGCGATCTGGTCGTCGGAGTAGCTGTGTTGGACCATCCACCGGACTATGTTCGGGAACGTCTCCGATGGGTTCTCCAAGCCCTCGACGTACTCCACGTCCTCTTCTCTCTTGTTCTGAGACCGGGATTGAGCGATCGACATGTGGGCGGAGAATGCATGATGCAGCTGCACGTGGTCCCCGAACAGCGTATCGGGGCCGAACGCAACATGATCCGGGCCGACGAGGTCGACGCAGTACTCGTAATGCTCCATGAACGAGTCCAGGTTGTGACGGGGATTGCGTTTTGTCACAGTCGTGTGCGGTGCGGCTTCGATGCCGATCAACCCTCCATGATCCGCGCAGGACCGGAGGACATTGTCCGGCTTCATCCGTGGGGAATCCCATAGCGTCCGGGCCCCAGCGTGCGTGATGAACACTGGGGCGCAGCTGGTTTCCATCACGTCGAGACAGGTTTGGTCGCTGGCGTGTGAAACGTCAATCGCCATTCCCAACTGATTCATCCGCCGAACGGCCTGCCTCCCGAGGTGGGTCAAACCGCCATCCCGGGACTCCTTGAGTCCGCTGCCGAGCGCGTTCGCCTCGCTGTAGACGATCCCCATCATGCGGACGCCGAGGCCGTACAGGATGTCGAATCGATCGACCTCATTCTCGATCATGGTCGCCGACTCCAGACAGAACGCGATCGCGATTCTCCCGTCTCGGTGTGCTCGGACGATGTCATCGGCCCGCTCGCACTTGAACAGCATTGTCTGATGGGCGATGTCGCACATCCGCATTCCCAGATCGAAAACGATATCGGACCATTTCCACCCCATCTTGGACGTGATTGGTCCAGTGCCGTCCGTCATGTTGTCGAATACGGCGTCCATCCCGGAGACACTGAGTCCTTCGTACCCGGTGACCTCACGCCCCGAGGATTCGTACGCGAAGATCTCCGAGACGTCCTTGGGCATCACGGACGGGTGATCATGCAGCGAGACGACGATATTCTCCGCCAGGAGGCGTCGCGCACGCGCTTCCGCAGCGTCTGACAACGGAACGATGTAGGGCGGAACCCGCCCGATTTCCCGGGCGAGATCGAACGCTCGATAGTCGCTTCCGGGTTCCAAATACTGGTACGAACGGTATCCGGCATATTTCTTGTCGCTTCCCATGCTGTTCCTCATCAGGCGGTCATCGCGACTGCGACACGGATCGCACAGTGCAGTGGGTTGACGACGCAAGCTCGACCGATTCTCCCGACCGAACGATCCTGAAGTAGGAATGCCATGCTCATGCATCCGGGAACGACGGCCACCGGGTCGAGACGTTTTGTCAGCTCTTCGATGCGCGCTAGCGCCGTGTCCGGATCGTCGATGATCTGGTCCACCGGAAGATCGACTGCTTCGATACCACCGACCTGATGAGCGATCCCCAGCTGTTCGACCAACCGGCGCTCATCCGAGACAAAGCCGCTGTTGAGCGATAAGATGGAGAACTTGGGGTATGCCGCCGCTGCGATCGAGTACGTTGCACGAGCCGGCCCGATGACCGGCATCCGGATTGCAGATCGAAGCGCCTTCACACCCACGTCTCCGAAACATCCGATAATGAAGGCATCGTAGGCGTGTTCATGGGCCTTTGCCAGCTTGAGGACCGGTTCAATCGCTGCGAGTTCGTCTTCCGCGGTCTCGATCGCGTTTGGCCCGTCTTCGACTTCGTATAGATCGATCTGTGCAACGTCAAGAGCGATCCGCCGCAGAAGGCTCTGCCGCCGATCGCGCTCCCGACTGCTGAGCCCGACGCCGGGAACAAGATACGCGTATTTCATTCGGTCTCTCCTTTCAGATCAGCGACGAGCGGCTCGCGGATCAAGGATCTCGCGAAGTCCGTCACCGGTTAGATTGAACCCCAATACGGCAACCAGGATCGCCAACCCGGGAAAGGTGACGATCCACCAATGGGTCAAGAAGAACGTTCGTCCGATGTTGATCATGAGCCCCCACTCCGGCGTCGGCGACTGGGCCCCAAGCCCAAGAAAGCTTAGGGACGCGCTGGTCAGGATGACGCTTCCGAAGTCCATGGATGCTTGGACGACGACTGGTGCGACGGAATTGGGTAGAATGTGACGCCATATGATGCGAGACCATGATGCCCCAGCCGCTCTGGCTGCCTCTACGTACGCCCGCTCGCGGAGTGACACGGCTTCGGCCCGAACCAGACGGGCGTACCAAGGCCACCACGCAATCGCGATGGCAATCATGACGTTGACGAGACTTGCTCCGAGAATGGCCGAAATCGCCATCGCGAGAAGCAGCGGCGGGAAGCTTAGGAAGACGTCTGTGACCCTCATTAGGATCTCATCCAGCACTCCTCCATACGTGCCGGCGACAAGTCCCAACGGCAGACCAATGGCCAACGCAAGCGCAACGACTAGGGAACCCACGCGGAGGGAGATCCGCGTTCCGAACACCACGCGGCTCAGAATGTCGCGGCCAAGTTCGTCCGTCCCGAACCAATGGCCCCAGCTGGGTGGTTGCAGCCGATCACTCGGGTGCACTGCGATCACGTCCCGAGGGTATGGCGTGATCCACGGTGCCAGGACGCTCAGCGCAAGCATCAAGGAGACGATCGATAGACCGGCGACCGTCAACGGGTCTCGTTTCGCGCGGCGCCATATCCACCCCACCTTCCCGCGCATCTCAACTCAGCCTGACCCTAGGATCAAGCGCTGCCAGTGCAAGGTCGACGAGCAGATTGAGCACGATGTACGTCACGGCTACCAGCATCGTTACACCCATGATGGCTGGGTAGTCGACACTCACAATCGCCTTGGCCGCATACCGGCCAAGGCCTGGCCAGGCAAACAGCGACTCGATCAAGAACGTCGACACGAGTGAATACCCGAAGGTGAGCGCCATAATCGTCAGCACGGGACCGATTGCGTTACGCAGCGCATATTTCCCCAGTACTCTCGATTCACGGATCCCTGACGCGCGGGCTGTCCGGATGTAGTCCTCGCTTAGTACCTCGAGCATGGTGGTCCGCACCATGCGCGTTGCCAAGCCAAGCGGGTACATCGCGAGAGTCACTGCGGGAAGGACGATGTGCCAGAGGGCATTCCCCAACGCAGCGAAGTTCCCGGTGAACAGCGAATCAAGTAATGCGAAGCCGGTGATCCGGTGGATCGGGTTCGTGATCTCCATCAGCAGGTCCACGCGCCCAGTGAGTGGGAAGAGCCCCGCCCCTTTGGAGAGGGTCAACTGCAACAACATCGCCAACCAGAAACTCGGAACAGCCACTCCGGTGATCGAGACAAGCCTTGCCACATGGTCCAGGGCTGAGTCCGACTTCGCTGCTGAGAGAACACCAAGTGGGACTCCCACGGAGAAGCCGATCAGCAGCCCGAAGATGATCAATTCGATCGACGCGGGAAGATAGGTTGCCAGATCCCGGAGTACCGCGTGCTTCGTGACGATCGAGGTTCCCCAGTCGCCACGCAGAAGCCCAGAGATGTATCGCCAGTACTGGACGGGAATCGGCTGGTCAAGGCCAAGCTCGACCTGGGTCCGCTCGATCTGCTCTGGCGTGGCGTGCGGCCCCATCCACATTGCTGCCGGATCAGAGGGGACGATGCGCGTCAACATGAAGGCGACCATCGACGCACCGACAAGCGATAGCAGGCCAACCAGGAGGCGCCGCAAGATATAGGTGAACAGGCTGGTTTCCTCTCTCTGAAGGGGCGCTCCGCCCGGAAGACGGGCGGAGCGCCTCACAAGCAATCAGCGGCTACTCTCGGTAGCAATCGTACCAGAATACGACGTTCGGATACGCCGCGTTGTCGTTGTACCCCCGCAATGAAGCACTTCTCGCTCGCAGATACTCCATGTCCCACACGGCAATCCCTGCTGCGTCGCGCTGCAGAATGTTTTGCAGCTCGACCATCATCGCGATCGCGCCGGAACTTGCGGACGGTAACGTGGTTGCGACGTCGACGAGGGCATCGAAGTCGGGATTGCTGTAGTACCCAAGGTTGTATGCCGGGCGCTCTTGTGTATAGAACATTCCCGATAGGAAGCTGTCCGGGTTTGCGTAGTCGGGCCACCAGTACAGAAGATAGATGTCCTGACGCTTCTCCGGATCCGGTGAGCGGGCAATCGCGTTACGTTCGGCTGTTGGCATCGCGCGTGCGTCGAGTTCGATGTCCAGTTCCGCGCACGACGCTTTCCAGAGCTCAACGGTCTTCCGGATATCCTCGTAGCCCGCCGGGTAGGTCAGTAAGAACTTGAATCCGCCGTTTGGATACCCTGCTTGGGCCAACAGCGCCTGCGCGACCGTCGGGCTATAGCTGAACTGCTCGACTCGGTCAGAGTATCCCCAGAGCCCATACGGGACGACACCGCGCGAAGCGCGACCGTACCCGCCGAGGGCGACATCGACAACGTCGTCATACGGGATGAGATAGCTCAGCGCCTGTCTCACTAGGGCATTGTCCAGAGGCGCGCGTTGGTTGTTGTACAGGACTACGAGGTTTTGGAATGATGGGTTTACTTCGATGCTGACGTTCGGGTGCGTCATTAGCGCCTCGATATCCGTCGGCGGCAGCGATTCACAGAAGTCGGCTTTGCCAGCCTCGAGCATCAGCCTTCGGGTCGATGCTTCGGGGATCGTTTGAAAGGCGACGCGGTCGAAGTGATTGCCTTCCCATCCCATCCAGTAGTCGTCGAACTTCTTGGTGATGACTTTCTCGCTCCCCTCGGATGACTCCACCGTGTACGGGCCCGTGCCGGAATCGTTGCCGGCAATGAACCAATCATGGTCGGAGAACGCTGGGTCGAAGATGTACGCGCAGTAGCCAGCTGCAGCGATCAGGTCGAGCGGCGCCGGTTGGCTCAGGTGGAATCGGACCGTGTAGTCATCCACGACCTCAATCGACTCGACCGGATACCAGATGTAGGCCGACCCGCGATCGCGCTCGAGCGTTCGTTCGATGGACGCCTTGACCGCTTGCGCATCAAGAAGGTTTCCGGTGTGGAACTTCACACCACGACGGATCGAGAACGTCCACGTCTTGGCGTCCTCCGACTGCTCGTAGCTCGTTGCGAGCAGCGGGACGAACTCGTTCGTGTTCGGGTCGTAGCGCAGTAGGGTTTCATAGAGGTTGTTCATCAGAGCGATCTCGCCTGACGCCCCGTCGCTTGGGTCCCAGTAGGGAACGACCTCGGCGGCCTGCAAGTGAACGGCTACTTGGAGGCTCTCTGCCCCGATACCTACGACACCGAGCAAGCCAAGAAGAACAACCAACAACACCTGCACCAGGAATAACCTAGACGCTCTCTTCATGTGTACTCCTCTCTCCTTGCAGCATCCGGACTACCGTTCCTGCATCCGCTTCTTGCGCACTTGCGCCAGCAATGCTGTACAAGCGCGTAGCATTCACCCACAGCAGCCTCAAGCTGGCAACCCCACTCCTTACGGAAGGTCTGAGGAAGAAGCTCGTAAGCCGAAGATCGGGCAGGAGCCGTCGTCTTCGAAGGCCTTGGCAGCTGCGCGTTGCGAAGCAATCCTCCAGCTACCCCCAATCGACCACATCTGGACGAAGAGGGCGTGGCTTTACCGCGCCCGACAACCCGACGCCTCCGCGTACCCTGGTCGCCTTTCTCAACTGCGCCCGCTGTACGAAGATCCCGATGACAAGTTCTCGCCGAGAACAGCAGATTCTCTCTTCCAGCCTACAAAGCCCGCGTCCAGAGACCGCCACCGAGTCCTCGAGCCACTATAGCAGCTTCTACTGAGGAGTGTCAATGGCCTCACAGCCTCGCATGACGCGGCAACTGACAAGAAGAGACAAGATTCTGGCGACTCGGTTCCTGTAATTGATGGGGCGGATAGGATGCCGATTGGCTCCATGACGAGGCAGAGGCAAACGGTGGAGCGAAAGACGCGCTGGACAGCGAAGCGGGCCGGGGAGAGAAGAAGCGCGAAATCCAATGGTAGACACCCACCGACGCGCTCCGGAGACGCTCGCCGAAATGCTCGAGACGCGTGCGGTGCAGCTGAGCGAGGAGCATTTCTCTCGAGTACCCGGAGCTCGCATGTCGGTGTTTCGTGAGCTCGTGATGCTCGGCTCGAAAGTGTGGAACGCGAGATCAGTCCGACAGCAGACGTCGTACACGCAATCGCGGCACTAGACCGTGCAGCGAGCCACCTGGAATCCTTCCCGCTGCAGCTGCCGCCAGATTCTCCTGGGGCGGTACAGCCGGCGGTCCTCTTGCCGGACGCGCAGAATCTCGTTGTACGAGACGATGTCACGTGCCCCCGGGAAGGCGTGATGGATCAGCCTCTCGCGCCTTCTGCCCGTGGTACGTCAACGAGGCGACCGGCAGCATCGCGCAGATCGGCTCAACCCCACAGGTTTCCCGGTGCTCGTCGATGAACGAGGCCATCGTTTCGGTCGGTGGTCGAGCTCTGCCTGGGCGAGCACCTTCCTCAAGATCTTGTTCGCACGACATAGCTCGAAGTTCTGCCGTTCGAGCTGTTTGATCCAGGCTCGTTCCTCACTCGTCACGCCGCCGCGTCGCCCGGTGGCCGACCTCGACCCGCCGAACCCACGGTTGCAGGGTCTCTGGCGTGCGGCCGATCTTCTGCACGGTTGAGAGAATCGCTGCCCACTGCGAGCCGTGGTCGGGCTCGCACTCCAACACCATCCGCACCACTCATTCCCACACCTCGGGGGAGTACATGCTCGGTTGTGCCATGCCTCCATCCTCTCAAGGAATTCGGTCTCTGGCAATCGCGGGACGGTTCACGCTATGAGACAGGTAGTTCGAGAGGCGCTCCAGCTGCTTGAGCCGTCATTCGGGACGTGAGCGTCGAGGCAGGAGGTTGAGCGCGCAGACTCCCAAGCGGCTGCGGAATCGATAGCGTCTTCAGAACCGAACCAGGAGTCTGCGTCCGAAGACGCGGCAAACTCTAAGTTGCTGAAGAGCGTCCAACGACTTCAGAAGCGGACCAGGAGTTCGCGTCCAAAGACGGGGCAAACTCCCAGGCTGCTGAAGAACATCCAACAACTTCAGCAGCCCATCCTGCTGAGGATTCGTCCTTCATCAAACGATGGGGTATCATCGGATCGGT
>Ga0180434_10007761_pt1 | contig 12015 bp, 10 predicted proteins | sample SS_ome_7_FD_132453 | JGI IMG/M metagenome (GOLD analysis project Ga0180434, IMG submission 132453) | Hypersaline lake sediment archaeal communities from the Salton Sea, California, USA - SS_1_D_2 metaG | ecosystem: Environmental > Aquatic > Non-marine Saline and Alkaline > Hypersaline >... | reverse complement strand
CGTCTCCTTGGTTAGGATATCCTTACTTTGTATCAACCAAACACGAGACGTGGCTTGGTTAGCACACGTTTCGCGTCGCACTCAACCGTCGTAGTTACCTACGCCAGCTTCGTGATGCCGCTCCGGCTATTCTGGTCGTAGCGGATGTGCGGAATCAGGATGGTCATGACCTTGTAATGAAAGATCATGTTGCCTTCCGACTGCCACTCCACGGTCTGCAACGGCAAGCCTTCCACCATCCGAACGACGTCACTGGTCATCTGAACGAGGATGACGGTGTTGGCCGTCAGCTTGTCGCTCACTTTCACGGCAGTGATGCCGTCGATTTCCAGGATGCGCTGGCGGATCGTGTTGCCTCGCGTCGCATTGTAGTCGCTGTCCAGCACGGTCTCGTACGCCGTAGGCACGTACAGAACCCAGGGACCGTAGTGTCGCGCGTTGATCGAAGACTGCTTCATCGACTTGACGTCGTCGACGATTTGGGCACCGGTCTTCGCGGAAGCATCCCAGTTGGTGGACAGTGTGACCGTATTCTTGTTCGGTGCGTCTTCCAGTCCGTAGACCGTCCCGCCACCGAACGTATACGTGGACGAACCCGCGACGGTGATTTCCTCGACCTTTTCCGCGACCTTGAATGAAGCCAGTTCCGCGTTCGTGGTGTCCAGAGGATCACCGCGTTCACGAGAAGCAGCCAGGACGCGAGCCGTGATCTGGAAGCTCTTGTGAATGATCGGCAGGGGCAGATACTTGATGTCGAAGACGACGCGGTCGTTGTCGCCCCGAGTCACTCCGTCCATGCTGATCTCAGCTTCCGAGACATCCGACTGGTCTTCGTACTCCAGCACCGTCTTGCCAAGACCGTTGCCGATGCGGTAGACGAGTCCGGCACCCATGATGTCCTTGACCACGTTCAGCCGAAGCTGCGCAGCCTTCAGGATGGCCGTATCGTACTGCTTCCACTCATCCTTGCGGAGAGTAGCGGCATTGGTCGTCGGGACAGCGACCGGCTTCCAGAGACCGTCCTTGGCATCGCGCCGGTTGACCGTGATGTACGATCGCCCGTCGGTTCCAATATACGGCCGCATGGTGCCGACATCCATGCCTAAGCCAAGCAGACGCTGCGCCGCGTTCCCGTTCGCGACGAACCCGCCGTTCTGCAAGTCATAGTGCACGACATCAACAGCTGCCGGCGCTTCAGGATCAATCAGTATACCCTTCATGTAACTTGTCTCCTTCCTTTTACCGATGTCCTGGTTAGCGGACGAGCACGCGGCAGCGACCCGAGGGATCTGCGCCACTGGAACTGGACATGTCCACTGCGTCGAGAGCGATGCCCACGACTGCGAGAGGATATTCCACAGCACCAGCAGAACTTGCCGTATGCTTGCTGAGGGTACCGTCACCGGCACTCTGCAACTTGTCGCCCTTCGCGATGTTCTCTCCGTTCGCGATCAACCCGTAGAAGGTATCTCCCGATCGCTGAACGTTCGCTTGCACCCGCGCTGCGTCGGCGTACGCAGTGGTGATCGCCTTGCCTTGGATGTCGTCTTCCACGGCTACGATCACGGGTGCAACTACCTGACCGGCATTCGCGTGGACTTTGAACTTGTCGTTCGAGTCCAACTCAACGATGTGACCCGGCGTGATTGCGCCGTTGGCCACTCGCTCGTAACGAACACCGTCACCTTTGAGCTGAATCGTGTTGAAAGCCATATGGCTTATCTCCTTCCCTTGTCCTGTTCAGCTTACGCTTCAGCGCCGCACAGCGACGGAGCTACGAGAGGCTCTTCCGTGTGGGTAGCGACAGTGGGGGACTTGCCGGTTGCCCGGAGACTGTAATCCCTCTTGCCGCCAGCCAGTCTGGCGATACCTTCGAGTTCCTCCACAGTACGGGACTGCAGGTATTCCTCGGTGAACGGATTGCGAGCGTTGGCCGTGATCTGAGTAATCAGTTCGGCTTTCTTCTCGCGACGAACCGTAACCGACTCCTGCAAAGCGTCGCGTACCTCGGGAGGCATCTCCGCGTTCGCAAGGAAGTCTTCCACGGTCTTCGGCCGAGGCTCACCATCGGTGTCCTTCGTTGCCTTCGTTACCTTGGGCGCAGGCTCCGCGTTGGTCGTCGGCTCCTTTGCCTTCGGCTGCGCAGGCTTCGGAGGATCCTCCGGCTTGCTCAGCTTCTCGACGGTATCGAACTGCTTGTCGCTCATGTTAGTGAGCAACTCACGGTCTTCCTCCGTCCACTGCTCGCACTGCTCTATGAGTGCGTTGACTTTGTCCTCCCGGTCCATGTTACCTCCTTTGGTATTGGTTGAAGGACTTCTTCCGTCTGCCTGCACAGCACCGTTGCTGCCAGACCCATTGTGTTTTGTACGCATGGACTTGGTGTTCGTCGTCACCACGTACTCAGTCTTTGGCTTCACCTGTACGGCATCGCCAGTGAGTTCTACGGTATCATCCGCGTTGGTCGCGTATCCTTGCTTGTACAGCTTCACACCGGCGCTGGTTTCGTGTTCGTACACGACATACTTGTCGTACACGTCGCGAATGAACACGTACTCTCCCTCGCCGAGATTGTGCTTGCCGCGCAGGACTGCAATCAACTGCGAATGCGCATCCCCATGACTGAGTTCGTGAACAGCGAACCCCAGTTCCGACGCTTTCTCTCGGAGCTCAACTACTTCCTCATCCACTTCCTCTCCTTTCTGTTTACTGTTCACTCGTGGCATACCTGCTCCATCGCTCCACGAGCATGCTCCCTGTTCGCGCGGCAGTGCCGCTAGGTGATCAGGTCGAATGTTGCGGGCAATCCACGAGTAGGTCTTCCCGTTGAACTCTCCCGACGTCTTCTCCCTGTCGATGAACGCACCGATCGATACTTCCACGTCGCTGTTTGCTTCAAGCATGGACATGAGGTCCGGGTCCACCAGATCGGCTTTGTCCGGGTCAATCCACGCTTCCGCAGTGAGACGTTCCATGTCAACAAACTGTGCGTTGAAGATCTGTCCGATGGTGACTGCTTCATAGAGCTCCGGCGTTGCAGCAGCTGAGACGGGCACACCATCCTCCGTCTTGGGATGGTAGATCACAACCGGGCGACCGTTCCACGCTTCAGGGAACTTGGACAACTCCTCCAGCGTATACAGTCCGTCGTTCCTCACGCCTACAGTCATCATGGAGACGGGCACGACAAGGTAGTCCTTACCCTCCTTCGTCTTCCACGAGCACAGTGCGCTCATGTTCACACTGAAGCTGTGTGCGTCGTAGGATGGCTCGGCCATTCCCTTACTGACGTCTGCTGCTTTCTTCATGCACAACACAAGAGCCTGCGTAGTGAGCCCAGCGCCGGCAGCTACCATTGCGGCGATGGCCGCGTTGGCTCTGCGAATGGCGCCAGCGTCGTCGTCCGGGTGACCTTTCAGCCACGAGTTCGCGATCTTTGCCCACGCACGTTTCTTCTTCGGCGTGTTTGCCTTCTTCGTGTGCGACGTTGCGTCAGATGATTTCCACGGCATTACGCTGCCTCCTCTCTTCTTTCCTCCGTATCCCAGTCCACCCACGCACCGATCTCCGCGTACAGTGTGCACAGAGCCAATTCCATGTACATCAGGCTGTCCGTGGGTTTTGCTTTGTCCACTCGAAAATCGTCGATGTCGTCAGACTCCGGTATGCGGAATTCACGCTGCTTCGTGAGGTATCCTGCAACGTCCTGACTAACCTTGGCTGTAGGGTGTTCCACTTCGACTTCTTTCGTGTCCTCAAAGTACCTTACCGTTCCCGCAGCGCCGTCTGCCGCGAATTCCACTGACAGCGTGGGTTGCTTCTGCCAGTCGTCGGCTACTGCATGAGCTAGCAGTGACTCGAACGGCAGCGGTTCACCACCATCCACAGTCACGTAGATCAGCCCATCCTTCTCGCTAGCGAACAGTGCCTTCGCACCATCCGACCGTCGTACCGCTACTATTTCGCCCTTCTTCATTTTACGTACGTCACCTTTATCTTGGCTTCCCGGAGTGCCTTCGCCGTAGCCGGGTCAATCTTAGTTCCCTTCCCCACAACGACTTCCGCAATATCGTCCACGCTTACACCACGGTGTATCTGTGCCTCCAAGTATCGCTGTTCCGTATGGCGCAGAACGTCGTGGACTTTGAGTTTCTTGGCCGCTCCGAAGCGTCTTTCCAACGCAGCCTGCTGTCTCCACTGAATCATTGTTCCATACAAGTCATGAGAGTGCCACGCGGGAGTAGCCGAAACACTGTATTCACCACCCTTCCTCCCTCCTTGCACCAACTCCAAGAACGCTCTCCATTTCTCCTTCGACGCTAACGGTATCGCGTGGATGGTCTCGTCCAGCGAATCACCAGCCGTGAACGTAGTCCTGTTACGCACAGCCTCGTCTTTCAGCCGGATCGCGATATCACCGTACTGCTTGGTCTGGGACAGTGTCCTGTTCGTGTTTGCCTTTGCCTTACCCAACATCTTACGTACGGTAGCTGCGTCCTCAAGATAACCATACACCGGGCGTAGCTTCTTGTCCAACGCTCGCGTCTTGTAACCAAATATCACTGCTTCGTAATCAGCACGGACACCCGTGGTGGTGTATCCTCCCGTCGTCTGTGTTTCGAAGAACGACTTCATCCGACCGGACTGGAGTATGTCGTCCAGCACACTCCTCGGCACAGCGACATGAACACTGGTACCCTCCACCATAGCGTCCAGCTTAGCTGTCATCTTCTTGAAGAACGCGGCGTATGCCTCGGGATCGAACTTATCCCGGGTCGACTCCTTCAATACAGGCTCAATGAAACTGTTGCGTTTACCGCTTGTCCACGCGTCGATGAACTTGTCCACCAGCTGTTCGCGCTTGGCGAGCTTGTCCCGTACTTCCTTCGGCAACTTCGTTCCCGTGTAGCGCGTACGGAGTGCCACCCGCTTGTCCGGTTTGATCACCAGCGGTTTCTTGATCTTACTGCCGGCAATCGCGCGAGTAGTTCGCTTGGCTTTGGCCACACTCTCCACATGAATCAGCTTCGGTGTAGCAGCACCCGGCTTCGGGTTCTTGAGAACGAAGCGCACCACACGGTCGTGAAACTTATCAAAATCATCTTTACCAGCGAAGTACTCCTTGTATGCACGACGTATTGCCTGCGGTGACTTTCCTGCTCGCTGCATCCGCTTGAACCGGGTGAACAGTTGGTTACGTGTCAGTGTTTCCTTGGCTGCTGGCGCACTAGGCGCGGGAAGTGGAGGCATGTCCTCAAACATCATACCAGCCTCAAACGGGTTCTTCGCTACCTTCTTCGGCTTGTCCCACCGGGTGCGGATGGAGTATGGCTTCGTGCGAACGCTGCCTCCCACTTGCTTGACAGACTTGAGTGCCGGGTTGAAGTCGAAGGAAGCGAAGCGCTTCGGGGCATCAACCTTACCGAAGAGGCGCTCCAGTAAACCGGTCAGCTCAGGGTATGTCTCCTTGGCTTTCTTCCACTCCGCTGCTTTGAACGAATACTTGTGGGGATGCTTCGCTCCCATGTAGCGTTGCACGTTCATGGAAATCCACTCTACACCAGAGTTACTGCGGTCGGTGTACACGTAGGACTTGGCTTTGCCCTTCTCGATGGCGGCAGCTAGGGAATCCGCCATACTGTACACACGTCCTTCGTAGTCGTCGATCCAGTTATCCTTCCAATAGTAACCGTCTCCGTTGGTGTAGGTCCCTAGCTTCTTGGAGTGTTGCCGCGTAAACCAGTCGCGGTAACGCTTACCGTCTGCTTTTGAAGCGTAGTATGAGTCGATCCAGTGACCGCCCTGCGCGTGGGCACCAGGTGTATTGGTGAGTAGATCGTCCAGTGCATGACCGAACTCGTGGGCAACTACTGTGGCGTCACTGTTCTTGAATAGCTTGGCCTGAGGGGACGACCACTTGGCTCTACCGGAAGTGAACATATTCCAGTCTGCGCCGAATCCGTTGCGTTGCATGTCGTCCAGCAGATCGACTGGCATCCAGTCCAGTCCCTCATACATAGCGTTCTGTATTGTACCTACCTGTCCCGGAGTGAGTCCCGCGTTCGGCCCCGCCATCTTGCGGATCACTTCGCGCTTGTAACGCAGCAACTCGCTGTCCGTAAAGAAGGACAGGTGCTGGTTACGGGCAAAGCGTTCCTTCTCCAGCAATTCCTTGTATATCTGCAGTATCTTGATGTCGTCCGGATCCAGTGATTTACCGTATGCAGTGAGTTGCCGCACCACACCGTGTACGTTGCCGATGTTATGTGTAAAGGCACTTGACGCATTCACGTGCTGCATAACAAAGCGACCGAACTGGGCAACGTCATCCTCCGCACTCTTCCACGCAGCAAAAGCGTCCGCCCGGTTCCTTACCTTCAACGTAGGTCTGTAGTGTGACCACTGGACACTGTCCAGATAGTCCACGATTTCCTGACTCAGTTCCTCAACTGTTTTGTTCACGTTTGCCGGCGCTGCTGACCGGAAGTCCGGGTGTACAGTGTACGGCGTAGGCTGTATCTTGCCCTTTTGCGTTGCCCTACGCCATGCACGTCGTCCTTTGACAGCAGCCGGTTTGGTTACCTTCTTCAGCTTCGGCAGTTCACCGAACCAACGCACTTGGAACGGCGCAAGGTTCTCGACCTGCATCAGTCCTTGAAACTGTAATGCCTTCAGCTTGGAGCTCATGTAGTCAATGGCAAGCAAGTGCTGGTCTCCCTTGGAAGGAACGATCCCCAGTCGCTGTGAAAGTGCGTTCATGAACTCTGCTTTGTTCATTGTCTGGGATGTACCCATCACATCCTGTATCGCAGGGATCAGGTCTTCCGCCGCGTACTCCTGCATCTTACCGCCCTTCACTGCCTTCAGGAATACCTTCACTTTCGGCGGTGGAGGGAGTAGCTCAGCCTGCTTACCGACTACGTACAGCTTACCCTCCAGTCCTTCGCGGATAACGTAGCCTCGCTTCCGCAGCATTCTCATGTGCGCGTTCACGTGTCCACGTGCCTTTGCGGCTGTATGTCCCTTCTGGATAAGCACGTTCTCGAGCTCAATGCGGGAGCGTCCTGCCGTCAACTCCTCGTTCAGAATCCTGCGGACTGAACCCGGCTTGCCGCCTAGATCGTCCACGAGACTTGGAGGCGCGGTCGGGGCACCGGGAGCCGGTATGCCACGCGGAACCGGCGCTCTTACGGCCGTGCGCTCCGCAGCCCGGCGCACTCCCTTGCGCGTCTTGGGTGCCTTCCCGAAGTACGGTAACGCAACGCACCGGCAGTTCGGGTGGAGCGGGATCATACCTTCGATCTCGTCCAGCGTGAATACCTTACCTTCCAGACTCTCGCAGTCCGGACAGACACGCTCGTCCTGCGCCGTACGCCACTCAGCCTGAACCGTTACGCCTTCCACACCGGCTTCGCGATACGTGTTGACCATCGCTACGTGGTGCGCGCGTATTACCTCGGTGCGCGCTAACGTGCGCGCATACGTGCGAGAGACGTCGATACGCTTGGTCAGTTCACGAGCAATGCGATTCGGGTTCCACCCGTTCGCAAAGCCTTCCGTAAGTGTGCGACCTACTTCCGTGTGCATCCGGGACGTTACGCCCTTCAGGTCGTTCCATGCACGTCCGTACAGGAGAGCTACGCGCTCAGCGTGGATAGGTCGCGTAAAGGCTGCGTCTACGGCACGTTGGTCGAAGGGGATCTTGTTCTTGGCCGTGGCTTGTCTGTTGTGCTCTTTGCCGGCGCGAACGATTCCCTTCCGGTAGCTGGTCTGAACATACTTGTCCGTCCAGCGACCCGAGCCGAACGCGGGTCCCGTGAGTATCTCTCCGTCGATCTCCTTCTGGAACCAGTCAAGGAAGCCATCTACCTTCTTGTCCACCGTCCTGAACGCGTAGGCTTTGTAGCCGGGCGACTGCAGACCGACGAGCGTACCTGACGTATCCTTCAAGTCCAGAACGTCGTCCTTCACAACCGCCCTTACCACCGACGAGCGCAGGACGCTGTAGCGCCGATTGACTTCGGCTACAAAAGCGTTCCGCAAGGAAAGGGTGCGCGTGGGATCGGACCGGCGCACCCGTTCCAGCGTCGTGACGGCAGCGGCTAGGTCAGCGTCTACGGCGGCAGCGAAGCTGTGCCTATGCACAGAAAAGATCCGGTCCACGTCATCGGTAGTCGGCACGGAGAGATGAGTCCACGCCGCGTTCCTAGTACGTTGGCTGTTCGTCCCGGAATGTGAGTTCCCCGAGACGTGGACCGGGAATTTGAGTATACGCTTCAGATTCATGCAGTGACGGCAGCAGTAGCCGGGACGGGCTCCTCCTCACCCTCGTCCTCGTCTACCTCTTCCTCCTCTTCCAGCAGCGCCGCGTCTTCCTGTGCCCGGCGCTCCTCTTCTTGGATGAGCTTCATGCTCTCCTGTGTAATCTTGGTAGCTTCTTCGTCGTCCATGTTCAACATACGCGTCAGGTAGTAGTACACCGGGAACAGCATCTGTGCGTCCGCACTGTCCGCGTACTTGACTAGGCTCTCCGTGTTGATCTTTCCTACGTTGGCTTTGTCCTCTTCACTGAGTTCGTCGATGTCAGGCCACTGTACCTGATACTTCTCCACTTGCGGCAGAACACCAACTTCCATGAGCCGGTCAATCAAACCGTAGATCAGCACCGGTCCGCAGAAGGAGTTACGGCGCTCATCCACTCGCTCGTTCCACGTACGCTCATCCATCTGTGAAGCAAGCTGACCGCGTTCACTTCCAATGAGTATGCGGAGCGGTATACCAGTAGCTGCGGCGATAAGCCACATCTGCACTTCCAAGTGAAACTTCGGGTTGGCCAACTGGTGCTGGAGTACGTTGGTCTTGACTCCCTGCAAGCGAAGTACACGCGTCAGCTTGTGGATGAAGTTTTCAATCTCATCCTCCATCGCTGCTTTGTTCTGTAGCTTCGCACCGGCTTCCGTCTCGAAGGAGTAGGCTGGAAAGCCTCCACGCCACATGCCCTCGGCAGAGCCACCTACCATCTTCTCCACGTCCATGAGCCGGTTGAAGATTGCCTCCAGTCGCGGCGTACCGTACACGTCGCTCTCGAGTGTCTCCTCCGCGATGTGGACTACGCGACTGTGGTGTACGTCAACGCTTGTGCTGTCAGAGGAAGCGTCGCCACCTACGTTCACTTTGATCGCGTAGATCTCCGGCAAGCCAAAACGCTCGTCGTTCTTGTCGCGGTTCCACGTCTTCACCTTGGCATTGTCTTCACTGTATGGCTTCAGGTACAGGAGCTCACTGGCGCTCTCCACCGGGCGATCGAAGCCTGCTGCGTTGTCGTCGAAGCCGAGTAACAGCACACCGTAGCGGCCGATGCCGGCTACGCGGTCAGCTCGCTTCAGGTAGTGTTTGATACGCAGCGTGCGACTGTCCCAGAGAGCATTCCACGCTTCCTCGAACGCGGTCGTGTCCTTGTCCTCGTTTTCAAGGACATCCGGGTCCGCTCTCCAGCAGGCATCGGGACCTGCGTTGACAATGCGCTTGGCTATGTCCTGTCGCTGGTAACGTACTTCGTAGTCGCTGTACTGCAACGTAGTCGGGTAGCCACAGGCTCCGTACACGTTGCGGTCGCCGTCGAAGTGCCGTCCTAGAGACGCGGCTAGCTTGGCTCGTGTCACCAATGCGCTGCTGAGCACATCGACCTGTTGGTTCACAGTCAGCAGGTCGCTGCGCAACCGGCGCTCGTACTTGCTTGAATGCTTTGTCCTCATGTAGTAGTCTCCTTCGGGAAGAGTCTCTGACGGAGGAAGTACAGCAGCGCAGCAGCGCCGGCACCACCACCCCATCCACCGTATGTTTTCATTGCCTCCAGTAATGCGTCGTCCACTCCCTTTGCAGCGAGTGACCTGAAATCCTCTCGTACGTCAGCGCTGGTCAGCCGACTGTCCACGACTGCAGTGACTGCGGACTGGAATGCCGTGGTCTGCATTTGCTCCTGACACGTTCGCTCGGCGATGTCGCCGATCTTCTTACGCTGTCCACGCTTCAGCAGAGCGCATCCAGAGCACAGCCAGACTAGCATTGCCAGCAGCGTTATCACACAGACAATATGTTCGCGTAACGTCATGTCTTCAGTTCATACTGATAGTCTTGTGGACGTGGACGTGCTTGTCCTTCATGATTCGGTTTGGACTTTCCTTACTCACTTCATACGCGTAAAACTTCCGCGCAGTAGTCACGTCCAGGTACGCTCCGCAGATGAGGCACTTGGACTCGGAGTTGATCATACTTGAAAGACATCCACACTGTTCACAGCCATAGAGTACGTGACTCAGCATGGCGTGGAGCAGCGGCGCTGGTGAAATGAGTAAGCCTTCCAATACGTTCATGGCTATGCCTCCGGGTCCGTAGCGTAGTACGTGACGTTTACTTCCACTAGGCTGTCCGTGCTGAGCTCCCACCGTACGTGCACGATGGTTGCAGTAGCCGGGTCACGGTTGCCTGTCCATCTGCAGGCAAGAGCACTCATGTCCTTCAGGAACTGCGCATCCTTGGATACATCCAGTTCACACTGCTCTACTTCCATCTCGTCGTAGTCCGGGTACTTCATCAACACGACCAGTGTCCTCATGTTACAGGACACCGTCAGTGAGGTAAGGAACCTGAACGCCATCATGTTACGCATCGGCAGCTTACTTCGCACCAGCGTTTCCAGTTCTTTGAGTAGCCGACATGCGGATGTATTACCTACTCCTGTGAACGTCATGTTCGTGCTCTCCTCTTTGAAGTAGCGCGTTTGCCCCGGCTGAACCACTCGTCTGTGAACTCTACTTGCAGCATCCTACCGTCAGCCAGACCGATGCGCCCTCCCCTACCTTGGTTGCAGCTAGCCGTCTCCACGACCAAACCTTCCCTAGTGATTGCGTCTACGATATCTTCCAGACACTTGTCCACTCCTCTACGGTCACTGTAGTGGTGATCGTTGCCTACATGGTGGTGTATGCGTATCGGTACCTGTTCACCGCAGGGACAAGGTTTTGTTGTAGGACCGCAGTTCATACTACTGATTCATGTATCAAGTGTTGGTTCCCTCTTTGCTCAACTGATACTTCCACGTTACTGTATCCCGCACGCAGCAGGCAACCACGAGCTAGTCCAAGTAGCACACCGGCTAGTCGGGTCAGGTACTTGAATCGCCGGGTTCCTGTTACCGTAAGAGTCACGGTAAGGGTCTTGTCCTTCAGGAGATTCGGCATCTGCAATGTAGCTCTTTGGTTCTGTGCTGCCATGATTAATACTTCCTCGTTCGTCCGTGCGTTCTAGTTACCAGACTGCGTTCGCCCCATACTCCAGCGATGAGCTCTGTAGCCGGGTTCAGTTGCTTGAAGGCTCCACTGGATGCGTCGGTCATGTCCTTGAACTTGGAGTTGGGGAAGAGGCGTAGTTCGTCCTTGTACTTCTGCGACCAGGAGTCGCTCCAGATGAGAGTGACGTTGTAGCCTTCCACTTGCGCTGCGTATGGCTGAGCACGTACTTCCTTGTCTCCGGAGGGGATGTCTACGTAGGCATTGTAGCCACGTAGTTCGGCTACCGTGGTGAGCGCACTTTCCTTGCCTCCTGAGCCGGGTTCCTGTTCTACGTAGATCTCGAGAGCGTCGAGTCCGTACTGTAGTGCGTCCTGTCTGGCAGTGGAGCGGATTACGTCGTTGCGTTCGCGGTAGCTCCAGCGTCCCTGTATCACGTCGTCTACTACAAAGGAGTCGTCGTTCATGAGAAGCATACGGACTCCTGCGCTGAAGGGACTGCCTTTGTTCTCGGAAGCAGCTTTGTCCCAGTAGCGAACTACTCGCTTGACTCGGGACTTGTCGATTGCGGCCGCGACTTTGAATCGCTCTACTTTGAACATGCCTCCTTCTTTGGGGCTGGGGCGCTGCTGGAGTTGACCCGCTGCTCCGTAGGTGCCGAGTGCTGACTCCAGCATACGGAGTTCCAGATCGCCGAACCGGTCAGGGTACAGTGGCTCGTTGGTGG
>Ga0180434_10007759_pt1 | contig 12017 bp, 8 predicted proteins | sample SS_ome_7_FD_132453 | JGI IMG/M metagenome (GOLD analysis project Ga0180434, IMG submission 132453) | Hypersaline lake sediment archaeal communities from the Salton Sea, California, USA - SS_1_D_2 metaG | ecosystem: Environmental > Aquatic > Non-marine Saline and Alkaline > Hypersaline > Sediment... | reverse complement strand
TTCGTCAACCGCACCCAGTCTCTCCGCCGCATCGGGAGTCACCTCCGCAGAGATTCAGCTTCGACTCCCATATGCCTCCGATCGCCAATTCATTCCAATTCAGAGCGCGAAGATGTTTAGACGGAAGCGATAGCTGGGACCGCTCCGTCTAGCCCTATCTCTCAGACCCGTCGGGGGCGAGTCCGGACCGCAGGAGGCGACAGGAGGAAGACGGCTGCGGTCTTTCTTCCGAGAGACGGACTGAAGTAGCCTTCGGTGGGCTGTTGTCTGTTCATTCCACCCGCATTCGCGCAGGAGCGATCTTCCATGATGATAGGTGAGTTCATAGTACCGACGATTGAGGCGGCATTCCTCATGGTCGCGGCGACGGCTGTCCTTCTTGTCGCCAGCACGGTCGTCGCGGTCGATCCGAGCAAGCGGGGTCGGGTGTTCAGAGGCTGGGGAACTTCCCTGTGTTGGTGGGCGAATGTGGTTGGGGGCTGGGAGGGGAAGGACGTGAGAGCCGAGCTGATGGACTTGGTCTTCGACCCGAAGAAGGGGCTGGGGCTGAACATTGCTCGCTACAACATCGGTGGGGGCGAGCACCCGGATCACCTGCACTGCTACCGCCCGGGCGGCGCCGTCCCTGGATTCCGGCTAGGACCGGAGGAGCCGTATGACTGGGAGGCCGACGCCAATCAGCGGTGGGTGTTGCTGGAGAGCCGCAAACGCGGTGTGAACATCGTCGAGGCATTTTCCAACTCTCCGCCGTGGTGGATGACGATTAGCGGGAGTTGCACGGGCAGGTGCGAGCAGCGGCCGGCGGCCAACAACCTGCGTGACGACATGTATCCGGCCTTTGCAGACTATCTCACGGAGGTCGTCCGGGAGTACCGAGATCGGTATGGCGTTGTCTTCGACACGCTGACGCCGCTGAACGAACCTAGTTCGGTGTGGTGGATTCAGGGCCATAATCAAGAAGGGTGTCGGTTCACGGTCGACAAGCAGCAGATGATACTTAAGGAGACGGCGAGGGAACTCGTCGCAAAGGAACTCAGCACGAAGCTCAGCGCTCCTGAGGAGTACTCGATAGACGAGACCGTCGCGTCTTGGGGGGAGTACGACGTTGAGACGCGGGAGGCCGTGTACCAGATCAACACACACAGCTATGACGGAGCGGGGCGCGCGGCCGTCCGAGAGATCGCGAGGGATGCTCGCAAGCCGCTGTTTGTGAGCGAGTACGGAAACGGCATCGACGGGGAGTTCGGGAGCGCGCTCGAGTTGGCTCGAGTGATCGCCCTCGACCTGAATGAGCTCAAGTGCGAGGGATGGGTGTGCTGGCAGGCTGTGGGCAACTCAGACCATGCGAATGACTGGCATGCGATACAGGTGTCCTTCGCGCGACAAGATGGCATCGCGATCCGGAAGCAGTACTGGGCATTGCGCCACTTTACCCGGCACGTGCGTCCGGGGTCTGTCATCATGGATACTCCGGCCGGAGAGGCCGTTATCGCTCTCAATCCAGCAGGGGATATGGTGATCGTAGCCGCGAACAGAGGGACGTGCGAGCGGCAGGTGTCGTTCGATCTCTCCGCGTTCCCGGAGCTGCCGAAGAGCGGGCGCTGGGTTGTGACCACTGAGGAAGAGAGCTATGCCGAAAGGGGACCTGTCGCGATCGAGGACCGGAAGCTCTCCGTCACGCTCTGCCCTCGATCGATCAACACGCTCGTTGTCTCTTCGATCTCCAGCCCCGATGGTGCAGGTGCAGGTCGCTGAGCTCAATGGGGAGGCGTGAAGCACCAGGCGGCGAAAGGCCGCCCGGAACTCGTAAAGGGATGGTTGTCTGCTAGGCGAGTAGCCGAATCAGTCGTCGTGGACTTGGTGCGGACGACGGGACGACATGGTGAGCGCGCGCGCAAACCAGACTGCGGGAGGCGAGGTCGGGCCCGGTCGAGCTTGGCCGTGGCGCGGCCTGGTGGTCGGCCTGGCGCTTCTCCCGTTCAACTGCCTCTGGGTTCTCTTCATGGAGTCGATGACCGCCAGGGGTCCTTTCGTCTCCACTGTATCACTGATGTTCAACGTCGTCTTCATCCTCTTCTTCCTTGCCGTGGGAAACCTCGTCGTGCGGCGCGTTCGGCCGCGCCTCGCTCTCACCCAGGCCGAGATGATCATCGTGTACGTCATGCTCACGATCGGGACATCGGTCGCCGGCCACGATATGTTCCAGGTGCTCATGTCCATCATGGCAACAGGGACGTGGTACGCTTCGCAGCCGGACGCTCCGGCTCAAGTGCTGGCTCGGACGATGACCAACACGACTCCCCACTGGCTGGTGGTGGCCAATCCAGATGTGCTCTATGGGTTCTACAACGGAGATTCGAGTTTCTATCGGCGAGCTGTGATCGAGGCGTGGGCGCGTCCCCTGGTCTGGTGGACTGGGTTTACGGTTGTGCTCGTGTCCGTGATGGTCTGCATTGCGGTGCTGTTCCGGCCATTATGGGCGAACCGCGAGCGACTTACGTTCCCGATCATCCGGCTGCCCTATGGCCTCACGCAGGCGGGGGTTCCACTGCTGCGCCAGCGAGTGTTCTGGGTCGGCTTCCTCCTCGCGGCGCTGGTCGATCTGCTCAACGGGCTCAACTACATCAATCCCGCGGTGCCCTCCATCCCTATGTATGTGGATGTTGGGGCCTACGCGCAGAATAGCCCGTGGTCGGCCATCGGCTGGCTTCCCTTCACCTTCTACCCAGCCATCATAGGCCTGGGATTCCTCATTCCAGTGGACCTCGTGCTCTCGTGTACGTTCTTTTTCTTCTGGTGGAAGCTGCTGTACATCATCTCGGCCGTTGTGGGAGCCGAGACACAGGCGGGTCCGTGGTCGGAGTCCGTATTCCCATATACGATGGACCAGGTCTTCGGGGCGGCGCTGGCTATCGCGTTCACGTCGGTGGTGGGAGGGCGGGCGTACTTCAAGCAGGTCTGGTATCGGATCATCGGCCGGCCTTCGGAGGTCAGTGATCGAGGAGAGGGGGTGAGTTTCCGCGTCGCCTTCCTCGGGCTGGTGCTCGGGAGCGTCTTGCTGGTCGCGTTTAGCGTGCGTGCGGGAATGAGCCTGGGCACGGCCGCCGTGTTCTTCCTGCTCTACTACGCGCTGGCCATCACGATCGCCCGCGTGCGCGCCCAGCTCGGCTCTCCAGTTCACGATTTCACGGCCGTCGGTCCCGATCGCGCGATCACGCGAGTCGTGGGCACCGCCAATCTGGGGGTGCGGGATCTCGGCATGCTCACCCAGTACTACTGGTTCAATCGCTCGTACCGCGCTCATCCCATCGCCAACTCGCAGGAGGGGATCCAGATGGCCGCGTGGGCCGGAACGCGTCCGCGACCCGTGATAGTGGCGATTGTAGTGGCGACGGTCGTCGCGATGGTGGCCGCGCCCTGGTGGTGGCTGCACATTGGCTACCGGCTGGGAGTGGCGACGCACTGGACGGCGATGGACTGGTTTGGCACAGAAGCATACACGCGGCTTCAGTCCTGGCTGGAGGCGCCGCAGGAGGGAAGCAGCGTTTCCATGTTGGCGATGGGGGCCGGCTTCGCGACGACGCTGTTTCTCGGGCTCGTCCGCACGCGATTCCCGGGCTTCCCCCTGCATCCGGTTGCGCTACCGATAGCTGCAAGCTGGTCCATACACGTGTATTGGGCTCCGATGTTCATCGCGGGCATGGTGAAGTTCTTCATACTCAGGTACGGCGGACTCCGCTTGTATGAGCGAACGGTTCCTCTCTTCTATGGTTTCATCGTGGGGGGATCGATCGTGAGCTGCTCCTGGCCCTTGCTGAGCGCAGCCCTGGGTCTGCCTATCTACAACGCCTTTGCCTGGTAAGCGGACGAGGGCCGCGGCGGCGCCGGGCGGCGCGACCCGGGAGTCGGAATGGAGGAGGATGAGAGTGCAGTTACGAGGCGCTAAGACTCGCCGCGACCGGCAGCTGGGGGAGCGGAATCGTTTCGGCCGGTGGCGAGCGGCGAAGTTGGGGTGCTGCATGGGCCTGATCGCTGCTGCGCTCTGCTGTGTCGGGCTAAGCTCCGCGCAGGCGGCGGATACGGTGACCGTTGACCCCACCATCGAATACCAGGAGATCGCGGGGTTCGGGACCGATCTGGCGTGGTGGGCCCACCGCGTCGGCGGGTGGAGCGAACCCGCTCGGAGCGAGATCACGAAGCTGATCTTCGACCGGGAACAGGGGCTGGGCTTCACCGCCGTACGATTCAACATTGGGGCCGGGGAGAACCCCGCGTGCCCGTTCGGAGACCACCTAAGCGCACGCGCCAAGATCCAAGGGTATCGAGCCACGGAAGCGGGGCCGTATGACTGGACCGCGGCCGCCGATCAACGGTGGGTGCTGCAGCACGCGAAGGACGTGTACGGGGTAACGGACTTCGAGGCGAACGCCTTGAGTCCCCCGTGGTGGATGACGGACAGTGGGTGCACGGCGGGAGCGAAGACGCCTGCAACTCCGAATGTGAAAGAGGAGTACTTCGACGCCTACGCGGTCTACCTGGCGGACGTGCTGGAGCATTTCCGAGACGAGTGGGGCGTGAGCTTCGCCTCCCTGAGTCCGTTCAATGAGGCGGAGGTGGGGTGGTGGGTGGCGGGCAGCCCTCAGGAGGGGTGCTACTATACTCGGCCGCTGATGGAGGCGATGGTGGAAGCAGTGGGGTCGGAGCTCCAACGCCGCGGTCTCTCAACGACGGTGTGCTCGCCGGACACGTACTCTGTCGGCAGCGGGGTTGAGGTCTACGGCTCCTTCGGGAGGGAGGCGCGGTCGCGCGTGGGCATTATCAGCTCGCACGGCTACCGGGGATCTCGGACCGCTCGCTATGCGTTTCGAGACGTGCTCTTGTCCGAAGGGAAGCCCGGGATGATGAGTGAGGTGTGTCACGCCGGACGGCCGGAGGGGCATACGCACACGGGGATGCGCGCCGCCTTGGAGATGGCGTGGCAGATCACAACGGACGTGCGGGACATGGGTGTGGCGAAGTGGATCATGTGGACCCCGGTGTTGGATGAGTTCTACAACGTCAACGACGTGTGGAATGCGAACGACAACTGGGGGCCGATCCACGCGCGCTTCACCGGGCCGGCAGCGGAGCAGTACTGGATCGCGAAGCAGTTCTACGGGATCGCCCATTACACCAGATTCATTCGGCCCGGCCACGTCGTTGTGGAGGTGGACGACCCGCGGGCGCTGGCGACGTTCGATCCAGCATCGAGAGAGCTCGTCCTCGTCGTCTACAACGAGACGAAGGAGGCCGTTGACTACAAGGTGAGCATCGCGTCAGGAAGTGTCAGAGCCGCTGCGCCAGCGAAGATCTTCAGAACAACCAGCGGGCAGAGCCTGGCTTCACTGCCCTCCATAGCATTCCAAGGCGGCGCTCTGTGTGACACGTTGCCGGCGGAATCGATCACGACGTACGTGATTCCCATCAGTCGCATGGGGGAGACGCGACGAAGGCGTATCAACGACAATGTGCGTGGGGAGGCGAAGGGTCAGTTCGAGTATCGCGGGGACTGCCGGGAGAGCGAGGAGACGCCCGTTGCCTCCTGGATGTCGGTGCTCGATGCGGACTACTATCAGGGCTGGGGAACGGGGCCCGACTCGAACGATCTTCACATCTCGCAGCAGGCCGATGATGTCTGCGTGTTTCGCTTTGAGGGGACGCAAGTAGACCTCTATGGTCCGATGGGGAAGCGCTATGGGATTGCGGCGATCTCTCTGGACGGTGGCAGCGAGACAGTCGTGGACTGTTACTCACCGGAAGAGCGCAACCGTGTCCTGCTCTATTCGAGCGGGCCGCTGGCCCCGGGCACTCATGCCGTGATAGTGCGCGTCACCGGCGAGAAGAGCGAATCCGCCATTGCGGGCTTCGTGGCCGTGGACGAAGCGCTGATAAGCGGCGGCAAGGCAGCGCCGGCTGCCGGTCCTGGCTCCCGGGCGGGAGCGGCGCTCAGGCTGATCGCCCAGCCCCAGGATTGAGAGTCTCTGACGGGCATACCCGCGGTTTGGGCAGAAGTACCACCTTCTTGTGCAATGACGCTTTGCGGATGGCGATGATACGATGTCAAAGGATGCGGACTCAGGGCATTCCCGGGGAGCGACAGGCAGCGCAGCTAATTGTGCAGCTGCCAGGGAGCATATGACGAATGGCAGACAGTATGACATCGAGAGAGCGCATGATAGCGTTCTTCACAGACAAGCCTGTGGACAGGGTGCCTTTCATCAACCAGTGGGGGCCTTGGGAAGAGGCCCGGCTGCGGTGGAAGCGAGAGGGGATGAAGAGCGATGATGACTGGTACACGATGTTCGGGTTCGATTCCTCCGGAGTCGATCTCGGCGTCAACCTCGGGATCTGTCCCGAATACGAGTGGAAGCAGATCGACGAGGACGACGAGTACATCATATTCCGCGACGGCCACGGGGTGCTGCAGCGGGCGCGCAAAGACGGCACCAGCATGCCGGAGTGGCTCGACTATCCGGTCAAAGACCGCAAGACGTGGGAGGAGCACAAGTGGCGGTTTGACCCCGAGACACCTGAGCGCTTCCCGCCGGACTGGGGTGCCCGCGCCGAGCAACTGAAGCAGTCGGGCGAGCTCACCCTTGTCTGTCCCTACCCCTATGGATTTCTCAGCGGACCTCGGACGATGATGGGCGTCGAGGGCTCTCTGTATGCCATGGCAGACGACCCGGAACTCATCCTGGACATCAACGAGACTCTATGCAACTTGTGGATGGCGTTGCTGCAGAGAGTGTACGACGAGGCCAGGCTGGACGTCATCCACGCCTGGGAGGACATGGCCGGCAAGAACGGGTCGCTCATTTCCCCCGGGATGTTCCACCGCTTCATGACGCCGTTCTATAGACGGATGATGACTCTTGCGGAGGAGCGCGGGACGGTCATCCGCCTAGTGGACAGCGATGGGTACATGCACGGGTTGACGCCGCTCTTTCTCGAAGCGGGAATGACCGGGATATATCCGTACGAGGTGCAGGCTGCGAACGATGTGGGGAAGCTGCTGCGAGAGTACTCATCCTTTCACGCCCTCGGTCATATCGACAAGCGGGCGATGGCGAAGGACAGAGCCGCCATGGACGTGGAGATAGAGCGGCTGCGCGAGATCGTCGAGATTGGGCGGTTCATACCTCACATGGACCATGCGGTGCCGCCCGATGTGCCGTGGGAGAACTACCAGTACATGGTGTGGCGCTGGAAGGAGTTGGTGGGCAAGAAGGACTGAGGTGGCGCATCCGGGGCTGTGGGGCAGCCCAGCGGGCTTGTCTCCTCGAGCGAAAGATGGAGGATACGACGTATGTCAGAGATGAACGCACGAGAGCGAATGTTGGCGGCGATGAACCTGGAGCCTGTCGACCGCGTCCCGACAGACATCTGGGCCGTAGGGGAGGTGTGGACGAAGCTGAGAGAGCGCTTCGGGGACGATGCCGCTGTCCGAGAAGCACTGCATATCGACGGCATGGCAGGCGTCTGGGCTGGGTACGTCGGTCCGCCTCTTCCAGAGGTGCCGGAAGGCGACATGGTGGACTACTGGGGGCTCCAATACCGCTCCGTTCCGTACGACATGGGCGTCTACCACGAGCAGTCGGTGTGGCCTCTGAAAGACGCCAAGAGCATCGACGATCTTGAGAGCTACCGCTGGCCCAGCGCGGACTGGTTCGACTACTCGAAGATCAAGGATGCCGCGCTGGCAGTGCATGACAAGCAGGTCGTGCTGTGCGGTTACATGACGATCTTCTACATGCACAACCTGCTGCGCGGGCTGGAGCAGTCGCTCCTCGATCCTCACGACGACCCCGATTTCACGCATCATCTGCTCGGCCGCACGGCGGACTTCCTGTACGAGAACCATCGGCGGATGTTCGAAGCGTGTGACGGCCTGGTCGATGCCGGCCAGGTTACGGACGACTTCGGGAGTCAGACGGGGCCGCTCATCAGCCTAGATACGTTTCGCACGTTCTACCGTCCGCACTTGCAGCGGTTCATCGATCTGTGCCGCGAGCACGGCGTGAAGGTGTTCCATCACGATGACGGCGCCATCCGGCCGTTCCTGCCGGATCTGATCGAGATGGGAATCGAGATACTCAATCCGGTGCAGTCGGCCTGCCCCGGCATGGAGATGAATGGTCTGAAGCGGGATTTCGGCGACAAGCTCTGCTTCCACGGGGGCATCGACAATCAGGATGTGCTTCCGTTTGGGACGCCGGAGGAGGTGCGAGCGGCGGTCCGCGAATCCATCGATGCGCTCGCCAGCAACGGCACCGGCTACATCCTCGCCCCGTGCCACAATATCCAAGCTGTGACGCCGCTGGAGAACATCATTGCCATGTACGATGAAGCCTGGCGCTACGGCAGGGTGGGCGAGAGCGTTTCGGGCGGCTGAGATCGCGCGCCTGACTCGATTTGGGTTCACCGAAGCCAGGGCGCCGGCGTGGGTTGGGTGTGGTTGGGATGGGTAACTTAATCAGGCAGGAGACGAGAATGGGCGTACTTGAGGATTTGAGGCAGTCGATCATCTCGGGCGATCGAGAGAGATCCAGGGCGCTGACGGAGCAGGCGCGCAGCGAAGGTGTGGCGACGCGCGAGATCGTCGTCGATGGCATCGCAGCGGCGATGGGAGTGGTGGGCGAGAAGTTCCGCGCGAACGAGTTTTTCGTGCCGGAGCTTCTCATCGCGCAGCGTGCGATGAAGGCGGCTCTGGGCGCGCTGGCGGGGGAGGAGGTGGATCACATCGGGACCGTAGTGATCGGCACCGTCAAGGGCGACCTGCACGACATCGGCAAGAATCTCGTCGCCGCGATGCTGGAGGGCGCGGGGTTCAAGGTTGTGGATCTCGGCGTCGATGTCTCCGCCGAGACGTTCGCCGCGGCCGCCAAGGAGAGATCGGCCCGCATAGTGGCGATGTCGGCGCTGCTCACGACGACTATGGGTGCGATGCGGGAAACCGTATCTCTGCTGGGCTCAAACGGGCTCGACACGAGGGTCATCATAGGCGGCGCTCCGGTGACGGAAGCCTACGCAGAGGAGATCGGGGCGGACGGCTACTTGGCCGACGCGGCCGGGGCGGTGGAGCTGGCAAAGTCCCTCATGGGCGCATAGGTGACCCACCGGATGAGGTCCGACGCGATGCATGCGATTCCAGCTCATGCTTCCGATGGCGCGAGATGGCCATGGCGATAGAGAATCTGACGAACCTCGACGATCGCGTCGCGCGACAGGATGCATTCTGGGACTGTGCCGTGATCGATCGACCGGTCGTGTCCATCACGGTGCCGAAGGCTCCATTGGAACGAGCCTATCCATCCAAGGATCATGCGACCATGCGCGAACGATGGATGGACGTGGATTACCAGGTCGAGCGCGCGCTTGCCTATGTGATGAACACGGATTACCTAGGGGACGCCATCCCCCACGCCATGCCGAATCTGGGGCCGGAGGTCTTCAGCACGTTCTTCGGATGCGAGCTCGAATTCGGCGATTACACATCGTGGTCAGTGCCATCTCTTGAGTCTTGGGACGATCTCGAGGGGGTGCAGTCCAGCCGAGACAACATCTACTGGCAGAAGATCGTCGCCATGACAGACGCGCTGCTGGAAGTGGGGCGGGGCGTCTTCTACACAGGGATTACGGATCTGCAGCCTGGGAGTGTCATCGCCTCTTTGCGCGATCCCCACAGACTCAACCTTGACATGATCGATTTCCCCGAAGACGTCAGGAGGCTGCAGGCGTATGTAACCGATGTCTACAAGGGTGTCTACGACTTCTTCTGTGACAAGCTCACGGCGGCCGGGCAGCTCTGCTGTACCTGGGCCGGCATCGTCTCGACGAAGCGGTGGTACGTGCCGTCCGTCGACTTCTCGTGCATGATCTCGCCGAAGATGTTCGAGGAAACGTTCCTGCCCGGCGTCGCGGCCGAATGCAAGCATTACGAAGCGTCAGTCTACCACCTGGATGGTCCAGGGGCCATCCAGCATCTCGATGCGCTGCTGGGCATCGAAGAGCTCAACGCGATCCAGTGGGTATGGGGAGCTGGGCAGGGGCGAGCGACAGACTGGATGGATCTATACATTCGGTGTCAGAGTGCCGGCAAGGGTCTTCAGATCGGACCGGTCGAGCCCGACGAGCTCGACACGCTGATGGATACGCTCCGACCGGAAGGGGTCTGGCTGGGGATGTCGGGGATTGGGGATCGGGAGGAAGCCGAGGCCGTGCTCAGACGCGCGGCACAGTGGTGACTGCTCGGCGTCGAAGTGTACCGAAACCAATCTGAGACATCCAGGAGGCCAGGGACCTAAGTTCCTGGGCATCCTTGTCCGTGTCAGTGGCCCGGGACAGCGGTCTGGATCCAAGTCTGTCGTCGCCGTGTCGCGAGGGTGGACGGGCGCTCAGCTGACGATAACACAGACTGCAGCGGTCAAACAGCTGCGAAACCGGCGTGAGCGCTCCCTGCTCTGCGCCCCCCCCCCGACATTCAAACCTGGGTACTTTCCTTCCAGTCCAAGTGCACGCGCTGCGTGTCCGGGCAAATGCGGGCGGTCGCCTTCCCTTGAAGCGTCGCCAGGAGCGCTTCGCCGATCGCTTTCCTGCGCCACCCTTGGAGCAGGGGTACGCGTGCTCGCTCCCCATAGAGTACGACGGCCGTGAGGTCGGAGCGATTGGATAGGCAACCGGGTGATATTTGCATCTCGGCGGCGAGAGACCGAAGACATAGGACGAGGAAGTCCACGGTTGGCTGCATGTCCTGGGGAAGCACCAGGGGTTTCGTCAGCTCCGGCGGAGGCTCACCGGCTCCTCGGCCCAGGGCCTCGATCAGACTGGGGCCAAACCTCCGAACTTGTCCAGCGTTGAGACCGCGCACCTCCGAGAGCGCGGCGACGGAACTCCTCGGTCGGCGCGCGAGTTCTAGCAGCACGACGTCGAGGCATATCCGCCGCGGTGGGATGTTGTGCTCGCGTGCGGTTTCCTCTCGCCAAGCGACGATCTCGCGAAGACGGACGAGTTCCTCGCCGTGTAGTCGGTCGACGCCCCGGATCTTCCGAAACAGATCTCGAGGGTCATCCGGGGTGAAGCGGGATGCATCCTCAAGGGTTTCGAACTCATCCCTGGCCCAGCTGAGTCTGTCGCGAGACATGAGCTCCCGCAAGAGGTGGTCGTGCACCGGTTGGAGGCAGCGCACGTCTTCCAGCGCGTACTCGACCTGCTTGTCTGTGAGGGGCCGACGCAGCCAGTCGGTGAACGCGTGCGACTTCTTCAGCTTCTTCTTCGTTACGCGAGAAACGAGGTTCGCAAGCGATATCTCTTCCCCATATCCCAGCAGTGCGGCCGCAATCTGCACGTCGAACACGGGTGCCACCGGACGGCCGGTCATGCCGAAGAAGATACTGAGGTCCTGGTAGCCGGCGTGGACGACTTTCTCGACCTCCGGATCCAGGAGCAGGCAGAAGAGAGGAGTGAGATCGCTGATGGCAAGTGGATCGATGAGGGCCGCTCGTCCGTTGGCGGCAATCTGGATGGCGCCGATCTCAGCAGAGTAGCGCCCTTCGCCGACGAATTCGGTGTCGATATAGACGGTGGGCGCCTTGTGCAGGTCGGAACAGAGAGCGGCAAGCTCAGCATAGCTCTCGATTAGCACTTCGCCCTCCCGAAGCGGTAGTTCGGCGACGGTTCAGTGCTCCATGCGTCATGGGGCACGGCCATGAGTATGGCCCTCTTGGGCTCAGGATGGGCCACAACAGAAACGTCTTCAGTTCTGTCTTTGGGAGCCATAGAAGAGCAACCCTCTCAGAAAACGACAGAGAAACGCTCGGGGCCGATCACCGCTTCGGGCACGGTCGTCATCATACCACAACTAGCACTGGGTGCGTGTGTTCAGTCGGCTTGGGACACCGCTCGGATGATGCAGGTAGTCTCCTGCGCTCGAAGGTCTCCTATGGTAGAATGCCCCGGAGTTACAGGCAAGCCTGCAGGGC
>Ga0180434_10007758_pt1 | contig 12019 bp, 8 predicted proteins | sample SS_ome_7_FD_132453 | JGI IMG/M metagenome (GOLD analysis project Ga0180434, IMG submission 132453) | Hypersaline lake sediment archaeal communities from the Salton Sea, California, USA - SS_1_D_2 metaG | ecosystem: Environmental > Aquatic > Non-marine Saline and Alkaline > Hypersaline > Sediment... | reverse complement strand
CTCATCACCGATGACGTCGGGAGATCTGGCCCCATGGATCATCAGGATGTCCACGCAGTCGACATCGAGGCGTTTCAGGCTTCCCTCGAATTCCTTCTCCAGCGCGGCACGGTCCGTTCCGGGCCGGCCCGCGTGAAACTTGGTGGCCACGATCAACCGGTCTCGCCGACCCTTCAGGATCTTCCCGATCAGACGTTCGCTGTTGCCGTTCATATACGACGAAGAGGTATCGACATAGTTGACCCCGTATTCCAGCGCCTGCCGGAGCACGGCCTCCGGCGGCAGAGGGCTCCCGCCAAGGGATATCTCGGATACCCGCAAACCGGTCCTCCCCAGACGACGGTAACGCAAGGCGGGTGGCGGTGCGCCCAGAGCGCCGGGCATTTTCATTCCGGCAGCCATGGTCAGCGACACATTCCTGATAAACCTTCGACGGTCCATGGGGTTTCACCTCGCGGGGATTCAGCGGAGACTACCTGAAAAGTAGATACCGTAGTATCCCGGCAGGTTGTCGTTCCAGACGACACCGAGATGTCCCAGAGAATCGGCCACGATGCGGCAGCGTATCGAATGGCTTGCATTCTGGGACAGGTTCTTCGGGTCGGTCCAGGTAAAGCCGCCATCCACGGACCGACGAAACAGAACATCGAAGGTCCCGGCACTGTGTTCGGACCAGACCAGGTTCAGGTTGTCGGCGGAATCCACCGCCAGGGATGGATTCAGAGATTCGTCGTCCGTCCGGGACACGTTCATCGGGGCACTCCAGCTCGATCCGCCATCGCTGGAACGGATGAAATGAACATCCGGATCGTTCCCTCCGGCGGCCAGGTAGGCGACGAACACCGTTCCGGCGCTTCCGCAGGCGATGCGGGGATCGGGGGAAACGCCGCTGGTTGCGGCAAGCTGTAGGGTCGGATCCCAGACCAGACCTCCATCGGTCGAGCGCCGATAAAACACCGCACCCCCACCCGTCCCATCCTCACACCACACCACATGGATCCCTCCCTCCCCGTCTGCCGAAATGTCCGGAAGACGCGACGGATCGGGCGTCAGGGACAGGTTGAGCGAAGAACCCCACGCATCGCCGCCATCGGTCGCGCCACGGTACAGCACCTCCTCCTGTCCCGGCGGTCCGTCATGCCAGACCACATGCACCGTACCGTCTCCATCGACGGCGATACGGGGGATTAAGGACGGGGTGGGATTTTCGGACACGTTCTCAGGAGTGCTCCAACTGTCACCCTCGTCTTCGGACCTGGTGGCGTAAATTTCCAGATTCCCGGCCACATCCTCGAACCAGACGACCCGGAGATCGCCCTCCGGGCCGGCGGCGATGGCAGCGACCTCAGACCGTGAGGGTGTATTGGACACGTTCACGGGGGAACTCCAGTCAAGACCGCCGTCTTTGGAACGGCTGTGAAAAATCTCGAAGTTTTCCGCCGAGAAATCGACCCAAACCACGTTGAGATCGCCCTCCCCGTTGACAGTCAGGTTGGGATGGGTGGAATCGTCCGGCGTGTTGGAAACGTAGAGGGGAGGGGTAAACGTATGGTTGCTCTGCACCGTAAAAGTGAGCGTCTCGGAGTCACCCCCCCCGGGCTCGGGAGTACGGACCAGCACCGGGATCGCATCCGGCCCCAGGGCGATCTCCTCCGGGAAGATCTCACAGGACAGTTCATTCGAACCCAGATGCTCGGTCAGCTTTTCGACGCCGTTGAATACGATCACGGATTCCGGCACGAAATCCTCGCCGGTCACGGTGAGCGTAAAGGTCGGCATATGGGCCACCCGCCAGGCGGGATCGAGTGAGGTCAGTGAAGGAGCGGGATTCGCGCATCCACCGAAGAAAAGACCGAGAGCCAACAAGCCGCTGACCAGGGTATGCGTTTTCATCCTTCCTCCTCTCATGATGAACGGTATATGCATTCTAAAACAGAATCCAAGGGCTTTGCAACCCCGGAGGCCCCTTTCCCTGTCCCGTGCCTGTAGGAAAACGGCCTGCGAATGCGGCCCGGCGTGATGATGCTCCGGGTTCTTCCTGCGCCAGAATTGCCGATATGAATGAAAATATGTTAAAATAACATCATCATTACGGTGGAACAGGAAACCATGACATCGTGCGATAAGTATCCCATCCCCTTTGTCCTGAAAAAGATACTCACCGATCGATTTGACGGCGAACTGCTCATCAAGTACGGCCACCACAGCAAAAACCTCTTTTTCAACGACGGCGACCTGATCTTCGCCCAGAGTGACGTGTTTGACGAACGCATCGGCGTTCTCCTGTATTTGCTGGGCAAGATCAACGACCAGCAGTATGACTACATCAGCGGTCTGGCCCACAGCGTGGACACCGAGGTCGGTAAAATCCTGGTCCAGAACCGTTTTATCACGGGCGACGACCTGTATTACGCCACCCTTTTTCAGATGCGCAAGATAGCCATCAACACCTTTTCCATCGAACAGGGAAAATGGGAGGCGCGGAAGAAAAAGATCGATATTCCCGTGGCGCAGGAGCATCGCGTCGCCCTGACGCCGATCATCACCGAGGGATCCCGGAAGATCGGCAACATCTCCTTCTACAAGAAACGGGTGGAATTCCGCTCGCCGCGAACCACCCAGATTCCAGGACCGATTCGGCAATTGCTCAGCCCCGATGAGATCAAAATTTTTGATGCCATCCGTTCCTGTGCGGGGATGTCCAACCATGAGATCATTGCGAAGATGAACCTGGATCCTCAATTTTACTGGAGGAAGCTGATTCTGTTCATCCTGCTCGACCTCATCGACTTCGAGAGACACCGGTCCGGCCACGACATGAGCATGGATGTGCGCAATCTGATCATCCTGTTCAACCGGCTGCAGGCAGGGAAAGTCTCCGGTGCGGAGCTCCTTGATGATCTCGGTTGGTCCAACCGATCCGAACTCAAGAAGGCGTATCTCAAGCTCTTCAAATCCTACCACCCCGATCGTTTCGGTTCCGGCCAGTCTCCCGTACTCAAAAACATCGCCCAATCTGTTCTGGACGAGATCCAATCGGCATACGAGACCGCCAGGGAAAAACTGCGGGAGGAGGAGATGCAACCCGCTGCCCAGGAAGAACGCCACTCGGCTTCCGACTCCGAGATCGACCTCGAGCCCTATCTTCAGGAAGAAATTGAGCCCCAGACACAGGACGAAGACGGGGTGGAAATGGTCGAAATGGATGACATCCACCCCATGATCGATGAAGAACCGCTCCCGGAGTCTCACGAACTCCAAGTGGAGTTGGAATCCTCCCCCGCTCCACCCGAATCAGGCTCGAAGGCGTCCAACTTCTCGGTCCACGCCGGCGACCAAGTGCCCGAAGATGTGCTGATACTGGAGATGGAAATGGACGAGCCAGCGTCCGCGCCTGTATCCGATCATGGGAAGAAAGGGGTCCTTTCCAAGGAGCCACCCATTCGCCGCCCGGCCGTCAAGAAGCGAAGGGACGGCGTCATCCGCTCACCGGCGCGCATCACCTCGGTCATCGAGGAAGCCGAAGAACTGTACAAGAACCAGAGGTACGCGCAAGCGGCGGGATTGTTGAAGGGCGCGCTCCGCAGCGAACCCGACAACGGCGATTATCACTGCCTTCTGGGATTATGTCAAACCCATTTGGAATTCTTTCAGGCCGAGGCCGAACGACACCTGCGAAAGGCCATCGAGCTCAATCCCTGGAGTTCGGATCCGGTGTACGCCCTCGGTGTACTCTTTCGCATCCAGGGTAAAAACAAGCAGGCGGCGCTCTGCTTCGAGAGGGTGATGTCCATGACGGCCAACCACCACCGGGCCGTGGAAGCGATGCGGGGCATCGTCCATAAAAAGAAAGAGAAGGGGTCGATGTTTTCCTTTCTAAAAAAGGACATCAAGTTCAAATAGATCCATCCGTCGCGTCTTCACCGACCTGCCAAGCTATGGTTTTGCCGTCTTACGGCGTTCCTTTCCCGATCTGCGGTCGCGATCCAGACGCCGCTCCGGCTCGGCCACGGCGGGCTGGTAGCGTCTCTCGTCACCGGATCGCCGCTCCTGCCCGGATCTTCGCTCCTTCTTTTTCATCTGACTCTCCCCGTTGCAGCAAATCGTCGAAAAAAGACCCTCTCACCTTGAAAAAAAGCATTCCATGGCGGGCCCTGCCCCCTTAATTTACCGCACTTCGATGGGTAATTTCAAGGGTAAAAGCCTTCCGTTTTCGTTTTCTCACCCCGCCACCGGAAATACCAGTTCCGAGCGGTTCTGAATTGCAATTCAGAACGCGGTTTCAGGTCTAAATTGCAATACCGGGCGATTCCGATACCTTTTTATCCTATCCTAACACCATGACATACGATACGGGACACACCGACAGAGGCGCCCCGTACTTTTTCAGTCCCAGTCAGGTAACCTTGAGCCACCCACCGAGGTCATACCATACGGTAAGGAGTCTATCCCATGCATAGAATTGTTTTCTCCATCATGCTCGCATGTCTCACCATTGCATCTCTGATCGCCAGAGAGAGCACCGAAGAATGGCAGCAGAAAACGGTCACGGCCGTTCGGTGCAAGGAGAAGGTCGTCGTGGACGGCGCACTGGATGAGGAGACCTGGGCAGGTCCCGCCATTACAGGTTTCATTCAGAACGAGCCAGAAGAAGGACAGCCGGCCAGCGAACGCACCCACGTCTGGCTGGCCTACGACGATCACGCCCTCTACGTGGCGGCCCGGATGTTCGACTCGAAGCCGGATGAAATCATCAGTCTGCTGTCCCGCAGGGATGATTTCGTGGACGCGGACTATTTCCTTTTCTACGTGGACCCCTACTACGACCGGCGCAGCGGCTACAAGTTCGCCGTGAATCCGTCCGGTTCCATCGCCGATTGGACCCTCTACAACGACGGCTGGGATGACAGCTCCTGGGACGGCGTCTGGGAGGCCCGCACCCGGATCGACGACCAGGGCTGGACCGCCGAGATGAGAATCCCCTTCAACCAGCTGCGCTTCAAGAAGAAGTCCAACGGGGATTGCGTGTGGGGCGTGAACTTCCGCCGCTACCTGAAACGGAAGAACGAGATCGCCACCTTTTCCTGGTCTCCCAAGACCGAGAGCGGCGTCGTGTCACGCTTCGCCCGCCTGGAGGGCATGAACGGCATCAATCCCAGGAAGCTGCTGGCCCTGACCCCTTACCTGGTCGGCAAGGCCGATTTCAGCACGGAAGAGGAGGGGAATCCCTTCGCGACCGGCGAGGATCTCTCGGTCAACGCCGGCCTGGATATCAAATACGGCATCAAGAACAACCTCACGCTGGACCTCACCTTCAATCCGGACTTCGGTCAGGTGGAAGTCGACCCGGCGGTCATCAACCTGACCGCCGCCGAAACGTACTACGAAGAAAAGCGTCCCTTCTTCATCGAAGGGGCGAACATCTTCCGGTTCGGCATCGGCGGGGCGACGAACCGAATCGGGGCCGACTGGGGAGATCCCAGTTTCTTCTACAGCCGGCGCATCGGGCGGGCGCCCCAGGTGGGGATCGACAGCGACGGATACGTGGATTATCCGGACATGACCACGATTCTCGGCGCGGGCAAACTCACGGGCAGCGTGGGCGATGGATGGAACCTGGGACTGTTGAACGCCCTGACCCAGCGGGAGTACGCCGATGTGGACCTCGAGGGCGAACGATCGAAAGCAGAGGTCGAGCCTTTCACCAACTATTCGGTGCTGCGATTGCAGAAGGAAACCAACGAGGGACGTCAGGGTATCGGCGTGATCGCCACCTCGGTGCTGCGCGACATCAGAGACGCCGACAGCGCCGGCACGCTCAGCGATGGTGCCTTTGGACTTGGCCTGGACGGCTGGACCTTCCTGGATAAGAAAAAGGTCTGGGTGGCCACCGGCTGGGTCGGGGGCACGCGGGTAACGGGCAGCCCGGAGCGGATTCACGAACTCCAGCTCGCCTATCCCCATTACTATCAACGCCCCGACGCCGACCACGTGGAGGTCGACGAGGCGGCGACGTCACTCAACGGCTGGGCCGCACGCTTCACCCTGAACAAGGAGCGGGGCAACTTCCTGTTCAACCTGGCGCTGGGCGCGATCTCACCGGGGTTCGATTCCCGCGACCTCGGATTTCAGTGGGACGGCGACGTGATCAACGGCCATGTCATGATCGGCTACCAGGGCTTCAAGAAGTGGTGGCTGATCCGCGAGTGGAACGCGCTCCTGTTCACCCAGAGGAACTACAACTTCGGGGGCGACCTCATCGGGGAGCAGCGCCTGATCTTCATCACCAACATGAAATTCCTCAACTTCTGGGAGGCATATCTTCAGTGGAGCCACAATCCGGGGCACTGGGATCAGGAACGGACCCGCGGCGGCCCGCTGATGCGTCTGAACACCTTCAACTGGTTCGACTGGTGGGTGTCGAGCGACCGCCGGAAACCACTGGTGCTGGGCTTCGGCGGCTACCACCTCGTCACCGACTGGGGTCGCAGCACCCACCTCGGCAGCGTGAGCCTGGAATGGAAACCCAGCAGCAGCATCTACGTGTCCCTCTCCCCCAGATACGAACACGCATTGAACTCCTCGCAGTGGGTCACCAACGTGGAGGATCCCGCGATGGCCGCCACCTACGGCACCCGGCACATCTTCGCCGACCTGGACCAGAAGACCCTGTCCTGTTCCATCCGCCTCAACTGGATATTCACGCCCCGACTGAGCCTCCAGGCCTACATCCAGCCCTTCATCTCCGTCGGACGGTATGCCGGGATCAAGGAGTTCGCCCGCCCGCGCTCCTACGATTTCAACGTCTACGGGTCTGGGGGGTCCTCCATCGAGATCATCGACGGGGAATACCGGATCGACCCGGGAGACGGCGGTGCACCCTTCTCCCTGTCCGATCCCGATTTCAACTTCAAATCGCTCCGGGGAACGGTGGTGCTGAGATGGGAATACAAACCGGGCTCCACCCTCTACCTGGTCTGGACCCAGGACCGTGTGGACACCCAGAACCCGGGCGACTTCTCCTTCCGCAGGGACCTCGGGGACATGGTTCGAGCCACCGGAGACAACATCTTCATGCTGAAATTCACCTACAGATTCGAGATCTGAGCCATGCCGGGTGCGGAGCTCTAGAAGCGGCGGCTAGACCAGCAGGTCTTCGTTCCAGCCCACAGTGTCTATCTCAATGCCGGACAGCCGACTGGTTCCCAGCCCGTATACCTTGTCGGCCGCCTCGACGCAGATGGGCGGCGGCGACAGCGGCCACGGCTCGCCCTTCAGGGCCTCCCGCTTGGCCGTGATGATTTTCAGGCACACCGTCTCCACCGCCACCGGATCCAGGCCGGCGATCAGCCCCTTGTAGGCCCACTTGTACCGAGGGTCGGGCTGCGGCCCCTTGTCGCAGAGCGGGAAGAGGGCGTCGACCAGCACGAGTTTCGTTTTCCCCTCCACCGACGGGAGCTTCCATATCTCGCCCAGCTTGGCGCTGTCCTCTCGGTGGTCGCCGCGCGAATTTCCGGAAAACATGATGTAATTCTTGATCACCGTTCCGATCCCCGTCAACCAGTGCCCCTTCAAGGCGGGCATGCTGATGAGCGCCGTACACCGCTCGGGACCTTCCGGTCCCCCCTGCGCGTTGCGGATGCGTTCCTCGGGAAAACCGGCGGCGATCAGCGTCTTCCTCACCGCCGCCACCAGTTCATCGTGGGTGGGATTCAGGTGGGGCGTGGGCACCAGACCCACCACATCCCCCGGTGCCAGCAGGTCGCGCCAGGCGTCCCCCGCCGTTTCCTTCCCGGTGAGTTTCGTCAGCGTCTGCCGCAGCATTCGCTCGAGTACGGCCGGCCGCGCCCGATGCTCGCCGTCGATCGCGTCCCGATCTCTGACGATCACCACCCGGCTGGGATTCGCACCCCTCTCCTTGCCCTGCAACCATTCGGGCCGCAACAGAGATGCACCCAGGGTGGCACCCACCGTTCCGCGGATGAAATCGCGTCTTGTGACCACACCGTTGCTATGATCCATATCGTCCTCCCATGGCTAAAGCAAGAAGGGAAACCGCCCGGCCAGGCCGCGGGCGGCCTCCAGAGACGGGCATGCGAAGAAAGCGGCCAGGAGACGTCCGGCGACACCGACGCCCAGCCACCCGTCCTCGACGTGGAACAGGGCCATCCTTCCCCCGCCACCCCCGCCGACGATCTCGGGTTCCGCTCCAGGCAGATAGGCCGCGCGAAATCGGTCCAGCGCTTCGGCCGCCTCCCGGGGCCCGGAATAGCATATCACCAGCACACGGATCCGAACCCGCGCCGTTCCGGACCCGTTCTCGTAGGCGGCGACGACCGACTCGGTCTCCGGCCCCAGGTTCAGTATGTTTTCGTGACTGAGGTAGTACCATGAGTTCATCACCAGGTGGGAGTAAAAATAGCCGATCGTCTCCCGGTTGAGTTCCCAGCCCGCCCCCAGCGCCTCCGGCATCCGCCGCACGAGTTCGGGTGGCGGCGGGTTGTCCCGTCCAGCGGTGAGTGCATGTGCCAGCCGAAGTATCACCTTTTTTACCTGCGGGGTATCCCTCACCGCCATGATTCGAATGTAAAGGTTTCCGGATCTCATCCTCAGCAGTCCCGCTCCGTACAACACCTCGCTGTAAGGCGACGGACGGCGATCTGGGCCGCGCGCAGGAGACGGACCCACTGCCACAGACTCCCCGCCCCAGTCCAGCGACAACAGCCCAAAGGCGTCCGCCGCATCTTTCAATCGATAGATTTCGACCAGGATATCGTTGTCGCCGCCGTTTCCGTACTCGGAAACGGTCAGGTCGATGAAATGATAGGCCAGGTAGAGTTCTCCCGCCCCGTTCATGTAATCGAAGATGGTGTCGGCGGTGATGCGTTGGGCCGGACCTTTCAGCTTCCATTCATCGACGCATTCCGGCAATTCGGGTGTTCCAACGTCCATGCGGGCCTGTCCGGCGATGGGTTTCCCCAACGATATAAACAACATGAGGAGAAAAAAAAACAGTCTTTCATATCTATTTGATGCATCGGAATGCGCCGCTTGTCAAGTATCCGGCCGCATTTGGGTCCGTCTTGACGGTCTCGCGTACCTTCTGCCGGAACCAGGCGAGTGAGAACCCACCGGTTCAATCCAACCCCAGCCGGTCCTGGATGTCCCGGGGCAGGCTGTGGCGGTTGACCATGAGGCAGATGGTATGCAGCCTCATGTAGGATCGGGAGACGTACTGGTAGCCCCCGTAGCGTCGATCCATCCCCCAGGAATTCTTGGTCAGGTAAAAACGGGTGCCCGCCTGGTCCCGGGCCAGACCGACGAGATGCATCAGGTGATCATCCGTGGTGGTGTAGTTGTCGAAGTTGCGCTGGCGCATGGCCTGGGTGATCTCCTTTTCCCGTACCGGTTCGGTATACTTCTTCTTTTTCTCGGCCTCGGTCAGCTCCTCGGGGTCCTTGGTCGGCACAATGGCGTACTCGGCACGCTCGTACACCTCCAGGTCCTCTTTCTCCTTTGGCGAGAATCCCGCATCGCTGACGTCCGCGTCCCAGGCCACCGAGTACCCGTTCGCCAGAGCATGCTCCACGATGCGCTCCAGGTCGTCGATGGGTACGTTGTAATACCGGTCGTTGTGCGACCAGTTGTCGGGCACCTCCAGCCGGATCCGACCGTAGAACGGGTGATGGGAATAGGACGTCACCTCGATGTAGTCCTCCGGATTCAAGCCGAGGTGATCGGTCAAAAAGGTCGTCGGGGTGAATTGCTCCCCCTTGTAGCTGAAGGTCTCGGGTGGCCGGCCCAGATAGACATCGAGCACCGCCTCGAAGGCATCGGGCCAGCGGGGTGTCAGGCGCCGTCCACGGTTTTTCAACACGCCATCGAGCAGGCCGCCCAGCACCGCGGACATCTCCCCGTGGTTGTGGCGTGCCTCGTCGATCCTCTGCCCGGTGTAGACATCCTCGGGAACGATGCCGTAACGCGCCAGGACGTCCAGCACATCGTGGCCCTGCCCTCCAGGCCCGAAGTTGGCCGCTCCGTGCATGCGGATATACTGGGCGGCCTTCAACGGATAGGCCATGCGGGCAACGAACATCTCCGAAAGATCGAATTCCCCGCGTCCCAGGCGCAACAACTCCGATTCCAGAAAGGATAGCGTCGCGAAAGCCCAGCACGTCCCCGTGTGGTACTGATCCTTGACCGGTGTCCGCGCCACCTCCTTCTCGACGGTGAAGACATAGGCCGGTTTGGCCTTCTTTTGCTTTTTTCCCTCCGTTCTCCCCTGAGGGATCGAAATCAGAACGAACAGCAGCGTCAGTGAAATCCACCCTCGATGCTTCATGGTCTTGCCTCCCGGGCCGCCTCGGCAGCGTCTCATCTCATATGATAGTGGAGACCGAATCAAAGTGCAACCGCCTGGTTCCATGATCGAGACCCGCCTGCCGGGGCCCGGTGAAGACGTCGGGGTTGATCTCAGGTGACGATGAGTAGGAGGCAGGCGACCACGGCAACGAGGGCGAGGAGCAGAGCCCCCACCAGACGCTGGTTGATCACTTTCAGGGTTCTGGCATGGAGTTGAACCTGTTCGACGATTTCCAAGATCATGCGGCCCTGATCCTCCTGGATACGCCCGAGCTCATCGAGGCGACGCCGGTCCGCATCGCCGCCCGGATCCATTTCTCTCCGGGATTCTGCGTGGTCTTTGTGGAACCATTTCCTGATTTCACCGGACGCCACACGGCCTGCTTTCAGGATATCGGGCCCCCACTTGAGCAGGGTTTGCCAAGGAATCGGGCTCATGGGCAGCGCTCCTTCATGTCTCTCTCGTCTTCATGCCGCCGGCGCTTCGCCCTCACGGCCGCCGCCATCGATCTCCGAAGAGTAGGATGATATTCGCCGGACCCAACGCCAGAAGCAACCATATCAGTGGATTCTTGAGTCCGACCCCCCATGCGCCTCCTCCGACCATGAGGACGACGATGGACGCACCGACGATCACCCAGCGCGCACAGACCTCCGATCCCCGCAGCTGGAGCGAAGCAAATACCAGGGAAAGCCCCGCATACAATACCAGGACGCCGGCCAGGGCAAAGAAATAGGCCGCACCCCGGGCCCTGGCCGCCTCATTCGAGAAGGCCCTGAGCGATTGACGGTAGATCTGCGGCGTGTTCGTGATGTGAACGATTCCGATCGACACCGTGATGATGCCGGACACCAGGATCCAGAATCTTCGAGAACGGACGGATGGCATGGTTCCTCCTCTGCGCTATTATACGGGATCCGTCATAAAATCGGAAATGCCTGTCATGCCGAGTCAACCGGGATGCCGGTGCGGTTCCGAGTTTTTCTGATATAATACATGGGGACCATTCACGATGACCGCATCTCCAAGCTACTCCGATCGGGACGCGGACCGCTACGACCGCTGGTACGACGACCACCACTGGGTGTTTCAAAGCGAGATCTTTGCCATCCAGAGACTGCTCCCCCACTGGGTGAAAGGTGTGGAAATCGGTGTCGGCAGCGGCCGGTTCGCCCGTGCCTTCGGCATCCCGTTCGGCATCGATCCCAGCCTCGCCATGCTTGCAAAGGCGAGAGGCCGAGAAATCAAGCCCGTTCAGGCCGTGGCCGAGGCCCTGCCGCTGGTCAGCGGGGGTTTCGACCTGGTACTCACGGTCACCACCCTCTGTTTCCTGGCCGATGTCGGGCAGGCACTTCGTGAAATTCACCGGATCCTGAGGGAGGGCGGACATCTGGTCATCGGGTTCATCGACAGGTGCCTGGTCTCCATCGACGCAGCGGTCTACTCCATCACGCACGACGGCATCGCCGACGCCCTCATCCGGGCACACCAGCGGGGTGTGAAGGTCCGGGTGCTGATGGACAAGGCTCAGGCTGGGGGACGCTACGCCGACGACGAGAAGCTCGCAGCGGCGGGCATTCCGGTGCGGCGGGACACGGCCTCGGGGCTCATGCACACCAAGTACATGGTGGGAGACCGGACGGCTGTGGCCTCGGG
>Ga0180434_10007754_pt1 | contig 12026 bp, 7 predicted proteins | sample SS_ome_7_FD_132453 | JGI IMG/M metagenome (GOLD analysis project Ga0180434, IMG submission 132453) | Hypersaline lake sediment archaeal communities from the Salton Sea, California, USA - SS_1_D_2 metaG | ecosystem: Environmental > Aquatic > Non-marine Saline and Alkaline > Hypersaline > Sediment... | reverse complement strand
CCGGTCATCGCCAGCATCAACTGCATGGGTACAGGAGAATGGACATCGTTTGCCCGCAAATTGGAGGAAGCAGGAGCCGATGCATTGGAACTGAACGTGTTCGTCATGCCTTCGGATTTTTCCCGATCTTCACAGGATAACGAAGGGGTATATTTTGCGGTTATCGATGCTGTAAAAGAACAGATCGGCATCCCCTTGATCCTGAAGATGAGCTATTATTTTTCCAGCTTGGGACAGATGATCCAGAAATTGTCAAAGACCGGTTTGGCGGCCATCGTTCTCTTCAACAGGTTCTTCAGTCCGGATATCGATACCGGGAAGCGTACGCTGACGGCTACCAACGTTCTCAGTACGCCATCGGAACTTCCCACCTCCCTGCGCTGGATAGGCATCATGGCCAATCGTGTCGATTGTGATCTCGCCGCGTCCACCGGTATTCATTCGGGAGAGGCTGTCGTAAAGCAGATTCTGGTCGGCGCGGATGCGGTCCAGGTGGCTTCCGCCATATACAATCACGGGGCAGAATACATACGGACCATGCTCGGGGAGGTAGAGGCCTGGATGGATCAGAACGGTTATACCTCCCTGGACGATTTCCGGGGGCAGTTGAGCCAATCCAAGACCGAGAATCCCGCTCTTTATGAACGGGTTCAGTTCATGCGATATTTCAGTGATCGGGATGCGGATCTCGATTGACCCCCGGAATGCCTGCGGGCATGTAACCGTTTCCTGGAATGTCGATCGGTCCACAAGGAGGCGAATGTGAAGAAAGTTGCCGTCGTGCTGTCGGGTTGTGGGGTATTCGATGGTGCGGAAATACACGAGGCGGTGCTTGCCATTTTGTCATTGGATCGCCGCGATGCCCATGTCGAGATACTCGCTCCTGACATCAAGCAGATGCATGTGATCAACCACGCCACCGGAGAAACCATGGCGGAAACCCGCAACGTACTGGTTGAGTCGGCTCGGATCGCCCGGGGAAAAATCGGCGATCTGGCCGATGCGGATGTCGGAGATTACGATGCCTGCATATTTCCGGGTGGCTACGGTGCCGCGAAAAACCTGTGCGATTATGCGGTGAAACAGGTGCATTGCGATGTGGATCCTGTGGTCGAGTCCTTCATACTGGCGGCGCTTCAAGCAAGAAGGGTCCTGGGTTTCATCTGTATCGCCCCGGCACTGCTGGCACGGGTGGCCGGGAAGGCCGGCCTTGGCCCGAAGGTCACCATTGGAACGGATCCCAAGACCGCCGGCCACATCGAGGCATTCGGCGGTGAGCACATCGAGTGTCAGGTCGATGGGGTGGTGGTTGATGAAAGAAATAGGCTGGTGACAACACCCGCCTACATGCTCGGCCAAAGAATTTCGGATGTGGCCAGGGGGATCGACAAACTGGTCGAAACGGTTCTGGAGATGTGCGAATCTTAGCATCTCATCGGTGACCGATCCTCTGAGTCGGCCCATTCATCGATGTCTACTTTTTCCCTTGACAGACATCATCAACCGCCTTATAATAGTGAACGATGTTCACTTATGGGGCGTGTCGGCATGCAGGTTAAGAAAGACGAAATCAGGGAAAAAATACTTAAAGTCGCCCGGGAACAATTTACCAGATTCGGGTTCTCCGGAACCAGCATGCGGCATATCGCCAGCCGGGTTTGTATCACGACAAGCAATATCTACAATTATTTTTCCAGCAAGGATCACCTCTTCTCGGAGATCGTTCGTTCCACCACCGATGAGATAGACCGGGCACTGAATCGGCTGAAAATTCAGAGTGATACGGCCGAAGCCCCGTCCCGTGATGGATACTTGACACTTAAGCGTGATCTGGATCAGTCCATACGATTCGTTCACCGGCATCGAGAGGACCTGGATCTGATTCTCTTTCAGTCTCATGGATCGAGTATGGGAAATTTCAAGGAGTATTTCATCGAAAAATACACGGATATCCTGGTCGCCCAATTCGAGGCCCAAGATCGTCATCGGATCCAGGGAAGGCCCGGCCTGTCACGCTTCTTCTTCCACAATCTATGTTCGTTTTATGCGAATGTGGTTGCAGAAATCATCATGCACCGGGTGCCCCTGACCAAGATGAAGAGGTACGCCGAAGAGATATCCACGTTTGTCTTCTTCGGTTTCAGGGCCTTGATGGACGGGGAGATATCGACGGAGTGACAATACATGACGACAGAGATCGCTGAAGGTAAAGATAGGGAGTCGCATCATGCCGAGACCACTGACTGGCTGTGATGTTGGCGACCGGCTGAAAATCATCAAGATCGATGCCGGAAGGGGGGCGGTTCTCAATTTGGCCAACCTCGGACTGCATGTTGGGAACGTGATTCTTCTGGAGCGCCGCTCGCCTTTCAAGGGGCCGGTGACGGTGATTTTCGAGGGTTCGGAGATCGCCGTTGGATTCGGCTTGGCAACGAAAATCATTGTGAAAAAAGTGTAGCATGGAATTTGTTCTTGTCGGACAGCCCAACTCAGGCAAGAGTACGATTTTCAACAAGGTGGTGGGATACAAGTCCGAGACGGCGAATTTCCCCGGCATGACCGTTGGCTATACCCGGGGCAGCACCTATCTAAACGGTGATTCCGTAGCGGTGGTCGATATCCCCGGAACCTATTCCCTGCACACATCCGATGACGCCGAATTGATCGCCGTCAAATATTTGCTCGCCGCGGGTAAGGATGCGGTGATCGTCAATATCATCGATGCCTCGGTTCTCTCCCGCAGTCTCGAGTTGACCCTGCAGCTGATGGATCTGGGACGGCCCATGGTGATCGCTTTAAACATGATGGACGAAGCGGTTCGCAAAGGAATTCGAATCGACGCGCGTGCGCTCGGTGAGTTAACGGGTCTTCCCGTGGTCGAGACCGTGGGGAAAAAGGGCAAGGGTGTGGCCGAACTCTTTCGCAAAGCCATGGAGGCAGGCCGGCGGAAGATCGTGCCCCGGGGAATAGAACTAACGGCTGACGCAGACCGCGTGGCCCGGACCCTGAGGGAGTACCTGATTCGAGAGAGGCCCTCCCTGCCTTGGAATCCCCATTTCGTGGCCATCAAGCTGTTGGAAAATGATCCGCTGATGGGTGATTACTTGCGGTCCTATTTCAGAGCATCTGACTGGAGGTTCGTACAAAAGATACTGAAGACGTTCGAGTCGTCTCATCGATGCAGCGGTGCATTGGCCATGTCGTCGATTCGACACAACCTGTCCTTTAAAATATTTGAACAGGTGTCGCATGTGAGTCACCCCGAGGGCAGGGATTGGAGAATCGAGGCGGACAAGCTTCTGATGCATCCGATCTTCGGGTATTTTTTTATGGTTGTTGTTTTTTATCTTACCTTTTCCCTGGTTTTTTCCTTCGGTGATTTGCTCGAGGTACAGATCACACGATTTTTCACGGGTATGACCCAACAGGTTTCCACATTTCTCGGAACCGATTCGATCTGGTTTGCGCTTGCCGATGGCCTTCTGATGGGAATCGGGGGAGGCGTGGGTATCGTGATCCCCTATCTGCTGCCGTTCTTCGTCGTTTTCGCGATTCTTGAGGACACGGGCTATCTTGCCCGCATCGCGTATCTGATTGACAATCTGATGCACCTGATCGGGTTGCATGGGACCTCCGTTCTGCCCCTGGTACTGGGTTATGGCTGTACGGTGCCCGGAATCATGGCCACGCGCATCCTGAAATCGAGGCGAGACAAGTTAATCACGGCCACCCTGACCGCCATGGTTCCCTGTTCGGCCCGGATGATCATCATCGTGGGTGTGGCGGGGGGCTTCTCCATGGGGGCCGCGGCCCTGATTTATGTGATCAACATCCTCGTTCTGGTCCTGAACGGGAAGGTGATGTCAAAGCTCATGCCGGAGATCAGTCCCGGACTGCTGATGGAAATACCGAAGTATCACGTTCCCGCGGCGACGGATGTGCTGGCAAAAACATGGTTTCGACTGAAAGAGTTTGTTGTGATCGCCTGGCCGCTTTTAATTCTGGGCAGTATCGTTCTCGAGATCATCGACTACTTTCATCTCACACCATCCGTGAATTCATTTCTCTCTCCCTTCACAACCGGAGTTTTGGGTTTGCCGGCCGTCGTCGGCGTGGTTTTTCTGTTCGGAATACTGCGCAAGGAACTGGCCCTGGTATTGCTGATCGCCGCACTGGGCACCCAGGAACTCACGGTGGTGTTGTCGCCCGTCCAGCTGTTCACCTTTACCGTCTTTTCCACGTTCTACATTCCCTGCCTGGCCACTTTCGCAGCGCTGTCCAAGGAGCTGGGATACGGAAACGCCTTTCTCATCAGCGGCATCACCCTGCTGAACGCCGTCTGGTTGTCTCTGGCGGTTCGCTGGTTGTTCCCTCTCTTCCAGTGAAAAAAGCCCGCCGCCATCGTATGAAGAAATTCTGGTGGTTTCCGCACCCGGAACGCTGAGATTTTTCCCCCTATCTCTTTCTGAACCGGCGTCGCAAGAAGAAACCCTGAGAGAGGATTACAAGTCGGCGTGAATCATCTCCGTCGCGGACTTCTGGGTGAAGAGGTCGACCACGTCGACCACGATATCGTAATGCCCGGCACGGATGCCCCCGATGTTCAACGCCAGCTGCACTTCCTGCTCAGAGGCGTCGATGTTCTTCTTTTCATCGAATACCGCGATTCCCTGCCGGTTCTTGATTTGAATTCGAATGGTCAGCTTGCCGCCCTGATTCTTTGCGTAGTGGAAATCGCTGATCGATAGCGACAGCTTGTGGTCTGCAAAATTGAGATTTTTAATCTGAACCGGCTTTCCGGTGATATCCTTGGCCTGTACGTATTCGCCGAGATAGCCCATTCGTAGGTTCGGGCTGTATACCGCCTTGTACTTCCGGTTGTTCAGCTTGATACGGATTTTCCCGACCTTGTCGGGGTTCGTCGGTGCATAGGTGAGTATGTAATATATGTCGGTCACCTCGCTGATCTGATCCAGGGCCGTAGCCAGTTTGTTGGATACGACCAAGTCTCCCCCGGTCCTTTCCGTAATCTCGCGCAGGCTGCTCTCCAGGTCGCTCGCCACACGCTTGTACTCCAGATCCTGTGAGAGCGTGGCCATGCTGGTGGTCATGAAGATGGAATGGAAGGTGGTGTCCACGTTGTGAAAGATCTTGGCGACCTCCTCGGATGGGAAATCCTTGGAAATGGAGAGTTCCTTTTCGATTTCAGCCATCTGCCTGGATATGAGGCGCGCATACACGATCAGTTCGGGGTTTTCTCCGGCCTGCCAGCCGGCGACGAACGTCCTGATCTTGCGCATGGCCTCGCTGCTGATCATGATTTTGGGAAAAACTTCGAACTGGTAGAAGTTGATGACCCACTTCTCCTTATCTATGTTCTTTAGATACCGTGAGAAGTTGTAGTATTTGTCGATATCCGGGATCAGATATCTCTTCTTGTAGTCGTTCCACACCATCAGATATTTGTCGAAGAAATTTTTGATGTAATCCTGATACGGCTGGTCCGGTCCCCTGACTCCCCCGCCGCGGATCATCTCCATGTTGAACTTGGTGACGTCCAGTTCTCTCTCGATCGATTTCAGGTATTGCAGCATCTGGTTTCTGGCGGCGAGACTCTCAACCTCCAGCATCTGGTGGATCTGTTCCCGAATTGAAGTCTTGTCCGAGAGATCGTTGAAGGCGGCGGTTTGATTGTTGACAAACACCAGAAGCTGGTCGCTTTCTCGCAGGATTTTTCCGAAGACGTGTTTGATGCCTTCCTTGATCGCGTCGTTGTAGTGGGTGATCCGAAAGACGAGAACGAAATAGCGGGGCGCATACGACTTCTTTTGGTCGGCGTTCAGTTCCATTTCCTGAATCTTGATGGTTTTGCGCTTGAGCATGATGGTGTTGATGGTCTGGAGCTTCCGGTCTTCGTACAGCCTGAAATCGGCCTTGGTCAGATTGTCCACGGGTGTTCCTTTGTGGTAAACCCGTACCGGCACCTCGACGTTGACGACGCGAACCGTCTCTCGAACGACCTCATCCTCCTGCGGTGCAGCGAAGAGACCGCCCAACAATATGCCGATGGTGCACCATCGGATGGCGTTTCTTTTCATGTTGTCATCTCCTTGGTTGAACCAGTTGTGGTTCAGTAATAGTATCCCTTGATGGTTCGGACATTGTAGCGTTTGTGTCCTTTCACCCTGACCGTGATTTTTCGAAACCGTTTGATCTTTCCCTTTTTTTCTGGCTTGAACTGCAGGATGTACTTCGCACGAATGTCTTGACGAATCTGGCGGTAAACGGTTTGTATCTCCCCCACGTCGTCGAAGAGGAAGGTCATCCCGCCCGAGGACAGGGAGATTTTGTTGAGGATGTCCTGGTACTGGATGTCCTCGTTGTAAATCATCTTCTTGCCGATGGCGTAAATGACGCTGTTGGATCGCTCCACCCGCTTGATCAGTGTGAAGGGATCGATATATGAGCTGTTGTCCTCGCCGTCGGAAAACAGGATGATGATGTTGCGACCGGGGATTCCCTTCAGGATTTTTCCGCAGTAGGCGATGGCGTCGTACAACGCGGTGGCGCCGAACGGGAAGGCGATGGAAATGGAGTTGAACAGCTCATCGGTGTTGCTTGAGAAATCGGTGTCCTCAAACACTTCGTGATTGAACAGCACCACCATGGCCTGGTCGTCTTTGCTCATCAGTTCTTCCAGGAATATCTTGGCTGCGTCCTTCACATCGCCGATTTTGTCTTTCATGGAAGAACTGATGTCGATCAGCAATACCAGATGAAACTTGGTGCGTCCCTTCTGGTCGAAGTAGGTAATCGGTTGCTCGATTCCCTCTTCCGTTACGATGAAATCGTCCATGTTTAAATCTTTGATGTAGTAGCCGTTCTGATCGGTGACCACGACCGGGACCACCACCTGGGCCACGTCGACCACACGCGAGTCGTCGATGTGGTACGATTTGATTTCCTTCTCCAGGATGACGATTTTATGGATATCTTTGACCAGGGCCTTCAATCGGCGGTTTTTCGGTATCTGCCCGAAGTCGTGCTTGTGGGTGAAAGGGGGGGCCGGAATTTCTGTAAGGAAGGTGCCATCCAGATACAATTCGACGGAGCGCACCTTTTTCATGTCGATGCCCTCAAGTCTCACTTCGATTCGTTTGACACCCAGCCATAGATCATCGCTTCGGGGGGAATCGAACCAGATGCGGGGGGTCTGGGCGGCGAGTGTCTGGGTCAGCGGCAGTGCCGCCAGTATGCACAGGACCGATATTTTCCTAAATAGGTTCATTTTAACCTCACATGGCCTTTGGATTGTAGTTTTTTAATGATCTTGCTCAGGTTGGAGTTGTTTAGAATATCGAAGATAAAATAGGTGCTGAAATAGTCTTTGATGTAATTTTGTGAGTAATACTTGCGGGTTGTCGCATAGAGGTATTCGTAGAGGAATTGTCCCAGAAGTTGTGGCGCGAAGCCTTTTTTGCTGGCGTGGTAGGCGGTTTTGATTTTAAATTCGTTGAGGATTTCCCCGCCGGTTGAATTCCTCAGAAAGAGGTTGCCCAATTCCTGAGGGAACAGGTTCATGTATCGGGGCGTCACCGCACCGAAGGTGTGGTAATGGATACCGCCGTATTGATTGAGTTCCTTTTTGATCGTTTGGTAGAGATGGGTCTTGGTCAGCATGCCGAGCCGATCACCGCTGGAAAAGCCTTCCAGGTGGTGGTTTTTCCTGAGGAATACCTCACCCAGTTTGTAGATTTCGTGGAAAAACAGGTAATAGTCGTTGGAAATTTCGTCGAGATAATCCATGATCTTGCGGTAGTGGTATCCGGCGATCACTGTGCCCAGAGCTTCTCTGACCTCCGCGGCGATGGCTTCGTCTTTCTGTGATTTCTGGATGAGTTCCAGCCCGAATTCCACGAGCAGGCTGATGTAGTCCTGGGTGCGGGATGCCTGCAGGATGGGATAGATGTCCAGAATATTGGCCAGGACGGCTTCAATCTGCTCTTTATCGTAGATGATGTTTCGGGCAAACAGATGTTCTCGCCAGGCATGGCACAAAAGCAAGGACAGGCGGGACAATCCGCCCTGGAAAAAGAATCCTGAAAATCTCTTTTTCGTCCTGGGGATGCCGCAGTGATTCCAGGCCGTGATCCCGTCTTCGCCCTCGAAGTCGTGAAGTCGTACCAGGTTCGGATTCAGAAAAATCCGGAGCCGAGGATTTTTGGCATGCAGCGCGTAGACCACGGTCACAAGGGAGTCCTTGAGCTGGTGGATCAGGTATGTACCTTTGATTTTTTCCATGATTTCGTTGAGGTCGGCTGCCGGCGCTCTGGATTGGATCTTCTCTTCCAGGACGAGCACGTCCTTGTCCAGATCTTCTTTCAGATAGGACTTCACGCGGTTTCTGATGAACTTCGGTGCGGAATCGCTGATATCAGGATGGGGCAACTGGAGGAAGGCATTCCGGACCAGGGAATTGAGTTTTTCTGCCGTTCCGGGTTTCTGTTCTGCAATCGCCTTGAATGCGTCGTTGATCTCCAGCAGGGTGGAGAGCGGGGCCACCTCCTGAGACTGAATGATGTCTTCCATGTACTCCTTTACTTGATCCTGCACCATGAAGCGATAGGCCTGGTCGTTCATCTGGATATACTGATTCGGAATCCCGACCAGTATGGCGTTTAAAAACGCATCATCAATACTGCGTCGGTTCAGGCGGATGTTCAGGCGGGAACTCAGGAACTGGAACAGCCCGTCATACACCTTGGCCGCTTGCAGGGGAATGTCAAGCAAATCCTGGACCGCCAGATCGTAGTCCAGGTGGTCTGGGGCGTATTTGGCCTGAAAAGATAAGATTTCCAGCATGGACTGGTAAATGGCGGTGAATGCGGCGATATCCGAGGGACGACCGAGTTTGGATAAATCGTCGAGCCAGGAAAACATCTTGTGAACGGTTTGTGGATTCTTCAAGGGGAGCTTTTCGATGTAGTCCACCATGACGTTGAAATTCTCGTAGCGTTTGAACAATGTCTCCAGGGTGTTTTGCCTGATGATCTGTGGGCGGTCGATGAACTTTGCGTAAAGTGAGACAAACTTTTCCAGCGGCGTCATTCCCTTGGCGTCGGCCTTGGAGGCGGCCACCAGGGTGCGGAGCAGCCGAAACATCTTTTCGCTATCGGAGACGGCCGTATCGTCCCCGCGCTCCATTCCCAGCTCGGGCGCCAGGGCGTCCAGCCATATGCCGATCCCTCCCGGGAACCAAACGGCGTCGTTCTCGACTCTCAGCAGGTAGAGCCAGCTGAAAAAGTTGTAGGTGTCGAGCCTGGGGAGTCTTGAGATCTGCAGACGCGCGTGTTTTGCCAGTTCCATAACGTCGAGGATTTCTGCCATTTTCCGAGCGTCGTAGTCGAACAGAGCATGCGTTTTTTGTTGTTCGGGCAGGTAGTGAGAAAAAACGAACAGATAATTGAGTTTTCCGTCTTTTTCGGTCGCCAGTGCTTTTAAAAACTGAACCGGTGACGTGACAGGATCCGCTCCGACGAGCGTGGTCCAGAATCTGGCGGCTTGATCGCCGCCCGGAATCATCAAGCGGTCGTCCGAAACCCTCAGGGCGGTCGAAAGCATGAACATGCCGGTCAGCCACTTTTTATCCTTGTAAATGGCCTCCCAGGCCCCGTTGGCTTTCTCCGGCATCGCATCTGATATATACTCCACTTCCTGGTGGGACAGCCGATACAGTGTGCCGAGCAAAAGGGAAAACCGTTCGTTCGATACCATCTCTTTAAGGAAGGTGTGCGGTGTGAGTTCCAGTCCGGTGATTTCATTTAAGAACTCCAGGTCGTAAGGTATGTCGACGAGGCTCTGTCTCAACTGGAAGGTCATCTGCTTGGTCTCGTTGATCTGCTTTTCCAGTTTTGCGAGATTGAGGTTCGCCAGGCGATGATAATCGACGATGCCTTCGGATGTATCCAGCATCAGGGAGTACGTCTGGTCTTCCTCCTTTCTCATCTCCAGCCCCAGAAGGATGCAGAGCTGGATCGCCGCCTCTTCATCTCCGGCGGAATTGAGGTTGAAATGGATGATTTGGGAATTCCTGCCTCCGTGTTTGGCGACAAAGTCGCCCAGAGCGTCGTGAATGAGAATGATCTTCTCCAGCTTGCTGCGCAGACCGCTGTCGAAGAGCTCATCATCGGGCGGTTCTGAGTACAGTAGGCGGTCGTTTAAATAATAGATGAAATCGTCCTTGGGCAGGTTGTAGAAAAAGTCGGTGTAATAGCATAGATGGTTGATGCTCTCAGGGACGACGATCTGGGTTGGCCACAGGGCTGGAACGCTGAGAAGGCATCCCAAGACAAGCCATAATCTTCCTTTTCGGATACTTATTTTCATGTGCGGTCTCCATTGACGATGAGGTGCAGGTCGAATCGCTCACACCCACGCGGTCTATATTGAATAATTATAATACGGGTTCAGGGGATTAAAAAGGACATTCTGTGAAAAAGGCACGAAATTGTTCACATTTTCAAGGCTTCGTGGTTCATGTATAATGGTGATGACCATTCTGGTGTGAAAGTAACGATGAAATATTCTCGCTGGATTCTTCTCGCTTTGTTTTCAGGGGTGGTTGTTTGCTGCACGCCCAAGACCTCATTGTCCCCGGCCACCGCTCCCCCATTGAACCAGGATGAACTGATCCACTTGGCAGACAAGCTGATCGAAACCGCTCAGTTTAAAAGCTCTAATTACTATCTGAGGAAAGCCCTGGAAAAATTCCGAGAGGAGGGCAATTGGACCAAAATCATCGAATGTCATATGAAGCTCGGCAGCAATCAACAGAACCTGGGACACACCCGGGAAGCGATGGATCATTACGACCAAGCCCTGCAGCTGGCCCTGAAGCGCACGGGTGTTGAATATTCCATCGTGGCCGACAGATTTCAAAAGATGGCCTTCCGCCATTTCAAAAACAGGAACTACGGGCAGGCCCTGCAGCTTTACGACAAAGCACTGTCTCTTTTACTGAAGGTCTTTCCGGAAAACCACATCCGCATCGCAAAAATCTATAACAGCATTGCGCTGGTGTACTGGAATTTGGACAACCGGGTCAAGGCGACCCGATTCTACAACAAATCCCTGTCGATCAAATTGCGTGGTTTCAACCAGAGCCGTGTGGATTATGCAAAGAAATACGCCTTTATCGACGGTGGGGAAACACAGCGATCTGCTTTTCGCGAAATAAGGGACTACATCAGGAAATCACTGAAGATATACCTGGAAACCCACGGCACCATCGACCCGCTGATCGCCCTGTTGTATGAGAATATGGGAATCCTGTACAGCCTAGAGGGATCCTTTGAACGGGCCATGGAATATTTTCGCAAATCCCTGGCCATTCGCCTGGACATGCTGGGCGACGAGAGTCTGGAGAGTGCGGAAAGCTATCACAATATCGGGATCTGCTTGCGCCTTCAAGGCGACACACTCGAGGCGCTGCGGTTTCTGGAATCCGCCCTCCAGATCAAACAGAGGCTTTATCCCGACGATCACCCGCACCTTGCCGACACCTACTACCAGATCGGGAAGGTCCACTTTCTGCGTCGTGATTTCGACCGTGCGCTGGACCTCTACCAGCGGGCGCTGATCTCGCTGGTCCCCGGTTTCAGCAATCCCGAGATCCACACCAATCCAGAGGTAGCGGGCGCCTATGTTCAGAGTGAGTTGCTCAAGGTGTTGGCCGATAAGGCCGAAACCCTGCGAACGCGCTACCGTTTCAATCCCGATCGATTGAAAGATCTCGAAATGGCGCTGAAGACGTATGAATTGATCGCCACGCTGATCGATTCCATTCGTCGTGATTTTAGATCGGACGATTACAAATTGATATTCGGAGAGCGCTCGCACAGGGTCTACGAGAGCGCCGTTGACACGGCACTCGATTTATACGATGCCGGTGGGAACGAGGACCATGCCCGAACGGCCTTCATGTTTTCCGAGCGGGCCAAGGCGGCCCTCTTGTACGAGGCCGTGGT
>Ga0180434_10007752_pt1 | contig 12028 bp, 13 predicted proteins | sample SS_ome_7_FD_132453 | JGI IMG/M metagenome (GOLD analysis project Ga0180434, IMG submission 132453) | Hypersaline lake sediment archaeal communities from the Salton Sea, California, USA - SS_1_D_2 metaG | ecosystem: Environmental > Aquatic > Non-marine Saline and Alkaline > Hypersaline >... | reverse complement strand
CGAGCTCCTGCGATGCGCATCGAGAACAAACCGCAAGCCGGTCCAGGTTGCGGAGTGGTGTACGTTCTGGGCAGACAATCAAGAGCGCGAGCGCTCAAGCGCTTGGCAGTCCGCTTCTTTCTGGCGGAGCGCTGGAGCTCATGTCACAGAGGAGGGAGACGGATCCTGGACAATCCATTTTGGAGGCGGAAGTGATCACACACAGACTCACGGATAGGGAACGCAAAGTCCTCGAGATTCTCATCGAGGATGGAGGCGAAACCTGGAGAGGATACAAGGCGCTCGAGACAGAGACGGGGATCCCCGTCCTCGAGCTGCGAGGGATCCTGCGAAAGCTGCGGATCCTCGAGCTCGCGAGATGGTCTCCCTGCTGCGATGGAGACGGTCGACCGCATGGATCCGGATGGTTCTGGACGTGCATCGTTCCAGCGACCGATGAGCCGAGCAGGATCCCTCTCGAGGTCCTCGAGAAATGAAGAGGATCGCTCTCATCGAGGCGACTCCGCGCAGGAGGAAACCTCTCCATCCGATCGGTCTCCTCAAGATCGCATCGATGCTCCGAGCGCAGGGAGCGCAGCCGACTCTCTATCGCGACCGGCTCCCGCCTCGAGGCGAGAAACTCGAGGAGATCTGGATCTCGACTCTGTTCACTTTCGATCTCGGTCGAGCGCTCGCGATCACGAAAGAGGCTCTGAAACGATGCGAGATGGTCCGGGTCGGAGGCATCTCCGCGAGTCTGCTCCCGGAGCGGTTCGAGCAGCTCGGGGCTCGAGTTTACCGAGGTCTCCTGGACAGCGCGGAGGAGCATGCTCCGGCATGGGATCTGCTCGATGAGTCTCCGATCTACACAGCGACACACACATCGAGAGGATGCTCGAGGCGATGCGGTTTCTGTTTGGTCCCAATCCTCGAGGGTAAGATCCGCGCGAGACCTCAATGGGAGCAGGATCTCGCTCCGGGAGCTCGCATCCTCCAGCTCTGGGACAACAACTTTCTCGCGCAACCGATCAGGGAGATCCGCCGAGTCACGGACCGACTCCGAGCTCTCCAGGAGGAGGGGCGGATCTCCTCTGTCGATTTCAATCAGGGACTCGATGCGAGGTTTCTCACGGAGCAGAAAGCCGATCTGCTCGAGGGGCTTCATATCGACTGGATCCGGTTTGCTCTCGACTCCTCTGCTGTGATTCCCGCCTATCAGCGCGCTACCAAGTGGATGCTCGATCGAGGTTTTCGGCAGCATAATTGCTATGTCCTTTACAACTTTGAGGATGATCCGGAGGACTTCTATCTCCGGCTGCGAGTCTCGGTCGATATCATGGAGCGCGAACATCGAGCCGGAAGGATCGCGAGGATTGCGGTCTTCCCTATGCGATATGCTCCCATCCTGCGAGCCGATGAGCGCAGGGAGCATCTCGATCCGGGATGGACTCGAGAGGAGCTCCGAGGTTTTCTGATTCTGAAAAATGCAGCGAGCGCGAACCGAGCGACAATCTCGACGTTCGGAGGAGATCATCTCTCCGCGCTCGATGAATTCCGTTTCTGGTTTGGAGACACTCCGCAAGAGTTCCGGAGGCTCCTGCGATATCCGGGAATCCGCGCGCTCGCACAGAGACGCAAGGCTGCGCTCCGCGCTCTCCGCAGGGGGGCTCGAGGTTCCCAGATCACTCCGTTTTTGAGGAAAGTCGCGAGGGATGGGACCGCGAGCCGATGAGAGCAAAGGGCTCTCGGTCCGAGCCTATGCTGCGCATCGCAAGCGCAAGCGGCTCCAGGGGGGGAGTCCCTGGAGCGTCCATAAAGCGATACAGTCCGGACGCATCCAGAGAAACCGGTGGGGGAAGATCGATCCTCGAGACGCAGATCGACAATGGAGCGAGTCGACCGATCCGAGCCGGAATCCGGAAACCTCGAGCGCGGGATCGAAGGTCTATCAAGAGAGCCGGGCGATCAGAGAGGCTTTCGCAGCGAAACTCGCTCGCCTCGAGTATGAAGAGAAAGCAGGGAGACTCATCGATGCGGATCAAGCACAGCTCGCAACCTTCCGGGAGGCACGCATCGCTCGAGATCGAGCGCTCGCGATCGTCCCTCGCTTGAGCGCACAGCTCGCGGGGATGAATGAGGAGCGCGCGATCCGCAGGCTCCTCCGGGAGGAGCTGCGAGCTGCTTTCGAGAGGATTGTCGAGGGACGGCGCAATGGCAAACCGCGCAAACAATGACCTCGAGCTCGAGGATCTGACTCCTGAGCAGCAGCGCGCGGAGGAGATCATCTGTCGCGCTTTCCGCGAGGGGCTGCGACCGGATCCGGATCTGTCGGTCTCTGAGTTCGCGGAGGAGCATCTCATCCTCTCCGGAGAGGCTGCGAGTGAGCCGGGTCCGATGCGGTTCGCTCGGACTCCGTATCTGCGCGAGATCGTAGACTCCCTGAGTCCGGACAGTGATTTCGAGCGAGTGGTTTTCATGAAGGGCTCGCAGATCGGCGCGACCACAGCGGGGAATTGCTTTCTCGGTTTCGTGATCATGCACGCTCCCGGTCCTCTCCTCTATGTCGAGCCTCGAGAAACCGATGCGAAGCGACACAGCAAGCAGCGCATCGCTCCTCTGATCCGGTCCTCTCCCGCGCTTTCCGAGCGAGTGAAGGATGCACGCTCTCGAGACAGCGGAAACACGGTCCTCGAGAAAGAGTTTCCCGGAGGGATCCTGATTGTCACGGGAGGCAACAGCGCAGCCGGGCTCCGGGGACTCCCGATGCGATATCTGTTCCTCGATGAGGTCGATGCATATCCTCTCGATGTAGATGGAGAGGGAGATCCGATCAAGCTCGCAGAGCGCAGAGCTGCGACCTACAAGTCGAGCCGGAAAATCTTTGTCGTCTCGACTCCGACCATCAAGGGGCTCTCTCGCATCGAGAAAGAGTTTCAGCGGACCGATCAGAGATACTATGAGGTTCCTTGTCCTCACTGCGGATCCTATCAGCGGATCAAGTGGTCACAAATCATCTGGCCGGATGGACAGCCGGAGCTCGCTGTCATGAAGTGCGCGGAGTGTGAAGAGGAGATCCCGGAGCGAGAGAAAACATGGATGCTCGAGCGCGGGAAATGGACGGCGAGCTCGGAGGGAGTTCCGGGGACTGTCGGATATCATCTCTCCGCGCTCTACTCTCCGGTCGGATGGTACTCCTGGGGAGAGGCTGCGCAGGACTTTCTCGATGCGAAAAAGGCGGGAGCCGAGGAGCTGAAAGTCTGGATCAACACAGTCCTCGGAGAGGTCTGGGAAGAGTATGGAGAAACGGTCGCAGCCGAGACACTCCTGGAGCGGAGAGAGAAGTGGAGCGCGGAGATCCCTGCGGATGCTCTGCTCCTCACGGCAGGGGTCGACGTGCAAGCCGATCGGATAGAGATGGAGGTTGTCGGATGGGGAGAGGGAGAGGAGAGCTGGAGTGTGGATTATCGGATCCTCTGGGGAGCGACCGATCGAGGGGATGTGTGGACTGCGCTCTCCGATGCTCTCGAGAAAACCTATACACATCAACTCGGAGACCGGCTCCACATTCTCCATGCATGCATTGATTCAGGATACGCGACTCATACGGTCTATGGATTCTGCAAACAGAGGAGGGGTCGCGGAGTGTTCGCGACTAAGGGTGAGGAGGGAGACGCGCGACCGGTTGTGCAGGCTCCGCGCAGGAGGAGGACCGGCAGGAAGCAGAGACCGGTCGAGCTGTACATCATCGGCACCTATGAGGCGAAGGGTATCATCTACTCTCGATTGCGGATCACGGAGCCGGGTCCGGGCTGCTGTCATTTCCCTCGAGACGATGCTCATGATGCGGAGTTTTTTGCACAGCTCACAGCGGAGAAACGGATCACTCGCTACAAACGCGGGAGACCGTATCGGGTATGGGAGCAGACTCGACCTCGGAATGAGGTTCTCGATTGTCGGGTCGGAGCGCTCGCTGCTGTGCGGATCCTCAATCCAGATTTCGAGATCATCCGGAAACGGCGCGATCGCGCTCGGGAGCGCAAACGCTCGGGGGGACCTCCGCGCAAACGGAGAGTCATGAGGAGCTCGCTCATGAATCGCGGATAGTCCTCACAATGGGGACGCTCAGGGACGCTCGGGGACGCTCTCCTCGAGCGTCTCAGTTTTTCACTTGACGCTCGAGACGCGAATTCAGTCTCCTCTTTCTGAATGGAATCCCCTTCCGCTTTCTGGAGGCGATGATGTGAGCAGCAGCATCCCAACACGCGAGCCGATTCGCATCATGGTCGGACAGACGGTCAAATTCCGCAAGTACTATGCAGACTATGATCCAGCGAGCTGGACTCTCAAATATCACTTTGCGACCACAGACAAGAAACTCACGATCACAGGAAGCGACAACGGAGACGGATATCATCTGATCCATGCGACTCCGAATGAGTCGAGCGCTTTCACTCCTGGATTGTGGTTCTTTCAGGCGGTTGTTACAGACGGAACCGATGAGCATCTTGTGGGTGAGGGGCGGGTCGACGTGATCCCATCCCTCGAGGCTGCGGTCCAGGGATACGATTCTCGCTCTCATGTGAAACGGGTCCTCGATGCGCTCGAGGCAATGCTGGAAAACAAAGCTTCCGACGATATGCTCTCGATGAGCATCGCAACTCCGACCGGGAATCGCTCCCTCTCCTCTCTCTCTCCTGGAGAGGTTGTCCAGTGGTACAAGACCTATCTCGCCATGTATCAGAGAGAGCTCCGCGATGAGCGGCTCGCTCAAGGGATGGGGAATCCGAGGATCATCAAGACAAGGATCTGGGAATGATCAGAGCGCTCTCGAGACTCGAGCAGGGTCTCAACAGTGTCGAGACTCGCCTCATCTCCTGGACAGGGAGGATCCTCTCGGGAGCGATCTCTCGAGCCTCTGCGCTGTCTCCAGTTCCATTGCACAACAAACCTCGAAAACGGACCTATAAATCAGCTCGCACAGACCGACTCGGAGCCGGATGGGTCACAGCTCCGCAACAAGCAGATCAGATCGTCTACTCGATGCAGGGTCGACTTCGAGCTCGCTCTCGAGATCTGTATCGCAATAGTGATCACGGTCGGAGATTCATTCATCTGCTCAAAGACAACACGGTCGGTCCGGAGGGGATCACACTCCAGCTTCAGATTCGGGATCCGGATGGGAAGCTCGATACACTCGCAAACCAAACGATCGAGAACGGATTTTCCGAATGGGGCTCGAGCGAGTTCTGCGATGCATCCGGAGCGAAATCCTGGATCGAGCTCCAGAGATCTCATGTCGGGACTTTCGGAATCGATGGAGAGGCGATCACTCGCATCTTGAGAGGTCCGGATCACGGACCGTTTCAGTTCGCGCTCCAGGAGATCGATCCCGAGCTGCTCGATCGCGATCTCAATCAGGATCTCAGAAACGGAAACTCGATCCGGATGGGGATTGAGCGCGATCAGTACAGCCGACCGATCGCCTATCACTTCCTCGATCTCAAAGCTGCTCCTGTGACATGGGGCTCTCCGACTCGCAAACACACTCGCATCGCAGCAGCGGATATCATCCACACATATCTCGCAGAGTTTGTCGGACAGACTCGAGGGCTCCCGATGATGGCGACAGCAATGTATCGCCTCAAGAACCTCGCGCGATATGAGGACGCAGCGCTCACGAATGCGATCATCGGAGCGAACAAAGTCGGGTTTTTCACACAGACCGATGATGACGGAGGGGGAGAACGGAAGTACACAGGGACCGACTCGGACACAGATGGATCGCAGATCGCGGACCTCGAGCCGGGATCATGGGAGGAGCTCCCTCCTGGATTGAAACCGGAGCCATGGTCCCCAGAATATCCTCGAGGAGAGTTCCCTGATTTTGTCCGGCAGTGTTTGCAGTCCGCAAGCGCAGGGCTCCTCACAACGTATCACTCGCTTACAGGGGACCTCGAGAAAGTCAATTTCTCCTCCATCCGCGCGGGGACACAGGATCAACAGATTGTGTGGAGAGCGCTGCAACAGTTTGAAATCGATTCCTTCTGCTGGAAGGTCTATCGCGCTTGGCTCCAGTGGCAGCTCCTCATTCAGACTCTCCGGGTCCCCGCGAAAGGGGGGGGTGTCCCTCGACCACTCAAAGCAGAGCGCTACAGGAAGTATCTACAAGCGCGCTGGCAAGGTCCGCGCTGGCCGTATGTGAATCCTCTCCAGGACATACAGGCTGCGGCAATGGCGATCGAGAATCGAATCTCCTCGAGATCACAGATCATCCGCGATCGCGGTCTCGATCCCGAGACCGTCTGGAGAGAGCTCGCGGATGAGGAGCAGTTTCTCGGAGAGCTCGGTCTCGCAGTGAAACCGATCGGAAATCCGACAGCCTCTCAGGGAGGAGCGAAAGATGGAAAGTGATTCGATCACAGTCGGGACCTCGACAGGGGATCTCAGAGAGCTCGATGTGGACTCGACCACAGCGGGAGCTCTGAGAGTGATCACGGTCACGACAGACGGACCGGTCTCGCTTCCTCTCGAGGCAGACCGCGACAATGGAATCGATCTCGAGCGATATGAGCGGGGGACTCCTCATATCTGGATCGATCAGACGGGCTCGCTCAGGTTCGACGCGGAGGGAGCTCCTGGAGCCGGAGAGAAGGGTTTTCCGGAGGAGCTCCCTGTCCAGTATCGAGTCCTCAAAGTCGACCGCGAAGCGGTCAACATGGAGGATCGGACTGTCGAGATCGCGATGAGCTCCGAAACTCCGGTCCCCCGATGGTGGGGGATCGAGATCCTGGATCACTCTCGAAAGGCTGTGAGGCTCGGTCGCCTCAGAGCCGGAGGAGCGGTCCTCCTCCATCATGACACATGGGATCCTCTCAATCATGTGGGAGTGGTGGAGTCTGTGCGCATCGATCCCGATCGAATCATGCGGGGCGTGATTCGATTCGGCTCATCGGAGCGCGCAGAGATGACTCTCAGGGATATCCGGGACGGGATCCGCAAGTGGATCTCGATCGGGTATCGAATCATCAAGGTTGTCCTCCAGGAGGAGAAAGAGGACGGACCGTCAATCTATCGAGTCACAGAATGGGAGCCTCTCGAGGTTTCTCCTGTTCCGATTCCCGCAGATGCGACAGTCGGTGTCGGTCGAGGCGCGAGATCGGAACAGGAGCGCGAGCTCTATCCTGTCCGGCTCGAGAGAAGGAGTGAAACCATGCCAGGAGAAACCACACAGGATCGAGCGGGTGCGCGGGAGCCTCAGTCGGCTCCGGCTGCTGTCGCTGCTCCTGCTGCTCCTGCTGTCGACGTGCGCGCGGAGCGAAACCAAGCGCGGGAGCAAGAGCTCGAGCGGGTCCAGACGATCCTCCAGATCGGAGAGGACACGAAACAGCGCGAGCTCGCGAGCCAGTACATCAAGGAAGGCAAGCCGGTCGACGAGTTCCGAGCTGCTGTGATCCAGAGAATGATCGGAGCAGAGGGACCGATCCGACAGGCTCCGATCGATCCAAAGCTCGGACTGAATGAGAAAGAGCGAAAGCGATTCAGTTTCCTCAAGCTGATCCGCGCTCGGATGGAGCCGAGCAATCCCTCCTATCAGGAGGACGCTGCTTTCGAGCTCGAGTGTTCCAGGGAGTTCCGGAAGCTGCGCGGCGGGGAGTTCCGAGGGGATGTGACAATCCCTCCGGATATCCTCTGCGAGCGGTTCGCTCTGCCGACTGCGGAGGTCTCCGAGAGGTTCCCTCGAGCGAGCGGCGGACGGCGCGACCTTTCAGTCGGGACGGACACAGCCGGGGGATACACGGTCGCGACCACACTCGAGAGCGCAAACTTCATCGAGCTGCTGCGCAACAACACAGTCGGGATGCAGCTCGGTCGGACGATCACGGGTCTGGTCGGAGATGTGGCGTTTCCCAAGCTCACAGGGGGCGCGACCGCATACTGGGTCGGAGAGGGATCGCCTCCGACCGAATCAACACAGACTTTCGGTCAAGTCGCAGCGACTCCGAAAACGGTCGGGGGGATGACGGATCTCACACGCAAGCTCATCATGCAGTCGAGTATCGATTGCGAGGCGCTTGTGAAAAGCGATCTCGCGCAGGTTCTCGGGATCGCTGCGGATCTGGCAATCTTTCATGGAACCGGCGTCACACAGCCGACCGGGATCGAGTTCACAACCGGGATCGGTGTGGTCGCGATGGGGACAAACGGACTCGCTCCGACTTGGGCAAAGTATGTCGAGTTTGAAACCACGGCAGCGACCGCGAATGCTGCGACCGGCAAGCTCGCCTATGTGGGGAGCGCGAAGGTTCGCGGGGCTCTCAAGACGATTCAGAAGGGAACGAATCTGCCCTTTATCTGGAACGATGCGGTTCCGGAGGCTCCGGTCAATGGGTATCCCTTCTATGTGACAAATCAGATCAAGCAGACGTACACGAAGGGCACACACTCAACCGCCGATCTCTGTGCGACCTTCTTCGGAAACTGGAACGATCTGCTCATCTGTATGTGGAGCGGGCTCGACATGCTAGTCGATCCCTTCACTCAGGGAGCGGAGGGGAATGTTCGGATTCGCCTGTTCCAGTCGCTCGACTCTGTTGTCCGGCATCCGGAGAGTTTCGTCTGGAGCTACGATCAGATCTGCTAGCGAGCTCTGACTCAAGGACCGAAGGACACTAGCAACCGGGGAGGGGGGACGCTCCCTCCCCACAAATCAGGAGGGAAAGCGGAGATGCGAGATGCAAAGTCGAGCGCTCTCGTGGTTCACTCGATCAGCTCGCAGAATATCACAGCCGACACAGACGGCGCGAGCGCTGATCTGCTCAACTACGATGGGGCTCTGGTGATCGCAAATTACGGGCTCTGGCAGGACGGAACCTCATGGACTCTCACGATCGAGGAGAGCGATGATGATTCCTCCTTCTCAACGGCGACAGATGTGGTCGGGACCGCGACCGCTGTGACGGGGACGGGCGATGACAACACGAGCGACTCGCTCGCCTACATCGGAAGCAAGCGCTACATCCGCGCTCATATCGAGCTGTCTGGATCCTCGAGCTCGGGGCTCCAAGTGAGCGCGAACATTATCAAGATGAATCCGAAGGTCGCTCCCGCCGCATAGGGGAAAGCGATAGACACTCGAGACGATTCGATCGAGGGAGGAGGAAACGGAATGCCGCTGTATCGCATCCCAAACAACGATACGCTCGCAGCGCAGCCAACAAAGGTGATCATGCGAGTCGGTGTGATGGGTCCAGAGCATCAAGAGCTCGAGAAAGGCAAGGAGTACACACTCCCGAGACAGTTCGCCTATGAGCTCGTACATCAAAACCGCGCGCTGCTCGCTCCGAGCGAGGATCCGAAAGAGCATGAGAAACAGCTCGAGGAGGCTCGCAAGAGGGAGCAGGAAGAGGAGGCGGCCGGAGATGGACAGAGCGACCGGCTGCGCAGGAGAGCGAAGGTCTCATGAGCGGGATCTCCTGGGAGGGTCGCGCGGTGTATTTCCGAGTCCGGTCCGGACGGTTCGGAGAGACTGCGACACTCCGAGGAGATCCGATCAATGGGATTTTCGAGAACGGCTCGAAAGGAGATGAGCAGATCGCAGGGACTCAACCGAGTTTCACTTGCGACTCCGACGATGTACCGACAGACCTCGCGCACAAAGAAGAGATCACGATCTCGGAGGTTGTGTATCTCATCGCGGAGGTCCGGGATGACGGGACCGGGACTGTTCATCTCCTGCTCGAGCTCAAGGGTTGAGTCATGATGTGGGCCGGATCGAAAGAGTCTGTACAGATGCGGCTCGAGTCTAGGGACTGGAGCAACTATCTCCAGGGGGCTCATCTGGTAGTCGATCGCGCAGCAGCAGCCTCAATCAACAAAGCGCTGCGGCATGTGCGACCGAAAGCAGTGAGACAGATCGCGCGGGAGGCGAAGGTCTCTCCCCAGAGACCGGTCCGCAGGAGGACAAAGATGGACCGCGCGACCGCAAAAAAGACAGTTGGAGCGCTCCGGATCCTCCAGCGAGCGGTCCGCGCGATCGCGATCGCAGGAGTCCGCGACACAACGGTCGGAGGATGGAGGAACCGGAAAGGGTCCGGGGTGCGGGCTCGCGGACACCATTGGGGACACAGTTTCATCGCGCGGAGTCCGAATGAGTTTTTCCATGTGTTCACTCGCAAGAATCTCGCGGATCCTCACAGCAAGCTCCGAGCGGAGCGGGTCCCGATTCAAGATGAGGCGGACAAAGCGCTGCGAGCGGTCGCTCCGATTGCGCTCGCCTATATGCACAAGATCTACCCGAATGAGTTCCGATATCGGATGGAAAAAACGCGAGGCTCGAGACTGAGGACCACAGCATGAGTCACGCTCGGACACAGATCCGCGATGCGCTTGTCTCCGCTGTGACGGGGCTCTCGACAACCGGCGCGAGTGTGTTCGCCTCGAGAGTCTATCCGCAGGATGATCCTCCCTGTCTAGCAGTGTGGACTCGGGGCGATATCAGACAGGAGGAGGGAGACACACTCGGAAAGCTAGTCCGGCAAGATCTCGAGGGAGAGATCATCGCTTTCTCGAAACCGGATCCGGCAGTGATCACGGTCGACGATCAGCTCGATCAAATCTGCGCAGAGGTCGAGGCTGCTTTGACAGCAGACCTCTCGCTCGGGAATCGGGTTCGCTATCTCGAGCTCACAGGGACACTGATCGAGATCAGCGGGGACCTCGAGAGACCGAGCGGGACGGCGATCATGAGATGGAGATGTGTCTACGGTTATGTGGTCACGGATCCGGAGACGATTGTTTCTCTCTGAGGGAGGAGGATCGAGATGAGGTTGCTCTACATCGGGACTCGCACAATCGACATGAAGCGAGTCGGCTCCCTGATTCCAGGGAGAGCGGTCGAGGTCGAAGATGAGGAGCTCGCACACAGGCTCCTCGAGAGAAGTGATTTCACGCTCGAGGGACTCGAGGGAGAGGAAACCGAGAGCACAGACACAGGAGAGGAGGAGTAGACCATGGGGACTGCGAAATGGGATGGAGCGGTCGCAGTCGCTCTCGCCTCGAGCGCAACCGATGAGCCGGGAGTGACAAATGCAGTCTATCCGATCGCGGAGAGCGCTCAAATCGAGATGGAGCCGATCACCTACGAGAGACGCACGATCCTCGCGGATCTGGACTATATCATCGCAGCCGGATTCAACTACACATGGGCGATCAACAACATTCGCCCGAATGCGAATGTGTTCGGATATCTCATGATGCTCGCGCTCGGGACCGACACATGGAGCTCGACGAAACACATTCTCACTCCGAGCGATGATGGACTGTACTGCAACGTCTTCATCGATCGCGGTCTCGATCTCGTCGGGACCTCGAAACCTACTCAAGTCCTCGTCGGCGCGAAAGTGACGGGGTTCACTCTCGAGTTTCCACTGAAAGACAACGCGATCCTCGGGCTCTCCGGTGTGGGCTGCGATCTCGGGACCGAGCTCGCTGCGCTGTCTCCGAGTGTCCCGACCGGAGACGATGAGGCTCCTCTCTCCTGGAAAGCGCTTCAAAACGGACATTTCAAAGTCGGACTCAATGCGGGATCGACCGCGCAGGATGATTCGATCCAGGGATTCAAGCTCGAGGGATCGCGCGCATCCATGCCGAGCGGGGTCTCTCTCGGGAGTGATCAGCCGAGCGCGATCCATCTCGGGGTCCGCGAGTTCTTCTTCGAGTTCACGAAAGAGTTTGCGACCACAACGGAAAAGGATCAGTACATCGCGCATGCTGCGCAGCAGGATATCGGAGTCGAGTTCGACGCGCAGATGGGATCAACACCATACTATGCGACGATGTATGAGATGCGAGGCAAGCCGGTCCAGACGTTCGCGGGAGAGGTCGGAGTCGCGGATGAAATCATCATGGCGACGATGCGCTGCAAGGCGCGCAAGTACAGCTCTGATCCCATTATCAAGTTTGACGTGGTAGACGGGACTTCCGCAGCCTATCAGTAAACCGATCGATCGACCGGATCGATCACTCGAGACCACAGGGAGGAGATCATGGG
>Ga0180434_10007751_pt1 | contig 12028 bp, 8 predicted proteins | sample SS_ome_7_FD_132453 | JGI IMG/M metagenome (GOLD analysis project Ga0180434, IMG submission 132453) | Hypersaline lake sediment archaeal communities from the Salton Sea, California, USA - SS_1_D_2 metaG | ecosystem: Environmental > Aquatic > Non-marine Saline and Alkaline > Hypersaline > Sediment... | reverse complement strand
TGTCAACTTCGATGAGGTAGGTTGTCATTCCGCACTTGATGCGGAATCCAGGATGCCACCGGTTCTGGATTCCCGCTTTCGCGGGAATGACAGGGTACTGAATCAATCCTGACAGAATACTAGACTTTATGGTACTATTACGCGGTCCTAAATCTTCACATCGTGAATCAGGCCGGACTCGTCTCGGCGGAGCGCCGAGCCGGAGCCGGAGAAGAAACTGCCGGCCTCGGTGTCCTTGCCCGTACCCATGTACAATCCGCCGCTACAACTGGGCAGAGAACTCTCTGTATCGGCAGCCACTTCAACATCATCGACGTATAGAATGTGGGCGTCGATCTACGCTGGCCTGACGAAGGTCCGTCTTGAGCCGCAGGTTCTGATAGATGCAGAAGAGGGACTGTTTCAACAAGTTTGCGAACTGAATCTGGAATTCGTTCCGCTTGATGCCGACTGGACCGCAACAATTGGCGGCTCCATCGGGTGCAGCGCAAGGCCGGCGGCGCGGCTCCGGCTGTCATATATCGACGACCGGAACTACCGTTTTGACGGAGCGGTAGGAAAAGGCTCTTCGACGCCGGTAAAAATCCTCACATGGCGGATGTCTCTTGAACGCCCAGAATGTACATCGATGTTGCTTCATTCTCGTAGGAAGTTACAATGGTTTCACATTAAGACCGCGGTTTTGCCCGGAGCAGATGATAGCACTGACAAGTGTAAGAGTCGAAAATGAAATCAAGATACAGACTTCAAATCGTCCTCAGCACAGCAATGTTCGTGGGCTTGGTAGGCCGTGTTTTTTCCGGCAGCGTTCTAGCTGATGAGCGAATCGTACCCTACCGGCCAATCCCTGAACCCTTCACTTGGTCATCGGAGCCGCCCGATGATATTCCTTTCAAAACATCTAAGGAGCTGGTTGGCATATTGTTTACAGGCAAACACAGCGACTACCGCGTTGCGGACACGTGGTATCCATCCTGGGCATCCGATGGCAACTTGTACTCTCCCTGGACCGATGGTGAGACGGACGGCATGCGATCCAGCTCGGGAGGACGTAATGCAACCACAGGCCAAGCGGTTATGATTGGAGATGATCCGCTCAGCCTGAGAATCAAAGCCCTCGGCCTGACCAAAGGGGATCCCCATCCGTATCAGGGCCGATATCCCTGTGGAAGCCTTGTCTACAACGGTGTATGGTATTATGGAACCTATTGTCTAGCGCCCGCCGGCCGCGTGATGCACGATGGCATGAAGTGGAACTGGCCCGTATTAGGACCCATTCCCGGTTTCCGTATATCTACCGACTACGGGAAAACTTGGATCGACTCTCCACATACGCCGGCTGAGCCACTCTTTCCCGAACCGGCCGAGTTCATGGGACCGGTGAAAATTGGATCGCCGAAGTTTGTGGATTTCGGCCGAAACATGGAGTACTCCCCGGATGGTAAAGCTTACCTAATAGGTTATGGCGCTGAAAAAGATGATCCCAAGCCAAGGTATGCAAATCTTAGCTGGATCTCCGGAGACCAGATCTACCTCGCACGCGTCATACCGAGCATGAAGAATATCAACGATGAATCCCAATACGAATATTTCGCCGGATGCAACAACGAGGCAGAGGCGATATGGTCCTATGACTTTGAAGATCTTAAGCCGCTTCTGGACTGGAACAACAACATGGGTTGTGTCACGATGACCTACAATGCGCCGCTCAAGAAATACTTGATGTGCGTAACTGATGGTTGGCCGACAGTGGCGAAGATGCACTCTTACATTCTCGAAGCGGATACAATTGCCGGGCCGTGGAAGCTTGTCGTGTATATGAAAAACTTTGGGGAACAAGGTTACTTTTTGAATTTCCCATCCAAATTCATCAGTGAAGATGGATACACCATGTGGCTTTGTTATTCCGCGAACTTCAGCCAAGGCTGGAACAATGTACGATTCAAGGCCAACCCTCCTGGGAGCCGATATGGCCTTGTACTGCAGGAAGTGAAGCTGCTCGATCCCCGGACATACCGTCAATTTCAGAGGCAGCGCAATGAACCCAAACAGACAGATTCCTTGAAAAGAAAGACAAATGTAGCACTTCAAGCGAAAGTAATGGTGACATCGATCCATGAAGGTTATAGGGCTGAGGCGGCAATTGATGGGGTCGTTGGCGGCTATCCTGAAGACATATCGGCGGAATGGGCAAGTCAAGGTGAAAAGGCATCAGCCATGATTCGTCTGATGTGGAGTGAGCCGCAAGTCATTGATCGTATTTGGCTTTTTGACAGACCAAACACCCATGCTGATCGCATTACCGGCGGAACGCTCGTTTTTAGCGATGGATCAACTGTAAGCGTGGGTGAATTGCCGGACGATGCGTCAGCGGCTAAAGAAGTATCCTTTGCGCCCAAAGAAGTGCGTTGGCTCGTGTTCATTGTCACATCGGTCAAACCGGAGACACAAAATATCGGCCTGGCAGAGATTGCAGTTTTCAGTGCGGCAGATTAAATCAGTATCCACCTGGACATGTCGTAGTGCCTATAGGGATAAGCGTCCTTGTTGTACGTTGCGCCCCCCACTTGCACTTTCAAGTTACTGTGCCAGAACGTGGTGTTCTCATATAGTGGCCCCTACGGCCTCGTAGTGGGCTTGGCGGTCTGCCTCCCGTGACTTTGCAAGGTAGAGGATGGCTGCCATATCTCGTTATTTCTTCTGTTGTAGATGATGGTCGGGTGGCGTTATAATCACATACAAACAGCGAAATCAAGTTGTCTGTTAGGTGCCGGCTTCTGTCTCGTGGAGAGTCATAAATCATTAATACTCGCGAGGCGGTTGACAAATTTGTCCCTTTGGAGCTGTCTGTTAATATGTACAATCTAAAGAAAGGTGCAATGGAACGCAGGACATTGGTCCTGATCGGCATGATTAGCTTCATCTTTGTGGCGAACACCCGACTGATTCTGGCGCAGGAGGCCCCAATTGCCCCGAAGCAAAACGCCTCGGACATCACAGTTACGTGTTATGCCACAGCTCAATTGTTGCGTTCACTTCCGGATCTAAAAGAAGGCGCATTGGTAGAAACGGCTGGCTTCTACACTCCGGGAGACGGCGGTGACGCTCTGTACCGAATTCAGAGGATGAGCAACACCCTACAGCCTAATGGGGCCGATGTTATTGCCGTGAGGGACCAGCACGTTGCCGTCCTATTGGAGAGTGAAGCCGTCAATTACAAGATGTTCGGCGCACTTGGGGATGGCGAGAATGACGACGGTGTCCAGATGAAGCTGGCTCACGAATATGCCAACAGGCACATGATTCCGGTGGTCAATCTGAGCGGCGAGTTCTGGGTCATACAGAGCAACAATATTGAAATCAAGACCAACGTCTATTGGGGCAATACAACATTTCACATCGATGAGCGATTCAACTCGAGGCGTTTTCCCCGTTTTGTGGTTCTCAACGATGAACCAACTCAGACGCTCAAACTGGACAAAGAAATGAAGGCGATCTTGCTCAAGAAGATCCGGCCAGGTGTGCAGATCATCAATGAGCTGGCGCCATACGCAGGCCACCTGATCATGGTGCAGGATGCAAACGACCGCATCGGGATCCGAGCAGGAAACTACTCTAAAAGGGGTTGGGCGCGTGAGGAGTTGTTCTATGTGGAAGAGGAAGGCCGCATCATCGGTGATATCGCCTGGGAGTTCAAGAATATCACATCGGTAAGAGCCACGCCCTGCAACGACGGCTATCTTATCATTGAGGGGGGTCGATTCTATTTCTCAGGCGATACACCTACAGGCGATTCCAGGGGCTATCATCACCACGGGATCGCTATTCAGCGCAGCCGCACCATCGTACGCGAGCAATGGATGGGTTTGGAGAAGGGCCGACAGGACGTTTCCATGGAGCCCCGGCGCGGCTTCTACGTACTAAGCGGCGTCTACGATGTTACGCTGGAAAACATTCGCGCGATGCCTTGGGAGAAGAACCGTCGGGACCGTTCCAAAGTCCTCGCCCATGGTACCTATGGTATCGGCGGCGCACGCATGCTCAACTGCACGTTCCGCAATCTGACCGCAGAAGCCGGATGGGTAGCTTGGGGCGTCTTCGGCACGAATCTCAATAAGAACTTCCGCATTGAGAACTGCCGGCTCAATCGCATCGACGTCCATTTCCACTGTTGGAACTTGTACATCAGCGACTGCACCATCGGCTTTAAGGGGATCTCTGTCACAGGTGGCGGCGATCTCTTTGTGGACGATACTACTCGCCACGGCAACAACTTCATCAACTTCCGTCGTGATTATGGTGCCAAGTGGGACGGCCGCATCCGACTTCGTCGATGCACGCTAAAGCCCAGCGGCAACGGTACGGTTTCAGTGCTCAGCCACCACATGGCGGATTTCAATTACCAGTACCCCATTGGCTTTGGCCGCAGTGTTGTCGTGCAAGATATGCTCATTGACTACGGAGCTGCGCCGGAGTCCAAAGCGCCATGCTGGCTGATGGACATCGTACCCTTTTCTAGGACGGCGGAAGGAGCCCGCCTGTTCTTTCCCAATCATATCGAATTCAGCGGTGTCAGAGTGCGCGGGCGCAGACAGGGTGTCCGCCTGATTCGTATTCCGAATCCACACCACTACAATCTGGAGCTACCGGGCGGATACGATGGAGCCAGACTCAAGGCGAACTGTACGCTGGTCGCAAAAGCGGTCCAACTCGAGAAGACAACCCCGAAATACCCTGGCGATACGGATAGAGTGCACCTTCTGATCGGCGGGCAGAACGCGACCAAGTACGCAGACCAGATGTCTCTATTGCCCGAGATCCGTTTCACCGATTGTGATGATGTCAGCGTGTATTTGGAAGACTGTGTCGCTAGCTTGTTCTTTGACCGTTGTTCCCTCAATACAGTCACGGCTCGAAATGTGCGTGGTGAACTCGCGTTCCGTCACTGCCAGTTTCAGCCCGACGTGCAAGGGGTTTCGGGCGACCTGTATGCGCTTGAGAGCACACTTGGTACGCGATTTACCAACTGCACGGTCCATGCTCCGATCGTTGCCGGAACAGTGAATCCTGAAATGGTCAATCGTACCGGCTTTCTCAAGATCAACAAATTCGTCAGACATCACCATCTCAACACCGCCTTGGGAAATCGGATCCTTGAACACTGCCGACTTAAGGGTACCGAATTGAATCCGGGTTTCATCGCCATGCTCAGGTTGCACCACGCGACGGAGAAATGACCCACCATAATCGTGGGACAGGAGGAACAGTGACGGTTGCCACTTGCCTTGCAACTAATCTGCAACTAAACCGCTGGGCATCAGAGTACGCTCTAAAACACGTAGAATCAAGTATGGGTGTCCGGATTGCCTGTCCGATCGCCCCTTCCGGAGAGATGAAATGCGGCTTTGCCCTCACTTTGGCGAAGCTTGAGAAACGTGTATTTCAGGGCTTCACCAAGAGAGTTCCACTATGGGAATGCCCAGATTGATTGTAGGTGGTTAGGGAAGCTTCATCAGGGCTTGTGAAATGAGACGAAGAGACCTGCGGACAATCAATCCATCGGTCGTAGGTTTGAATCCTACCGGGCCCATTCGAAAACGCAGTTCTCGTATCGTTATCGATGGTTGCCTCTGCATGGTGCTGCACACAACTGCACTGGTGAGCACGTAATCCCGGCAAGTTTTGCGCCAAGTCACTAGACACAGTGACATGGCGATTATCCGTGCCCGTAGCAACCGTACTTGCGGACTCCTTGCCGCCTGGCCACGGATGGTCCGGAAGGTCCTCTATGGCTCGTCTGAGGTCGTACAGTTTGGCGTGCGTGTACACGCCCTGGGTCAAATTCCCCCTATCGCTGTGCCTCATGATTGCCATACGTTCTTTGAGCGATGCGCCGGTTCTATCGAGCTCCGTCGCCAGCGTATGACGCAGAGAATGAAAGTCTGCTTTGAGGCCCCGCTCGTCAACGTAAGCAATACCAGCATCCTGGAGATCCGCGCGAAGCATTGGAGCCGTCCGGTAGCTGCTGGGCATATTGAACGCCCTGGCCGTCGGCAGTTTGCCGGCAAGGAAATTTCTAAGCTGCTCGGCTCTCTTGCTTTTGAGAATCTGCTCTGCGGCTCTGCGGTTCTTACAATAGCTGGCTTCACACGTCACGATGCAGTTGTCAAAATCAAACGAACGCTTCTGGAGTGACCGTAACTCATTGACACGCAAACCCGTCTCAATCGCTACCAGATACAGAACCGCCCGCTCATGCCCCGTCATACCGAATCGGACAGGACCTGCTTCTGCGGACCGCAGTAAGCTACACACTTCATCGAAGCTCAAGGCCCGACGAAATTCATCGTCCAGAACCGGCAATCGTTTCAAGTGCTCGACGGCTGATCCGCTCGCTCTCTGTTCGAGGACCATCCACCTGCAGAATTGCTTGACCGCCGTTAGATAGTAGTTACACGTCTTATCGCTGACAGTGAGCTTATTTAGGTATGCCTGAACCTTGCTGCCGGTGATGTCACTGTAATACCGAAAGCCGCAACTGTGAAAGATGCTCTGGATTCTGCGACACGTAATCTGCACATGCTTTCCTGTTCTGCCTCTGCTCAAAGAGGACCGGAAATCTTCTACGTGGGCCGCAAGTGGCTTGCCCGCTTGTACGATTACCGGGTCGACTAGATCCGCCTGGACGAATCGCTGTTTGACCCTGGCCGGTACTGCATCAAGCCAGCGAATCAAATCCGCGTCGGCTTTTTGTCCGGCTACGCGGCAAGCAATTAAGTCTTGAACGTGCTGACCGAATACCCGTGACTTTGCCTTATCGCTTACCGCGGGAAACCGCCGGACTATGCTGCGATGGTCCCGGACCTCGACCCAGTATTTGTTGACCGTCTTTGGCTGTCCGTGCCGGTCCCTGTATGGCTTCTCCCATACGTCCGGGTGCTTTCTAATAGCCGGCAACACTGCTGCCCCCACGGCAGAAAACTGTATTCCCCGGGCGCCAAAAACAACTTGCCGGCCGAGGCATACCTGTCGAGTTTGCCGGTTGCTTGTACGAAGACCGGCGGTGCCTGGATGTCGAAGAAGTACATTCCGTACGGCCAGGGCGCATCGTCGAAGTACATCTCCATCGCCGTTGCGACGTCGTGCACCACACTTGCCGCATACCAGGCAAAATCAGGCGATAGCTCGCCATAAGCGCAGGCGAGAGTGGTTTGCGCACGCAGGTACATCCCTCTGTAGAGCATTCCCTGTCGCACTTGTGTCTTCCGCGGAGCAAAGCCGGCAGTAAGGTCTTTTCCAGAGATGAAATCGTAAGCGAATCTCAGGACCGGTATTTCGCCGAAATACTCGTTGCGGTAGCGGTAAAGACAGGCCATCGCCTCTGCAACAGCCGGGTCCAAGCCAACCAACAAGGCGACTATCAACCGGGATTTACCATTTGACGTCATAATCGGTACTCCTGCACACAACACAGTCAATAATATCAAAATCAGGGCCTCGATTTCAAGGCGTCTGGTCGTGGAACTTCTCGGGCAAATGGGGTAATATGATAGCATGCTTTGGTTGATGTGTGCCCAGATGGAGGCGATGTAGCCGTGAATACGATTAGTTCACACGGGAGTACGAAATATGGATCGCAGACGATTCCTTAAGTCAGGATCAACTGCAATGCTGAGCGGAACGATGCTTGGTATCATGCGAAATACGGCTGGGGCACGTCAGCCAAGCCATCAGACTATCGAACCAGAGGGAACGGAAGAAGTGCTGGTTAACCCGGGGATAGGATTTGAGACCTTTCATAGTTTCAACGGCGACGAGCGCAATACTCGCTTGGAATACTACCCGAAGTGCTCCATTGCCTACTTTCGCTTCTACTGGGATGCACTGGAGCCGCGCGAGGGTAAATACAACTTTGACGTGATTGATTCGCTGCTTGATAAGGGCCGACAAAACAACCAGGACCTGGCCTTGCGTTTCATGCCCATGAGCACGACCAATGCCAGGCAGGGAACGCCAAAGTGGTACATGGGTAAGGCCAAGATACATCGATTCGAGCGGCGCGGCAGCAAAGGGTGGGCACCTGATCACAATGAGCCCCGTTTCCTGGCTAAGCAGGAGGAACTCGTTGGCGCATTCGGAGAAAGATACAACGGACACCCAAACATCATCCGCATGGACATCGGCAGTGTCGGGTTCTGGGGCGAATGGCATCTGTCACATACGAATCCGCCCGTTCCGATGATCACCGGGGATAATGCCATTAAGGTCATAGACATGTATCTGAAACATTGGGACCGGACGCCGCTGTCGATGCTCATCGGATACGTTGCAGGTCTGCGCTATGCGGTCGGTAAAGGAACCGGATGGCGCGCGGATTCGCTGGGGGACTACGGGCACTGGTCTAATACGTGGTGCCACATGTTCAATTCCTACCCGCAAAAACTCAACGAAGCAAGAGCCCTGGATGCATGGAAGCGAGGTCCTGTGGCTTTTGAGCCTCCCGGCTCAATGGTTGATCTCGACAGATATGTTCCTTCGCGAGGCGGAGGCTATGACAAGATGTGGGACCAGGCGCTTAAGTGGGGAGGTTCGGCTTGCAACGCCAAGTCGGGAGCAATTCCTTCATCTCAAGTTGAGTCCATAAAAAGTTTTCTGAAACGCTGCGGATACCGCCTTGCACTACGCCGCCTTGTCGTGCCGAGAATGTTTACAACTGGGGATCGACAACTGCCTGTAACCATGGAATTTGAGAACGCGGGTGTCTCTCCGCCCTACAGAGACTACGTCTTGGCAATAAGGTTGACGGGCGGCGCAGGGCCGATCGTTCTGCATTCCCAGGTCAAGACGTCCAAGTGGCTGCCTGGACGACACAAGATAGAAGATGTATTTGTGTTACCCGGGCCATTGGGGGCAGGTGAGTACAGGCTTGCACTCGGACTGCTGGAACCGTCCGATCACAAACCTGCAGTTCGGCTGGCCAACAAAGATACAGACCGGGAGGGCTGGTATCCCGTAACGACTTTCAAGGTTATTTAGATTTCTGCTCCTTTTGCCTATCGTCGTTCTTTGCAGGGTGGGTATCTGTTTTACCATGGGGCGCATGTATTGATGAAATCGAGGTGGAAAATGTTAAGCAATAGATAATTGCGATGTTGTACAATGCGTTATCCGGAGAACTGTGGGTACTCGCGTACACGTAAACGGCTGACAACCGGAACTGAAAGACCAGTATTTACGTTCTTCGTTGTCTGTTGAGGACCCAGTGAGCATTCGAGTATGTTCAGCAGTGTAATTTCGGATTCGAAAAAATCAACGGGAGGTTTCTCAGATATGCTACGTCTCATGAAATGTCTACTGCTGGTGTCTTTCATCCTGTACGTCGATTGCAAATCGTCTGAGGTCGATCGCGCTGCGGCGGTTGAGAGGCGCAAGCGTGAATTCCTCGTACAGTTAGCTGATAGTTGGATTAAGGCCGGATATCCGATTCATTGGAAGCACGAGGAATGGAAATTTGATGAAATCGAACCGAATTGGGGCGGTGCATTAGCGGCATTGCACCTGAGGCGTTCAGAGACCGAGATAGAACGGGCAAATGAGCTCTTCAGCTCGATGCCGATCGACGAAAAGATTGATCCCGACATGCGCGTGTGCGAAGCTCTTCACGCCTATTACTTGTTCCGCGATGACCCTAATCTAAGCGCGGCGTCAAGGAGACATTTGCTTGAACTTGTACATTTCAAGCCCGCCCCGCGAAGGATCAATCCATCAATCTGGAAATTCGGAGCCACCGAAAACCACGCCTTCATGGGGCACGTCTGGTGCCTGTTGGTTGCTCAGATAGATCGCGACTGGGAGACGGCCGAGATAATCGGCCGACATATCGATGCGTACATCGTCGAGCATGTCAAAAAAGGTTGGTTGGAATACAATTCTCCTTGTTATGTGGAAAAAGAGGTCGGCTGTCTCATCATGCTGGCGGAGTGGGCCGGCGATCCTCTGCTGCGAAAAAAGGCGACACTCGCCCTCGACGTGCTTTTTGCAGAACATGCAGCGCTCAACCTCGAAGGGATGCTTTGCGGGCCAGCTTGTCGGGTTTACGAGGTCGGGAACAATGGCATTTTGCCGTTGGAGTTAGGCCATAATAGTCGATGCGATGCAAAATGCAGCGGAAGCTACCCGATGATGTATATGCTGTTTGGTCAAGGAGAGCCACATTACTATGGGGTGCTCGGTGCCCCTTTGCTCGCAACAAGCCGTTATGTCCCACCGAAGGCAGTTCACAGGCTGGCAACGGGTGGCGTGGAGCGAGGCACATATGAGTTCAAGGCACGCCGGCCGGGACATGCTTGCAGATTGTTCCGCAACAACCCCAAATTGGATCAACCCCTGCCGGAAATGTTCAATGGTTGTGTGTATGCGTGGGTAACACCGGATTTTGTTCTTGGGTCTTTCCAGGAAGTACAGGGCGAGTATGGTGCGTCTGGGTCTCTCCCACTGACCAGTGTGCTGCGCGTGGCGGGCAGTACGCGCCGCGTTATCTACACCAATCTAATGCCGAGTGGTCGCGAAGAGATAGCTCGAGCAGTTGTAGATTGTGTCCAGCATAAGAACGTCAGTGTTGGCCGTGGTTCATGCGGGCAAGCATACCTTGCGACAGATGAATTTGAAACAGTCATAGAACGGGATGGCTGGATATTTGTCCATTCAGGAAAGACGTTTGCCGCCTATGGAATCATCGGGACGAGCTACGCATGGCAGAATGTTGACAATCCGGGGGTATACGGCGACTTCATCAAGTTTGACAAGTCCGATGCTCCTTTCATTCTCGAAGCAGCTCAGAGTTCGGACTATGCGGAGGACTTCACTCGTTTTCAAAGAGATGTTCTAAACAACAAGGTCGAACAACGAGCAGATAGCCTGTCATACAAAAGCTGTTCAGACGGTGACAGGGGACCATCATCAGAGGCCTTCACACTGACTCTGCGCTATGGTGAAATCCCACTTGTCAATGGCATACCGATGGATCTTGACAGCTACGACACATTCGATTCACCATATCTGAATTCCCCTTGGGACTCAGGTGTTGTCAAACTGAGGTTCGGTACAGATCGGTTGATGATCAATGTGGCGCGACCACGGTTCCCGATTCGAATCGAGCAGACCATTGAGCCTCTGAGATTGCCGTATGAGACGCACTGTGACGAACCGGATACGCCGTGGGTTCCGTTTCTGAATTACTGGCGTCTCAAGCCCGAGCAGTGGTATTGGGACATCCGCGAAGGCAATTCCGGTGGCTGCCTGCGCCACGATGCCGGGCTTGGCGTTCAAGAGCGCCAGCGCGGGGCGCACGATGCGGCGATATTACTGCGCGGTGGTGACCTGCGGCCAGTATGCCCGGTTTGTCAAATCTGCCGGGGCCTCCGTCACCCGGGCCCCCACCGCGGCCCAGCCGATGAGTCCAGCTTGCCAAGCGTGCATCCGGCAGAATCTGCAGATCGCGGACGGCATTTGGCGTTTCCGCGCATACGGCCCCAGAGAGCCGCAGCGCTGTTTCGTCATCCCCGCTACGGCTTGCCGTTGTGCAGCTATTCGGCTTCTTTCCCATTGCGCTTTTCATGCTTCGAGCTTCCGGCCGCAGGCCGGCACTTGGCTTGTTCTCAACCATCGTTCGTTGTTCATCGTTCATCGTTCATCGTTCATTGTTCGTTGTTGATTGTGGTTGCTTATCATTCGTTGTTAGTTTGGGCAAGCTTCTTTGATAAAAGCGCCTGGCCTGATCTTGCCTATTATGATATTCATTGGCTTTGAATTGGCTTTGTTTGGCTTTGTTTTCCGAGAACTACAAATTTGTAGGTTTTTCATAACCTGTTGTTATGTTAGCCTTTATGTACATTTGGCGGCTTCGGAGTCGAGTAGGTGAGGAGGTTTCCCTCCTCACCCCTCACAGACCCGGACTCGCAGATTTCCCGCATCCGGTTCCTCACTTGGCAGCTTCGCTCAGGGACTGTAGCCGAACGAGTGAACGATA
>Ga0180434_10007749_pt1 | contig 12031 bp, 12 predicted proteins | sample SS_ome_7_FD_132453 | JGI IMG/M metagenome (GOLD analysis project Ga0180434, IMG submission 132453) | Hypersaline lake sediment archaeal communities from the Salton Sea, California, USA - SS_1_D_2 metaG | ecosystem: Environmental > Aquatic > Non-marine Saline and Alkaline > Hypersaline >... | reverse complement strand
CGGCTGATCGGGCGCGCGAAGAGACACGCCCGCACTGGAACGTCATTCCAATCCGCGATGCTGTCCTCGGCGTGCAACCTGGCCGCCGCCTAGCAAAACCGCTGTTCTTCAACAGGCTGCTAATCGATTGCAAGGAAAAGGGCTACAAGTGCCACGTCTTGGACCTGACCTGCACGATTGACTGTGACGGCACGGTCTATCCTTGCTGCTACCTCTTTGACGACACCGTCGACATCCCTGTGGTTCGCCCAGCCATTGGCCTTCTCTCGAACCCAAAAGGCATTCTGCCTTGGGAGTACCACCAGGACGCGCTCAGCCACATCTGGCGGAATCGGAAGCTCTGGAGGGATCGCGGCCTGCCCGTCGAGCAATCCGCTTGCGCACGCTGCACGAGGCATCTGCACCAGAACGAGTTCCTCAACAGATTCCGGGAGATTCTCGATGAGGGGGCGCCGCTGAAACTCGCCGAGAAGCTGCAGGGAACGCTACACGAGGACAAGTACTTCTGGCTGTGATCTCCGCTCGAATCGTTCCCCACTCTCCGAGTTCCCGTCGGGAAGGCGGCGCAACTAAGACGCGGGCCTGATGATCCATGAACTTGCCTGGTACCGACGGCGCCGGTCTTGAAACTGGTGACGCGCAAGCGTCCGGGGGTTCGAATCCGTCCCTCTCCGCTTCATTCAACTACACGCTCGGCGGCGTCATTCGCAACCTCTGTCCTGACGCGAGGTTGCGGGCGGCGCCGTCGGTGCCTCCGGTCGGCTCCTCGATCGTCATTCCCGTATGTTCCCCACAATCTCGGTTTGTGGTCACGCGCGGTCGTTCCGCGTGCCCGGGCGTCCCCGTCGTGAACTTCCGCATCGACGCCTATGCGTGCTCGTCCCGGAACCGGTAGTAACGGCGGACCATCTCCCAATCGCTGTGCCCCAGCAGGACAAGCACTGGCCCGTTGAGCAGATTGGAGATGTAACAGACCGTACTTAACAGCAACCGCAGCCGAGGCGGGGAGGAATACCTCGCTGAGTACCGCGCGGACAGCCCCTACCCGTTTCGCGTACCCAAGAGCGTCCTCGACGCTGTCGTCGGGGCGCTCGCAGCCGCCAACCGTCCGCTTCGCGCCAGCGAGCTGCACTCCTCTGTGCGTAAGCAGCTCGGCGAAACGCCGGCAGCTTATCAACTACATACGTGTCTTCGCTTGCTGGCTTCCGGCGGACTGATCCGCTTGCGCGGCCGGACGTATTCGGCTGTGGAAACCAGGTCCCTTGGCCGGCAGGTGGGCAGACTCTGGCGAGAACTGCCCGAAGAATCCGACGACTGAGTTCGCGGCGCATTACTTCGCGACAGCCGCAAATCCCCACCGGTCTTCTGCGAGCGTCGAGACGTTTCGCCCGCTTGCGCCGCGCGGACGCCCACGTAGACAGACGCGGAACGCGCCACCTGAATCACCATTCTCGCCGATTACTTATCGATGAGAGACGACTGTGGTTTCCCGTCAGTCTGATCGGGAAGCGTCTCTGCGTCGGAAGCCATGCTATCGGGCAAGGGCAACTGCGTGTGCTGGCCGAACGTCCGCTCACGTGCCGGTTACGATGATATCGTTGCGGACTTCGGAAACCCGGAACCGCCGTGCGACGGCTTCAGCCGTTTCCTTCTGCCAGAGGGCTGGCACTTCGCCCGCGAGGACGGCCGTGTCGCCGTTGATGGCTACGCGGAGGTCCGCGTCGCGTAGCCCGCGCGTGTAGGCAAGCGCCGCCCGGATCTCGTGGCAGAGTGCCTCGTCTTCGATCTGGTCATCCAGGTTCACAACCAGAAGGTTCTTCACGGCACACACGCCTTTGCTGCCGAGCGCCACGTCCTCGGCCAGCGTCCGCTCCCAGTGGCTGGCCGCCGACCCGCTCAACGTGGTAACGCCGTTAGAGACCGAGACGGCGATTGTCTCCATGGTAATGTCCGCGTGGGCATCGAGGGCCGCGCGCACGTAATCAGCAATCCGTTCGTCTGAGACGTGGCCTGGAGGCTTGACCTCCAGCTCGTTGACGACACTGCGGCAACCTTCAAAAGATGCGGCGATGAGTTGCGCCGCGAGCTTGCGGTTATGGCTTTGGACTGCTCCGGCCAACCTCGCCGTTCCATCATGGACGGTTACCTCGATCGATTGCTCGGACAGCCGGTCGTCGAGCATAAATGCCTGTTTGATTTGCCCCCGGAGCACTTCGTCGATTCGCATCGGGCCTCCTTCAGCATGGCCATCTACTGTTCACCTCTGGAGCGTTTTCTGCTTGCGCGACTCAGCTTGGCGACTGCTCGCTGCAAATACGGATGCTCCAAAGCTGTGCCGGCAAGCGTCTTGGAAGCGGCCAGCGATTCGTAGAATGCAGCTCCCCGCTCAGCGCGGCGGCGCACCGACTCATCAACGTCCGGGGCTTCCGCCTGCACCTTGGAGCACATGCTCATCTGTCCGGCCAGTTCCCAAATCCGCGTCTGGGCGTCGACAGCCGTTTGGCAGCACAACCCGACGAGCTTGGCGAGCTTCTGCTTCGAGCGTGGATGGGTCTGCGCCAGGTCCTTCGCGGCCACGACGGTGTTCTCGAACACACCCATCTGTCGGCCGAGGTCCAGAAGCTGCATCGCACACCGCTTGGCGGCCTTTACCGGGTCGGTGGAGGCACCCTTGGGGACGGGCTTCTGAAGCAGTGTCTTTATGCGGTCGGACGCCCAATTGGTTCGTTCGGTCAGAACGACAACGCGCAGTCCCGGTGGCACGACGTTGTTCGTGACGAATCCCGAGCCATCACAGAACCCGCAACGCGTGACGCTCAATCCCGCACAAGCTTCGCAGATCAGGCTGTCCGCGATGGTTCCGCGGCCGTTGCACGTCTCGCACGGCTCCAGGCCGTTTTCGCAGTAGAAGCACGGGAACCGGGCGAAGGCGTCCACGAGCTTTCCGGTCGCCTCCTTGCCGATCGACTTGAGCAGCCAGCGCGGCAAGCCGTTGCCGGTCGGAAACAGGCCGTGGTCCTGACCGTTGCAAAACACCTTGGCTGCTCTTGTTCCGCGACCGCGCTCCAGATCGGCCACGACTTCCTTGAGAACGCGGGCACGCTGGGCGGCACGCTTCTGTGACGCACGGGCTCGGCTTGCGTCGGACCTTCGGGGGCTTGTTGTCTTTGCCATCGGCATCTCTTCGCGCGTCTATTGTTCACGACGGTGGGAGACAACGGCGGCGGGGCTCTGGCCGTTGGAATCGCTGTCTGCCCGGTCACTCGGCGCGGCCGAGTCCGAACCGTGCTTCTGCTTCTGCACAAGCGGTCTCCAAGTCCAGCAGCGACTGTTCCACGGCCGCCGTCATGTTGTCTCCGGGCTCTCCGCCGAGCAGTTCGACGGCCTCCGCGTCTTCTCGCAAATCATCCCACTGCTGGCGCAGCAGCCAGAGTGATTGTCTGAGTACAGGTGAAGCTCCGATACGCGACCCTCTGGCCCTGCTGGTCAGCGCATCGAGCCGCGCACCGAGGTCTTCCAATCGCCTTCGCGTTTGACTCACACCCGTCTCCTTTGCTCCGCGTCAAGACCCGCTGGGCCTGTGAATCCGAACCCTCAATTTATATTGTACTCAAACTTGTTTATCGTCAAGCGATAACTGGACTTCTGGGCGAAAATCGCGCAAGCACGTTTATAGTAGAGTGTTACAGTGATTGCCGAAACCGGTCCCGTAGACATAGAAATATTTGACAGAAAGCATATGCGTGCTACGATACCAGAAGAGGGTTCGCCTTCGAGTCTCGCGCGCCAAGTGGGCACGGGGAGTGCGACCCGGGATTCTGCACCAGCCGGATAAGGAGATTCGCCGTGCTTGCCGTCACAGAGGCCGCTGCGGCCCGCCTGCATGAGATGACAGAGCGCGGGCCGGAGGACAAGACGCTTCGGCTCAAGAAAGAAGGGGCGCGGTTCGAGTTCGAATGGGACGAGGAGAAGCCTGGCGACAAGACCGTCTCCCACGACGACGCGACCGTGCTGGTCTATGCCGAGCAGGTTGCTGGCTTGCTCAGTGGCCGGACGCTGGATGTGAGACAGACGGACAAGGGCCCGGCACTGATGCTGAAGTAGCAAGAGGGCTGCGCCGGGCCGCCGGTTGGGCGCGTACGTGGCCTTCGCGTCGTTACGCACGGCCCCGCTGAATCTTCCGGGCTGTGTGCCGGACCAGTATCTCGTTTGGTGTCGATCGTTGAGACAGAGCTTGCCGCCACGAGGAAACGTAAACCGTCCCGACAGGAGTGATGTAATGCTGGATGTGACCGACGCTGCTGCGGTTGTTCTGAAAGAGATGCTGTCCCAGGCGGGGGCAACGAAGGGAAAGACAGCGCGGCTTGCCATTGGAAAAGGCGGCACGGAGTTGGTTCTCGATGCCGAGAGGCCCGGCGACACCAAGATCTCGCACGGCGGTGAGACCGTGCTGGTTTACGACGAGGAACTCGCCGGGATGTTCGAGAACAAGACGCTCGACGCACAGTTGAGTGAGGGTGGGGCTGCGCTCGTCTTCAGATAGGCGGGACTGCTCAGATGCTGGACAGCATGAAGCGGCTGCGATGGTATCAGGTTGCCGCCACGGATGCACGCGTCGGGCTGGTAGAGGACGTCTATTTCGACAGCCATAGCTGGGATGTGCGCTACCTGGTCGTGGAGAAGGGCATGCTGCTGTGGCGCCGACGCTACTTCGTTCCTGCTTTGGCGGTCGCCGAAGTGGAGCCGCACGAACGCCGGCTGCAACTCAGGCTGTCCAAGGAGCAGGTTGCCCAGTGTTCGCCGTCGGGGGTGGGCCGGACGCTTTCGCGTCGAGCGGGGTGCCCGTGGACACGGAAGGCAAGCGCGGCTGCCGATGACTATCGCTTGCGAAGTGCAAAACAGCTCATTGGGCACCGGGTCCAAGCCGTGGACGGCGCGGTTGGACGCATCGGCGACGTTCTCGTTGACGCGCAGCCAGTGAGCGTCCCGAGAATCGTAGTTGCCACCAGGAAATGGCTGCCGGGGCGAAAGGTGACCGTGCTGACGAAGCATGTCCAAGGCATCAATGGAGCAAACCAACGCGTGTTTCTGGACATCAATCGTAAGGCTGTCAGGAACAGCCCCAAGTATGACCCGGCGGAGCAGATGTCGTGAGTGGCAGTTGCATGACGGCGGAACAGGATCGACAGGCCACTCTCACCTTGTCGGGCCATCGCCACCGGGATGCGTTGATTCACGCAGCGAGGGTGATTAAATGCCCGCCGACTTACCGGACGATCGCAGTTACGAGCCGGCCAAGACGCGCGACGGCATTGGTGTCGATGTGATGGCCAGCGTGGGCTGTCGCAAAGACGCCGTGGTCGCTGCACAGAGCGGTGCCGACGGGATCGGATTGTTCCGCATGGAGGAGTTCTTCGTAGCGCGTGACGCTCCGCCGTCGGCCGAGGAGTTGGAAGGGCATTTGCGTACGACAGTGGCACCGTTCGAGGGGCTGCCCGTGACGGTCCGCCTTCTCGATGCGCGCAGCGATATGGGGTTGCGATACCTTGACTCTGCGGAGGAACACGACCCGGCACTTGGTGTGCGGGGCGCGCGATTGCTCGCCACGCAACCGGATCTTGTAAAGACACAGCTTTATGCGTTGCTCTGCTTATCACGCGAGCACGACGTTCGTGTTCTCGTGCCGTTCGTGACGCTCCCGGAGGAAGTCGAATGGACGCGTGAGCTTCTCGACGAATGCGGGCAAGAGCGCGGGGTCCGTGAGTTGCCACCGGTGGGCGCGATGGTCGAGACGCCGGCCGCCGCCTTGAACGCAGGCGGCGTCGCGCGCTGGGCCGACTTCCTGAGCATCGAGACGAGCCAACTCGCTCAGTTCACCATGGCCGCGAGCCGTGACGACCCGAGTGTAAGGGACTACTTCATCGACGATGATCCCACGGTGCTTCGGCTCATCCGCAGCGTTGTGGCGGAGGGTCAGCGGCACGCGGTGCCGGTGGTGGTTTGTGGCGCGCTGGCCGAGCGCGAGGATACGCTCGCAAAGTTGCTGGCGCTCGGCGTTCGGAGGTTCAGCGTGACGCCGCCGCGTACGGCGAGCGTGAAAGAGGCGGTCCGCAGATTGCCGACTTCCGCCAAGGGTTCGCAGGGCTAGATCGGAGTTCGGATCGATGAGACGGACAATTCGATCAGGCAAGTTCATCATGCTTGTGGTAGCCGTTGCCCTCCTCCCACGCTGCCGCGGGCAACCGCCCTCCGGACAATCGCCGGCGGCTATGCAGATGCAAGTGACTCTCAGCGAAGCGGAGATCGAAAGGCGGGTAAACAGCGCAATCTCGACGTCGGGCCGCGGCGTTGCCGCGGATTTCCATCGGACCAAAAGCAAGCCCGTACCCCTGGCCAGCGCAGCGGCGGGGGCGGCCCGAGGATTTAAGTGCTTGTTTGTAAATATGTTAGAGTCGCACTGTGCCATAGTGCAGGGACTTGAAGTTGTCAGTGGCCAATGATATACTTCCGGTTCAATGTAATTCCTGCGGATACGGTGAGCTATGGGCAGTGAATTGACGATTGAGCACGAGATCGTCGCAGCATTGCGGCGGATCATCCGGGCGGTCGATCTGCACTCGCGGCACCTGGTCCAGGAAATCGGCTTGACTTGGCCCCAACTGGCCACGTTGCGGGCCGCGGAACTTCTCGGAGACTGTTGCGTCGGAACGCTGGCGCGGGCCGTTCATCTCGGCCAGCCGACGCTGACGGGCATTGTCCAGCGCCTCGAACGGGCCGGTTACGTCGAGCGCGCGCCGCACGAGCAGGACGGGCGCAGCGTCAAGATATCGATCACGCCGCTGGGCAGGAACCTACTGAGGAATGCACCTTCGTTGCTGCAGGACCACTTCCACACGGAACTGTCGAAGCTGAAGGACTGGGAGCGCTTTCAGACGCTGGCGTCGTTGCAGCGAATCGCGGAGATGATGGACGTCCAGGCGCTGGATGCATCGCCCATTCTGGTTGCGGGCCCGATGGACCCGCGGACAGCCGGAACGCAGGCAGAGACGATCTCGACCGAAGTAGCAGCCGAGGTTCTGGCACTGCCCAAGGGCCCCGGGCCCAAGAAGAAGGCGAAATCAACAAAGGCGAAACAGAGACGAACGGAGCGCTGAATTTATGAGGAATAGTGCAACCCAGGCAACCGAGAGGAGACGCTCGACACGCTTAAATGGCAGACTGATGGTAGCTCTGCCCGAACCGAATTTGTCCATGACGCAGGACGCGGAATGGTGCGTCGTTCGCGTGGACGATGAGTGGCGCCAGATTCGGTTTCACGACTACGACGAGCTCTACTCGGTCCCGGGGCTGTACGAGAAGGTGATCTACGACATTCTGCGCTGCGACTCGCCACATGTTGTGCGCGGCCTGCTGGAGGCCGAACTGTCGGATGCAGGCGTGCCCGCCGATGCGCTGCGCGTACTCGACCTCGGGGCCGGCAACGGCATGGTCGGTGAGGAGCTCGCCGACCTGGGTGCCGAGCACATCGTGGGCGTGGACATCATCGAACAAGCCGCCGAGGCAACCGAGCGCGACCGTCCCGGCGTGTATGAGGACTACCACGTATTGGACATGACCGATCTGGATGAAGAGCAGCAGCGTAAGCTGGCGGACCGCCGCTTCAACGCGCTGACGTGCGTCGCGGCGCTCGGCTTCGGCGACATTCCCACCCAGGCCTTCGTTGCGGCGTACGAGCTGATTCAACCGGGTGGTTGGATTGCCTTCAACATCAAGGAGGATTTCCTGACAAACGGCGACAGTTCGGGCTTCTCCGGTCTCATTCGGGCCATGCTGGATGACGGCACGTTGGAGTTACGCCAGCGTCGGCGCTATCAGCACCGCCTGGCGACGGACCGTCACCCGCTTCACTACGTGGCGATGGTCGGAATCAAGCGGCGTGACGTTGCGGAGCACATTCTCGATTAGTGTCGAATCAGATACCCGCCCCCAGGCACGCACCACAAGCCGGGGCGCGCACATTGCTGGCGGGGTTCGGTGTTGGTGGATCCTGTTTGAAAGGAGTCGACGGATTCGGAGATTCACAGGGCTGATTCATGGATAGCGATTTCGGCAGCACCACGATGTCAATAGACGATCTGCGGGCGGGTCACGCCGACGATCTGCTTGCGGACGCGGACGTTGTCATCGCAATTGACGCCAGTACGCATGAGGAAGAAGTCGTTCACGGCCGCGACGAATGGGAGCTCGCATCTGCGACCGGACATGACGAGGACCTGGTCGTGCTGCGCGTCGAGCTCGACATGGAGGCAGGCGATTTTGAATGGCTGGTCGACGCGATTGAGGCCATAGACAGCGATGACACGCGCGAAGAGGCCGATGACATCGAGGACGACGACGAAGCCGACGGCTAGCTCGGCGCGGTTGAGGTCCCGGCGGGCCACGTGGGCGGCGGTGGCGACGCATCGAATAGGTTGAAGCGTCCTCTTTGGCGGAGCCAGCGAAGTCGGGCGTACGCACCCTGCCGCACATCCGCGGCCACCAACGAGCGGTAGATCACCATGGCCGAGGTTCTTGAAAAGCGACCGGACGCAGCGCTCGCGGATGCAACGAAGCGAAAACTGGAGTGGAAGCGCGGCATCTGCGGCATCTGCCCGGCGGGCTGCTGGGTCGAGGTGGGCCTCGAGGGTGGCAAGCTGGTTGACATCCGCAAGGACGACAGCCACCCGCTCGGCATGATCTGCCGCCGCGGAGAGCACGCACCCGAGATCGTGTACTCAGAGCATCGGCTCAAGCATCCGTTGAAGCGGGTCGGCCCCAAAGGGACCCACGAATTCGAGGGTATTTCCTGGGACGAAGCGTACGATGCCATCGTCGAGAATCTGAACCGGATCAAGTCGGAATCAGGGCCCGAAGCGGTGGCGCTCTATACGGGCCGTGGGGCATTCGAGCTCTCCCTCTGCGATTTATTTCAACCCAGGGGCGTGGCGGTCAGCTCGGCATCCAGTGTGCTCTTCCCATTCGGGTCGCCCAACACGATGGGGGGCGGTGCCCTCTGCTACGTGTCGTTTGCGATGATTGCGCCACACGTCACGATCGGCCGCATGCTCATCAACATGTTCACGGACATGGAAAACGCCGAGCTGCTGGTCGTGTGGGGCACCAATCCGGCCACGGACTCGCCGCCGCTCGACATGTATCGACTTGAGGCCGCCGCCAAGCGCGGGGCGAGTGTGGTTGTCATTGATCCTCGCCACACGGAGACCGCCAAGCGCTGCGAGGCACAATGGGTACCGATACGACCGGGAACGGACGGTGCGCTGGCCCTGAGCATGATCGGCGTGATGGTAGATGAGGAGCTGTATGACGAGGACTTCGCGGAGAACTGGTGTCACGGCTTCGGCGAGCTGCGGACATACGTACAGCATTTCTCGCCTGAGGTGGCCGCGGAGATCACGGGTGTGCCCGCCGACGTCATTCGCGATCTCACACGGCGCATTTGCGGTGCCTCCGGCGCCGGCCCGGTGGTGTATTCCGGGCTGGAGTACTCCAACAGTGGTGTACAGGCGATTCGGGCCGTGTTCACGCTGTTCGCACTGGCGGGACACCTGGACGTTCCCGGTGGTATCGGCCTGGCGATGGCCAACTCACACTTCCCGGTCAACCGCTCGTGCAACCAGCCCAACGTGAATTTGGACCGCGCGGTGGGCGTCGAGAAGTTCCCCGTATATACGCACTACCGCCACGAACCGCACGCCAGCCAGCTTGTTCCCTCGGTGCTCGATGGAAATCCGTACCGGATCCGCGGCCTGATCATCCACGGCTCTCATCTCCTCACCGCGTGGCCACAGGTGCCCGTCTGGCGCGCCGCGCTGGAGAAGCTTGACTTCCTGGTCTGCATCGATCGTACGCTGACGGCCGACGCCGCGTACGCGGACATCGTGTTGCCGGCGACAACCATGTTCGAGATCGATTCGTACATGACGTACGGCCCGGTGTTTCGCCTGCGCGAGAAGCTGATCGAGCCCGTGGGCGAGGCGCGGAACGACTACCTGATCATGGCCGAGCTGGCTCGGCGGCTGGGTTACGGGCATCTCTATCCACAAAGCGAAGAGGAGATGATCCGCTTCGTGCTCGAGGGATCGGGCTTCACGCTGGAGGATGTCAGAGCGGCTGGCGGCTGGGTGAAGATCCCCACGCCCATGATGGAATACAAGAAGTGGGAGAAAGGCAGCCTTCGCCCGGACGGCAAGCCGGGATTTGACACGCCGACCGGCAAGTTCGAGATCTGGTGCACAGCTCTTGAGGAGTACGGCTACGAGCCGCTGCCGAAATACACCGAGCCATCGGAAGGGCCGCTGAGCACGCCGGAACTGCTGGACAGGTTTCCGTTGGTGTTCAATTCCGGCGCGCGGCCGCATACCGACTTCCACTCGCAGCATCATGGCATCCCCGGCCTAATGAAGGACCACCCCGAGCCGACGGTCGAGATCAACACGGAGGATGCGGCAGCACGCGGCATCCAAAGCGGCGATCTAGTAGAAGTGCGCACGGCGCGCGGGGGCGTACTGTTCCGCGCGCGCGTCACCGATGACATGGTCAAGGGTGCGATCGAATGCAACCAGGGCGGTGGCACGCCGGTGGGTCCCAAGGCCTGGCGGGAGTGGAACGTCAACGAACTGACGGACAACGAGAACTTCGACGAAATTTCGGGTTTTCCGGTCTACAAGGCGTTACTGTGCGACGTCGCCAAGGTCGAGGAAGGCACCGACTCCACGCGCAGCCAAGCCCGTAAGACCGTGACAATGTGCGAGCCCTGCCTGCTGCATCCGCAAGCCGAGCGCAAGGCGGCAAAGAACCGGATCTACCTTGACAACGCTGCTACGACGCGTGTCGCCGATGCCGTTCCCGAAGCCATGCTACCCCACCTGGGTGCGAGCCATGGCAACCCATCCAGCATCCACAGCGTTGGACGAGACGCGCGGGACGCGATCGAAAACGCACGCCGCCAGTTGGCCAAGCTCATCAACGCGCGGCCGCGAAGAATCATCTTCACCGGCAGCGGCTCAGAGGCGAATAACCTGGCGCTCAAGGGGATCGCGCTGCCACGCGATGGCCGAGGCGGTCACATTGTCACGTCCAGCATCGAACATCCATGCGTTCTCCAAACCTGCTACTACCTGGAAAACCTCGGCTACCGCGTCACGTACCTCGATGTGGACGAGCATGGCCTGGTCCATCCCGAAGCGCTGCAGAGTGCTCTCACGGATGAAACGGTTCTGGTATCCATCATGTTGGCTAACAACGAGGTCGGCACGATCCAGCCGATCAATGAGCTTTGCGCCATTTCGCATCAGCGCGGCGCGCTCTTTCATTGCGACGCGGTACAGGCGATCGGGAAGATCCGAGTCGATGTTGAGGATCTTGGTATCGACATGCTGACCGTGTCCGGCCACAAATTCCACGGCCCCAAAGGGGTCGGCGCCCTGTTCGTGAGAAAGGGCATTGAACTTGAGCCGCTCGTCCACGGCGGCAAGCAGGAAGGTGGGCTCCGAGCAGGCACAGAGAACGTGCCTGCAATTGTCGGTCTCGGCAAGGCCGCAGAACTCGCGCTGCACGCCCTCGATCGGTCCCCGAAAACACGCGCACTTCGCGATCGATTGGAGGCCGGCGTTCGCCGGCTGATCCCGGGGGCGCGCTTGAACGGGCACCCGGATCAGCGTCTACCCAACATCCTCAACCTGACGCTACCGGGGCTGCGTGGGGAATCCATCGTCGTCGCGATGGATCTTCACGGCGTGTCGCTGTCATCCGGTTCCGCGTGCAAGTCCGGTTCACCCGAGCCAACGCACGTGTTGATCGCGATGGGCAGGACCGAGGAGGAGGCGCACTGCTCGGTTCGTTTCTCGCTTTCCCACGATATCACGAAAACGGACATCGACGACACCATCGCGGCGCTGAAGCGCATCCTGACCGAGATGGAAACGACAGTCAGGTTCCTGCCCTGCAAATAAGCGCGCGTGGACTAACTGGG
>Ga0180434_10007748_pt1 | contig 12032 bp, 7 predicted proteins | sample SS_ome_7_FD_132453 | JGI IMG/M metagenome (GOLD analysis project Ga0180434, IMG submission 132453) | Hypersaline lake sediment archaeal communities from the Salton Sea, California, USA - SS_1_D_2 metaG | ecosystem: Environmental > Aquatic > Non-marine Saline and Alkaline > Hypersaline > Sediment... | reverse complement strand
GTAGCGTTTCGTAACGAATACAAGTCTTGCTTAAGAATCAGCGAGCAAGGGGAATGAACGCTGCACAATTACGCCGGTACACAGGCACCGGTCGGCGATGCACTTTTTGAGCGGCGTTTACACTCGCTTCGGCTCAATCAATCGAACCGCTAACAACGCATCATCAGGCCCCATCGTAAAGTTGTCTCCGATCGGCAGCACGGCCAAATCGATCCCTTCGGCACCGATCATCTTCATATCAAAAAACAAACCCGTATCGCAGGCAAAATAGAGCTTTCCGTCCGGCAGACTTAAAACAAATCCACACGCCGTACCACCGTTTGCTCCGTCGGGCATTGTCGATGTGTGGTGGGCGATCGTCATTTTCACCACCCCAAACTTGTGCTCAGAGCTGCCGCCAATGTTCATGGCTCGCGTCTTTCTGACCCCCTGCCCAGCTAGCCACTGGCAGATCTCAAAATTGGCGATAACAGTCGCACCGGTTCGTTTCGCAATTCTAACCACATCAGCCGCGTGATCAGAATGACCATGCGAAACCAAAATGAAATCGGCACTGACTTGATCCGCCTTCATCGGTGCCACTGGGGAATCATCCAGGAAAGGATCAAGCAGTATCCAACAGTCGTCGGCCCGAATTGACCAGCTACCGTGTCCCAACCAAGTCAGTTCCGTTGCCATGACTCACTTTCTCAGAAATTCGTTCATATTTCTCTTGTACGCCTCAACACCCGGCTGACCATATGGATTTACTCCGATCAAATATCCTTCGACGACGGTAGCCAACATAAACATTTGAAAGAGTTGTCCCAGGGCAGACTCATCGACTCTGGCAATTTCGATTGTAGCGGCCGGTCGATAGTCGTCAAAGTACGCCTTGTTTGTTCCGGCAACCGCCGCCATCATAATGTCTTTGATCGTTTTTCCGGCCAGCTCATTAAGATTGTCTTGATTCAAATTCAACTTCTTCACTTCCACAGGCGCACGACTCGTGTGTCGCACAACGAGATTCGTTATCAGTTTGTCCCTTCGCCCCTCTTGATGCTGTTGTCCACGCGAATGCAAATCACGCGTGTTCACGACAGTCAACGGTGTGGCACCTTGCCCGTTCTTGCCAAGACTTTCGCCCAGAAGCTGATCGTACCACAATCCTAACGACTCCAAAGACTTCCCCCAGATTGAAAGCACGCGAATCGAAGCCCTCCGTCGCACCTCCATCAATCGCCCGACGCTAACGTAGTTGAGCACCGGATTGTCTTCAGGAGAACTGCCCCGAAACCGGTCATTCATTGCGACCGCGCCCTTCAACAGACTTACAACATCCAACCCCAAAACCGCCGCCGGTAACAACCCGACCGGACTGAGCACTGAGAATCGCCCACCCACCCCGTCAAAGACGGGAAATATGTCAAAACATCCCAATGCTTCTGCCATTTTACGAAGCCTACTATCAGCCCCGGTCACAACTATGACTCGTCTCTTGATCATCTGCACATCGCCATCACAGGACTTTTGTAGAGCCTCTAAAAACAGCCGAAACGCAACTGCCGTCTCTAATGTTTCGCCACTCTTGCTGATTACTATGATCCCCCAACTACCCTCCACCCCACCGGCCTTCTCTACTCCGGAAAGAAGCTCCAACAGCGAAGCAACCGAATCGCTGTCAACATTGTTTCCCTCAAAATACATTCTTGGCCGACCGCTCCGCTTGTCTCGCGGCAACTCGTTGTGGTATGGATGACAACATGCCTGATACATGGCCTGAGCGCCCATGTACGATCCTCCGATGCCGAGCACAACCACCCTATCAACCTCGTCTGCCATACGATCCGCCGCTGAAAGGATCTGATCCAAGATGGCTCGATCTGGCCCAAGCATCCGCTCCGGAAGCCCCCAAAAGGCAGCATCCAATGGCTGGCTATCCTCAGGAATCACACCACCCGATTCGAACAATCTACGGTCGGCAAACATCTCCTGCCTAAAGCTATCCAACCGAACCGAAAAAGAACGCACATCGGCTTCGGTCAAACCGGCTTCTTGGGCGATTGGTGGAGCGCCACTGACAAAGGTAACTCCAGAAAAATCGTATGTCAGCGGCTCGATCAACTGATCGTTCATGGCAAAACCAACAGTGCAAAGGCAAAAGGTAATTACAGCTAACGGCGACAAGCCCTATCAACCGAAAGATAGCTCACACGGACCGTTCCGGCCAGTAGCCCAACAAACAGAATCATCCGGGCTGACAATCAATTCATACAAAAAACGCCAGACGGCAAATACTTAAACAAGGACCACTTGTTTTTTAGGCCTATTTTGATAGTAAATAGGGTTTGCAGTTCGATGACAATAGCGCTAATACAAAACCTACAAAAGGGATAGCTTGCACCAACCCAGGGAGTCTGAAAAATGGACATGCAGGATCTGACGCGAGATTTACACATCAAAAACAAGTCAAAAATAATTATGCTCGTAGCCGACGGACTCGGTGGCCTGCAAGTGGAGGCGGGGGGCCCCACCGAGCTCGAAGCTGCAAAAACGCCAAACTTGGATGCCCTGGCAAAGAAGGGTTGCCTAGGCAACTTATACCCCGTAAAACCAGGCATCACGCCGGGAAGCGGACCAGGACACCTCGGTCTGTTTGGATATGATCCGCTCAAGTTTATCATAGGCCGAGGTGTGCTCGAAGCGACCGGAATTGGATTTCACGTTGGACCGGATGACGTCGCCATTCGGTGCAATTTTTGCTCCCTCGACGCCGACGGAAACATAACCGATCGTCGTGCTGGCCGAATCCCAACTGAAGAGAGTGCTCCACTGGCTATTAAACTCCGAGAGATTAAAATTCCCAACGTAGAAATCTTTGTCGAGCCGGTCAAAGAGCACCGGTTCGTAGTGATTTTCCGCGGTGATGGACTCGGTGGCAAAGTCGACGATACCGACCCGCAAACTACCGGAATTCCACCACTAAAACCGGTCGCAGATGACGCGGCCAGCAGACACACCGCTGAAATCGCAGCAGAGTTTGTGTCCCAAGCCAAAAAGCTTTTGGCCGATCAACCAAAAGCCAACGGGCTTACGATGCGAGGTTTCTCGGTCAAACCAGCACTTCCCAGTTACGAAGAAGTTTACGGAGTTAAGTCGGCTGCCATCGCTGTCTACCCGATGTACAGAGGACTGGCAAAGCTCGTCGGCATGGATACCGTAGGAGAGCCCGCTACGCTAGAGGAAGAAATCGACGTCCTCGAAAAGGTTTGGGACGATTACGACTTTTTCTTCGTCCACTTTAAGTACACCGACAGCCGTGGAGAAGACGGTAACTTCCAGGCCAAAGTAGCTGCTACTGAAGAATTCGATAAAATAATCCCACAGGTAACCGCTCTAAATCCAGACGTCTTGATCATCACAGGCGACCACAGCACACCAGCCGCCTTGAGCTCGCATAGTTGGCATCCTGTTCCGACAATGTTGGTCGCGGATACGGCCCGATGCGACCTTTGCGAATCTTTTAGCGAAACCGAGGCACTTCGTGGCGGTCTTGGCCACTTCGAAGGTGTGCATCTAATGCCACTGGCACTTGCCCACGCCGAACGACTCGGAAAATTCGGAGCGTAAAGAAACTTTCAAACCTATCGTACTAATCGGGCGTTCAGCAGGTTCGCCCGGTCTAGTACGTTGGCGCGGTCGGCGTAGTCAATTGTCAGTTCAATTCGCCTGCCACCAGATACGTCAACATCGATCGACACCGGAGCATCACCACCGCGAACTACTCTGGTCGTGTGTCGAAGCTGACCGTCGACGTAGATTCTGGCGCGAACGCTTCCTCTTGACAGTGTAGAATCGTCGATACCAAACTCCGCCTGAAAACGGCGATACGATTCGCTCAAGAGATATTTGATACGAGCATCGCTGCAAAAACCAAGCCCTTTAACATACAGTCGATTGTCGCATCTTAGTCGGCCACCTTCGACATTTGCGTCAACCTGATAGGGCCACTTCAAATCGAGGTATGGAACAAATTGATAGTCGTGCGGCTTTAGATCCGAAAGGTATAGTGCCCGACCACCAACCGGCTGTAAAAATGTCAACCACTTCCGACTACCAACCAGTCGAACACCACCAAGCACTTCCAACTCAAACGACTTAGCATCGACGTTCACCGCGCTTGCAATCAAGAGACTGCCATCAGAAGTTCCAACCCAGGCAGAAAGCCCTTCCAAGCTCGTTGATCCGATCAAACCTCGATTGAACAAAACCTCCTCAACCCGATTCAAGTCTAGATCGATCAAACCGACATCGGTCATCAACCTAATTGAACCGTTTTCGACCGACTCAATCACGCCGGCTACTTGATCTCCATTAGAAAGCATGACGCAGCCTGCGGAGTCGCCAACGTCGGCAATTTTATTCCTCGGCCAGTCGTGTCGCTGGCGATCCGTCGGCAGATCAAATGCAAAACCGACGACTCGCCGCAACGGCAATTCAGACTCGCCAAATATGGGCGAATCAACTTTGATTTTTCGGTTTTTGATCGACAAAACGTCGGCTGCCAACATCCCACCGTCGTCAAAAAACACTATCGTCCCGCGTCGGAACTCACGGCAAGTCCCCCAATAGACCAAATCGCCAGCCCCCATCGCCAAGCGACCTGTTGCGGTCTCGAAGGTTAAGTTCCACTTGCCGTTACAATCAACTAACTCCGCATTAAGCGGCGTACCGTCAATCGGAACTGCCACAGGCAAATCGGCCAGCATGGCTTGGCTCAACCAAAAAAACATCGCGATGACAATTGCCGTTATTTGTGATCTCGATTTCATCTTTGAAATATTGGTAGACAATTATTTGGAACCTGCAAAACAATACAAGCCATTGAAGTGGCATATTCAACTGAGATTGGTGACATCCAAGACCCATCTTTTCGTTGTCTCTGAATCATCTCTTCGCGAACGGCCGGATACCAACGTTTCCACATATCACCACCCGTGTGCCAAGCGGCCAAGACCACGTAATATCGACCGTAGTAAAAGTATGCTTCATTGCTCTTCTCCCCTTTTTTCGGAAACGCACGATTCAAGTAGGCCAGCCCGTTTTTGATTTCGCCCCCTTCATAGATCCCCGCACTGTGCAGAGCGACCACGCCACCAGCCGACCGTGGGAAACGACTAGGCCCGGCCTGTAACATATATCTAAACCCACCGTCCGAGTTCTGGCTTTTTTTAACGTAGTCAATACATTTGTCGATCGTTTTCTTCGGAACAAACAAACCTGCATTTCGGGCGGCTCTCAATGCCATTATCTCGCAGACTGTAACAGAAAGGTCGGCATCGGCACGTCGTGGTTGATATCGCCAGCCACCCTCATTATTTTGCGTGTTCACAATCAACTCAACCGCAGCTTTGAGTTTCTCGCGCATATCCGGCCGATTCGACATTCCATAGCACTCGGCCAGAAACATCGTGGCAAATCCATGGCCGTACATCGGCCCATGGCTAGCCGAACCGGCCGACTCAATAAAGCCGCTCTTCTGCGTGTTCGACAAGAGATAATCAACACATCGATCCAACTGTTCGCCGTATGGACCGCGTCCTGGAGTGCTTCCACCCGACATCATCGCCAAGCCGGCCAATGCACAAATGGCAACATTTCTACCATAATTCGCGGTTCCAAACGAACCCTCTTCCTGCTGCCTAGAGGCCAAGAACTCGAGGCCTCTATCGATCGCCTGTTTGGTCTTCGGGGTAATCATATCGGCAGACAGCGCCTCAACGGATTCAGCACCGAACATCGAACCCGACGCCATAAACGATAGCAAAAATGCAATCGCGACCACCACCGAACAGCCAATTCTCATCATTGCCCAGTCTTCTCCTTGCTCAATTGCCTGAAGTAATCTTCGATCATAATCTCATACTTTGGCAAGAACTCCTCGACCGGCAACTCCAGCATCTGCTCTCGTGATCGGCTCGGCAATTTTCCCCACAATTTTTTTAGGAGCCGATCCATTTCACGCATGTCAACCTGCCCAGAGGCGGTAACTTCACCACTATCGTCCCCTTTTCTCCGATCGTTTGACGGGACCCGACCCCGCCTAGAAACCTTCCCTTGCCCGACACCAGAATCGGCTCCTGCCTTGAACTGCCCAAGACTCTTTCTCGCTTCATTGATCAGGCGATCCAACTCACCGATAATTTGAGCCTGGATTCTCTGAGTCTTTTCACCAGAGTCGCTTCGCCTCAGCAGCGATTCGGCCTCCCGCATTCCATGGCCAACGCTAAACAGTGGACTATCGCCATCGAAAGCAGCCTCCTGGCGAAGTGATCGATCCGGATTAGTAGCTTTCTCTTCCATTTTTCCGGGGATGCCACCAATTTCAAACGCCTTCTGCCGGAAGTCGTCCACCACGGCTTCACGCTCCGCCCCTTCGGGCACATCAGCTCGTCCAGCAGTCCCCGATAATTCGAAACCGATAACAATAATCGCTGCGGCAAGAATCCAGTTCATCGTTTACCTTCGATTTCAATCAAGTCGTCCAGGATTCCCGGCATTCCCATATCGGCCGAGCGTCCGGTTTTGCTTTGTTTTGCCATCTTAATTACCAAATCAGCCAATCTAGACTGTGCGTCACTCAATTTGGAATACTCTAGCCTCTGTTGCTCGGTCAACCTCGCTGATCCTTTTGCAGTCTTATTCAAAAGAATGGTCCTGCGATTGATCTCCTCTTGCATAGTGCTAAGCAACCTCAGTTCCGACAGCGATACAAATCGCCTCGACCTCTCCATCTTTTGTCGGTGTTGGCCAACTTCCGATTCATCGCCTGTTTCTAACGCTTTTGCCTCATTCAACTTCAAAGATTCTAACAACTCAGCTAATTTATCAAGCGCATTTTCCTCTGCCTCTTGAGTTCGCTTGCCTGCTTCGCCGCGCTGCAACAATTCAGCAGCCCTTTCCATCGCTCGCGCACTGTCCTCCAAAGCTAAATCAAACACACCAACGCCATCGACTCTTTTTATGAGCCTCAACACCTCGACCCTAATTTGTTTTTGTAGTTGGGCAAGCTCGACAATCGTCCTGCCTTCCCATGGCTTCGACTTGGGCCAACTGTTTAGTTTTCTGGTCTCATTGCGCAGCTTAGCCTGTCTCTGGTACAGATCTTTCACGTCAGCTAACAGCCCGGCAAATTTTTCAATCGCCAGATCGTTCTGAACTTGGTTGATTTTTTGCAAAAGCTGCCTGACGGCCGCTTCAAGCTCCCTCGCGGCAGACATGGCATAGCCAATGGCCAAGTTGAGTTGACCTTCCCTAGAAGCGTTGCCGGCTGCTTTCATTTCTTCAGACGCATTCCGCGCGAGTCGAGCAGCTTCACTCTCCCTCAATTGTTCCAATCGTCGGGCTATCTGCTTAGTTTTCGTACCCAAACCCAGCTGCTCACCAGCGAGCAATTCAAGATAGTTATCTCGCCTATTTTTTTGTCTCTCGTCAACCGCCATCCGAAAACGACGCTGCAAGTCACGCTGCTGCCTGACAATCCCACTCAACTCGACACCTACAGCGTGCAAACTATTCTTCAGTCGAGCCATCTCGTTTGCACGACGATTCGACAAAATATCCAAAATTTCTTTCAGATTTTCTACCACCTTACCCTGCTCGGCAATCCCACGTCCAATCCTGTTCGAAGCCACGTCGTTCCCCGCGGATCTCATCGCTCCGCTGATTGACAACTCTCTTGCCCGACGCAACGCATCTAAAACTATGCCCGCAGACAACGGGGCAACATCCTCGAGTTTTTTGGCTGTAGAGCCCATCTCCTGCATAATCCGCTCCAAACGCCGAGCCAATTCCAGCTGTTGTCGCGCAACGCCCTCCAGGTCGGCAACCTCTGTCGATCTGAGGTCTTTAAAATCGCGTCCCAAAGTTTGATGTCCCAAGTCGACAGTACGAGACCCCAGTTGCTCCTGCTCTCTCAACAGCAAACCGACATCACGGTGAAAACGTTGATAGCTTTGACCATCCGAAAGCTTGCGAATCATACGACCAATCGCCGTACTCACCCGACCTTGATATTCAGATACTTTGGCCAACGATTCAGGCCCGGCCTCAACTTCTGGTCCCTGAGGTCTGTCATCCAACCGAAACCGTGCGTCCTTGATTGCAACGGTTAACTCGCGGCCGATGATAACCAGATCTCTGCGCGCCAGCCGGCCAACCTCTTTCAAAATCGATGCCATACGGGCCATAACACCTGGACTATCAACTCTGTTATCCTTCAACTCTTCCAACAGCCTAAGAATGCGTCTGGACACTCCGCTCGGGGAGGTTAAAGCCAGGCCTATCCGACGCTGATTCAACTCGGCGCTGTGAAGCTCATTGATACCATCACGGTCGATGTATCCGACCTCCTTGAGTCGAGCCCGTTGCTTGTCCACCTGCAATTTGGCTGCTCGCTGCATCTGCAAAATTCGTTTAAACTCGCCGGCGATTTCACGCTGTCGATCGACGATTCTATCGGTCAACTGCTGCGACGTAATAACAACCAACCGCTGCAACTCACTGATCCCTTCGTTACCAAGATAGTCGGTTGCCTTGACGCAAAACGATGTCTCAGCCCCAGGCTCTAGCCTCAGTCGATCCAACCGCAATCGATATTCAACCGTCAGACTTTCGCCAGATTTGCCGCCTTGACCAAACCCATCATCGGGCAATTTTTTGACCTCCCTGCCACCAACGTACATCGGGAAACTCTGCTTACACCCTGCTCTGCCCAACTCCCCAACGCAAAGTTTCACATTGCTGACGGCCAAATCGTCCTTAACTAAGGCCTCCACAAAAACAAGTGCCTTTGGTGTAACAAAACTGGGATCGGCAGGGCGCTCCACGGTTACGCTTGGAGGCCGATCAGCCACAACACGTATCTCCCGACGTAAATCATCTCCGCCGACAATTCCTTCTCGGTCAATCAACCTGAACCAGTAGGAGATCGACTCTTTCAAACTGATGGCCATTTCATCTTCGGTCGGGACAATAAAGCTAGAACCGTCCGGCATTAATTGTGCCGAAAAATTTCTCCCATCCTCAAAACAGAGCTCGGCCGATCTAAGCAACTTAGTTGATCTACCCAAACACCGTATCTTTGTTCCGCTCAGTACGCGCACCTTCTTGTCTACGAATTCAATCGGCCATCCAGTATATTCCGGCGGAATAATTTGGAGCGACAGCGATTCGATCTCCGGCAGATCAACCACATCAACACTGTGCCAAGCCATGGATTGGTCGTCACCGCCTTCGATACGATATTTGAATGGCCGCGTAACGTTCTGAAGTGTGGCAACCATCGCGTCATCCCGAAACAGCATCCGCTCCGTTGAGACACCACCTACACCGTCATTCTCGAAAAAGTGGTAATGAATTCGAACATCATCTGGCAATCCAACCCCAAAACGATCGACTACCTTAACCTCAAATATGCCCCCCCTTGCAACCTTAGACACACTCTTTCTAAGGGCCAAGTGCGTTTTCTGGGACCACGCGGCATCGCCGAACGGATTGGCCAAGCGCACCACCGCAGTAAGAGCGTCCACCGGCGACCACACGACGATAATTGCCGCCAGAAGAAAAACGGCTAAAGCAACCACAATCACACGACGTGTTGGCCCTACGTCAACCACCTCTGAAAAGTCGAGCGAAGCAGTATCTTCGGCCATACGATTGATAACCATATGACGCAACTCGCAAGATCCGGCAATTGGATCGTCATCCTTCTGCTGCTGAAACTCAACAGCGCTTGCCAAACTGTCACCCAGAGCGGGAAACCTTCGCTGGAGTCGTTTAGCAAGATTAACTTCTTGAAACTTAAATTTCAGCCCCAAATAGAGATATCTGTAAAGCAGCCAGATAGCCACCGCCAATACAGAAAGTGAGCAAATCACTCGCATTCCTGGATCTCGAAACCTGATCGCGTAATCGATTATCCCCAAAATCAATACCACGCCGACGATGCCAGCCACACTCATGCCTAAGCCATACACCAGCACCAACCGACGAATCCGGCCTCGCAGCTCGCCAATTTTTTTGTCAAGTGACGACATAGGACTAAGAGTTTCTCTTATTTCAAATTGGCCGTTTTTCTCAAAATCCACTCAACGCACAAAAGGCCTAAGAATAACATCAACACCGGCCAGCGATTCCACAACGGTTTAGGCGGCAAGGATTCGACCGTTACTTGTCGCCCCGCCGGAATGTCCTTTGGCAATCGACCTGCTGTCAAAGCCGTATAGAACCTGCCACCAGTCCTCTCAGCTGCGGTAGACAAAACCCTCGCATCCATACAGGTTCGTTCAAGCTCGCCCGTCGATGACTCAACCCTGAAATTGACCGTCGGCGTCTTCCCTTCCAAGGCAGGCGTAGCGATCCACGCGCGATAGTCCCCCGCTGTAGCGTTCGACAATGTACCCTCAAAAAGATCTCGCAACCGTGGATTTCGGTGCAACACGACCCGTTTGGTCCTCTGCCCCTGGTGCTCCAAGATCAACGTGACGCCATGGTCGTTGGTCGGTGCGATCTTCTGATCAGAAAACCGGACTTGAAATTCAACCGACTCACCAGAATTATACTCATGTCTGTCGACCAACAGCGAAACACCGCTCACACTCTCCGACAACTTCGAACGGCTCAGGTATCGAATCGTCTGAATCCAATATCGGGCAAAAAACACATCTCCAACCTGAAACCGCCAACGCCACGTACCGTCAACCGCGTGAAACAGCACCTTCCCGGCCCCAAAATACTGCATACAAAACACAGGCAACGGCTTGCCATCTGGCCCCGGACAGTTAGGGTTCTCCGCCAAAACGCGGGCTGCCGGCTTCAAGTCGGGCGCCTTAAGCATCCAATATAGCGGCGGAAGCCGTCGCCATATTGCCTCCGTTTCGGCCAGCGAGTCACCAAGCTGCATCGACGGACTGGCCAATCCCAACAAAGTCGGTCCAACAACGAAACCATCGACCACACATTCGTCGCTGTCCGGATATCGGGCACTCCCCAATTCAATCGGAATGAGTTGAGCCAGCGGCGTATCCACAAAAGCCAACGGCATATAGCGATCGCCAGCGATAAGAATCAACGACTTACCACGCTGATCAACAAACTCAACGAGATTGTTCAACACCCCAACACTAAGCATGGTTGGGTTCACATCGCCCAATATTATCACGTCATAGCCAAACAACTCATCACGCCGAACCGGAAATACCCCCAAAGCATTTGGATCCTGTTGAACATACTCGGCATCTGCTTCTTGCAAAACAGTATTAAGTTTAATCATGTTGTCACGCTCAAGCATCTCTCGCAGGTAACGAAATTCATAGCTCGGATAAGACTGTGCAAGAAGTACTTGGATCCTCTCGTTACTAACTCTAATGGTCCGCCTTTGCAGATTGTTTTCGATGGAAATTTCACCCTTTATCGGCAATACGCTTACAACGTAACGAAACTCTCCCACCTTTGTCGGCTGAAAAGGCAATCGCAACTGCAGTGGCTTCGAGTCAGCACCAACTGTCGCCTCCATCTCCGCCAAAACCTTTGGGTCATTCTCCTCGCGAAGAACTATACTCACCTTTCTACCTTTGAGGCCTGTCCCGATCAATTTGAACTCGAACAATACGAAATCCTTGACAAACACAAAGTCCTCGACAATCAGGTCGGTAAGTCTCAAGTCCACAGCCGACTTGCCGTCACCGATTCCCAAACAAAACAGTGGAACACCCTTTCGCCGAGCGTCTTCAGCAGCATCGTCCAAACTCGGTCCATCATTATTGATCCCATCGGTTAGAAGCACAATCGCCGCTGGAATGGCCCCGCGCAAATCATCCAAGACAGCCTCGACGGCGGCACCAAGTCGGGTCGTTTCGCCGATCGGTTCACAGTCCCTAATCTCCTTGGCAACCCCATCAGACTCCTTCGCCATACTAGGTCGAAGACCACTCAAATAGTAAAGCCGGAGTTTGTGATTTTTTTCTATCTCCTTCAAAAATTCGAGCCCATTT
>Ga0180434_10007747_pt1 | contig 12035 bp, 5 predicted proteins | sample SS_ome_7_FD_132453 | JGI IMG/M metagenome (GOLD analysis project Ga0180434, IMG submission 132453) | Hypersaline lake sediment archaeal communities from the Salton Sea, California, USA - SS_1_D_2 metaG | ecosystem: Environmental > Aquatic > Non-marine Saline and Alkaline > Hypersaline > Sediment... | reverse complement strand
CCCAGCAATATCTTCAGGTATTATACGAGCGAATCCGAGAAAGGCACGTTATTCCGCGCGGATTCCGTCTAGTTAATCAGCATTTCTCACAGCAGGGCTTAGCTCGGAGTCACGAAGACACGGAGCAATCGGAGAAACCGCTCGCTTTTAAGCCGCGGCCGCTACGAGATATTTCCCCAGTGCTCGGCAAGATATATTCGACGGACGGTCCGAGTATTCTCGCATCTCAATATTCCTGCGTGCCTCCGTGTTTCCGTGTTGGAATCCGTCGTGAGATACGCGGCTTAGGCAGTTAATCGTAACATCGCCGGGGGCTGTTTCGTAATCGGTTACGGGCATTGTTATCGAATTCCAGGCAACCTTGGCATTTTCATTAGTTGATATGAAGCCGGGGGTAACGATGGTCGATTCCAATATATGTCTACAAGGCCCGTACAGGCGCAGTGCGCATCCGATAATAAAGCCTTGATAAGACAAAGAGGGGCAGACGGTAAAGCTCTGCCCCGTGTTGATGGATTTGGAACGAGCCTCCGAGGATTCTGCCATGCGGATAAACGGTCAATTAATTCGGCTTTCCACGCTTCTAGTCGCCGTTGCATTGCTTGGATTGCGATCAGCGTCAGCACAAGATGCGATTTACCGTCTATACGTACTTAACTCGAGCGAATCAGGAGCGGCGTCGAAAGCCTATGCACTGAATAACACGGGCCAGATTGTGGGATGGATGGCTTCCGGCGACGATCACCACTCGGCCCATTGGCATGTGGAAACGACCACCGACCTGCACGGCACCGTGCATTTCTCGCTCCAACACGACATCACGGGCTATTTTAATGTTCCTTATCACGAGGCTTACGATATCTCGAACGCGGATCAAATCGTCGGCACGGGCCGTATCTCAATCAACTGCCCGCCCGAGATCACGGTCACGAACGCGTATGTGTTAAGGCCGGCCGTGCTGACGGATTTGGCGACGCCGTATGCCGGCGACGCATTAACCGATCTTAGCACATTCGGCGGTCCGTGCGCCACGCCGGACAGCGCCGCCACCGGTATCAGCAATCGCAACCATGTCGTGGGCTGGTCGGATCAGGCCGGGGGCGTGATACGCGCGTTCATGTCGTTCGAGAACGGCGGGCTTGTGGATTTGCGAACTTTACGAGGGGACACCGACACGGTCAGCGCCGCGACAGCCGTCACGGACGAGGGCGTCGTCACCGGCTATTCCTACACGCTAGCCCAACCGGCCGGGGCCGCGGGGCTGCGTGCCGCCTACCACGCTTTTACCGTAACGCCGAACGACACCAACGCCGACGGGATCGGTGATCAGTGGGCGGTGATCGCGGCGGACGGTTCGAACAACCTGATGCAGGATCTGGGTACGCTCGGCGGCTATAACAGTTGGGGGCGCGATATCAACAGCAGCAACCAAGTGGTCGGAGAATCCGATACGGATCCGGACGACACCGGGGGCAATAACCTTACGCGTGCGTTTCTTTGGAGCAACGGCGTCATGACCGACCTCGGCGGCTTGGTCAGCGACGGTTTCAGCGCCGCCTCGGGCATAAATGACGCCGGCGTTATCGTCGGCTGGGGCACCAACGCTGACGGTCAACGCCGGGCGGTGATATTCCAAAACGGCGAAGTCCAGGATCTCAACACGTTGATTTGTCTGGTTAATGAAGACGGGACCTCCGAGGTCGCGACGATCACGCTGACCGAGGCGCGCGACATCAACGAAGACGGCTGGATCGTCGGATGGGGCGACGCCAAGGGCTCCAGCAATACCGGTTCGCGCGGTTTTCTGTTAATTCCACTGACCGCGGATTGCCCGGAACTCGCGGTGGTGGGCGGCGACACCAGCAACGGGAACAGCGGGAACGCCGGCGGCGACGGCACGGGCGCCGGCGGTAACGCCATCGGCGGCACTCCTCAGAATCTTGGCGACGGATCGAGTACGACTAACGGAACGACCAACGGCGGCGGCGGCGCGGCGGCCCCGGCCGGATTGTGCGGATTCGGCTATGTCAGCATGATCCCTTTGACGTTAGTCGGCTGCGCGGCGATGAAATTCATAAACAGCCGACGGTGTAGAAGAAAAGGGTAATCGCGAGCGGCTCAGATTGGTTTTAGGGGGAGCTTCTAGTGCTTTGTCATGCATGAGATTTCGGGTGTCACAGGCGTCTTGCCTGTGTAAAGCGAAAGCACCTTATCCATGCAGAACCCGGGCGAGACGCCCGTGCCACCCGAAAATTGAACTGTGACAGAGCGCTAGACGAAATAACTCTTCAGAATTCGGCGCGGGCGATTTCAAAGAGCGTCGCCAGATCCGTTGGATGGGCGCGATTTTTCGGCCAGCCGGGCTGGAGAGCATTCTCGGACGCGCACAACCGGTTTGAATCGGATTCTGTAGAATTCAGGCTGACCTTGCCTGATTGGGGACGGTCTGAATAATGGCGTCAAGGAGGCCGCGCTGGCCGGGCCGGAGGCGCGGCGATCCAGCGAGGAGACTCATGAGGAAATCAGCCGCATTATCCGCAATCGTTGTCGTGGTGTTAGCGGAGGCTTTCGCCGCGCGGGCGCTCTCTCAACCGCCGCCGGAGACGATTTATGTGAATGGGAATATTCACACTCAGGATCCGGCGAGACCGCGAGCGGAGGCGCTCGGCGTGGCGGGAGATCGGATCGTGGCGGTCGGATCGAATGACGAGGTCAGGCGGCTCGCCCAGCCGCAAACGCAAATCCGTGATCTGGGCGGGCGGACCGTGCTGCCAGGGCTGATTGACGCACACTGTCATGTGGCGAGCCTGGGCAGTTTCGGTCTGGGTCAGATCGATCTGAGCGGGGCGCGCACCTACGACGAGGTCGTGTCGGTCATCGCCGCGCGCGTGAAAAAGGCCAAGCCGGGGGAGTGGATCGTCGGCGGGCGGTGGGACCATGAAAGCTGGCCGGGCGGCCGACTGCCGACGCACAATAAGCTTAGTGAAGTCAGTCCGAACAATCCCGTCTGGCTGTCGCGCGTGGACGGTCACATGGGTTTGGGGAACGCCGCCGCGATGAAGCTCGCCGACATTTCCCGCGAGACGCCCAATCCTGCCGGCGGCGAGATCATTCGCGACGACCAGGGTAATCCGACGGGGCTCTTCGTCGACAAGGCCGAGGATCTTATCACTTCGCACGTCGACGTTGTCGGGGCCAATGCCGCCGCGTTGATTCTCAAGGCTCAGGAGATGTGCCTGTCGGTCGGTCTGACCGGCGTACACGACGCGGGCGTGACGCCGGCGGAAATAGAGATCTACCGCGAGTTGGCCGACGCAGGGCGTCTCAAGCTGCGCGTCTATGCGATGGTTCTCGGTCGCTCGGCGATCGCGTACTTCAAAGAGCACGGCAAGCGGATCGGGGATCGGCTCACGGTCCGCAGCGCCAAGCTCTTCGCGGACGGCGCGTTGGGCTCGCGGGGGGCGTGGCTGTTGGCGCCATACAGCGACCGCCCCACGGACGCAGACGGCGCTCCCTACATCGGTCTGAGCGTGACCAAGCCGGAGTTCATACGCATGGTGGCCGAAGACGGGGCGTTGAACGGTTACCAGGTATGCACGCACGCGATCGGCGACCGGGCCAACCGCGAGGTGTTAAACGCCTACGCTGTTGCGCTGAGCCGTCAGCCGCGGCAGGAGCATCGGTTCCGCGTGGAGCATTCGCAGGTTCTTTCGCCGGAAGATATCCCGCGTTTCGCGCGTCTGGGCGTGATACCATCGATGCAGCCAACTCATTGCACCAGCGACATGCGTTGGGTTTACGCCCGCGTGGGGAAGCGTCGAGCCTCCGGGGCGTATGCCTGGGCGTCGCTGCTCCGCACAGGCGTGCGCATCCCCGCCGGCAGCGATTTTCCGATCGAGTCGCACAATCCGTTTCTGGGCATCTACGCGGCAATCACTCGACAGAATCCCGCCGGCGAACCTCCGGGCGGGTGGCAACCGTCGGATCGCATGACCCGCGCGGAGGCTCTGCGCGCGTTTACGATTGACGCCGCTTATGCCGCGTTTGAGGAAGCCGAGAAGGGTTCGCTGGAGCTCGGCAAGCTGGCCGACTTCATCGTCATCGATCGCGACATCATGACGTGCGAGCCCAAGGAGATTCTGGAAACGAGCGTGCTTGAGACGATTATTGGCGGCGAGACGGCGTACGCAGCATCCCCCGATCGCTGAGAGCCGTGCCAACACGGATAGAAGCCGCGGCTGCACATGCATTTGCTATTCGCAAGTGACGCCGTAATACCCCAAAAGCGCGGCGAGATCATTGAGGTCCACGTCTCCGTCGCCGTCGAGGTCTCCGTCGTAGTAGGTCATGCCCGAAGTCACGCCGTACCTGCCGAGGAGTTGCGCGAGATCTGACAGGTCAACGCGGTTATCGCCGTTGAGATCGCCGGGGCACTGGGGCTCCTCGCATTCGTCAGGAATTCCGTTGTCGTTGGCATCCTGGCTGTTGCAGGCGGTCGCGTTCAGCAACACCGATATCGTTTCGTGCTCGCCGTTAGCGACGACCAGGTCCTTAAGCGTATCACCGTCGAAGTCGGAGCAGGAGACGGCCATGTGTATGTCCGTCGATGCGAATTCCGACAACTCCGGGAACATCCCCGCGCCGTCGTTCAACAGAACCGCAACGGCGCCGGGGCCGTAGTATTCGCTGCCCGCGGCGACGATGTCCGGGGCGTTGTCGCCGCCCATGTCCGCCACGATCATATCCACATGGCTTAAGTAATAGTCGTCAAACGCCGCGTATTCAGCGTCCCAGATGTAGGCGCCGTCGCCGGCGTTGTTCCACACCGACATGGTCAGCGAGCCACCGTAGAATGACGCTACCACCATGTCGAGATCGCTGTCGCCGTCAAGATCTCCCATACACACCGAACTGGGCGTGCCGTTTACGCCGTATGCCACCGGAGGCTTGAGAATTCCCGTACGCTTGTTTACGAAGACCGCGAGGCTATTTTCCGGGTAGGCCGACACTACGGCGACGTCAAGAAAGTTGTCCGCATTCACGTCTCCAATCGCAACACCCACTGCAGAGGGCATGGGGTAATCAACCGGGGCGCCGAAACCGAGCCAGCCCCCGGCGTCCGAACCGTTGTTTGGAAAGACCGAGACGCCGCCTGTGGTATCCGACGAGTCGGTAACGACCAATTCCGGATAGCCGTCGTTATCAAGGTCGCCCGCGGCGATCGCCGATGTATAGTCGCTCGTGGGGAAAACGACCGGTGCGTCAAAACCGAGCCATTCGCCGGCGTCGCGCCCCATGTTCAACAGCACCGAAACGGCGTAGTCATTGCTATCGACAAAAACGAGATCCAGGCGCCCGTCGTCGTCAAAATCAGCCGCCACTACGGCTGCCGCAAATCCGTCCAAGGCGTATACGAGGCCGTTTGAATTGAATCCCTGCCAGTCGTCGCCGTCGAGGCCCTCGTTTAAGAAAACGTATGCGTCGTCCCATCCCGCGGCGACGGCGACGTCCACGTCGCCGTCTTCGTCAAAGTCACCGATCGCCGTCTCGCTGGCGTAACCCCATGTCGTATAGTTGTCGAAAGGCGCCAGGTCGAAGACCGACAGCAGATCGCACTCGTCCGGGACGCCGTTGTTGTTGCAGTCATTGCCGTCCAATTCACAGTGATCAGGGATCTCGTTGCCGTTGCAGTCCTCGATCGTGTATTCGCATTCATCCGGCACGCCGTTGGCGTCGCAATCCCAGCTCGCACCGGACGCGATATCGCACTCATCGGGGACGCCGTTTTCGTTGCAATCGCTGGCGAACTGTTCGGCGCAATCCGGGCCGGTGAGAATCAATTCGACGTCGCCGGCGACGCCCGCATAACCAGCGATACGGATGTAGTACGTAACGCTCGCGTTTACGCTAAACGTCACTTCGGATTGATAGCCGCAGACGTCGTCGTTGCAGATGATCTCGTTAGCGAGATCGCCCGGCGCGCCCGAGTGCACCGAGAGAACCGTATCGTACGACGAGCCGCATAGCGATATCGTCGTCGTGCCGTTGCTGGCCGGCGTGTATCGGTACCAAATGTCCGGGCTGGAGTCCGATGATCCGCAACTGGCCGCGCCGTCGCAGGTTGCATTCACCGTGCTGGCGACGTAGGTCGGGCCGGCGCAGATCGGCCAGGCGTCTTCGGCGTCGTCGGTCGCGACGACATTGGCCGCGAGCTCGGCCCAATCCGGAATTCCGTTGCCGTTGCAGTCAGGCTGGAATTCAAACGCCCCGATATCAACGACGCCTTCGGCGACGCGCGGGTAACCGTAGAGATCCTTCTCGCCAGGATCCGGCGTGTAGGACGGGTCGCCGGTGTTCCGACAGGGGGAGTTCGGTTCGAGATAATAGTCGTGGATCTGGTAAGAGCTGCCTCCAAAAACGAACGACGCATCGCCCCAGACAGTCACGCTGAAGGCGTTATTTCCGGCGATCACGAAGTGAGACGCCTGGGATGTGTCGGGATTGATGGTGAGCCCGACGAGTTCATCATCGAGCCAGGCGCCAGTAACATCGATCAGGGTCGTCTTGCCCTCGTCGTCCTCGTAGGCGCCGTCCGTGAGCCAGGTGCCCGCAAGCGCCGGCGCCCACAGCGGATCGGCGTCGATATTCGCCGTGCCGGACCAGCCGCCTTCAACGTCGCTGTACGCAATCGACACCTGCGTGTAAGGATCATCGACCGAGTCATACCAGATGATGCTGCTGTTGATTGTCGTATTGGTCCACCCGGGGCTGACGCCGGAGCCGTAGTCCGCCTCGTTACGCGCAATCGTGCAGTTCTGCAGCAGGTTGACCGCGTAGGCGCCTCCGGCCTCGCGTGCTTGGTTCCCGCTGATCAGGCTGTTTTTGACCGTACCGCAGTCGTAAAGGCCGCCGCCGGAGTACGAATCGTAGGCGGAATCGTACCAGACGCCGTTGCCGACAATCAGGCTGTTCGAGATGTTGTCGCACTGCGCCAGTCCCGCGCCGTAGATGGCGTTGTTCCGCGAAATAGTGCAATTTGCGATCAGGCCGCTGCAATCGTACAGGCCGCCGCCATACGTCTCCCAATCGTCTCCCGCTGTGTTATCGACGATTATGCAGTTCGTTATCGTGCCATCGCAACGATATAAGCCACCGCCGGATTCCCAAGCGTGGTTTCCGCGTATTACGCTGTTCGAAATCGGGCCGTAACAATTATACAAACCGCCGCCCCCCCACGAACCGTGGTTCCCGCTGATCACGCACGATGTGATCGCACCATAATATGCACCAATCCCGCCGCCATAATTAGCTTGGTTGTCGGTAATAGCGCAATGAGATATGGAGGCTTCAGATCCTGACCATCCTCCATAAACTCCGCCTCCGTAGTATTGAGCTCTATTCCCGGTGATCACGCAGAAGCTGAGCGACACATCCCACGCTTCGTCCAGAAGTACACCACCGCCGTTTTCCGGCCCGGGCCAGCCGGGCGCGAAGCCGCCGGTAATCGTCAAGCCGGTAAGAACTCGCTCGGCATCACCAGATGCAAACGTCACGACCCTGCCATTGGGGGTGTTCGGATCGCCGTCGAGATCGGCGTCGATTATGGTCGCCGCGACGACGGCGGGATCGGCGGGATCGGTGCAGGTCAGCGTGATCGCGCGATTAGGAAATACGAGGATTTCCCGATACGTGCCGGAATAGACGATCACCGTATCGTAGTCGCCGGCGGCGTTGAGGCCGGTCTGGATCGTCGTGTAATCGCCGCTGCCGTCCCAATTGACGATGATCGTGTCGGCTTTACCAATTGCAGCGCCGGCGGCGCAAACCAGGATCGCTGATAGAAACCTAGTCGAAAAGCTTCGCATCCCTGTTTCTCCCACGGTACGAGCATTCTCCGAGGGCTAAGCCCTCGAAGTCCTCCGTTAAGGAAGAACCCGTCAGCCTTTAAGAACTAATGATCGAGGGTGGTGCTCTTTTCCTCCTGATACTTAAGAATATACTAACAGAAGCGGCGCGCTAATGCAAGCATCGGGCGGCTTCCATTCGGCGGGCAATCCTGTACTCAATCGTCCGAAGTCAGCCGATTCAGTTGCTGTCGCGCGGGTTTGAATTTCGGGCTCAAGGCCAATGTCCGTTCAAATGCGCCGCGGGCGTCGCCCGGCCGCCCTTCCGCCACAGCTATCAAACCCAGCGCATAGTGAGCCAAATGCAACTCATCGTTGATCGTCAACGCCTGCCGCAGATGTTTTTCGGCTTTGGCAAAGCGTCCGAGATCGATCTCGACCGCCGCCACGTTGACGAGGTTGTTGATGTAGTACGGGTCATGGGCGAGCGATCCGAGCCCCGCCCTCAATGCGGCCTCGCGATCCCGGTTGAACCGCGTATGGATCACGCCGTATTCCCGGCGGACGGAGTAGTGCAGGTCGCTTGCCGCCATCGCGGCGTCAATATCGTGCAACGCGCGGTCCGCCACCTTGGCTCGCTTGGCGGCCCAGGCGACGCAGGCGTGGTGCATCGAACTGACGTAACCGATGTTTATTACTATACTTGCAATGGCGGCCACGGCGACCAGGGCGGCGAGCGAGAACAGCACCGGTCGCCCTTGGAGAACGAGTTGTTTGCTCGACGGAGTCTCACCCCGCGCCAACCCCACGACGATCGCCGCAAGCGTGACTCCCAGGAAGCTGGAAGTCGGCATGTGAAATGGGAAGCTCACCAAGCTGTGCACGGCCAGCGCGGCCAACCCGGCCAGGCAGGCCAGCGCTAGCCACCGGTCGTCGGGGCGGCTCCCGCGCGTCATCGCCCTGTATCCGGCCGCGGCTACTCCGACGACGATCATCATCAACGCGGCGCCGCCGATAACTCCCGTTTCGACGAGAATCTGGAGCGGATCACAGTGCAAGGTAAGCATCTGAGTTTGGGGGGTATAGCAAAGGGAGGCGGTGTGCTGGTCGAGGAAAGGGACGATGCCCGCCCGAAATCCGTCGGCGCCCAAACCCAGCAGCCAATTGTCCTCCAGGGCCCGAACCGTACATCGCAGCATATGCAAACGCATCGAGGAGGAGGACTGCATCACCTCCTCCGAATTCGCGGCCAGGACGCGCAGAGGCTCGGCGAAACTCTCAAGCATGCCGGCCCATGTCGCACGGCGTTCGCCGCTGCCGCCCAAGGGCACGAACAGCACCGCCGCCGCCGCGGCCGCGATGCAGACGCCCGCAATCATCAGCTTGCCGAGGCCGAGTCGTTTCCCTAATTCCCGCCGCATTACCCGGGTCAGAAGCAAAACGCCGACGGTAAGCAGCAATGAAGCGGCCATTCCGAGCCATGCCCCTCGGCAGCGCGTCAGCGCGACATAGCCCGCCAGCGTCAGAAAAGCCGCGGTCCAGCCGGTCATCGATCGTGCTCGCCTTGCCCGAATCGCCATCACCAACATCACCATGGCGAGCGGCGCCATGAACTGCGCGCCCACGTTCGCGTATACGAACGTCGAACCGGGCGGCAGCGTTTGCTGCAATATCGGCGTCTCGACATTGAAATGTTGCAGAATTCCGATCAAGGCGGCCAACGCCGCTCCGCAGGCCGCGGCGGCCACGAGACGATCACCGCGTAACCGAGCCGGCACGCTCGCGACCAGGAAGCCGAACCAGCATGCAAGCGAAAACAGCGTTACATTCCACAGGGCGGCGCCCAGCCGGTCCGGCGTCCACGCGATCGAGACGACATTGATTCCAAGCAGAAGCACCACGCCGATGAATGTCGACGGGCTGTGAAACACGAACGGGCGCCCGGCCAGACCTCGCCCAGCGATGAGCGCCGCGAACAGCACCGGACAGATTGTACATATCAGGGCAAAGCGCGGCGTAGCTGAGGGCGCGAACAACGACGGCCAGTACGCCAAGGGCAGCACCGCAAGCAGGCTCGCGGCCGCCGCGGGGAGAACGGCGCTCACTACAGGGTGGACGCCGCCGGATCCGATGTTCGGGCTGGTTTCGGACAAAAGCCACCACTCCATTCCACGCTGCCTTGTTCAGCGTCGATGCCAAGCAAGGTCGGACCGGCGTGCGACGCTTTTTTCATAAAAATCATTGTCCGGCGACAAGCTTCCGTTTTCAAGCGACGCTGTTTTTCCCGAATTTCAAAATCCGCACGGCGCTCGCAAATGCGCGCACAAAAAAACCGGACAGGTTTCGCGCTGCACGTAAGACTTGTCCGGTCGATGCTTTACTCAACGCATCCGGCAGGATTCGAACCTGCAACCCTCGGTTCCGAAGACCGATGCTCTATCCAGTTGAGCTACGGATGCCCGGCTGCTTATATTAACAAAATCGCTCGGCGCCGACACGCCCTTCATTATGGATTTACACGCGCCTTGGGCGCGGGTCTCCCGTCATTCTCAAACCCCCGACGACGGCGAGCAGGCGCCATGGCGTCGGGTCTCAGTGCCCAACGAACATAATGAGCGGCGCTTCGCCGACCGAGCGCACAGCCGAGGGCGGCCATGTTACACATCGCTCGGCGGCTGACAAAGCTCTAGGCGTTGGCGTAGCGCGCGCAACGCAGCATGACGCGCACTCGGTTGAAGCTCATCACTAAAACCACGAACGACGGCAGCAGGCACGTCAGCCATACCACCAGTTCCAAGTCGATCCACATGTCGCGTCCGATTTGGAGAGAGCCGAACGGCCCCCACGTATGGACATGCCAATACGCGGTCCATACTCCAGCGTCGGCCAACAGCACGAGAACGAAGAGCCAGGCCGACGAATAAAAGATGATGACGGCTCGATCGGCGACGTCTCGAAAGCCGAATCGGGAGAGAAAGAGACCGACAACGAGGATCCAGACGGCGGCGAGCATCCCGCCGATTACGCCGCAACTGATCGCGACAGCGGCATAGGCAATAGGAACACCCCAAAGGGCGCCTGCGCGATAAGCGTCGTCGTCGATACAATCACACATGTAAAAGGCGGACACGGTCGTGATTACGCCGACGAGCGTGCAGGTGAGCGCCGCGAAGTTTCGGGCGGCGCGAAGGGAACTCCAGACCGCGACGTTTTCGGCGAAACGCCGAGCGAAAAGGGCCGCCCAGAGCGTCCTGGCAAAGCCGACGCGGCGAGCGCGGAGTCCGCGGGCCTTGGCGAAGGCCGGCGCTTTTCGCCGTTCGGGTAAAGAATTCCGTACGAGGGTGTTGCACTCCGGACAACGGCCGTCGAGCGGCAGCGACACCAGGCTGTAGCCGCAGTTTTCGCAGCGCGGCCGGCGCGGCCTCCAGCGCGGCCCGTTCTTCGGTCCGCCGTAACGTCCGCCCAAGCGAAACAGGACGCTGATCCACCATAATTCGAGCAGAGCAAGGCAAGCGATCGAGGCTTCATCGAGGACGCGTTGCGAGAATTTCCGCTCGAACCAGATCATGACATGCATGAACGCCCAGCACAGCAGCGCTTGGCAGGCGGTGCTCCACAGCAAGAGTTTGACGCAGCGCGTGTACGTTCGTTTGGCGCCCTCGCCGGCGGCGTAGAGCGGGACCAGCAATACGGCGCCGGCCCAGATCGCCGTCTCGATAATCGCGGCGACCAACAGAGTCAAAGCGACGTCAAACCAAGCGTTCCAGATGCTGAAGAAAAACAGCACCGCCCCGGCCAGCGCCCGACGCGTTTCGGCGATCGGTCCGTGCAAGATCCTCTCGGGCGCCATCCTGCCAGGAACGAAGTTTTCCATCAATATTGCATACAGCGCGCCGATCGTGAGCAGCGCGAACAAGAGGTGCACGAGGTACGCGGCCAGCCAACTCGAATTCGCCAGATACGGTCCGAAGCGTCTGGGGGCCAAAACGGCGGGAATCGCCGCCAGCGGCGCCAGCGGCCAGGGAATGCGCCGCGTTTGCACGGGCTCGATCGGATCCGCCGGCGGCCAGAATTCCGGCACGCGCTCGACGTCGGGGTTATGCGGGCGATCAGAATTGGGCGGCGTCTCGCTGGTCATGGCGACGGCTTGTCATTCATGGCATCATCATCTTCCGGGTTGTCTTCGCCGTT
>Ga0180434_10007745_pt1 | contig 12036 bp, 15 predicted proteins | sample SS_ome_7_FD_132453 | JGI IMG/M metagenome (GOLD analysis project Ga0180434, IMG submission 132453) | Hypersaline lake sediment archaeal communities from the Salton Sea, California, USA - SS_1_D_2 metaG | ecosystem: Environmental > Aquatic > Non-marine Saline and Alkaline > Hypersaline >... | reverse complement strand
TGGGTTGACAGGCCGCTCTGGATCGCCGCCACCGCGGTCCCATTCGGCGCATCCACCAGGTCCATCTGGTCACCCGCCTGGGCGGCGGTCTTGGCGGCGTCGTAATCGCTGTGAAGCGTCAAGCCCGAGGTGGTATCCGGCCCCTGCTCCAGCGCGTTCTGGGTGAACCTGGATACGCCGCTGTCATTCTCCACCAGTTCATTCAGCAATGCCGTCGCCGTCCCCGGCTTGCTGCTCGGGTCATAGTCGGTCTTCAAGAGATGGTCAAGGTGGTTCGCGACCAGCGCGTCATCGCAGGATGATTGGATCGTGTCGGTCGCGTCGCTCGCCTCGATTTTCTTGGTATTCACGTCGAGGCTGCCGGAGAGGTCCTGCGCGTCGGTGGAGATCAGGACTTTGTGGTCGGTCCCCTTCGCGTTCTCGGCAAACAGTTCCAGAGAGTCTGCGGCCGCCGAGTCGCTGCTGATCTCGACCGCGTCCACCTGGAGTTTGTCAGTGCTGAACAGCGAATCGTAGACGTTGGACGGGATGACCATGTACTCATGCCAGACCGGGAGCGCGCCGGACTCGTGGACGATCAACTTCAGCCGACCCAGGGTGCCGGTATCGGTGCCGTCAATCTGGCAGTTGTATTCGCCAAGCTCGTCATGGGTGCAGGCGTTGGAATCGTTCTTCTGGCCGTAGTCGCCGCCGTTCTTGGAGAGGCGGACGTCGGCCTGGCTGATCGTCAGGCCGGTCTCGGCCGTCTTGCCGTCCGAGTCGTCGAGGAACGGGCCGATCTTGACGGTTATGGTCGTGCTCTGCTTCAAGAACATCATCAGGCTACTCTCCGATTCCTGTAGGTTCGCATTACCACCGGGATCGAGATGCCGCCGGCGGCCTCCTGCAAATCGAGATTCTCAACGTCGAAATCAACCGTCACGCTGCCGGCGGCGCTGTGCTCGATTCCGAAGATATAGCGATAGCGCCGGCCACTGGTGATCGTGACGGAAACGGTGTCCTCAAGACTTGTGCGCCCTGAGTCAGAATAGATTTCCAGGCTGACGTTTGTCTCCGAGGTGCGCTTGAAGGTGAGGTAGTATTTCGTGCCGGTCGCGTCACATTCATACGATGAGCCGTCGGTGTCGCCATCCTCATAGTCACAGATGAAGTAGCGGTTCTTGTAGCCGCCACCGTAGTAGCGCCGAAAATATGCACCGACCGCCTCATTGTTGTTCGACAGCCAGGCCGCCGCGTCATCCACCGTGTTCGAGACCGCGACCGCCCCCTGCTTGTCGCCGGATGAGATATCGCGCGAGGTATGTTCGTAATCGTGGTCCCACGACGCGCCGAAGTGATCGGCGCCCTTGTCATCGTAGACATAGGTGTCATCCGAACACTCGTCAACCGCGATCTTGGTCGCAGTAACCGTGATCGTCGTATCCGGGTCAACCTCGGTGTAACCAGTGAAGTCCTCGACAGCCATTACACGATCCTGTTCACGTCAACCCAGTCGAGTTCCGCGCCGGAAACCACGCTGCGGATGCGCGCACGCGCGCCCTGGGTCGTGTCCTGGCGCGGCTGCCAGTAGTTCTTGAGCCAGTTCTCAACCTGCTCTTTGGTAGGCGGATCGGGCCACTGGTTCGGGAAGGCCGCTGCCAATAGCCCCTCTTCCTCAGCGGTGAGGGCATCGCCGCGATACCACTTCCAGCCGGCGTTGTGCAGTCGCCGCAGCTTCTCGCAAGCAGCCCAGACGTAGAGTGCCTTCTTTGCCTTCACCAGCACCGCCGACGGAAGCGCCGTATCATTCGTCACCCAGTCCGGGAAGTTCACAGCATTGCTCCTCTCAGAACGGCCACCTGATTCTCATCGTGATGTCCGCGTACTGCTCCAGCAGCCAGCGGTTGCAGCGCCAGAGGATATAGCAGTCAAGCGCTGTCATCGCCGCTATCAGCAATCCGAGTTTCAGCAGCGCGACGCTTCGCATCTCGTTCCCTCGAGACCTTTGCAAGCTCATGGAAAATCTCTTTCGCCTTCTCCCACGTCAAATCAGAGAGTTCGTAAATCGGCTCCCCGTCCTTCGTGTATCCGACGCATACCCATATCCGCGACATTCAAGGCGTCTCCGCATCCGTCTAAGTAATTTTCTGACAACCTGTGAGGCCCGGCTTTCTGATACGCCAAGGCAATTGCCGAGCAACGCCAGCGGCCATTCATCCCAGAACCGATGATAGATGATTCGCCTTCCACGTGAATCGAGCGCCGACATCCCGACCGCCACCGCGTCCCGGTCCTCGACGTCCTGTTCATGCGTTGACCAAGCGTACCAACGCCGGAACGGCGCGGGCCGCTTCGGCCTGGTTCGCTCACCACCGAGCCTGCCGTCGTAGTAGTGATGCGTTCTGCGGAGCAGGTCGATCTCCACCAGTCGCGCCGGCACCTTCCGCCCGCGCAGCCGCAACACCTGCTGCTCCTGGAGCACGTCATCATCGTCAAACACGCCGCGCCTGCCTGCGCGCTTGACCAGGTGCGTCCCGAATTCCATTGACTCAGCCATCCCCATAACCAGATCAAATGCCATGCTGACCCCGCGTTATCAACCTCGTGCCCGGCGCTCAATCTCACGGCCGATATCCCGGCCAATCTGTCCGTGTTCAGATGCGGCCTCCGTATCCACGGTTCGCCGCACGTAGCTGCGCGCCGGCACGTGTTTTCCCGATTTCGCGTGAACGAAGCCATATTCGACCGAATTCGGGTAATATCCTTTTTCCCCCGGCGGGATCCCGAGCGCTTCGCGTGTTGGCATGTGGATCCCGACGCCGATTTGCCCGCGACGATGCAGGACCCGGATCGGCGCTTTCAGCATCTCACGACGCAGTGCACCAGTGTCTACCGGCGTCGCCGCCGCGATCTTCGGACGCAGCCGCTTCGCCGACTCGCGCATTGCGCGGTTCACCGCGGTCTTCGCCTGGCGCGTCTCTAATGCGTTCAACTGCCGCTGCAATTTGCGATCGCCGATCAAGTCCAGGTGAATCATGGCGAGCTCCCGCTTCCAGGTTCGTCCGTCTCGATCACCATGACTTCGAGGTAGCGCTTCCGTTCCTCCGGGTCCCGGATCGAGTCGATGTGCAGTGTTCGCTCCGGCTCACCATTCTCATCCAGGAGCACAATCCGCCATGATGTCTTCATGCCGGCGTAATACCGCATAGTGATCCGCCCGGTCGCCTGGCTGTCGGCCTGACCGGCGAACCATCGTTCCCGGCCCGTCAGCGGTGTATATTTCACCCGCCGGGTCGCCTCCGTAGTCCACGAATGCGTGACCTCACCATCCGCGTTCGTCGCCGTGGGCGATTGCAGTCGTGCTTTCTGTCTCAGCGTGCCCGGGTTCACAGTTCGACTCGTTCCGACCAGAGTAATGACTCTACGCCCATGGGGATGTTCCGCAACAACTCACCGTCCGAGACCGCGAGGCGGTGTTCATACCAGTGCGTCACCAGCAGCAGGATGGCCGCGCGCAGACTCTGCGGGATCCGTCCAAACCAGTGCGTCCCGGTTCCTGCGTCCGTGATATCGATCGCAGATCCGCCCGAACTGGCCGCCAACTTGCAGGTGCTTCCGCTCACGTCTCGCACATAGTACGTCGTATCCTCGGCCAGGCCCGCCGGCAGTGCGGCGGATTCTCCACCCGACTTCGCCAGATGGATCGCCTCCCCGTCCACCGGTGTCCAGCCCAGCAGGCTGATGACATCTGTGTCAGCGTCTGCCGTGAACGGCGCCGCAAAACCGGCCTGGTACGTGATTGTGATTGCATCGGGGTGAAGTCGAGTCGAGGGGAACGATTTGCCATACGCCGCATAGACCTGGCCGAACAACCCGGCCGTGTCGACGTCGTATTCCGTCGCTGCCAACGTTTGCGTGTCGCCGTTGCTGTCCTTGTACTGAATTGACGAAACGGCACGGAGGGGCGGATAGGGCAGTTGTAAAGCGCCGGACCAGAACGCGCCGAGTTGCAGCGCATGCGTCGCTGCTGTAAGTTGCCGGCGAGTGAACGATTCAACATAATCAGTCGCCGCGCGGATGTAGTTCGCGATCTGGATGTCGTCGTCACTGTGCTCGACGACGAGTTGTTTTTTGGCATCATCCAGGTGCACCGGCAACGCCGCCGGCTCGATGGTCCGTTTGTACTGCACCCTCCCCCCCTCCGATAGGGCCTGTTGCGGCTTAGTAGACGCTGCCGGATCCCGGCTGTTCAACGCCGCTCAGCATCAACTCCGGCGCGGCTGGGTATTCCGGATCGCCCAGAATGTAGAGACCGGCAACGATCTTCGACGCGGTCGGATCGGCCACGTCCATACGGATGTGGTCGAAATCGTTGTCCACGTCGAGGTCCTCCGCCCGGATCTCGAACGCCCAGATGAGCACCTGCTCGCCGGAGTCGCCAGGCGCCCATTGCTCGTCCGCGGTCGCCTGCGTTTCTTTGGTCCAGGCGTCAACCCCGGCAAGCGCGGCGAACGTCGCCGCCTCCTTGGTGTAGATGCGGCCGGTCTCCAGCACGTTCAACACCTTGGCACCTGCCCCGGCGTTGCTCGTCGCCTGATAGAAACTGACCGGGATGTCCTTCCCTGCCGTTCCATCGCCAGCGAGGATCACCGCCAGACAGCGGTGATAGTGCGCCAGGCAGACGTAATCGCCAGTCGCGCCGGCGCTGTTCAGGTCAGCCGGCTCGAAAGCCATTACGAGCTGCAATCGTTCGAGCAATTTGCTGTTCTCCATTGCTCGGCTCCTCCAGTTGAAAGCATGAAACGACCCGAAGCCGCCCTTACGACAGCTTCACAAACGGGCTGACCTTCTGGCTGCCCTTGCGCGGCGTAAGGACCCGATCCCACGCCGGCTTGCCCATCACCCGGAAGCTGGAGCGGTACGCCGTCTCCATGTAGTCGAACCGGAGGTGGATGGACATCGCCGTTTGAACCGTGCCCTTCATCGCGAGCAGATACTGGCTGAAGTCGCCGAGACAGACATCGCCGGCGGTTCCAAGCGCCAGACAATGGTCCGTGCGATTGTACGGACGCCCGTCAATCGTCCGTTCGCGCGTATCCACGATCACCGCCGGATCGTTGCCCGTGCCGCCCGAGAGCTTCACAGTGCGGATGTCCTTCCAGCACTCAGGGTTGAAGTAATACTCCGCCGGCCCGTCGCTGCCCGACCACAGGGCCATCTCCATGCCCGGGAAGTCCTCAAACTTAACGTGGCTCGCCGTATTCCGGCTCACGGCCTGGCAGGCGTCGCCAGCGAACGCGCCCAAGGGCTTGCCAACGCCGTTGCCGAACATGATCGCCTCGACGAGCTCGTCGCCCATCGCGTCACCGTGCTTTGCGAGCAACCGGTCGCCGAAGTTGATCACCGCATCCTCGCGCTCCTCATCGGTGCAGAACGAGAGGCAGGCGATTTTGACCAGCTTCAAGTCGACCTTCCGAAACTTCAGCGTGGACCTGGTGATCTGGTCCGCCTCGTCCACCCAGTAGGCCACCACGCCGCCGTAGCGATAGGTCGTTCCGGACCGGTCGTGATCAACAACCCCGTTGACCACGATGGAGTTGCCCTTGAGGACGAGCTTGTCGCATTTCTCGATGATGCCCAGCTTCTGCTGGGCCCGTTCCAGAAGGCGGTTGCTATACTCCGGCGGCACCAGAAACCCGCCGTCCTCGCCGGCCGCCTCGTTCTGGCCGTAGGCCGCGGCCATGAACTCAAGGCGTTCGTCGCCGGCGAACGACATGCTCGGCGTATCCTTCCGCCGGATCGTCTCACAGAACTCACTGTAGTTCGAAAACCCGCAGGTCAGGTCGAGTTCGCGCCGATCCTGTCCGACGGTGATTCGCCGGGCGGCGTCCATCGGATCTTCGATCTCGTCCGGCGACGTTTGCCGGCCCTGAGATTCATCGAGGTCCTTGAGCGCAGTCGCCAGGCGCTTCTGGCGATCAACGCCCTTCTCCGCCGCGGCGATCCTCGCCTTCAGATCGTTCGCCTCCGTCAGTAGCGACTCGATCTGTCCGTTCTCCTCATCGGTCAGATCCCGATCCTCGCCCTTGGCGGTCTCGTTGATCGCCTTGGCTTTTGACAGGGCCTCCCGATGCAGTTTCCGAAGCTCGTTCAGGTCCATTGTGAATTCTCCTTGATTCTGCCTTGCTGTCTCCCGGAGTTGCCTCTCGGCTCTGCGAGATTGAACCCCTGTAACCGACGCGGCTCTGCGCGTTCCGGCCTTCGATCCCTCTTTATTCTTCGAGGCGGCCTCAAACCGGCCGCCGTGATCCTTGCAATGGCTGCGCGCCTCCCCCTCCTCCCAACCGTTCTTCAGCGGATACCGGTATGCCTGATCCGCCCACTTCCGGTCAGCCTGTTTATGTCGCCGCCTGTTCTGCCTCGGCGATGCGAATGCTATATTCAGCCGCAACTCGCCGCCGGCTCGCTGCGGTTTTCGCCGCAGCGGCCTGCCTCAAACTTGTCATCGCCGCGTCAAACGTCTCCACGGCGTCAATCAGACCCAACGCCTTTGCCTTTCCACCGACCCAGACCCGGCCATCCGCCCACTCCTGTACTCGCGACATCGGCACGCCCCGGCCCCGGCTCACTGCGGCCAGGAAATGCGCGTTGATGTCGTCCACCAGCTCCTGCGCGTACTCGAGATGATCTTTCGTCACTTCCGTTCCGGCGGCGAACGCGCCTTTGTACGGACCCGTCGAGATCACATGCACTTTGATCCCCAGATTGTCCGCCATTTCACTGACGTCTTCGATGATCGCCACGGTTCCGATGCTCCCGACCTGGGCCGTCGCATTCGCCGAGATTCGCGCGGCCTGGCTGCCGACCCAGTACGCCGCCGAGGCCCCCATGTCCTCAATGTAGGTGTGCATCGGCGTCCGTTGCCCAATTGCAAACACGTCATCCCCCAACTCCATCGTCCCCGCTGCCGTCCCGCCCGGGCTATCAATCACCAGGAGGATCCCTTTCACCTTCCTGTCCGCAGCCGCCTGCCGCAACGCCATCCGCGTCCGAATCGTTGAACTGCCGCCAAACGATGAGGAGCCTTTTTGCATCTGCCCGATTATCCGCACAATCGCGATTCCGTCCGCTGTGGTCTGATAGAGATCGTTCGTGTCGGCCTTGTCGCCGTTACTCGCCGCGACAATCGGCCACCGCCCCGCGTTCACCGCCGAGACCGCCTGGCTGAACCAGTGTAGTTCGACACACCACGCACCAAAATGCTGGCTTGCGCAGTTCGCCCGAGTGCGCGCCATCTCCAGCAGCTCCGAGTTGTCAAGCGTCAGAAGATTCCGGTCCATTGCGTAGTCTCCGATAATAATGACATCGGCGATGGGGCCTTGCATCATGCTCAAGATATTCAACGCGAAACGGCAGTATCTGCTTCATGGCGGAGTCAAACTTCTCCCGTAGCTCATCTGAAACGGCAATAATGTCTCCGCCTCTATGTTCAATGAAAGCCAAGCCACCCTGATTGCTCTCGCTCATGGTGATGCTACCGGGGTCTCTGTCATAAGCCCTTGCAACGTTCATTACTCAGTTCCTCAATAAGCAGTTGTGCGCTCGCTTTTGGTCGCACCGATAGCCAGCGCTCCAACGTCGCCCCGACATCGTCTGTCCGGGCCATGTCCATCCGGCTCGCAGCGCAATGCGCAGCCGCGTATTTCGCCAGCACCGCTTCTCCATCAGCCTGACCCGAGAGCGCGCGCATGACGCGCATCGGCGGTGTCAATGCCGTCACGACATATTCAGAATGTCCTGCATAGAACTCCGCCGCCCAATTCTGAAAGGCGACGCGATCGTTTGGTAAGTACTTCTCAGCGGCACGCTGGGCCGCCCGCGCCTCCTTCGTAAGAACCCGCTGGAAGGCCTCCTCGAAAACCGGTCGGACGACTGTGTGATAACCGTCCGTCGGTCCGGCTGCCGGCTCCTGCGTCTCTCCCCGCGCCGCCTTTTCAGCCGGCGTCATGTTCGCCGGCACGTAATAGATATCTCCATGTTCCACCTCATTCTCGTTTTCGGCGGCGCGAATGTCGTTCTGGCTCATCGCCCCAACCATGAACATCGTCCGATAGAACGTTCCCCGCTTCACCTGGTCACCGCGCAGCAGGGCGTTGAAGACGTGCTCCGCAAACAGATCGGGTTCTGTGCCGCGATCAAAGCATTTCCGCGCGATCTCCTGTTCCCAGCGCGTTGCCCAGGAGAGCAGCGTGTCCACGACGTACTCGATGTTCTGCGATTCGATATTGCTGAAGGTGCTCCGCAACAGGTGCTGGACTTTGTGTGGCGGCATCCGAAACCAGCGGCATATCTCCTCGACCTCGAATTGCCGCGTCTCCAGAAACTGTGCCTCCTCTGGTGGAATTCCGAGTTGCTTCCATTCCATGCCTTCGGCCAGAATGGCGACGTCGTGCGACTTGTCGGCGCCGCCATAAGCGGTTTTCCAGTGCTGCCGAATGTTTTCTTTCGCCGGTTTCTGTAGTTGACCTGGGTGGCTGAGATAGCCGCTCAGAACAATCCCCTCGCCGAAAAAGCGCGCTGCGAATTTCTCCGCTTGCAAACCAAGCCCTATCGTTTGCGAAGCCAGAATGGATAGGCAATATCCCGTAACGCCTCTCCCACCCATCCCGTGAATGTGCAGGACGTCCTGCGGCATCAATTCAATGTCGGCCTTCGCAAGATCGTCACTCTTGATCACATATCGGAGTCTTTTCTCGTTGTTCCGCACCAGCCGGATCCGGCTCGGATGAATCGGCCAGAATCCCACCGGATGCCCGGCGCCGTTCCGCTCGATCTCACTCACTCCGGCCCCCCAACCCATTGCCCAGTGTGTCATGGTCTCGCGCCAGGCCATGGCCGTCATTTCCTCATTCGGCTCATCGTGCAGCAGCCGATATACCGGATGATCGGGCATCTCCTCTTTGTTCCGTCCGTGCCGCCGATATGTCTTCAGTGGCAGCTTCGCGATGTCCTCGGAGATGTTGCGGAGGCAGGCATAATAGGCGGCCAGGCCCAGCGCCTTTTCGGGATCAACCTCAGCACCCGAATCCGTCCTCCGTCCTATCGGCCAACCGCCAGTCCACCATCGGTCGTCTTCCGGATCTTCAACCCAATATCCCGAGAATATGGACTGCAAGACGCTCATCTTTTCCGCAGCCCCCCAATTGTGATGTTGATCCACATCATCATCCCGGCCGCGACTAATCCGTATCGCACGTCGCGCAGACCAAAGCCGATCCCAACCAGTAGCACGGCCAGGGCCTCGAGCCCGGCCAATACGACTAGCCGGCGTCTTGACCGCCGCGGGTCAGAGGCCATAATCAGGATCCTCATAGACGCTCGGCTTTGTCGCGGGCTGTGCGGTCAACCTGCCGAGCGCCATAATCGCCGCGACAATCCCGTCCACCTTAAGCGGGCTGTTCCGGTCCGGCTTCGTTGGTTTCATGTTGCCGACCTTGTCGGTGATCACGCAGACGTTGCTCGCCATCCAGCGCAGGATCGGGTTGGCGCCATGCATAATGCGGTGGGCGACGACGCGTTCCTCGAATTCCTTTGTGGGCGCCGCCATGCTCAGAAAGCCCTGGCCGAAAGCCACGACGTTCAATCCGTCATCCATCAGTTGCGTGCAGAGCTGGGCCCCCTGAAACAGCCGATCCACTGCCAGATCGATCAGTCCGAATTGATTCGTGATCCCATTGATATCCTCCCGGATTCGATCATAGTCAGCGATGTTGCCATCCGTGTACTCCAGGAAGCCCGCTCGATGCCAGGAGTCATACAGATCCCGGTATTCACGATCTTTCTTTTTCGCGCCGTCGCGGGGACACCAGAACCATGGCAACAAAATGTCCGGAGACTCGTCCAGTTCAAAGTAGAGGCACAGCGCCGTCAGGTCGCTCGTGCTGCCAAGGTCCAACCCTCCGTAACATTCAGCGCCCTGTAACTGCTCGATCATTCGCTGCCGGCACGCCACCGCGTCCGTCACCCCATGTGCGCATGCCGTCCAATGATCCAGGGAAAGCCAACGGTTCATCTGTTCGGTACGCAGATTGAGGTGTAAACGCTTGAATGTATTCTCATATCCTGGCGTTTCGCACGCGCGCCGAAACTCTCGTTCGACATACTCCGGTTCGAGCGAGATCCCATAATTAGGATTCGCCTTCCGCCACGTGCTCTTCTTTTTCCAATCATCATCCGGCGTCGCTGCATACAACACGGGGAGAAAGCATGGGTCGTCTACGTGACCGTCCCGTACCTTCTCGGCGTAATCAACCTTCTCATTACAGACACTCTCGCGCTCGATGTCGCTCGTCGTTGTATAGACCACCAGCGGCTGCCGCCGCGTGCCCGTGCCTGTAAGCAGGACATCAACGAGTGATCTGTCCGGGATCGCGTGCAGCTCATCAATGATGGCACAGTGAACGTTGAAGCCGTGCTTTGTCTTGGCATCCGCCGACAGAACCTTCCATGTCCCGGACATGTCCTTCAGCACGATCGCCTTGCTCTGACCCGTTGGGCCCCCGCCGTAGATTGTACAGCGATCAAACAGGGCCTGCTCTTTTCGGACCATCGCTGTGCCTACGTCGAATATGATCGCTGCCTGTTTTGCCTCCGCCGCCGCGCTGTAGATCTCCGCACCAGGCTCCCCGTCGCAGAAGAGTACTTCGAGCGCGATCCCCGCGGCAAGACTCGTCTTGCCATTCTTGCGCCCCACGAAAATCATGCATTCGCGATATCGCCGAGTGCCATCGGCTCGTTTCCACCCAAACAGGTTCGCAATGATCCCTTGTTCCCACAGAACCAGCGCAAAGGGTTGCCCTGCGAAGCGCCCGCCTTTCACGTGTTGGAGACATTCCGGGAAGAAGTCCAGGGCGAGCTGTGCAGAGTCGGCGTCGAAATACATCCCCTCGGCCGCCGTCTTCAGCGGATTGTAGTCTGGGATCGAGCGTAGAATTTTCAGCCACTTCGCTGGAATCCGAGTAGAGCGTTTCCCGCCACAGAGATATATTCCGTCTCTCTTCCGCTTACGCGCGACCCGTTTTCGTCTACGCGCCGTGGGCCGCTTTTTTGAAGAACCTCTCTTTTCCTCGGTTCTCATTCGGATTGTCCTTCGGTTTCGCCAGACCCGCCCGCGCCGAGGGTGTCAGCCCAAATTCACGTTCGAGCTTCAGGAGTTGATCGGCCAGTCGCAATGCCAGGCTTGCCTGTGGGTATTCTTTAATTGCTTCGATCTTTCCCGAGTCGCCTCGCCGAACATAAACATCGCCGCTTTCCGCGAGGAACTCCTCCGCAACTCGCCACTTAGCCCACGTCTGGCAATAACGCGCCAGCGCATTCCGATCGCACCGGCCTAAGGTCCCCATGCTCTCGAGTTGGGGAATCAGCTCACGCCATACCCGTTTTGCCTCATCGCGCAGCCATCGCGGACAAACCGGACGTTTCCGCTCCGGTTCTGGTTCATCTGCCCGCGCCTTCGCTCGCCAGGACCGGTGCAGTTCCAGCACTCGCGTCGGCGTCCGAACAGGTCCGCGTCTACCCACGATCACGATTCCTCATGGTTTTCCTGCTATGGCAGGATGCGCACAGGCTTTGTAGGTTTTCCAGGGCGTTCGAGCCGCCCTCGCCGAGTGACACGATGTGATCCACCTGAGTGGCCGGCGTCACCCGTCCGTGTTGAGCGCATTCCCGGCACAGAGCTTCCCGCCGCAGTTGCATTCGCCTGAGTCTCTGCCATTGACGGTCATAGCCTCGCGCCGCCGCGCTCGGTCGCCGGTCACGCTCCCTTGGAATTGCGCGATGTCTCGGTGGTGCCTGTGGCATGGCCTATCCCGTATGAACACAAAACCCCCGACCGCTCCCTGGGCGGCCGAGGGCTGCACAAGCATGCGCCCGCGTCATAATTTTAGTATATCAGCAGGAGGGGAATATCAAGCAAATGTGGCACGATGTGGCAAGATTAGGCAATATAAGGCATTTAGGCCTCGCTGTGGCCCTGGGACGGCCCCCTATGTCCCCGCC
>Ga0180434_10007743_pt1 | contig 12036 bp, 10 predicted proteins | sample SS_ome_7_FD_132453 | JGI IMG/M metagenome (GOLD analysis project Ga0180434, IMG submission 132453) | Hypersaline lake sediment archaeal communities from the Salton Sea, California, USA - SS_1_D_2 metaG | ecosystem: Environmental > Aquatic > Non-marine Saline and Alkaline > Hypersaline >... | reverse complement strand
GTTGTTTGAGGCTTTTGAAAAAGAAACCGGCATCGAGGTTAAATACATTACCGACAAGGCGGGTCCTTTGCTGCAGCGTCTCAAGGCTGAAGGCAAGCGCTCTCCTGCCGATATGCTGATGACCGTTGATGCCGGTAATCTTTGGCATGCTGCTGAAAGTGGAGTGCTGGCTTCGATTCAATCCGACATCCTGGATAAGGCTGTTCCTGCACACCTGAAAGATCCGCAAAACCGTTGGTACGGAATTACCGTGCGTGCAAGAACCATTGTCTATAACAAGGACAAGGTAAAGCCCGGTGAGCTATCAACCTATGAAGCGTTGGCGGGTGAAAAATGGCAAGGGCGCCTGTGTCTGCGTACATCGAAAAAGGTTTATAACCAGTCACTGGTAGCGATGCTGATAAGCCGTCATGGTGAGCAGCAAGCCGCAAAGATTGTGTCCGGCTGGGTCAACAACCTGGCATTGCCTCCTTTTTCCAACGATACCAAAACCATGCAGGCAGTTTCATCTGGGCAGTGTGATGTAGCGATAGTAAATACTTACTACTTTGGCCGTCTTGAAAACAAAGACCCGCAAATCAATCTGGCACTGTTCTGGCCCAACCAGCAGTCTTCTGGTGTTCACGTCAATGTCTCGGGAGCTGGTATTACGCAACATGCAAAGCACAAAAAAGAAGCTCAACAGCTGCTTGAATGGCTGGTCTCCGACAAGGCACAGTCGATGCTGGCTGGCTTGAACATGGAATACCCGGTGAATGCTGATGTGGCCATTCCACAACAGGTTAAGAACTGGGGCGAGTTCAAGGCTGATGATACCAATTTATCTGAAGCTGGTCGTTTGCAAACCCGTGCTGTAAAGCTGATGGATAAAAGTGGTTATCGATAAAGCTCAACCTTTGCTCTCCGGGCATACCGGAGGCCGATGGCAACTGGCCAGCATTATGCTGGCTTTTGTCGTTTTCATGCCATTGCTGGTATTGGCATTTTCCTGGTTGTCATTTGAAGGCGAAGTCTGGCGACATCTGTCTGAAACCCTGTTGCCGGATGTCATATTCAATACCGTGGTTTTAATCCTCGGTGTCTCAGCGGGAGTACTGCTACTGGGTATCAGCCTGGCCTGGCTGACCAGCATGTGCGAGTTTCCCGGCAGGCGCTTTTTTGACTGGGCGCTGATGCTGCCATTTGCCATGCCCACCTATGTGCTGGCGTTTGTGTTTCTGGGACTTCTGGATTTTTCCGGGCCGGTGCAGGCTGCCATACGTTTTATCTTTGATTTGCCGGGAAACTGGTTCTTCGAAGTTCGTAATGCCGGTGGCGTTATTATCGTTATGACGCTGGTGCTCTATCCCTATGTCTACATGCTGGCAAGAGTGGCTTTCATGAGCCAGGGACAGGCGGTGTTTGATGCAGGCCGCAGTCTCGGACTGTCACCTTTTCAGGCATTTGTAAAAGTGGCCCTGCCAATGGCGCGCCCCGGGATTATTGCCGGGCTGAGCCTGGCATTAATGGAAGCGCTGGCTGATTTTGGTGCAGTGGCAGTATTTAACTATGACACCTTTACCACGGCGATTTACAAGGCCTGGTTTGGCTTTTTCAACCTGCACCTGGCGGCCCAGCTGGCGACCCTGTTATTGATACTGGTTGTCGTTGCACTGACGGTGGAACGCAGGCTGCGCGGGCGTTCCCGCTATGATGAAAATCGATCAAGACACTGGCGGCGAATACCGTTAAATGGCAGCAAAAAATGGCTGGCTGCCGGCTACGCGGCCCTGGTATTTGCGCTGGCCTTTTTTGTCCCCTTGTTACAACTGATTAGCTGGGCATGGGAGTCACGGGCCGATTTTGATCAGAGCTACCGGCAGTTGCTCGGCCATACTTTCATGCTCGGTATGATAGCGGCACTACTGACGGTGACTGGCGCGTTCATCCTGGCTTATAACCGCAGGATTCACCAAAACCGCACTTCGGCAATTACGGTGCGTATCGGCACCCTGGGATATGCCTTGCCAGGGTCGGTGCTCGCTGTTGGCGTAATGATTTCACTGGTCTGGCTTGACCAGAGAGTCGCCGATTTTGCAGAAGCGGTGCTCGGTATCGAGTCCGAATTATTGTTAAGTGGCAGTGTGTTTGCCTTGTTAATCGCTTATTTTGCACGTTTTCAGGCGGTTGCTTTCGGGCCCGTAGAAAGTGCCCTGGAGCGTATACGTCCGTCAATCAGGGATGCCTCACGTAGCCTGGGCGCAACAAACTGGGAAACCATTCGCCTGATTTACCTGCCCATGCTCAAGCCGGGCATGTTGACCGCTGCGCTGCTGGTGCTGGTCGATACCATGAAAGAAATGCCTGCTACATTACTGCTTCGACCTTTTGGCTGGGATACCCTGGCAGTAAGAATTTATGAAATGACCTCTGAAGGTGAATGGGAGCGTGCGGCACTTCCTGCCGTGGCCCTGGTGCTGGTTGGCCTGATTCCAGTATCCATTCTGGTGAGGAAGTCTGCAGCTCATTGATGTGTGCATGATTTCTGAATATCTCATGTTTTTCGTATGTGTTGTACGTCAGAAATTATGAGAAACTGCATTTATCAGAATGCTATAGAGGTTTCTCAATGAAAAAAACCGTCCTGAACCAGGCTCATCGTGACCTCAAGGCGCGCATGGTACCTTTTGGCGAATGGGATATGCCCGTTAACTACGGATCACAAATCGAAGAGCATCATGCCGTTCGAAAAGATGCGGGAATGTTTGATGTCTCGCATATGCAGGCCGTGGATCTGGCAGGTGAAAAGGTTCGTGATTTTCTGCGTTATCTGCTGGCTAATGACGTTGCCAAACTGAAAGACCCGGGTAAGGCGCTTTACAGTTGCATGCTCAATGAACAGGGTGGTGTGATTGATGACCTGATTGTCTATTTCATGCAGGAAGACTGGTTCCGGCTGGTCGTTAATGCCGGTACCGCAGAAAAGGATATCAACTGGTTAAGACAACATGCGTCTGACTACGGTGTCTCGGTGAATGTACGTGATGACCTGGCGATGATTGCCGTGCAGGGACCAAATGCCCGTGAAAAAGCCATCCCCGAGATAGAAAAATTTGCCGGGGCCGAACTGTCCGTGCAGGCAGCTGCTTTGAAACCCTTTCATGCCGCTGGTGGTGACAGCTGGTTTGTTGGACGTACCGGTTATACCGGTGAAGATGGTTTTGAGGTGTTAATGCCACAGGATAAGGCCGTAGAATTCTGGAAGGCCTTGAATGATGCAGGTGTCAGGCCTTGTGGGCTGGGGGCCAGGGATACCTTGAGGCTGGAAGCCGGCATGAATTTATACGGCTCGGATATGGATGAGAACGTTTCCCCGCTGGAAGCGGGTCTTGGCTGGACACTGGCTTTTGAGCCGCAGGATCGTGATTTTGTTGGAAGACAGGCGCTTGAGGCTCATAAAGCCGCAGGCCCTTTGCAAAAGTTTACCGGGCTCATCCTTGAAGGCAGAGGCGTATTACGTGATCATCAGAAGCTGTTCGACGGCGAAACACAAGTCGGCGAAATTACCTCAGGCGGTTTTTCTCCCACGCTGGAAAAGGCCATAGCCTTTGCCCGCCTCAGCGCAGATGCCGCTGAAACATTGCATGTTGATATCCGCGGTAAAAAATTACCGGTCAAAAGAGTCAAGTTACCATTTGCACGTGCGGGTAAAGCCTGTTATTAATTCAGAATTTCCCGAGTATCAAAACCAGAATAGAGAGAGAGACATGAGTTACATTCCTTCCGATTTATTATTTACCAGTTCGCACGAATGGGTCAGAGATGAAGGCGACGACACTGTAACCATAGGTATCACAGACCATGCCCAGGAACTGCTCGGTGATCTGGTGTTTATCGAACTTCCGGAAGTGGGTGACACGATTGAAACGGGCGGCGAGGCCGGCGTAGTGGAATCAGTAAAAGCCGCTTCAGATATTTTCAGTCCGCTTAGTGGCGAAGTCATTGAAATCAATGAAGACCTGGTCGACAGTCCTGAACTGGTGAACGAACAGGCCTATGACAATGGCTGGATTTATAAAATCAAGCTGGCTGAGCCTTCTGAAATGGAGAACCTGCTTAAACCGGAAGCCTATTCCGAAGTTGTAGAAGCTGACGAGCATTAACAGACAATCATTGTGTCGCCCGCTTGTGGGCGACACGGTCTTCCTGTCCGTATCATTACGGCAGCGACATGAAGCGGAGCGCTAGCTAGCCATGCCATTTATTCCCCACACCGAAGAAGAAGTCCGTCACATGCTGGACACCATTGGTGCCAACAGTATTGACGATCTGTTCGATGAAATTCCTGCGGATTTGAGAAGTTTCAGTCTTGAAGGCATTCCCGAAGGACTGCCGGAAATGGAAGTTGCCCACTTGATGCATGAGCGTGCCCGTAAGGACAGTAATGTGCATTGCTTTATTGGTGCCGGCGCTTACGATCATCATATTCCAGCAGCCGTGTGGGAAATAGCGACACGAGGCGAATTTTACAGCGCCTATACCCCGTACCAGGCAGAAGCCAGCCAGGGTACCCTGCAATTGCTGTATGAATACCAGTCCATGATGTCGGCATTGATGGGCATGGATGTTTCCAATGCCTCGCTGTACGACGGAGCTTCTGCACTGGGTGAAGCTATCCTGATGGCAATACGTGCCCACAGAAAATCTAAATCCAAAAAAATACTGGTGCCCAAAAGCCTGCACCCTGCCTACCGCCAGGCAGCCAACGCCATTGTTAAAAACCAGGATATCGAACTGATAGAAATTCCGTTTGAAAACGCCACGGGTAAAACCAGCCTGGATGCCTTAAGTGAATATGCAGGAGCCGATATTACCGCCCTGGTTATTGGTCAGCCGAATTTCTTTGGCGTGCTCGAAGATGTTGATGCTCTGACCCGTTGGGCTGAAGAGAATAACGCCATGACCATCGCCGTGGTGAATCCGTTAGCCATGTCCATTCTCAAGCCGCCCGGTCAATGGGGCGAGACTGGAGTGGATATTGCCTGTGGTGAAGGGCAGCCCCTGGGAATACCACTGTCTTCCGGCGGGCCTTATTTTGGATTCATGTGTGCTACCCAGAAAATTGTACGGCAGATGCCGGGTCGTATCATAGGCCGTACCGTTGATCTGGATGGAAAACCGGGTTTTTCATTAACCCTGCAGGCGCGAGAGCAACATATCCGACGTTCCAAGGCGACATCAAATATCTGTACCAACCAGGGATTGATGGTGACAGCTGCAACCATTCATATGTCGATGATGGGAGCAGAAGGGCTTGCCAGGGCTGCTGCGGGTTCTCATGACAAACATCGTAAACTGGTTTCCGGCTTGTCGGCTATTAAAGGTGTTGAAGTGAAATTCGACAGTCCGGTTTTTAATGAGACCGTCATCAGTTTACCTGTTGAGAACGCGACAGTGCTTGAAGCGCTGGCTGCAGATAATGTACTGGCCGGCTTTGATCTGAAGAAAGATTACCCGGAACTGGGCAATGCGCTGCTGGTGTGTTCGACAGAAAAGCAGGGCGATGCATCAATAGACCTTTTTGTCGAGAAACTGGGCACCCTGCTTGCTTCCTGATACTGATTTAGCCTGAATATTACCGAGAATAATTATGCTGATTTTCGAACAATCCTCAAAAGGACGTAGAGCACACGCACAGTCTCCGGCAGCCATGGCCTCACTGGATGATCTGCCTGCGGATATGCTGCGTAAAGCGCCTCCACTGATGCCGGAAGTGTCTGAAATGCAGGCTGTCAGGCATTACACCAGGTTGTCACAGAAAAACTTTTCTATCGATACCCATTTTTACCCGCTGGGTTCCTGTACGATGAAATACAACCCGAGAGCCTGTAATTCTCTGTCCATGTTGCCAGGGCTGGTCGATCGTCATCCCTATGCACCGGATTCACACAGTCAGGGCTTTTTGTCCTGTATGCATGACCTTCAGGAAATTCTCAAAGAAGTGACCGGCATGAAAGCGGTTTCACTGTCACCGATGGCGGGTGCACAAGGTGAGTTTGCCGGTGTGGCGATGATCAAGGCCTATCATGACGCGCGTAATGATACGGCCAGAAATGAAATTATTGTTCCTGATGCAGCGCATGGCACCAACCCGGCTTCCGCCGTGATGTGCGGATACAAGATCAAGGAAATCCCGACCAAGGGTGACGGGGATATCGATGTCGATGCACTGAAACAGGTTTTGGGGCCGCAGACAGCGGGGATCATGCTGACCAATCCTTCTACCGTTGGTGTCTTTGAGCGCCGCATCCAGGAAATTGCTGCGCTGGTTCACGAAGCGGGCGGTTTGCTTTATTACGATGGGGCAAATCTCAATGCCATTCTTGGCAAGGTGCGTCCAGGTGACATGGGCTTTGATGTTATTCACATGAACCTGCATAAAACCTTTTCCACGCCGCACGGTGGTGGTGGGCCCGGGGCTGGACCTGTCGGTGTCAGTGAGCGCCTGGAGCCCTTTTTACCCATACCAATGGTTGACTATGATGGCACTCAATACCGTTTTGTTACTGCCGATGATCGTCCACAGTCCATTGGCCGCTTGTCAGCTTTTGCCGGCAATGCCGGTATCCTGTTAAGAGCTTATATCTATGCCCGTCTGCTGGGACGCGAGGGCATGACACGTGTGGCCGAGTATTCAACGCTGAATGCCAACTACATGCTCAAGAAAATGAAAGCCGCCGGTTTTGAAGCGGCTTATCCCGAACGTCGTGCAACCCACGAGTTTATTATCACTCTCAGGAAGGAAGCCAGGGACCTGGGTGTAAACGCCATGGATTTTGCCAAAAGACTGCTCGACTATGGCGTGCATGCGCCGACAACCTATTTCCCTTTGCTGGTTCCCGAGTGTTTCCTGATTGAGCCGACAGAAACCGAATCAATTGATTCGCTGGATAACTTTATTGAAGCCATGATCCAGATTCGCGAAGAAGCCCGCAACGAGGCTGACAGGGTCAAGGGTGCGCCATATACGCTGCCGGTTCGCAGGCTGGATGATGTCAAGGCGGCAAGAGAACTCGACATCGCCTGGAAACCGACTGAATAGAACAGCGGTTTTTATTTAATAACTACAGGGTTCCGGTTATTATTCCGGGCCTAAGTCTCAGTAGTTACACAAGGATTTTCAATGTCGGCTCTCATCTGCGGTTCATTCGCTTACGACACCATCATGGTGTTTCAGGATCAATTCAAAAATCACATCCTTCCTGACCAGGTTCATATTCTGAACGTTTCGTTCCTGGTACCTAACCTGCGTCGCGAGTTTGGTGGTTGTGCCGGAAACATCGCTTATAACCTGAACCTGCTGGGTGGTGATGGCAAGCCGATGGGAACAGTTGGTACCGATTTTGCCCCTTATGCTGAATGGATGGATCAGTGTGGCGTGGATCGTTCCTGTGTAAAAGAAGTTGATAAAACCTATACGGCACAGGCCTATATTACAACCGATCAGGATGATAACCAGATCACTGCTTTCCATCCCGGTGCGATGAATTACTCGCACGAGAACAAGGTGGCCGATGCACCAGGAACCAGCATCGGCCTGGTTTCTCCGGATGGTCGCCAGGGGATGATTGACCATGCCCGCCAGTTTGCTGAAGCAGATATTCCTTTTATTTTCGATCCTGGTCAGGGAATGCCGATGTTTGGTTCGCAAGACCTGTTGAACTTTGCGGAGCAGGCGACCTGGCTGGCCTTTAATGATTATGAAGCCAAGCTGATGTCTGAAAAAAGCGGTAAGTCAATGGAGCAGCTTGCCGAAATGTGCAAAGCAGTTATTGTGACACGTGGTGGTGAGGGATCGCTGATCTACACCAGGGAAAAGGTTTACGAGATTCCCAATGCGCCAGTCGATGAATTAAAAGATCCGACCGGTTGTGGTGATGCTTATCGTGCGGGTCTGTTGTATGGACTGATGCGTGACATGGACTGGGAAATGACCGGGCGCATTGCTTCGCTGATGGGAGCGATCAAGATCGAGCATGCCGGCACGCAGAATCACAAGTTCACTCCACATGAATTTGATCAACGTTTTCATGCGGCGTTTGGAATATCGTTGTCGTAACGATCTAGCATAGCCAGTTCCAGTTCTGGAACTGGCTCTTAACCATCTTTGGAAATTCAAATGTCTCCAGCTATCATAAAACTCAACAAGAACGCCGATCGCCGTCTTCGGGAAGGTCACAGCTGGATCTACAGCAATGAGATCAATACCAAGCTGACCAGCCTGCAAAACTTTGAGGCAGGCGAAATTGTCGATGTCGTCAATCATCAGGACAAGTGGCTGGGTCGTGGCTATATCAACCCGAATTCACTGATCTGCATCCGTCTGTTGACGCGTGATAAAAAGATTGCGGTCAACAAGTCATTAATCGTGCATCGTCTGAATGTTGCGCTATCTTTGCGCGAGCGTTTTTACGAAAAGCCTTTTTACCGCCTCGTTTATGGTGACTCGGATGGTTTACCCGGGCTGATTGTTGATCGTTACGGAGATTACTGCACAGTAGCGATTTCAACTGCCGGCATGGAGAATCTCAAAGAGGCAATTGTTGAAGCACTCAATCAGGTGATCAAGCCAAAAGGGATTGTTTTTCGAAACGATTCATCAGCTCGCGCCATCGAAGGGCTTGATCGTTATGCCGAGATTGGTTTTGGTGATGTGCCGGAATCAGTGATGATTGAAGAAGGTGATTGTGAGTTTTCGGTTTCATTACTGGAGGGTCAGAAAACCGGATGGTTTTATGACCAGGCTGCCAACCGCAGGCGCATGCTGGATTATGTGCAAGGTAAAACGGTGCTGGATGTTTGCAGTTATATCGGTGCCTGGTCGGTGCAGGCTGCCAGGGCCGGTGCTGAAAAAGTGACCAGTGTTGATGTTTCAGAATCGGCACTGGACCAGTTATTCCATAATGCGGAACTTAACGGGGTATCTGATAAAGTTGAAGCCATTCAGGGAGATGCATTCGAAGCGCTGAAAGCCCTGAAACAGGAAGGTGAAAAATTTGATGTCATCATTCTTGACCCGCCCGCCTTTATCAAGCGTCGCAAGGATATCAAGCAGGGAGTGATTGCCTACCGTCGTATGAATGAAATGGCGATTCGCCTGCTTAACAATGACGGGATTTTGATCAGTGCATCCTGCTCATTCCATCTTTCATCACAGGATTTGCTGAAAACCCTGCAACAGTCAGCTAGACACAATGATCGCTGGCTACAGGTGCTGGAAGAAGGTAAACAGGGGAGAGATCATCCGGTTAATCCTGCAATTGTAGAAACCGGATATCTGAAAGCCTTTTATTGTCGGGTGTTGCGAAACTCGTAAGATGCTAGGGGTGGTTGGCGATACGCATCACTTCCATCTTGATACGTGCTTTTTCATTGGGGGGCAGTTGCTCCCAGTATGAGGCAAATTCCTTGGCTTCATCAGACAGATACGAGGCCTGCTGATCACCAAACATCAGCCATGCCGGGTTCACATCCAGTACTTCAGCTATCTTGTCGATTTTTCTTGGGCGCAGGCTCTTGCCATTTTCAATTTTCTGGATAACGGCCTGGTTAGTTTCAGCATGAATCGCCAGTTGATCCTGGGTCCATCCTTTCTGGTGTCTTTTGTAACGTACACGCTCTCCAAGCGTACGTAAAAAAGTGTTTGCAGTCCTTAAATCCATAGTCATTCTCTTTGTTCTATTTCCGGCTGAGGAAAATGTTTCGTGACTAGATTAACGGCCGAATAATCATGGACTTGAAAATTTTTTTAATATCAGGAATTAAATTCTTTTGAATCCTGCCGCGTACTTTTTTCTATAAAGCCATAAATAGCCGACTGTTGCTGATAGCCAGGTCGATTTTTTCAAGCATTTTTTTGTATCTGGGATCATCAACCGAGCCGTACAAATGTATAAATTGCTGCTCGTTTAATGGTCCGTGCCTGCTTTTGATCACAGGAAAAATCTGTTGCACTGTCTCGGTATCTGACAGGCTCTTTTGCAGACCTGTCGCTGAATTATTGTTGATCACAGCCGTTTCACCCAGGCGTGTTCCCAGCCGGTCAGCAGTAAGGTCGTCAAAGCTGAAGCCCGAACCACCATCAGCGTCACTGACCTCCTTGCCGGTGCCGATCAGGTAGGAAAGCAGGCTGTTGCTGTGGCTGGAAATGGCCGCAGAGATCAGTAAATGCTGCGCCAGATCCATACGCCGATTAATTTTCAGCTCGAAAGCAGGCAAACGAATTTCATCAAAGTTGCGTTTACCCAATGCCCAGTTACCCAGTAAAAGCAGTATTGCGCGGTTCTCATTAATCGGATCATGGTTAAGTGAACGTGAGCCAGCCAGCTTGAATAATTGCGTAACCACAACAGTGAATGACTTTTGTGAAGCGTGCTCAAGTTTAGACAGTTCCCCGGCGTAATATTGCAGCGAAGGGTTGTCCAGGTAATTGCGAATCTTTTTTCTGGCCAGCTGCTCGGTTTGTGAAAGCCAGCGATAATCCAGCTCAAGTGCTCTTGCCGAGAAGCGATAATCGACCAGTGATTGTTGCAGCAGGCTACATTCATCCGTAGCAGATAACACCTGCTGACTGATTTCGAGTAGCAGGGCTGAAATTTCATCTGGAATGCTGATGTTACCCAGTTGGACATTACTGAGCTGCAGGCGGTCTGCAGATTTTGAAAATTGCAGTTGCAGGTTTAGGTAATAATCGAACGGCAGTATTGTGGTGCCTGCTGAAAGTTTTAAAGCCAGTCCGTGATTCAGTAATTGGCTCTCAAAGCCGGTGGTCAAAAAGGCGGGCTGAATGGTGTGTAAAAAATAACGCCCTGCCAGGTCAAGTGCCGTTTTATCGAGCTTGAGACTTTTCTCTGTATTGTCGGTCAGCGACCGGGGATCGTGTTGTTTCAGCAGGGCCCGGGCTTTTGAAATATCTTTCTGCGTAAGAACGAGCTGGTGTTCAACCAGTGGCTGGTGCTGCAGTGAAGCAATAAACAGGGCGGCCAGTGCAAAGGGCGAAAGAAAGAGAATCAGGAAAAAAAGTTTGAACAGAAATTTCAAAGCAACGGCCCGGATACAGAATGACAGTGTTACTATACGGGAATGAATTATCCTGACATAGACCCTGTTGCCCTTAGCCTTGGAAGTGTTGATATCCACTGGTATGGCATTAGCTATATGGTTGCTTTTCTGGTTGGCTGGTGGCTGGCAAAACACCGTGCCAGACAATTGCACAACTGGGACAGGCAGGCTATCGATGACCTGGTCTTTTATGTCGTGCTGGGAGTCGTACTGGGCGGGCGTCTGGGTTATATCCTGTTTTATGGATTCGATGACTGGCTGGATGACCCGTTAAGACTGATACGGGTCTGGGAAGGCGGCATGTCATTTCATGGTGGTCTGCTCGGTGTATTGATCGCCATGGGGCTGTTTGCCCGCAAACATCATAAGCGCTTTTTCGAAGTCACCGACTTTATCGCACCTATCGTTCCGGTCGGATTATTTTCGGGGAGAATAGGCAACTTCATCAACGGTGAACTCTGGGGTGGTCCGACCGACCTGCCCTGGGGTATGAGCCTTTCCTGTGATCGTTTTTATTACCTGTGTGCCGGCAAGCTGGATTTGCCGGCCGGTATAGCGATGACACCGCCATTGCATCCATCGCAGCTCTACGAGGCATTGCTGGAAGGTATCATCATGTTCATCGTGCTATGGTGGGTAGCCAGTAAGCGCCCACCGATGATGACAATATCGGGCCTGTTTTTGATCCTCTACGGACTGTTCCGCTTCATGGTTGAACTGGTGCGTATGCCGGATGCGCACATTGGCTATTTATGGGGTGAATGGTTAACCATGGGGCAGTTATTAAGTCTGCCAATGGTCATAGCTGGAGTAATGATTTATTTATTAGCTTTCAAAACAAGATAATTACCTTCATAGAAAGCTTTCGGTCTCGAACAAAGCAGAAGTAAAAAATGAAACAATATCTAGACCTATGCAAACGCATCGTTGAACAAG
>Ga0180434_10007742_pt1 | contig 12036 bp, 12 predicted proteins | sample SS_ome_7_FD_132453 | JGI IMG/M metagenome (GOLD analysis project Ga0180434, IMG submission 132453) | Hypersaline lake sediment archaeal communities from the Salton Sea, California, USA - SS_1_D_2 metaG | ecosystem: Environmental > Aquatic > Non-marine Saline and Alkaline > Hypersaline >... | reverse complement strand
TAATTCTTTTACAAAGAACGTTTTCTTTATACTTCCTGAATCTCTTTTTCCTTACTCGCCAGGTGCTTGTCGATTTCTTTCGAGTGTTTGTCGATGAGTTTCTGGATGTCGTCTTTATGGGCAAATTTGGCGTCTTCGGTGATTTCCTTATCTTTCTCCATTCTGTCAATTTCGGCATTTGCCGTGCGGCGCGCCGTGCGAAGCGAGATTTTTCCCTCTTCGGCTATTTTTTTCAGGACCTTGGCAAGCTCATCCCTGCGTTCCTTCGTAAGAGAAGGAATGGATATGCGAATAAGCTTACCGTCGTTGTTGGGCATGATACCCAGTTCCGAGGCAAGGATAGCTTTTTCTATCTCTCCGAGTACGGAACGGTCCCACGGCTGAATAACGATAAGTTTCGGTTCCGGCGTGGAAATGCCGGCAAGCTGCCTTATCGGCATCATGGTGCCATAGCAGGCAACCTTAACGCCCTCCACCAGACTCGTATTGGCCCTTCCCGTACGTATTGTGGAAAATTCTCTTTCCGTGGCCTCAATTGTTTTTTTCATTTTATGCTCTACATCCCTCAGTATTTCATTTGCCGTAGCCAATTCGCATCACCCCCTATTTAATAAATCAGCGTTCCGATTTTTTCACCGGTAATAACGCGCCTTATATTTCCCTTCTTGTTCAGATTAAAGACTATTATAGGCAGATTATTGTCCATGCACAGACTTACGGCAGTCGCATCCATAATCTTTAGACCTTTTTTAAGAACATCGAGGTGCCGCATTTTTTTGTATTTTTTCACATTTTTCCTTTTAGCCGGGTCGCTCGAATAAACACCGTCGACCTTTGTGGCTTTCAGGATTACCTCGGCTCCTATTTCCGTAGCACGCAATGCCGCAGTGGTGTCAGTGGTAAAATACGGATTTCCCGTTCCGGCAACAAACACCACGACTCTGCCTTTTTCAAGATGCCGCATGGCCCTTCTGCGTATGTAAGGTTCGGCGAGTTCGCGCATCTCGATGGCCGTTTGGATACGCGTAAAAACGCCTATTCTCTCGAGGGCGTCCTGAAGCGCCAGTCCGTTAAGCACGGTAGCAAGCATACCCATGTAGTCGGCGGTGGAACGGTCCATACCCTTCTCCGTAGCCGCCTTTAAACCTCTGAAGATGTTGCCGCCGCCTATGACAACGGCAATTTCACAGCCCAGGCGTCCTACATCCTTGATTTGTTCCGCGATCGAAAGCATGACACCTGAGTCAATACCATAGCCCTTTTCCCCTTCGAGGGCCTCACCGCTTATTTTGAGGACTATACGTTTATACCTGGATTTCATCTAGCCTACTCAGTCGTCGCGGTCTTTTTATCGATCGCGGCGGCATCTTTCATATCTTTTCGCCCAACTGATAACGAACGAATCTTTTAACAACGATATTCTCGCCGATTTTCGCAATAAGTGAATGCAGGAGATCTCTCACTTTTATTTTTGGGTCCTTAACAAAAGGCTGGTCAAGAAGACATGTTTCCTCGTAGAATTTTTCCAGCTTACCCGCAAGTATTTTCTCAAGCGCCCCTTTGGGCTTATTTTTCACGGTAGAGGCAAGGATCTCTTTTTCTTTTTCCAGCACACCCTTAGGAACGTCTTCCCTTTTTATGTAGCCCGGATTTGCGGCGGCAACCTGCATGGATATATCTTTAGTGAATTTTTTGAATTCGTCGTTCCTTGCGACAAAATCGCTTTCGCAATTTATTTCAATGAGAACGCCTATTTTGCCGCCCGCATGAATGTAGCTTTCTACGCGTCCTTCTTTGGCAGCACGGCTCGATCTGTCAGAGGCAAGTTTTATGCCTTTCTTTCGCAATATCTCCACCGCCTTTTCAATGTCGCCCTTGGCATCCTTAAGGGCCATCTTGCAATCCATAATACCGGCCGATGTTTTTTCTCTCAATGTCTTAATGGCATCCAGCATCTCTTTCCTTTCGCTTATTTGGTTTTCTTCTTCTTCACCGACTCGTCCTTTTTCTTTTTTTCAGCGGGCTTCTCGAGCCTTATATCCCCTTCTATGGGAATATCTTCCTCTTTTTGTTTCGCCTGTTTAACGGATTTTTCAAACGGGGCCTTTTCTTTTTCCAGATCTTTTTTACCCGCCATAAATTGATTTCTTCCCTCAAGTACGCTTTTGGATACGATTGAGGTGATAAATCTTATCGATTTCATGGCATCGTCGTTTCCGGGTATAACATAATTTATCTTGTCCGGGTTGCAATCCGTATCCACAAGCGCCACGACGGGAATAGAAAGCTTGTTCGCCTCGTGTACGGCAATTTCTTCCCGCTTGGAATCGACCACGAATACGGCTCCCGGCAATCGATCCATTTTTCTTACACCTTCCAGATTTTTAAGAAGATTGGCGATTTTTTTATCAATCGTGGCCCTCTCTTTTTTGGAAATGCTGTCGTAGGTGCCGTCTTCTTTCATCTTCTCGAAAGACTCGAGCTTCTTCACGCTCCTTCTTACCGTGAGGAAATTGGTAAGTGTACCGCCAAGCCATCGCACATTCACATAAAACATGCCGCAGTTAATCGCCTCTTCTTTGATGATTGAATGCGCCTGTTTTTTGGTGCCCACAAACAGGATATAGCTTCCGGCAGTCGCGACTTCATTCAAAAACTTACAGGCCTCGATAAGAAGCCCGGCGGTTTTTTCCAGGTCGATTATGTATATCCCTTCTTTTTCGCCGAATATGAATTTCCCCATCTTGGGGTTCCACTTTTTCGTCTGGTGGCCAAAATGGACCCCCGCTTCCAGTAACTGCTTAACCAATGCCGTTTCTTTTTTTGTCGTCATTCTGTCATGCCTCCTTCAATGAGCCCTGCACTTGACCTCATAGATGTCAGGTGCATTTTCTTTGAACTTCTCCCCCCGAAGGGGTGAATTGAACCCTTGACATTTTTTTAAAAAATATCAAGGGTAAATCCGCGCTTATGACTTATGTCGCACTTCACGCTCCATAAGTTGCGCTCATTCATTATATTACGTAGTCCCGCGTTGTCAACGATTTAAATTCAATATTCATCTCTGAACTGCATATCGTAAAGGCGCCTGTAAAGCCCTTCTTTTGCCATGAGCTCCCTGTGTGTACCGGTATCAACTATCCTGCCCCTATCGAGCACAATTATGCTGGTGGCGTGTTTTATGGTGCTCAGTCTGTGCGCTATAACAATGACCGTCCTGCCTTCCATAAGGCGATCTATCGCCTCCTGCACATATCTTTCCGATTCAGTATCAAGCTGTGAAGTAGCTTCATCGAATATGAGTATAGGCGGATTTTTGAATATGGCGCGTGCGATAGCCAGACGCTGCCTTTCCCCTCCGGAAAGCCTGAATCCCCGTTCACCGATAACCGTGTCGTATTGGTTCGGCATATTCATGATAAAATCGTGGGCATTGGCAATTTTCGCGGATTTGACAACATCTTCCCCGGGATACCCCTCACTGCCATAGGTAATATTGGCCGCCACCGTATCGTTAAAAAGAAGCATCTCCTGCGTCACAATGCCTATCTGGTCCCTGAGAGATTTGAGCGTGACATCTCTTAAATCTTTTCCGTCAATCCGGATGCAACCGCTCGAAGGGTCATAAAATCGCGGTATCAGGTTAACAAGCGTGGTTTTTCCCGAACCGCTCGGCCCCACTATGGCAATTATCTCACCTTTTTTAACGCTGAGATTTATGTTCTCAAGCACATACTTGTCCTCGTATTTGAACCGAACGCCCTCCAGTGATATATCCTGCGAAATCGTCGCAAGAGGCATCGCTCCCGCGATTTCGGTGATTTTCTCCGGTGTATCAAGAAGGTTAAAAATCCTTGTTGCCGCGGAAAGGGCCTGTTGAATAACGGCATATACCTTGCTCAAACGTTTGACGGGCTTTATCATGAGGAGAATGGATGTTAGAAATACCGCAAAAGCGCCCCATGAAAGAGTGCCGGCGCTGATCTGCGAGTAGGCAAGATAAAGAACCACCACCATGTATATGGCGCTTGTGAATTCGTTTATCGGACTTATAACATTGATCCTTTTTACGGCCTTCATCGCCAGTTTGTAAAAGCTTTTATTTTGGTTTTTGAATTTTTCGTATTCGTATTTCTGCATGGAAAAGGCCTTCACAATGGGCATACCGGTTATTATCTCGAAAAGTATCATGTTTATGTCGCCCATTTTTTCCTGGCTTCTTCTCGTTATCTGACGTATTCTCTTTGATATCACGATAGCCGGCAAAAGTATGCACGGGAAAAGTATGAGGCTTGTAAATATAAACCTAAGCGATATTCCAAAAAACAACACTACACAAACCACAACCACAAGGTGACTTAAGATTTCGACCGGCCTCAGAATTAGGTCGAGCAGACCGGTACTTATAGAATCTCTTATTATGCTGGCATCGTATGTTATGCGGGTCATCAGCTTTGCCGTGGGGTGTTTGCTGTAAAACTGCATGGAAAGCGAAAGAAGCTTCTTGTATATCACGTCTTTTACGTCCCTCACCACCCGCTGGCTCACGTCATTCATGAGGTAAACCTGCATAAAATCAAACATGTTTCGTAGTAAAAAGTACAAAAGCGCCGCAACAAGCAGCATCACCACGAGCCGCGTCTGGGGTAAGGCGTTTATCCTGTCAACAAGGGTTGTTACAAAAAGCGGGGTATTGACATGCGGCGGAATGGTAATCTTCGAACCCCTTATGAGGTTGTCCACTACGGGTATGAGCGCCGTCGGTGAAATACTGTTCAGGATGCTATAGGCAATCATGGCCAAAAATGCCATAACAAGTACCCACATATGCGGCCTTGCGAACCCCAGCAGTCTCTTATAGTCTTTTGCGTCCTGTTTCATATCAGCATAGGATATTACCACATAAGGGCCATTTTGTCGAGAGAAAAAGGGGTAAAAACGCTTGATATGGCGGCGGGGGTGTGGTAGAATTAGGTCCTTACAAGGAGTGCAAGGAACCGGAAAATGGCTAGCATTAACGTAGGCGTCGTGGGTACCGGCTATCTCGGAGCGCTTCATACGCGTGTGTATTCTCAGCTGAAAAGCGCCAATATAGTCTGCGTCTGCGATATCGATAAAAAAAGGGCCAAGAAAATAGCCCGAAAGTACCGGCTCTGGTATTTTCCGGACTACCGGACACTTTTTGACAAGGTTGACGCCGTCAGCATCGCCGTGCCTACCAGCCTGCATTATAAGATCGCCAGGGATTTCCTTAATAACGGGATCCACGTCCTTATTGAAAAACCGATCACAAAAACAGTGGATGAGGCGAAGGAATTAATAGATATCGCAAAATCAAAGGGCCTCATCATACAGGTGGGCCACATAGAAAGATTTAATCCGGTTGTAAGGGCAGTGGCGCCGCTTTTAAAGGAACCCCGTTTTATCGAGTGCCACAGGGCCGGACCCTTCACGAAAAAGAAACGTGTAAAGGATGTAGGCGTTGTATTGGACCTGATGATACACGACATAGACATAATACTTTCCCTTGTAAACTCAGAGGTAAAAAACATAGAGGCGGTCGGAATAAGCACAATTTCTCCGCATGAAGACATAGCAAACGTACGTTTAACTTTCAAAAACGGAACGATTGCGGATATCACCGCAAGCCGCGTAACAAAGGAAGAAGTACGGAAAATAAAAATATCGCAGGAAGATTCGCATATAACGCTTGATTACCTCCACCTGCACGCCAACATAGTAAGAAAGATCGACGGGCGAATAGTAAAGGAACGGGTAAAACCGGAAAAAAAAGAGCCTCTTAAGCTGGAACTCAAATCCTTCATATCATCCATTCGAAACAATACGAAGCCCCTTGTCTCCGGAGTAGAGGGAAAGCGCGCCCTAAGCGTGGCTATGGATATTTTGGAAAAAATAAAAATCTCTAAAAAATAAATGAAACATGCCATTCTCGTAAGCGCCGGGGAGCGCTCCGGCGACATCCACGCAGCAAATCTTATCGGAAATTTAAAAACAATAGATCCGGATCTTGCTTTTTTCGGCATCGGCGGGGAAAAAATGCGGGACGCGGGAATCGAACTTGTAGAGAGAATGGACCGACTCTCCATCATCGGGGTTTCGGGAATAGTTTCGAATCTAGCGCGAATACGCGGCATTTACAAAAGAATTTTGCAGAGGGTCGGAGAAAACCCGCCCCTTTGTGCGATTTTGGTGGATTACCCCGGTTTTAATCTTATTCTTGCGCGGGCGCTCAAGAAGAGAGGGATCCCCGTAATATACTACATAACGCCCCAGATATGGGCATGGGGCGCTTTCAGGATGCGTACGATAAAAAAGTACGTCGACAAGGCGATAGTAATTCTTGCTTTTGAGGAAAGAATATTCAGGGAACGCGGAATTGACGCGGTTTTTGTCGGGCACCCGATTCTGGATAGTGAAAAAAAAGAAATTCCGGACAGGAGATCTTTGGGGCTTGACGAAAACAGGACAACCATCGCGCTTCTTCCGGGCTCAAGGGAGTCGGAAATAAAAAGTCTCCTGCCCCTGATGCTTAAAACATCCGACATTTTGTCAAAAAAAAGACCCCTTCAATTTATTCTGCTGCAAAGTTCCGGGGTAAGCGGCAGCGTTTATGACCGCATAATAAAAACATCGCGGCTTTTTCCGGCAGTAATCAAAGATGATACACGCGGATGTCTATCCGTTTCGGATTTCGTATTTACCGCATCCGGCACGGCGACTCTTGAGTGCGCCATAATGGAAAAACCCGCCCTTATTACGTATAAGCTGCCTTTTTTGTCATTTTGTCTGGCCAAAATTTTTGCTAAAACAAAAAAACCTATAATCGAAAAAAAGCGGCGAATCGGTCTTGTAAACATAATCGCGGGAAGACTGGTCATTCCGGAAATTCTTCAATATGCCGCCACACCGCACAGACTCGCTTCCGAGATTCTATCTATTATATCATCTGAAAAAAAAATGAAAAAACAGGTGGAAGGATTAAGGCTGGTTAAAAACACGCTCGGACTCGCCGGGGCCTCAAAAAGGGCGGCGGGAATAATTAACGACTTTCTTAAACAACGACTATAGAGATATCGTTCCGATCGGCAAGGCGCGAACAAGAGTCTTTATCGACGAGAAACATTTTTTTTTCTTCCAGGGCAAGAACTTTCCCGCCGCCTGCGGCAATCAATTTTACAGTCTCCGACCCCACTACCGGAACATCCCACCTCATATCCTGCCTTGGCCTTGCGACCTTTACGACAACAAATTCTTTTATGCCCAGTTTCGCCGCTCTTTTTATCGTGTTGTCCGTTCCCTCAACCGCTTCCACGGCAATAACGGACCTATCCTTGACCACTATTGTCTGTCCGATATCAAACCGCGCAATCTCTTTGGCTATTTCAAACCCGAAAGAAACGTCTTCGTTTTCCCTTGCCGAAAGATGTCTTTTTGTCAAAATACCTTTTGAGGGCAGGAGTTCCGAGAGGTACCCGAGACTATCTACCACCTCCACTCCCCTTTTCGCAAGTTCGGCGGTAACCCTATTGAGTATGTTGTAGTCACTCTTGTCCGGCGTTTCCTTGAAACGCGCTAGTTCTCCTTCATTTTTTTTTGCGGCATCGTAAATAATCGCCTTATCGATTTTTCCCAGCATCACGATCCTTTTGATGCGTTCCACAACAAACAAAAGAAGGCCCTTTGTTATCTGGTTTGTACCGAGCCAGTGAACTTTACTGCAAACACTTTTAAGCTCTGGTGAGGCAAGTCCCTTAACGGCAAATCCTATAACCTCTACGCCTTTTTTTCGCGCCTCTCTGGCAAAAATAACCGGGATCTCTCCTCCGCCGGCTATAAGTCCGATCCTTTCCATCTTTTACTTCCCCGCCTGTATTATGCTGAATAAAAGGTCCGCCTCCGCAACAACGTCCCGGCCGACCTTAGCCGTGCCGTGGGCCTGTACCACCTTCGTCCTGTACTTCATTACTTCGATCTCAAGCCTTATAGTATCCCCGGGAAAAACAGGCTTCCTGAATTTTGCGTTCTGTATTGCGGCGAAATACGCCAGCTTGCCGCGGTTTTCTTCTCTCTTTAAAGCAAGAACACCGCACGTTTGAGCAAGCGCCTCTATGATCAGGACACCCGGCATGACGGGATGGTCCGGGAAATGACCCACAAAAAACGGTTCGTTAACGGTAACATTTTTTATACCGGTTATCTTTTTTTCGTCGATATCAACGATTTTATCCACCAGAAGAAACGGGTATCTGTGCGGCAGATATTTTTTAATTTCATTAACGTCCATATTTATTTCCATGTGTTCTCCTTTGTCATGTCGTCTGACGGACGGAGCAGTTTCACCAATTCCAGATTAAGTTTATGACCGCTTCGTACGGCAACCACCCTTCCCTTCAGGGGGCGTCCCAAAAGATACAGGTCACCTATCAGGTCCAGCACTTTATGCCTCACCGGCTCGTCGGGAAACCTCAGTACATTGTCCACCGGGCCGTTTTCATCCATAACCAGTGTATTCTTTAAATCCGCGCCCCTGCCGTAACCCTGCCTCAAAAGGGCTTCCGCTTCCTGCTTAAGACAAAACGTTCTCGCCGGAGCAATTTCCCGTCGGAAAATTTCCGGTGTAACGATACCCGAAAAAAATTGTCGGCCGACAGCCCGTACAGGGTACTCCAGAACATAAGAAATCCTGAAGCTGTTTGAAGGGAACGCGCCAAGAAAGGATTCTTTATTTTCAACCCAGACCGGTTTTTTAATATTTATGAACTCCCTGGCGGAATTCTGTTTTTTTATGCCGCTTTTTGTAATTTCTTCGAAAAATTCAAGCGAGCTTCCATCGAGTGCGGGCATCTCCGGACCGTCAAGCTCGATGCGTATATTGTCAATTTCGGCGCCCCAGAGCGCCGCAAGAACATGCTCCACAGTTTCCACATATTCCCCCGATCCGAAGCCAATTTTGCTTCTTCTGTCAGTATCGAAATCTGACGGATCTTTAATTCGTACCGACGGACCTCCTTTTAAATCCTTTCTTACAAAAATTATGCCTTCGTTTTCTTTTCCGGGATAAAATACCGCTTTTACGGGTTTTCCGGTCTGGAGACCCTTTCCATTTATAGAAAATTCTTTTTCGATTGTCTTTTGAGTTTCCAAGGCAGTTATTTAACTTTGAGTTTTTTCTCGACAGCTAAAAGTCTTTTGTAAATTTCCGGAAGTTTGTGTGACAGGACGTATATTTTTTGTGCTTCTTTAAACGGTCTTGCCGGACTGCCCCACACTATTGTGTTGGCGGGGACGGATTTCATGATGCCTGACTGGGCAGCCACCATCACATTGTCGCCTATTTCAATATGATCGACGAGGCCGACCTGCCCGGCCATCATAACGTTATCGCCGATTTTTACGCTGCCGGAAATGCCTGTTTGGGATACAATTATGCAATTTTTTCCTATCGTCACGTTGTGCGCTATCTGTACAAGATTGTCGATTTTGGTGCCCTGCCCTATTCTTGTGTAGGCGATTTTGGCCCTGTCCACGGTAACACCCGCACCGAGCTCAACATCATCTCCCAGTATGACACCGCCTATATGCGGGATCTTCTCGTGGCCCCTTTGTGTTCTTTCGTAACCGAAGCCATCGGCTCCGATAACACACCCGGGATGGATAATAACTCGATCGCCTATTTTTGAATTTTCGCGCACGGTAACATTGGGATAAATTATACACGCTTTTCCAACTTTTACCGAACGGCCGATATAACAATGCGCGTAGACAACGGTCCCATCGGAAATTTCCGCGTTGTCTTCCAGGTAAGCGCAGGCGCCGATCGCAACGTCTTTACCTAATTTAACGCTTTTACCCAGTACGGCGCTTTTATGAATTCCCGTCGGATGAGAAATCGCTCCGGGCATAATTAACTCTACGGATTTTTTGAACGCAATGTTTGGATTTTTACACCTGATAACGGGAACGGGGGCACTGCCCATATCGTCGGGAACAACGACACAACTCGCGTTTGTTTTTTTCAAAAGCGGCGCATATTTTCTTCCGAAAACAAATGCCAGATCCCCGCTTCCGGCTTTTTCGATGTCGCATATACTGCCCACGACTATACCGGCGTCACCGACAAGACTTCCGCCGATACCTGTGGCAAGCTCACCTATGGTTATTTTATTTTTTTCTGCCATATCCCGTCGACCGCAGATTCACCGACCCGGGCACCCGCGATACTACTTATTGAGTTCCTTTATAATGACGTCCGTAATGTCAAAGTTTTCCGTAGAATACACGAACATCGCATTGTCGAACAGCAGGTCATAGCCGTTTTTCGTCGCATAGGTGTTTGCGGTATCCATAATATCCTGCCTGATCTCTTTGAACATTTCATCTTTCTTCCTGAGGAACTCCTCGATTTTTTCTTTTCTGAAATCATCGAGGTCTTTTATTTTTTTTCTCAGCTCCGGTTCTTTTTTTTCTTTTGCCTTTTCGCTCAAAAGATCTATTTCATCCCGTATTTTCCTCAGCTCCTGGGTCTTTTTTTCAATCTCTTTTTTCACTTCCGCGTCTTCTTTTTCAAGCTTCTGGTTAAAATCCTTGGTTTTGTTGTACTCGTAAAAAACCTTGCGCATATCAAGGACCCCTACCTTCAGTTCCTTGGCGAAAGCGCCCGCGGATAAAACCATACACAGCACCAGAACCACCGCTCCTAAAATCTTCCTGCCCATTCTTGCCTCCTTCAATGTCCCGGACTTACGAAAATCTTCGTTTTCCACAAGTCCCTTTTCTATGAACTTCTACTCCGAAAGACAAATTCATTCTTATTTAAAATCCGTGACTTACGGAAAAATAAAATTCGCCTTCTCGCTTGTCGTCGTGATTATTGTTCAGGGGGTAACCCCAATCCAGTTTCACCGGACCTATCGGCGTTTTTACTCTAACACCGACACCCGCTCCCTGTTTAAAATTTCCGCTTGCAAAATCACTTGCCTGCTCCCAAACATTGCCGATGTCATAAAATACCGCGCCCTTTATTACCTTTTCATATATCGGGAAAGTCACTTCCGCATTACCGATGAGCAGCGATTCTCCTCCGAGGGGATCATTGGAGGAGACGTCTCTCGGACCCACCTTTCTTTCTTTATAACCCCTTATCGTATTGGCGCCGCCGGCATAGAATCTTTCAAAAATCGGTACTTTTTTGCTTCCGCCGTAACTGTCGGAAAGACCGGCCCGGGCCCTCAGTTCCAGCACGATTTTCTCGATGGGAGAATAATAGAAAGTGCCATAGGCATAACCCTTGAGAAAATTTTTATCCCCGAGAAGGAATCCCCCCGCATTTTCCAGCGATACACCGGCGGTAAATCCCCTTGTCGGACTGAAAACGTTGTCGACATTGTTGAATCCGACTCCCAGCAAAACATCGCTCATCCAGTTTTTACCGGTCTCATCGCGTAAATCCTGCGACGCCTCCGACGATACGTCCGATATGTCCACATGTTCCAGCTTGTACATCAGATTTGCGTTAAAATATTCCAAAAATTCCTTGCCCAGTCTTAGGTCCCCGCCCATACGCGCTTCTTTGTATCCATAGCCGACTTCCGTCTTCCTCAAATGCGTCCTATTGTATCCGTCAAACCCGAAAGAAACCGGATAATCCAGTATCCACGGCTCTGTCCAGCTGATATCGGCATCCCACCTTACGGTACTGATATCCGCCTTTACCGCAAGGTACTGTCCATCGCCGGTAAAATAAGGGACATTTAGAAGATCAAAATTTTTCTGCGAAAGCTGCACAAAACCTATAAACTCATCGATTGAACTATAGCCGCCGCCGAAAGCAAATTCACCGGTTTTTGTTTCCTTAACGCTAACTTCAAGATTGTTTACGTCCGGGTTGTCGGTGCGTTCTGTTTCGAAGTAAATGTCCTCGAAAAATCCCAGATTATAGAGCCTTTCCTTGCTTCTTCTTATTTTGTCGCCGTCAAAACGCTCGCCGGGATATGCCCTGAGTTCACGGCGTATCAC
>Ga0180434_10007740_pt1 | contig 12039 bp, 9 predicted proteins | sample SS_ome_7_FD_132453 | JGI IMG/M metagenome (GOLD analysis project Ga0180434, IMG submission 132453) | Hypersaline lake sediment archaeal communities from the Salton Sea, California, USA - SS_1_D_2 metaG | ecosystem: Environmental > Aquatic > Non-marine Saline and Alkaline > Hypersaline > Sediment... | reverse complement strand
TGATGACCATGCAGTAAGGCGACGCGCCCTCTCTTCACTTGTCGACATCTCCGGTGACGGGTCGGCGGAAACGCTCTTGAATCTCTTCACCTCCAGTGAATTCCATAATCTCGCACATGACAGCAAGCTGAGCATGCTCCTGGTATTGAGAAACCTGTCTTCCCGAAAGCAACTGGAGATGATCAAGAGCATCCTCAAGGCGCGGCGTTTCTTCAAACGTAAACCCCTCGAGGACACCAAGGTGTCTCTGGTCGAGATAATGCACTTGATGAACAAAGACGTCGCCCTCCCTGAGTTGGAACGCATATTTGATCATGCTTCCGGCAGGATCAGGAAGGCCGCCGAGATCGCTCTAAAGAAGGTGGACGATGAAGACTGAGTCGACAGAGATGCTCGAGCACACAATTTATCGCGATCAGGAAACTGAAGACCGGGCCGAGCACCTGGCCGACCTGCAAACTGCAAGATCTCTTGTGATACAGGTGGCCGCGGTCCAGCGCCTGCTGAGGATCTACCGGCCCAACAATGCCGCCGTCAGCCAGGCCGGTGACTCACTGATGGAAACCATGCAGACCCTTTTCAAAGACACGGCCGTGGCCGAGATGAGGTTCTGGCGGGACTGCATTTTCGTGAATGGAGATCGACTGCGCTGTGACGTTTCCAATTTCACTGCGTACAAATCTTTGCTTGCGCAGACAGGCAGGCTGGCAATTGAAAAACTGGAGTTCAAAAACGGGGTAAGCAGGGAAGAGATGATAGACTTCCTCAGGCTGCTGGACTCGCTTGACGCGGACCATATCAAGGGTGACGACGTTGCGGACAGGATCGTATCAGAAGGTTTTGAACACGTCGCCATAGCCCCGTCGGCAGAGTCCAAGAAGCTCGAGGACCTGGGGATACAATCGCTTACCAGTCGGGAGCGCGCCAAACGGGCGTTCTATGCCGCCCTGGGCTCCGCCAAGGAGACACTCGTCACCCAGACCTCCCAGGGCGTAGTAAGCCTCAGAAAAGCCAAGCGCGCCGTGCACGCGGCGGCGGACGCATTGTTGGAAGATGAGACATCCGTCCTCGCGCTGGCTACGATCAAGGACCATGACGAGTACACATTCTCCCACAGTGTGAACGTCTGCATATTCTCACTGGCCATAGGCCAGAGGCTCGGGCTTCACAGAAACTGGCTGGGTCGCCTGGGCATTGCCGCCCTCTTTCACGACATCGGCAAGACATCAGTCCCCAGTGGGGTCCTAAACAAGATCGGGGTTTTGGATGTGGATGAGTGGAAGGCCATCAGGCAGCACACTCTGATGGGAGTCAAGAGCCTGTGCAAGATTCCCAGGACCAGCGAGCACATGATGCACTCGATGATTGTCGCCTTTCAGCACCATATCAACATGGACCTTTCGGGCTATCCTGAGGTTCCGCCCGATACCTCACTGGACCTTTTCAGCAGAATCGTGCGAATAGCCGATACTTTCGACGCTATGACAACAGAGCGGCCATACAGAAACAAGGTCTACTCCCCGCACGAAGCGATACGGTACCTGGTCTCACAGGCGGGGATCAAGTTTGACCCGGTGCTTGTCAAGGCCTTCGCCGCCGCCATGGGGATCTACCCTATAGGTACCGTCTTGAGGTTAAACACGGGCGAGATAGGCATCGTGGTTCGCCGGAGCGAACTCAGCGGGGACGCGGACCGCGCCATGATAAGGGTGATCGTCGACCGGGACGGCAATCAGCTGGACGCTGAAGTCTTCATCGACCTCGGTGAGGTGAACCCCGACACCGGTGAGTTCATTTACCAGATAAGTGAGACTCTCTCCTGCCATGACCTGGGTGTGAACCCGCGCAACTACCTCATATCATAACGTACGGGAAATAAGTATCCTGGAACCTTTTTTGTGGGAGGTTTACACCCTTGACCCCCCGGACCCACTAGCATATGCTCTGACATTGGATGAACCCTGTGCTTCGTTTTCAAAGGAGGTAATCCAATTGACAGCGACCAATTCCGAAGAGCCCTTAGGGACCGATGTAACCACCCATTGGGATGAAAAATTCTGTGACCGGTGCCAGGTGATGAGCTCGTCGGTCATAAGAGAGATTCTGAAATTCACGCAGATGCCGGAGGTTATCTCTTTCGCCGGAGGCCTTCCCGCTCCCGAGCTCTTCCCCATCAGGGAATTCGAGGAGGCATGCGCTCACGTATTGAGGACGGATGGAGAAAAGGCACTTCAGTACGGCCTTACCGAGGGCTTCCTGCCCCTAAAGGAAGCGCTCGCCGAGAAGATGCAGAAATACGGAGTCCCCGCCGAGCCCCACAACATACTCCTCACCAACGGCTCGCAGCAGGCGCTCGATCTAATCGGCCGCATATTCATCGGTAGAGGCGACACCATAGTTACCGGCAAACCCACATACCTTGGGGCGTTGCAGGCATGGAAGGTATACCGGCCCAAAATAATCGGTGTCCCGGTTGACGAGAACGGCATGCAGACAGACGCGCTCGAGCAGGTGCTTGCCAAGGAGAATGCGAAGTTTGTTTACGTACTCCCGAACTTCCACAATCCGATGGGTGTGACATTGAGCAAGGAGCGAAGAGAGAAGTTGGTGGAGATCGCCGCCAGGCACGGGGTTCCGATCATCGAAGACGATCCTTATGGAGAGCTCCGTTTCGAGGGTGAGGACATAACCCCCATAGTGGTAATGCATAAAGAGAATGTTCTCTATCTCAGTACCTTCTCGAAGATCCTTGCGCCCGGTATCAGGCTGGGATGGGCTGTGGCCCCGGAGAACATCATAAAGAAACTGGTGCAAGCCAAGCAGGCCACCGATCTTCATACCAGCACTTTCATACAGATGATCGCTCATGATATCTTGAAGCGCGGTATCCTCAAAGCCCACTCCAAAGAGATCCGGAAGGTGTACGGCGAGCGAAGGCACATAATGACCTCGGCGATGGAGCAGCATTTCCCTGAAGGCGTGAAGTGGACGAAGCCCGAGGGAGGTTTGTTTATGTGGACCATTGCTCCCGAGAAAATAAACACCATGGAACTGCTTGAAAGGGCCGTGGAGGAAAAGGTGGCCTATGTACCGGGAACGGTGTTCTATCCCGACGATTCCGGCACCAACACCATGCGCCTGAACTTTTCCAACGCAAGATCGGAGCTGATACCACAAGGAATTGAGCGACTGGGGCGGGTCTTAAAGGACGCGATTGGCTGAGACGGCCGGTAGCGGGAAGCACCGATGGCGGACCCTTAGAGTAACCCCGCAGGTGGGCAATCCCCAAGGAGGTAGCCATGGCGGAACACAAGAAGTTCGTACCCTTCGTACCGCCCGAGAAGTCTATAGCGGAGCTGACGGCGGCGTCGGTGATACTCGGAGTGGTGCTCGGGGTAATAATGACTGCGGCAAACACCTATGCCGGACTCTATGCGGGTATGACGGTTACGGCGTCTATTCCTGCCGCTGTTATCTCGATGGGTATCTTGAGGGGGTTGCTGAAACGCGGAACGATTCTGGAAAACAACATCGTACAGACCATAGCCTCCGCCGGCGAATCGCTGGCCGCGGGTATCATATTTACAATCCCGGCCCTGGTCATTGTCGGCATATGGCAGGATTTCAAATTCTGGACGGTTACCATCATCGCAATCTCAGGGGGGCTGCTGGGTGTCCTGTTCATGATCCCCTTGAGAAAGACCTTGATCATCGAGGAGGAAGAGCTCATCTACCCGGAAGGCCTCGCCTGCGCGGAGGTACTTGAAGTCGGTGAGACCAAGGGAAGCGGCATAGTCTATATCTTTTCTGCTCTCGGTGTCGGGGCCGTATTCAAGGCCTGGGTTGCGGCTCTGGGTATAGTCAAGGGGGCTGTGGAGGGTGCCTGGGCAGCGGGCCGGACGGTCTTCTACTTCGGATGCGATATGTCGGTGCTGCTTCTCGGAATAGGCTACATAGTGGGAATGAATATCGCCGTCCTGGTCTTCATAGGAGGCGCCATCGGATGGATTGTAGGCATCCCCATCTACGGCGCAATAAGGGGGATGCCCCAAGCCGGAAGCTTCGTCGACTCAGCCTACGAGGTGTGGAGCACCCAGATAAGGTACATGGGTGTCGGCGCCATGATCGTAGGGGGGCTATGGTCCATAATAAGGATAAGGAGCGGCATTGCCAAGGGCCTCAGGGACGCGCTCTTCGGACGCGAGCACCTGGAGAGGGGCCCGGTACCGAGGACCGATCAGGATCTTAAACAGCGGTTCGTGCTGCTGCTTACGCTGGTCACAGTCGTTGCAGTGTTCATCATATACCTCACCCTTACGAAATCGGTCGGGATCACAGTGGTGTCCACGTTCTCGATGGTGATCGCGGGCTTCTTCTTCGTGGCTGTTTCGAGTTACATAGTCGGACTTGTGGGTAGTTCCAACAACCCAATTTCAGGCATGACCATATGCACCATTCTTTTCGCCTCGGCCCTCTTGCTGCTGGCCGGTATGCGAGGCTCAGAAGGCATACTCGCGGCCCTAGGCGTGGCCGGGGTCGTGTGCTGTGCGGCCGCGACGGCCGGTGATATATCACAGGACCTGAAGACCGGTTATCTTGTGGGGGCAACTCCGAGAAGACAGCAGTTCAGCCAGGTGCTTGGGGTGGTCATCCCGGCTTTCGTGATAGCCCCTGTTCTCACCGTGCTTCAGAAGGCATACGGCATAGGATCAAGCCAGCTGCCCGCCCCCCAGGCGACGCTGTTCGCCAGCATAGCTAGGGCGATGTTCACCGAGCACCCGATGCCCTGGATCATGGTCGAGATAGGTGCGTTGATAGGCCTTGCTCTTGTCATTATCGACGAGATTCTCAGACGCAGGAAGTCCGGTTTCCGCGCCCACGTGATGCCTGTGGCTGTGGGCATCTATCTGCCACTGGGCCTGGCCGTCCCCATACTGGCGGGAGGCGTAATCCAGAAGCTGGTCAGAATGGCCACCAGAAAGCGCGGCGACGAGGAGGCGGCCGTACACCGGGGAATTCTCTTCGGGTCAGGTCTCATAGCCGGTGAGGCGATCATGGGAATTATCGTAGCCTTTCTCATCGTGGGCGGCATAAGCCTCCCCTTGAACCTCTTCAGCGGTTTCCGGTTTTTCACCGATTGGTTCCAGGACTTCACCTCGCTCGTGGTATTCGGAGTTGCCATGCTCGCTCTGGCTTTCGTCTCATTAAGAACCCAATCCAATAGGAGGTAATTCGATGCAGGAACTCAAGGAAGCAGCCCGGGTCGCACTTGCCGATTGCGCGAATGTACAGGCGGGTGAGAACGTGGTCATCGTAACCGATGAGCCTTTAAGGAACAGAGGCCTGGCATTCTGGCAAACCGCAAGGGACCTGGGCGCGGATGCAATATTCTGTGAGATCATACCGAGGGACACTAACGGGGAAGAACCGCCAAAGGCCGTGGCTGCGCTCCTCAAGCATTGCGATGTCTTCATGATACCGACGAGCAAGTCCCTTTCCCATACCGACGCCCGCAGGGAGGCCTCCGCAAATGGCGCCCGCGGAGCCACGCTTCCCAATATAACCGAAGACACAATGAAGCGAACCCTGAGAGCCGACTATGCCAAGATAGAGGCGATGACCAAACGGATGGCGGCCCTGCTCAAGGGCGCCAAGGAGGCCAGGGTCACGACCGAGCTCGGTACCGATATCACCATGACGATAGAGGGAAGAGAGTGGAAGGAAGATACCGGTATAGTCAGGGAGCCGGGCACGTTTACCAATCTTCCGGCGGGCGAGACCTACCTGGCTCCGGTCGAGGGCACTGCACTGGGCAAAATAGTGGTAGACGGTTCGTGCGCAGGGGTCGGGGTCGTCAAGACTCCCATTACCATAGAGGTCGCCGGCGGACTGGCCACCGAAATAACCGGAGGAGAAGAGGCCGAGACCCTGAGCAAGATAATAGCCCCCTTCGGTGAGAATGGGAAGAACATCGCGGAGCTCGGAATCGGTACCAACGACAAAGCCCAACTCGTAGGCAGCACGCTCGAGGACGAGAAAGTGCTGGGTACCGTCCACATCGCTCTCGGGGACAACAAGAGCATGGGCGGCAAGGTCTCCGTCCCAAGCCACCTTGATCTCATAATCAAGGCCCCCTCGCTTGTAGTTGACGGCAAGGAGATAATCAAAGCCGGCCACTGGACCATATAGTAAGGAGTGAGGCGCTACGCTTTCATACTCGCAATAAGGGCAGCCAGCGGGTCCGTGACGTGTATGAGGGTGGCCGGCGGCATCTTGTTCTTTAGCTTGCGCTTGAATGATTTCATGAAGTGGGCGTTCTCGAAAAGCCCCCCGGATAGGGCTATGTCAAAGGCGCCTGCAAGGCACAGTCCGCCCGAGACTACACGTACCATTTCCGCAAGTTCTGAGGCCGCCTGCCTCACTAAACGCCTGGTGTGCTGATCGCCCTCAGCGGCAGATTCCAGCGCGACCCGTGCGAGTTCCGCCACCTCACCCCGCCGGACCGGCAGGAAACGGTCCGGAACCTGGTTGAGATTGATACCATAACGCCGACAGAGGAGCTCGACAGCCTGAGTGCGCGGTCCCCTCCGATCCACTGCCCGAAGCGCGGCGTCGAGAACACCGAGCCCTAAACTGAATCCACACCCCTTGTCTAGATAAACCCCCCAACCACCGGCCCGGACCACTTGCTTGCTTCCCCCCACCCAACTAGCGCCGAGACAGACGCTGCCTGTACCTGCAATAAGCACGATGCCGTCCCGCTTGGCGAAGAAGCGTTGCAGAAGCGCTTCGGCGTCACTCATCACCGTGAGCCTCAGCCTGGAGCAGAGTGGTCTAAGGACCTTCCGGAGTGCATTTGCGCATACCAGGCGCGGCTCGGGCCGGCCGGCGCCCGCAAGAGCAGCCAGGACAGTGAGAGAAGGTATACGGCGCCCTTCTGGCTTTCGGTCACTCCCTTCCACAGGGGTGCCGGCACCAGAAAGATCCGTCGGACGTGGGACATGATGCTTTTCCGGAGAAAGCGTATCGTGTCCCCTTTTTCGTATACGCTCGGCCGACGTCGGGCGCGGAGACTTTACATTCGTCGGGCGCGGAGACCCGACGCTACAACGACGTCGCACTGATAGGCCGTAGCGTTGCCACTCCCGTGGCAACGAACCGAGTCCCTCGGTGGGCTGTCGAGACCCGACGCTATTGTGCTCCCAGAGAGGCAGAACCAGGGCTTCCAATCTCTGCTTCAGGAGATCCGAATCTATATCGTTTGGGTTTAGGCCCGCCGGCAGGAAGCGCGCCGTAATCCTGCCCTCCCGGACGATGGCCGCCCTTCCTCTCGAACCGCCACCCTCTATTACAAGCACAACGTCGGATGATTTGGCCACGGCATTCTCCCAATTGCGTGAATTGGACATGATGCTTTTCCGGAGAAAGAGTATCGTGTCCCCTTTTTCGTATATGCCTGACCTGCGTCGGGCGCGGAGACCCGACGCTACAATGGGTCACAGCGCCATGGGACATGATGCTTTTCCGGAGAAAGAGTATCGTGTCCCCTTCTTCGTATTAGCCGCACCACCGTCGGGCGCGGAGACCCGACGCTACAGGCCCCTTTGATTGCTAATTCGGACCATACTCCTTGAGGATATGACCGTATTTAATGGCGAAATCGCTATTGAATATGGAGTACCCGCGCACCTTACGCTCCTCGGCCTTGCTCAATTCCGCCGCCATTATGCTATCTGTAAACGCTTCCAGGTAGGGGCCCAGGCCGGCCACGACCTTTCCGGCACCGACCGGACCTACGTAGGTGTCCAGGCGTTCCCCGAAAGTCTCTACACTCGCGGTATAGAGCATCGGTACTACGAAGTCCAGGTGACCGCCCCGCATCCACTCTATGCCGTCCTGGAAATAGACCTCCCGGGCGTCATCTATCTTCTGCCAGACGGCGGCTGACACCTCTATGCCGGGCCTCACGGCGCGCGCGTTGCGGGCAATTCTCCCTACGAAATCGTTAAGTCGGCTGACTCTCCACTCCGTGAAGGAGGGGACCTCCTGGCCCACGCCGCCGAGGATGCCATCCAGTCTATAGGCGGCCTTGGTGTCGGCGTCATACGAATAGGTTGAATCCGGGAACCTGACGTAGTCGAGATGCAACCCGTCGAGATCGTAGCGTCCGACGAGTTCGCGCACCACCGCCAGGATATGGTCCTGCACGTCTTCGTGGGTCGGGCTGAGAAATGCATAGCTCCGCTCATTCTCACTCTTAAGAAGCGACATCCTCTGGCCCTGAGCATCGGATGCCAGCCATTCCGGGTGGACGGTGAGGACATGAGGCGGATCGCATACGGGTGGGGGCACACCCGAATCCGTTACCTGCCAACCGGTGAATACATTGATCCATGCGTGTACCTCGATTCCCCTCCCACGGCCCTCTTCAAGCGCAGTCTCCAGAGGGTCCCAGCCCGGATCGGCGCCGAGGTGGCCGGTCAGCAGATCGGACCACGGCTCGAGCGACGACCTATACAGCGCGTCGCACGAGCCCCTCACCTGAAAGAATACCGTATTCACACCGATGTTCGCGAGATCACGGAAGATAGCACGGACGTCCGAAGAATCCTTGAATGCCCATCGCGTCACCCAGACGGCGCGCGTCTCGAAAGGCGCATGCCGGTCAGGTTCTGCTGCACCTGAAAGCGGCATAGTCATAGCTGCCAGCGAAATCAGCAAGGCCAATCGCTTCATGGTTGAGGAGTATAGACCAGAGGAAGGGATTACACAAATAGAAGTTGGGTGGGGTCTGTTGTTTCAAGCGAGCTTGGCACGGAAGCTCGCTGGGACGCTCCTATCCAGCTACGACCCCACCCATCCACAGGACCACAGGGGAAGGAGCTTGTAGCCTCGATCTACCTGACTCCGTTGCTCCTTCCAGATTTTTAGATGTAGGCCTATTACAGTGGTTTCAAAAAAAGAGAGCACTATTCGATTGACTGATTGTCTCTCCATTCATATTCTAACAAAGGTTTCCTAATTGCGAAAGGGGGAAACGCGAAATGCCGGAGTCCAAGATAGGTGAGGTTGTCAAGTTCTTCGCCAAGCCCGGTGTCGCGGCGGTAGTAATAACCGACGGCGGTCTCAAGGTCGGAGAAAGCATACATTTCAAGGGACACACCACGGATTTCATCCAGAAGGTGGACTCAATGCAGATCGATAATCAGCCCGTGGACGAAGCAGGCGTGGGGGACGATGTCGGCATAAAGACCTCCGACCGGGTGCGCCCGGGGGACGTCGCATACAAGGTTTCGGAGGCCTAGTAGAGGCAATGCCCACACCGGGATCCTTGCTTTGCCGAATTCCGCATTCGAGCTTCTGCAAAACAGGCTGAGACAGCGTCTGCGTCCGGCTCCGGGCCGAGATTTTCACTTGACCCTCCCCCGCCCCATTTGTTAGGGTTACCAAAAATCGCACAAACTCAGAGGATTAGGATAAAAAGGAGGTGAAGACAAGGTAAGGTAATACTCTTGCTTTGGCGAGTCCATCACATGTAAGGGGGTATGAAATGAAGAAGTTTCTGGTTTTTGCTTTGCTCTGGACGGTTGTTGTTACCTTCGCCTCCTGCGGAGGGAAGGAAATGGAATTCGACCCGGCGATAGAGCAGGCCACCTTCACCGAGATCGAGCAGATTATCCCTACAGCCAGGGAAGCCCTAATAGATCTCGACGAGAGCATTAACAAGCGCATGCCTTCGAGGTATCGCGATGAGGCGCTCGAGGACTATAGGGTGGTCAGTGATTTCGTTGATATCATCCAGTTCTATTATCTTCCCGTACTCAATGCGAGAGCACATATTTCGAGGGCTTACCGGGAAATCGGCTTTGGTATGTACACGGAGGCCTCTGAAGATATCCAGGATGCAATCGATAATTTGAACAAAGCCGCCTTGAAATCAACCGAGGGGACGAAAGCCGGTTTCGACGAGGTGAAACGCGGCCTAATGGAGGTTGAAGCGATCTCCGACCAGTCGGCGGACCTGAATATGATCGCGCTCTCCGACGCCGCCAAGAAACTCAACATGCTTATAGAAAAGATTAAGCCTACCGTTGTGATGACGGAGGAAGGCGAAGCCCTGATTGAGGGTCAGCTATAGGCACGCCTGAGAGTCAGACCAGGCGAACAAGCGACGTTGCTCGAATATAGTTTGGGATGAAGCCCGGATGCTCTATCCGGGCTTCTTTATCTGGAATCTCCTGTCGGAAGCCGGTTCCGGTGATGAGTCGCTATCGCCGGGGCTGCTGTATACGAAGGCTTTCCGGGGTGCATTCGCCCCGTGGGGAAAACGCCAGTAGGTCCAGGGCATACTCAAGAGTCTCCTGACTCCGGCCATCCGGAAATGCTCCGGCATGTCGTGAAGCAGCCGCCCCCCCTGTATCTCGAACATATCCAGGTTGTGGGCGTACTTTTCCGGGCTGTCCTTGGCCCTCTTACGGATGATCGCACTGAAGATCGATACAATCCTCCTGCCGAGCGACAGCCCCTTACCGGAAGCGATGTAAATCCCCCTCACCGCCGGCGAGTGGAAGACAAGGTCCATATCAAGTTCCACCACCCAGGTGAGACGGCGCTCGCTGCTGAGATCGGCGCTTAAGGTGCGCTCGTGCACCTGCCTGGCGCGGCTCCGGGTAAAGCTCTCATACTCGAACCAGAGCTCCCGGTAATGCCAGTCGCTCACTATCCACTCGATTCTGCCCCTCCGGTCCCCATCCGCCCGCACCCACACTTCCAGACGCTCCCAGTCTTTTTCCCAGAACTTGATTAACTCGGCGGGGGCCAGGGTGACGAAGCGCCAGACCCAATAGAACTTGCCCTCGAGCCAGTATGGTTCATGGCCCGACCGATAGGGAAAGAGCCGGCTCTTCGGATCATTGACGTAGAGATATAGTGCGGGCGGCAGCGACCGCGGTATGAAGAACCACTCCACCAGGTAGAGTATCAGGCCGATAAGCACAATCGCTATCACGAAGCCCTTGAAGCCATGTCCTATTCGCACAGTATAACTTAAGGCTATCAGAGGAAGCGGTGCGACTGTGGCGGTCAGCAGGTCGTCGAACATGATCCACAGTATCAGCAATACCACCGGATAGAAGAGCGCTCCAAGATAGGGCACAAGTACGTTCCCATGGCCGAAGAGGGAGGCTATAGGGCTTATGAGCGCACCGTAACCCAGGGCCACCGCGGCACCGAGAAATACCTTGTACCTCGCAAAGAACATGCTGGCCGACGCCCGAAGCCGGAGAGGGTCGACAAGGCCTGCCGCGATTTTCTCACCTTCCGAATAAATGTCGGCTGCACCCTCATTCTCAGGCCGGATTTCAAGGGCATGATCGAGTAAGAGACGCCGCATAGCGCTCTGGTCATAAAGAGGAACCCGGGCCTTCGGTCTTGTGCCGACCAGCCTCAAGGCTGCGCGGACAAGCACCACCAAAGGCTTCAGTATGGTTGCAAGCATGAAGTAGCCCAAACGGGGGAGCCCGGCCGTGGGCCTGTTCAGTATCTTCCTGAAAACTTCAAGCGACAATCCCACGCGGCTCAGCGCCTTCAGGTTTACTATGCCTTTGAGCTCCAGGACACTCGCCCAGTAGTCACAAAAAAGGAAAGGCCCATCGAATTCCCGTGCTGCGGTTTCAGAAGGGACACCGAGAGAAAGCTCTTCCTGGATTCCGGCTCTCATGATTGGAGATACTACCACCACCCTGCCGCGCCGTCAACTTCCCCATTTCGGGAGAACCCCATATGAGCGCTAAACCCTGCCGTCCGGGTGCCGATCTTCTAGTTTGTGGAGGGGTCTTACGGGAGTCAACACCCGGAAGGCCTAGGGGATGAAGGCTGGAGCTATCCCGGACATTGTTTGATCCTCTCGCGCTTAGCCAGCTTTCATCCCTCCGTTTTTTTGTGGTCCCCCGGCGACAGCTCTGAGGAATAAGAGATTCTTCGCACCTTCTGGGGGGTCTTTCCGTTAGGTTTTTAGCGTTCTCGCAGGCTTTCTCCTAT
>Ga0180434_10007738_pt1 | contig 12040 bp, 10 predicted proteins | sample SS_ome_7_FD_132453 | JGI IMG/M metagenome (GOLD analysis project Ga0180434, IMG submission 132453) | Hypersaline lake sediment archaeal communities from the Salton Sea, California, USA - SS_1_D_2 metaG | ecosystem: Environmental > Aquatic > Non-marine Saline and Alkaline > Hypersaline >... | reverse complement strand
GAGAAGGGCCTTAATTCGGTTGTGGAGAAGCTGGTGGAGAAGGAGGCTGCGGCTGAAGAGCTGGACGCCAAGATAAAGGAGCATGACAAGAAGCTTGAAAGCGACGAGCAGAAGCTTGACCAGCTGACAAAGGATGTGCTGAAGGCCTCGGATCAAATCGAGATTACGAAAAGGCTCACCAAGCTCAGGGGGGACATAGAGCTGAGGAAGGACAGGATAGAGTCGAACAAGAGGGAAATGGAAAGGCTGGACGAAATGATTCAAAGGCTGAGGTCAGTCGACAGGAGCTACAGCCCGGCCATAAAATCCATCCTCAAGATGAAGGGAGTCTGCGGGACACTTTCCGACCTCATAATAGTGCCGCCGAAGTATAAGGTAGCCATTGACGTGGCTGGCGGGGGGCACATGAACGACGTGGTGGTGGAGAACACAGCCACAGCAGTGGCCGGTGTTAAATACCTCAAGGACAACAAGATTGGAAGGGCAAGGTTCCTTCCGCTTGACAAGCTGCAGGCCAGGCCAAGACGCAACCTGCCCAAGGGTGCCATAGGGTGGATGTCAAGCCTTATACATTTTGATGCAAAGCTCACCCCGGCCATGGAATACGTTTTCGGTTCAACAGCCTGCGTTGATAACATAGACAAGGCAAAGGACATAGCAAAGTCCGAGCGGGCAAGGATGGTGACGCTTGACGGCGACCTGATGGAGGCCTCCGGCGCGGTGACAGGAGGTTTCTACAAAAAGGGCAAGGGGGCCGGGCCGGATGTCAGCAAATACAGCGAGCAGAAAAGCAAGATACAGAAGGAAATAGACAGCCTTGCGATTGAGCTCACCAAGATGAATGGTGAGATGGAAAAGCTGGCCGCCCAGGAGAGCAAGACCACAACTACAAAATTCGAAAAGGAGAGGGCAGGCCTGGACGAGAGCCTCAAGAGGACGCGCGAGAAAAGGAAGGAGGCGGCTGAAAAGCAGCTGTCCCTGCAGCAGGAGATAGGCAAGCTGAACATCCAAAAGGCCAGGATAGAGGCAAACTTCGAAAACCTGAAGCTGCAGTGGAAGAGTCACATGCTTGAAAACGAGGGCGAAGGCGGGGATGCGAAAGGCAAGAAGAAGGCTAACAAAGAGGATAAGGAAAAGGCAATAATTGCCAGGCTGGAGCCGTTCGCGGATTACGAGGTGCCCATGCTCAAGAAGGAAGAAAGGGAGTCCATAGAGAGGATGAACAGCATGGGGCCGGTAAATATGAAGGCCCTGCAGGAATTCGGTTCACTGAAGGACGAGTTCGACGAGTTCAAGGGCAAAGTAGACAAGATACTTGGGGAAAAGAATTCCATAATGGAGACTATAGCCAAGATAGAGGAAAAGAAGAAGAAGGCTTTCAGTGTGACCATGAATGCCATCTCCAAGAATTTCAAAGAAACCTATAAGATACTCACCAATGGCGACGCGGAACTGGAGCTTGAGAACCCGGAGAGCGTGGAGTCCGGGCTCCTAATAAAGGCGCAGCCGCCCGGAAAGAAGCTGCTTAACATAGACAGCATGTCGGGCGGGGAGAAGACATTGACTGCTTTCGCCTTCCTGTTCGCCATACAGAAGTACAAGCCGGCGCCGTTCTACATGCTTGACGAGGCGGATGCCACACTGGATGCAAGGAACACCAAACAGGTGGCGGAGCTCGTGAAGAAGCAGACCAAGTTTGCCCAGTTCATAATAATATCCCACAATGACGCCCTCATAAGGGAAGCTGACCAGGTGTACGGCGTGACCATGGAAGAGGGCGAATCCAAAGTCATGGGCATAAAGCTCCCGCCCAACGGCAGCGAAACCAAAAACAACTGACTCTTTTCTGGAAAGCTTATAAGCCCGCTTGCCAAAATAGTCTTTTAAGGTGACAATGATGGAAGACTTGGAGCCCCCGGAAACTATATTGAGGTTAGGCTATGGCAGACCAACCAGTGCCCAAAAAGGGAAATGGCGGAATAGCCTTAGTCAGGAGGCTGTCTTCCAGGGCCAAAAGCAAGAGGTTTGACAGGTTCGAGCTGCAGGATCTTGCGCAGCAGGTTGTGGGAGCCTTCATATTCTCCGCGCCGTTCGCGGTGACCGAAGAGGTATGGAACCTGGCCAATGCCCTGACACCCTTCAGGTTCGTGATGATAATCTGCCTGACCGTCTTCATATCCGCGCTCATATTCTACTACACCAAGTTCCAGAAAGTGGCCATGGAAAACATAAGCAACTTCCATATACCAAAAAGGCTGCTTTCGCTTTTCATAGTATCCTACAGCGCTGCCTTTCTAGTCCTGTGGATGTTCGGGGTGATAGGCCAGGTGACTGACCCGTATTGGATAACCAAGCTTGTTGTATTCGTGGGGTTCTTCTCCTCGCTGGGCGCGGCCGCCGCAGATATACTGCGATAGTCCGCAAACTCTGGGGTGCGCAAAAGAATTAATTAGTTAGCGCCAAGAAAGACTCATGGCCGAAGTCAGGGAGACCGGGGCAGAAAATAAGACAGCCGAACTTATACGCAGCCAGACCGGTTCTGACGGCAGGCAGGGATGGCCGGTATGCGTGAAGGACAGGATATCCTATCACGAAGACCAGGTGGGCACAGGGAATGTTGCAGTTACCTTCCTCTGGACTATGAGGGACTATATAATCCCAAAGCTGGAGAAAAATAACCTGGCAATGGCAGCCAACTTCTATACCCCTGCAGGGCTCGAGGGCATGGTCCGCAACATACTGGGCAACCCCTGCATAAGGTACGTTATACTGCTTGGGAATGAATACTCGTCGCAGGAGGAAGGGAAGGATGCGGAACTCACCAGCGCAAACGCCATAAGGGCATTTTTTGAGAAGGGCGTGAACGCAGACAGGAAACTGCCTGGGTTCGAAAACGCAGTCTATTTTGACAAGAACATATCCAGTGAAGCGATAGAACAGGTCAGGAAGAATGTGGAGCTTATTGACCTCAACAGGAGGATGCCGGACAAGCCCTTGGAGGAAAAAATAGCCGAGGCAAACAGGCTGCTGAACACACTGGAAAAGAAGGGGCCTTTCATGGAGAAGCCGATGACGTTTGAATACGAGAGCGCCGAAGGCTCGTTCCCATACGAAGGCGGGGCCATGATGGTCAAGTGTGAAACAATCCCGGAGACATGGGTCGAGATAATGCATACTATATATAGGTACGGCCGCGACAACCTTATGGACGCGAACACAGACCGGTGGGTCAAAGAAATAAACAATTTCGTGGCTGTTGTCAGGAACCCGCAGAACACAGATCTGTCGCTGAACCCTTTCCTGGTGCCCATGACGCAGGAGAAGATAGAGGCCTACAAGAAAGAGATGCTTTCATCCGAGCTGCCCCAGGGAAAGGCTTACACCTACGGCAACAAGCTGAGGGCATATCTGCACTCAAATGCGGGGGACATAAAGAACCTGATAAGCAGCGAGGAATTCAAGGATTTCGAGTTCGGCAAGGGCCCGCACCTGGACGTTAACGTCCGCTACAGGGACAATATATGCGAAATCAACCAGATAAAGGATGCAATAGAGGTGCTGAAAAGGAACCTCTATTCAAAGTCCGTGGTTGCCATAACATGGCACGTGCATGAGGAGCTGATGAGGAAACACAAGAGCAGCCCATGCCTGGTCCTGCTGCAGTTTATAGTGCAGGACGAAAGGCTTAATGTGATGGCGTTCTTCCGGAGCCATGACATGGTTCAGGGTTGGCCGGAGAACGCATACGGCTGCGCTGCAATACAGAGGGAGGTCGCCCAAGCCATAGGCGTGGAGCCGGGCGCACTGACGATTGTTTCAGGCAGCGCCCAGATATACAGGCATTACTACAAACAGGTGAAGGACATGCTCCAGAACTTCAGGAAACAGAAAGAGAACTTCAAGGACCCCAGGGGCAATTTCACCATAATGCTCAGCGAAGGCAGGATTGTTGCGAGGCTCCTGCACCCAGAGAATGCAAGGGAACTGGAGGCCTTTGACGGAAAGACTGCAAAGGAAGTATACCGAAAAATAGCCTCCAAATGTAGCATCGGTGCTGAACATGCCATGTACATCGGCGCTGAACTGCAGAAGGCCGAGATTGCACTCTTCCAGAACCTGCCTTACGAGCAGGACAGGGGAGTCCGGGTTATCGTGAAAAACAGCCCAAAGCCTGCTGCAAACAGAAACAAATTTCTGATTAACCAGGATAAAAGGAAAGAGATCAAGGAAGGCATAGTGTACAGCAGGCAGCAGATGAAGGAATACAGAAGGGTTTTGGAGCAGATACGGCTCGATTCATTCTTTGTTTAGGTTTCTGGAACCCCGCAGGGTTTTTATTGCTAACAATGAATTATCTTTATGATAATACCCGACCATGAAATAAGGGCGCTGCTAAGCGAAGGAAAAATAGGAATAGAACCGCTGGACGATAGCCAGATAAAGTCCGCCTGTGTGGACCTAAGCCTGGGCTCCGAGTTCCGGGTTTTCAAGCATACGCACGAATCCTGCATAGACTCCATGATGCCAAAAGACTATACTGAAAGGGTAGTCATGGAAAACAGCAGGTTCATACTGCACCCTAGGGAATTCGTGCTTGGCATCACCAATGAAACCGTTTCACTGCCTGCTGATATAACAGGGTATGTGGACGGCAAGTCATCCCTCGGCAGGCTTGGCGTCACTGCGCATATCACATCCGGGTGGATTGACCCGGGTTTCAGCGGGAGGCTTGTGCTGGAGATATCCAACCTGGGGAAGATGCCGGTTGCCTTGTACTGCGGCATGAAAATATGCAAGATAATGTTCTTTACTATGACTTCGGCGAGCGAAGTGCCCTATAATATGAGACCGGACTCCAAATACATGGAACAGAATAGTGTCGAGCAGAGCAAGATACATGAGGATATCAAATAGGCTGTGTACCGAACCTATTTAAATAAAGCTAACATTTAGTTTAAACAAAGGTGGATTATAACGCTGAGACCAACTAAATGCTACAGGAGACTGGAAAAGCCTTATACCAGGCAGAGCAAGAGCAAGCCCAGAAAAAGCTATGTAAAAGGCGTGCCTGACAAGAAAATACACAGGTTCGAGATGGGGAACAAGAAAAAGGATTTCGGCCTCAAGGCCGAGCTTTGCGTTCAGAACCCTGTCCAGATAAGGCACAACGTTCTTGAGGCCGCGAGGATATCCGCCTCAAAACACCTCACCAATGAGCTCGGGGCAGAGAACTTCTTCATGAAAATACTTGTCTATCCGCACCATGTCCTGAGGGAAAATGCCCTTGCTACAGGGGCCGGCGCGGACAGGTTCCAGACAGGGATGAGAAAGGCTTTCGGCAAGCCTATAAGCACAGCCGCACAGATAAGGAAGAATCAAAGGATAATAGAGGTCATGGTTGACAAGAACAAGAGGGACGTTGCAAAAAGGGCATTGAAACTGGCTTCGGCAAAGGTGCCTTCGCCTTGCGTTATCAGGTTCAGCGGCTGATTTTTTTATATCGGTATTAATGTCAGGACGAATGATGTTATATACGGCGCCACATAGACGGATATTGCAAACGATACCACGCCTATCACTATGGCGTGCAGCCAGTCAAGGTTCCTGAAAAACAGCTTGATGAACAGCACCCATACCATTATGGGGAATATGAAGCCCGCAAGCGGGACGGCTGCTACGAAAGAGAGCATAAGTCCCATTATGCCGAAGATGTTTATGGCATTGATCAGCAGGATCACAATGAATGCATTTGCAACCTTTGTCTGTTCCCCTGTCTGCCTGCTGGTCATCATCAGGACCACCACAAGCAAGATGCCTGTTATGATGGTTGAAACAAAAAGGGTCACGCCCAGGCTTATCCAGTAGCTTGCTGATTGGGACGTGGCGAACTCGTATACGCTGTTGAGGTCAAATATGTTGAAGGGGAACTCCATATAGATAATTATGGCGGATGCTTAATAAAAATATCATCCGATGCCGCGGCTTCTTATGAAATCTGTTATGGTTTTTATATCGGCTTCAGAGCCCAGATCCAGCCAGTAGTCATTTATCCTGACAGTTCTTACTTTGTTGTTCCGGCACAACTCTGTGATGGCATCCGTTATCTCGTATTCCCCCCGCTCAGATTTTTTTATATGCCTAAGCGAATCGAATATGTCGGGGGTGAACTTGTAGAGTGCCGTGTTTATGAAACTGCCCACGAAAGATTTCGGCTTTTCGACAATCCTCTCCAGGAAGCCATTGTTCTGCACGAGAACCCCGAACCTTTCAGGGTTGTCATGCTCATAGCCCGCTACATGACAGAATTTATCGGCTTTGTTCAGCGCCGAAAGGTCTGACGGGGAATAGAGGTTATCGCCCATCAATGCAAGGAAATTCTCGCCACCAACCCACTGTTCCGCTGTCTTTATTGCGTGCCCGGTGCCCATCTGCTCCTTCTGCTCTATGAGCTCTGCATCCAGGCCATAGGAGCCCATAGTATCCAGGAAGCCTTCGACCATTTCTTTTTTGTAGCCCACGACTATGCCGACGTCACTGAAGCCGGCCTCATGCAGGTTCTTCATTATGAAATACAGCAATGGCTTGCCCGCAACCTTTATCAGCGGCTTGGGCCTTTCCAATGTAAGGGGCCTGAGCCTTAGGCCTTTGCCTGCAGCTAAAATCAATGCTTTCATTATTCAGAGATTTGTCGCCGAAATATTTAAACTTGGGCCCGTGTTTTGCCTCATTTTGGCCAAAATAACCCCAATTTTAGCCCCAGATTCAAATCCAATTTTTTATGCTTTTTATGGCGTAAAATGGATTAATTAAACTTTTGAAACAATATAAAGATATAAAAATTGTTTATATGAGCCATAAAAACCAACAGAAACCAAAACCACACGCTTCTGGAAACTGTTTCACCCAGTTTTAATATACCCCCTTGAATAAAGTATGTTCATAACTTCACTCAGTGGAGTTTTCAAGACAGGAGGGAAATTAAATGCAAATTAGGAAACTGCTTGCAGGTGGCTTAGCAGCGACAATGGCTGGAGCAACCCTTGCGTTCGGCGCGATAGCGGCGAGTTCCGATCTTGGTGACTTCGTTACCACAGGAACAGGCGGTTCATTGTCCTCACCGAGGATAGTGATCGGCAGCAGCGCAGGGAGTGCTACAGAATACCCAAAGGACGTTGCGGCCGCAGGCGACGTTGCAGCAGCAATGGCAGGTTATGCAACAGAGACTGTCAGCATAGCAGGTGGTTCGACAACATCGGTTTCAGGCGGCGCGGATGTCGCTACAACAAACAAGAAGATTTACTTCCGCAGCAAGCTGAACAGGGCAAGGAGCACACTGACATCATCACAGCTTCCGACCCTGCTTGCTTCAGGTACAGCCAGCGTTGACCTTTCAGGCACATACAGCTATGACCAATACCTGAACATAGGTGAGCGACAGACAGAGTTCGACAGGGACAACGGCGTCTTCAGCGGAGTCGACGACGACCCACAGCTCTACATAGACATGGGCACATCGGCTTCAGGAACACCGCTCTACAACTTCACAGTTGTGTTCAGCAAGGCGCTTAACGTAACCCATTCGGATGTGCAGGGCGGAACAATCAAAATAGCAAACGTTGAATACACAATCGGCGCGAATTCACAGTCCGGAACAGCAGGTGCCGCAGCAGACAGCAAGCTCGTCTTGCTTGGCGGTGCTGGCTCAACGGTTGTGGATGAGGGCGGTTCAGCCACTATATCACTAAACGATGTCGAGCACACTGTGGAAGTCAGCTCAGTAGCTGACACAAGCACCGCAGTGATAACCGTGGACGGCAAACTGAAGGAAGTAACAGAAGGCAACACATACTCGATAACAGGCGACCAGGGCACAGTTGACGTTTACGTCAAGGGTGTCTACTACGCAGGCGCAACAGGAACAGGCACGAGCCAGGTGGAGGTAACCATAGGGGCAAGCAAGCTTACCCTTGAGAACCACCAGACAGCAAAATCAGGGACAAGTGAAACCACAGTCCAGGGAACGCACGTATACATAACCGGTGATGACAGCGGCATAAGCAAGCTGGTCATCTCAGTTTCAGGGAAAGACTCCAGCAACAACTACATACTGGCTGGAGGAAGCTTCTGGGATCCGGTCTACAACTCGTTCAAGGTTGCGTTCCACGGAATGACGCCTCAGCTTGACTCTTCAGACAGGGACACAATCACAATAGACAACTCCGGAACAACCGGGGTGACTGCAGCATTCACTGACTACAGGGGTTACTCCGAAACGTTCCAGTTCATATACAACGGCACAGGCAACCCTGACCTTAACCAGTCGTCAACAAAGGCAATACACGTGCTTGAGGGCGAGACCGTATCGCTCAACGACTATGTGCTCATGGCACCAGAGCAGGAATCGGACTTCGGTCACATAATGCAGCTCACCGCTATGACTAACATAGACGGAAGCGAACCAAGGTTCACCCTTACCGATGCGCTCAGCGACACAACAATGACCTTTTACTTCTCCGGCAGCGCAGCAAACGACGCGTTCACCAAGACGTTCTACATCGACGGCCAGACATACTACGGGTACAACGTCACAGGAACAAGCAAGATGAACTTCACCTGGGGCGAAAGCACAGCATCATCAGGCGCAACAGGAACCAAGACCACAGTCTTCCCGCTGGTCAAGCTGGCAGGAGGAGAATACATAACCTTCATCAAGAACCAGACGCTCGGAACGGCATCCCAGAACGTAACTGACGGCTCTACTCACATACTTGAACTGCCAACAGGAGACCTTAACATATCCCTTTATGATAACAGGGTATATGTGAACACCACTGCATTCAATACAACAGTCACAGAAGACACAGAAGAAATAGCAGAATACGCAGGAGGACAGGTTTCGTGGGACATTGGTCTGACTCACCATGCCCAAATGGATGGTGGAGCAAACTATACACTCATATCATGGGTATCACCGCAGACCACATACCTCGGCACGGAGAACAACAGGAACCTTGTCGCATCGTTTGTGCTTCAGGAAGCTGACAACACCACAACCACCAAGGACGCCATCATAACGGGTATTGACTACTCGTCAACAGACGGCATCAGGGTGGAGCAGATAACAGGCGGCATCACTGGAGTGAGCGACGGTGAAACAAGGACAACCAACAGCAACATCAATGACTACCTGAACATATACGGCACAAAGATAACATGGGCAACCGTATCGGAGTCGCAGGGCAAGGTCGACATACTGTACCCTGACGACCAGGGCGTCATAACAGTAGGATTCGGTCTGAACCCGACGTTCTCGACCGCGGCCACAGGAGGCAGCTACGATGCTGCTTACAAGATAACCAACCCTGTAACACTGCTGGACAACGAAGTAACAACAACCTCATCGCTTGCATACGACCTTATACTGATTGGCGGACCATGCGCCAACACGGCCGTAGCAGAACTGCTTGCTGACGACGGAGTGACTTGTTCGAACTGGGCCTACAGCACCGGAATAATAAAGGAAGTAGCAAATGCCTTCGGTTCAGGCAAGAAGGCTCTCATCATCGCAGGCACGACAGCAGACGACACAAGGTCGCTTGCAGGGCAGGTACTCGACGGAACATTGAGCTACGAGGCATAAAGCCTCTGCGCAACAAAGGGATTATTTATTACCCTTTCTTTTCTTTTTTTTCACAAAACCAGACGTAAGTCTAAACTTTCTTTTCGATAAAAGACAGTATCTTTTCCACAACCTGCTCTTTTGTAAGTCTGGTGGTGTCAACCACAATATCATAATGCTTTCTGTCAAAGCAATCGATGCCATAATATTTTCTGTATCTCTTTCTGTCGCTCTCAGTCCTTTCCTCCAGCATTTTCCGGACCCCCTCCACGCTTTCCTGCCTCTCCTCGTCAGGCCTCTGGTTCCGGAAAACCCTTTCAGCCCCGATTCCCGGGTCCACTGCAAGAAACACCTTGACGGAATGCGGTATGAAGTGGAAGGACAGCCTGCCCTCCATCACAAAATCATCCTCCCTTTTTCCCAGTTTCCGCTGGTACTCGTCCGCATCCTCGTCGGTCCAGGCTTCGCTTTCCCCCAGCCTGTTGAGCTCGTCTATGGTGAGCCCGCGCTCCATTGCCATCTTTCCCCTCAGGTCCCCCATGGAATAGAACCTATACCCAAGCCTTTCAGCCAGCATCTTGCCTACGGTAGTCTTTCCCGAGCCCGGAAAGCCTGATATTGTTATTATCACCTTTACAACCCCTTCAAAAGCCTGATATCATTAATTTGCTTCTCGGTTATTATATCCGTTTCCAGCGCCACGTAGCCTTCGCCCACCATTCCCTTGAACGCCTTTATGTCGAGCTTGCCCTCACCAAGGCTCATGTGCAGGTCAGCTGTGCCGTCGTTGTCAGATATGTGGAAATAAGACGGTTTCAGCTCCATGAAACGTTTCACAAAGCCCACGTGCTCTTCGCCTATCTCGTGCGCGGTCACAGCGGCATGCCCGAAATCCAGGCACACTCTGTTGCCTGTTGCGGACAGTATTATTTCCATTTCCTCAGGGGTCGGCGCTACGCACTTGTGAGCCTTTTCCGGCCCGAACCATAGCGGAAGGTTCTCAACGACAATCCTCTTGTCCCTGAACTGTTTCAGCAGGTCTGTTGTGTTCTCCAGGGAACACTTATTATCCTCCAGCACTCCGGGGTGCACCACAACGAACCTGGAACTGAACCTGTCCGCAAGCTCCAATGCGAAATTCACAGCTGAAACAGTCTTGTCCCTCTTTTCTATGCTGGCGGGGTTCACACCGAACCTGGAATGCTCGCAATGCAATGTGACGGGAAGCCCGGTCTCCTGGAAAGGCGCGAAGTCCGCGCCTTCGATAGCCATAACCTCTGCAAAGTCGATATGTTTTGAAAGCTCCTTGAGCCTTCCCGCGTTGTCAGGGAAGAACTTGATGCCGATTTTCATAAGTTAGATAAGGTGAGAACAGACTTAAATGGCTTACCTGACCATGTCTTCCAGCTCTGATATCAGCCTTATTATCAGCTTTTCCTTCTCCGGGTCGTCCAGTATAAGGGTCCCCTTTGCGCCGAAAGACATTATCTGCTTGATTAGGTAGCCCAGCTTCATGTCGGACTGTGTCAGTGGTATCTGCCTTGTGAGGCCAGAAGGCCCGTAAGCAGCCCCTGAAAACACAAAGAATGCGTTATGAGTCCAGTAGGGCCCCATACCTGACACTACCTTTTCCATCACGCGCCTGAAATCGTCCTCTGTCCGCAGGCTCCCTGAGCCCCTTGCATGTATGTTCGCCCAGTTGAGCACGGGCTCTGTCTTCTGCGTCCTTTTCACTATCTCTATGACCTCTTCGAGGCTGCCGACCTGGTCCACTTTTCCCGTGGTCTCTATGCCGAGCTTCCCGTCAGTCCTTAACCCTGTCATTATCTCGTTTACCTTGTATACGACAAGCCTCATTGCCTGCTCCTTCGGCATCATGGAATAGAATGTCGGCTGTGTGTAGAATGTCCTGCAGTCCATTATGGAGGCTATGGTGCAGAACGTCTTCAGTATCTCGTCAGGCTGGTCTGAGAGCGAGTCATGGCTGAGCGAAAGCTCTATATTGAATTTGCTGGCTACGTCCTTTATCTTAAGCAGGTTGCCATAGTGCTCCTTGTACAGGTCTGATGTGGTTGATATATTGGAAAACAGTTCCTTCGGGAGTACAAACGCCTTTATGCCTATCTTGTACAACTCCTTCAGTATGGTCAGCACTTCGTCCGCGTTCCTGGCCACGGGTATCTTCTTGATGCCGTAAGCTACGCCTATCCTCATGCCCAGCCTTTCCTGTACTTTGAGCATCTTCTTCCTGATTATGGTTTCGTCGTACATAATCCCTCTATATTGCGCCTTATATCCTATGATGACCCCCTGATTGGTTCAGTCGGCATATCCTTCTTTATATTAGCATATTTATTATATATATGTAGTAACAAATACTAAAATTTGCCCCTTTCTGGCTAGAATACTACTGAAACAATT
>Ga0180434_10007737_pt1 | contig 12041 bp, 9 predicted proteins | sample SS_ome_7_FD_132453 | JGI IMG/M metagenome (GOLD analysis project Ga0180434, IMG submission 132453) | Hypersaline lake sediment archaeal communities from the Salton Sea, California, USA - SS_1_D_2 metaG | ecosystem: Environmental > Aquatic > Non-marine Saline and Alkaline > Hypersaline > Sediment... | reverse complement strand
TTTCTCGCCATTACACTCTCCCACTCTTACTGCGGCACAAGAAGCAGCTTGGCAACAGATCCATGCTGCTCAGATCGAGCTGATTGAGGGCGATGGTCAAAAGCCTGCCCCCGTCTTCCTGCTCCACGGTGTCACCGGGAGCGGCAAGACAGAGATTTACCTCCGTGCTCTGGATCAGGCAATCTCACTGGGCAAGCGAGGCATTGTCCTCGTCCCCGAGATCGCCCTCACCCCGCAGACCATCGAACGCTTCGCCTCGCGCTTTCCTGGGAGGGTGGGCGTGTTTCATAGCAAGCTTTCAATAGGTGAGCAGTTTGATGAGTGGTGGCAGATTAAAGGGGGGGCCTTCGATGTGGTCATTGGCTCCAGGGGAGCGATCTTCGCCCCCCTGCCTGACCTGGGGCTTATCGTCATCGACGAGGAGCACGAGTGGACCTATAAGCAGCAGGAGCACTCACCCCGCTACCATGCCCGCGATGTAGCTATCAGGCTGGCTGAGCTCAGTGGTTCAGTGGTGGTCTTGGGCAGCGCCACCCCTGACATCGTCAGCTACTATCGGAGCCAGATTGGCGACTATCGCCGATTAGAGCTACCGCAGCGGATCGCCAGGGCTGGGAAAAGAGAATCGGACTTACTGCCCAGAGTGGAGGTTGTCGACCTCAGAGAAGAGTTAAAGGCGGGGACTAGGAGCATCTTCAGCAGGTCGCTAGCCCGCGCGATGGAGCAAGCCTTAGCCGCAGGAGACCAGGTGATCCTGTTCCTCAATCGCAGGGGCACTTCCACCTTTGTTCAGTGCCGCGATTGTGGCTATGTGCTTCGCTGTCGCAGATGCGATGTTGCGCTGACCTACCACTCGACTGGTGAAGACCTAGTCTGCCATCAGTGCAATTATCGAACCCCGGTCCCCGATGTTTGCCCTCAATGCGGCAGCAAGCGGGTCAAGTTTCTCGGCATCGGCACCCAGAAGATTGAAGAGGAAACCGCCCGCGCCTTCCCTGACGCAAACTTGCTGCGCTGGGACCGCGATGCCACCAGAGGCAAGCATTCCCATGAGGAGATACTGGATAAGTTTGTCGCCCATGAGGCAGATGTCCTAATTGGCACCCAGATGATCGCCAAGGGCTTAGACCTGCCCCTGGTTACCCTGGTGGGAGTGATCAATGCCGACATCAGTCTTCACCTCCCCGATTTCAGAGCCAGCGAGCGCACCTTCCAAATCCTCAGTCAGGTTGCGGGCAGGGCAGGGCGAGGCGCGCGGGCAGGTCATGTCATTGTGCAGAGCTACACCCCTGAGCACTATGCCATCGCCTGCGCCGCCGGGCATGACTATAGCTCCTTTTATCAGCAGGAAATCTCCCTCCGCCGCCAGTATTCAAACCCTCCCTTCAGCCGATTGGCACGCCTCCTCTACACTAACCCCAGCAATGCTCAATGCCAGAGGGAGAGCCAGAGAATGCAGCAGTTGATTAAAGAGGAGAGGGACTCCTGGGGCATGGCGGATATCTCCCTGATTGGACCTTCCCCTGCTTTTATTCCCAGGATTCGTGGCAAGTTTCGCTGGCAGATCATTATTCGCGGCGACGATCCAGTTCGTCTTTTGGTGCGAGTGCCCATGCCTCAAGGCTGGATAGCGGACATCGACCCGGTGAGCCTGCTTTGACAGAGAAGCACCTCTAGGCTATAATCTTAATGTTGTTCCGCTCTGGGAAATATTCAAGGTTTGAATATCCGATGGCAGTTCTTCCCATTGTTTGCGAGCCCCACCCTGTGCTTCGCCAAAAAGCGAAGCGGGTGGGGAATATCGATGGATCAGTGCAGCGCCTCATCGACGATATGGTGGAGACGATGCATGAGGCTCGGGGCGCAGGGCTGGCGGCACCTCAGGTGGGGATTTCACTGCGGGTGATCGTTATTGAACTGCCCGGTGAAGAAACACTGGCTCTGGTCAATCCTCAGATAGTGAAGCGGTCCGGGGAACGCACGGTTGCAGAGGGATGTTTAAGCGTTCCCGGTTATCAGGGGGAGATCAAGCGCTCGGTTAAGGTGGTAGCAAAGGGGTTGGACCGTCACGGCAGGGAGGTCCGCGTCAAGGGAGGGGAACTCATGGCCCAGGCCTTGGAGCATGAGATCGACCACCTTAATGGCGTGTTATACATCGACCACCTGGAAAGCATAGATAAGCTATCAAAATTAGAGCCTGGGGTTGAAGCAACTGAAATATAGACCGGTCGAACTTTGCCAAGCGGGGCGGGACTTTTTTCGAGTTATGACGTTGCCTCAAAAGTCTCGCTTTTTTTGGGAATCAGGGGGCTTTTTATTAAAAAGGGTTGCTGATGAAAGGCAAGCTGCGCTTGAGGGCGAAAGAAGAAACCTTTGAGACCTTGCTACGGCTAAGGGACTCTCTGGGCCCGGTTGAGGCTTACCTCACTGGTGGCTTCGTGCGCGATACCCTATTGGGGCGCGCCACCGCCGATGTCGATATCGTTGTTGCGGCTCCGGCAATGAAGCTAGCTCCTGAGGTAGCTCATACCCTTGGGGGTAAATATGTGGCTCTGGATGAGGTGAACGAAATAGCAAGGGTGGTTCTGCGGCGGGAGGAACCCCTGCATCTCGATTTCTCCACCATGCGCGGCAGCATCGAGGAGGACCTATCCCAGCGGGACTTCACTATAGACGCCATCGCTGTAGACCTAAACGATATCGAGAAGCCAAGCCTCCCGTTCATCGATCCCTACGACGGGAGTCAAGACCTGGAGAGAAGGGTGGTGCGCGCCATCAGTGAGGCAGGTTTTGTCCATGATCCAGCGCGTCTCCTCCGTGGCCCGCGCCTGGCTGCTGAATTTGGCTTTGCTATCGATGGCAATACAAAGGCATTGATCCAGCGTCACCACGAGCTTATTGATACAGTCGCTGCAGAAAGGGTGCGAGATGAGCTTTGCCGTCTTATTGCTGCTCCCAGGGCTGCCCAATCACTGCGGCTGCTAGATGAGCTGGGCTTACTTTTGGTCATCCTCCCCGAGCTTTCCTCGACCAAGGGATCAGAGCAGCCCAAGGAGCACTTCTGGGACGTTTTTGAGCACTCGGTAGAGACCGTGGCTGCTATCGATTTTGTGCTCAGAACTGAAGTCTCGGTCTATTATGGGGCGGGAACTCTAGCCTTCGTTCCCTGGTCTTCAGAATTGGAGGAGCATTTCGAAGAGGAGATAAGTAGCGGTCATAGTAGGAAGACCCTGCTCAAGCTCGCTGCGCTGCTCCATGACGTGGCCAAGCCCGCGACTAAGGCTATGGATGAAAGGGGCAGGACTCGCTTTCTGGGGCATGCCAAGGAAGGCGCGAGCATTGCCGAGGGGATTATGGAGAGATTGAGATTCAGCTCCAGGGAGAAGGAGATGGTGCAGAAAATGGTGATGCATCACCTGCGTCCGGGACAGCTATCTGGAGAAGGGCTTCCCACCCATCGTGCCATCTACCGTTACTTCAGGGACACCGGAGATGTGGCCCTCGATACCATCTTTCTCAATCTTGCCGACCATCTCGCAACCCGGGGGCCTGAGCTTGATCTTGGGGAGTGGCAGGAGCAGGCACAAAAGCTGGCCTATGTACTAGAGGAGCGCTTCAGGGAGGAGAGCATCGTCTCACCACCCAAGCTGATTGACGGACATGATTTAATCGATATCTTCAGTCTGACGCCGGGGCCAAGGATAGGGAAGCTTTTGGAAGCAGTGCGCGAGGCGCAGGCTGCGGGGGACATCGCTACCAGGGAAGAGGCGCTTGGTTTCATCCAGAAGCGGCTTTCCCTTAAAGGAGCACAAAAACAAAATAGCCATTATCACCACTGACTGGAGTTCGAAAAAAGGATATCCAACCAGCCTTAGCTATCGAATAGCAGACTGGCATAACTCTAGATAGACCTATAGGGCGAAAAGAAAAAATGGGAAGAAGGAATAAGCTGACACTAATAGGCATCATTCTGCTGGTTGCCTTCGCCGCCTGTGTGATGCTGATCGACAAGATCGATCTGCCCCTTATTGGTGAAAGGGATGGGATGCGGCTGGGTCTCGACCTGCAAGGTGGAACCAACCTAATATATGAAGCGGACTTCAGTGATATCCCCAGCGGGGAGCGGTCGGGACGCCTGAGCGAGACCAAGCGAATCATCGAGAGACGGGTCGATGCACTGGGGGTCACCGAGCCCGTTATTCAAACTATGGGGGATGACCGCATTTCCATCCAGCTTCCTGGGATAACCGATATTGAGGAGGCCAAGGACCTGGTGGGTCAAACGGCAATTCTGGAGTTCTGGGAGCAGACCGAAAGCTCCGACGCTGTGACTGAGGAAGTTGCAGCTGGGGATGCCCAGATAGTAGTGAACAATGCCAGCAGCTTCAGCGTAGGCGATATCATCACCATCGGGCCGTGGCAGGATGCCTGGGACGAGGACGACGACAAAGCATTGACTGATGCTAGAACAATAGCAGACATCGACCAGGACACCAACACGCTTATGCTGGACTCCGCTCTCGCCCTAGATCATGAGCGCGGCGAGCCGGTACAAGGGTGGATTCCAGCCACCGGCACTATCGATGGGGAGGAGACGCCACTCACTGGCACCTACCTTAAGGACTCCTATCCCGACATAAGGGGTCAGACTAATGAGCCGGTTGTAGTTTTTGAGTGGGACTCTGATGGCGCCGAGCTCTTCTCGCAGATAACGGGTCGTCTCATCAATATGCCCCTGGGCATTGTCCTCGATAACGAGCTTATCTCTGCGCCGATGGTCAGAAGCCAGATAGAGGATGAGGGCATTATAGAGGGCCTTGATGTGGACCAGGCACAAAGGATATCTATCCAACTGGACACTGGTGCATTGCCCGTTCCTCTCGAACTGGTGCGGGAGCAAACGGTGGATGCCACCCTTGGTGAAGACTCGCTAGACAAGAGTCTGATAGCCGGGATAGTGGGGCTGGCGCTGGTTCTGGCGTTCATGATCATCTATTATCGCCTGCCCGGTGTTCTGGCCAGCCTTGCCTTGCTCATCTATAGCGCCTTTGTTCTCACCATTTTCAAGCTGGTTCCGGTGACCCTCACCCTGGCTGGTATTGCTGCTCTGATCCTCTCCATAGGTATGGCTGTTGATGCCAATATTCTTATCTTCGAACGGACAAAAGAGGAGTTAAGGGCGGGAAAAGGGCTTAAGGCTGCCATCGAGGCTGGGTTTCAGCGCGCTTGGCCCTCCATCCGTGATAGCAATGTTTCTACCTTTATTACCTGTGGTATTCTCTACTGGTTTGGCAACGAACTCGGTGCTGCCCCGGTGATGGGGTTTGCCCTAACCCTTTTTATCGGCGTGGCGGTGAGCATGTTCACCGCGATTATTGTTACGCGCACGTTTCTCCGCCTCATTGTCCTCACGCTGCTGGCGAGGAGAGTGGAGCTATTTCGACCATGATTTCGTTTTAAGGGAGAGGCTGGATGCTCGACTTTGTGGGCAAAAGAAAATGGTATTTCCTCTTCTCGGCACTGGTAATCCTGGTGGGGGTCGTTTCTCTCATCGCCAGTGGTCTCAATTGGGGTATTGAGTTTACCAGTGGCTCCTTGATGACTATAGACTTCGAGCAGGATGTGGATCAGCCGGACCTTCGCGATGAGATGGCGAACCTGGGGCACGACGATGCCATTATCCAGCGCACTGGAGAAGGCGATTTCCTCATCCGTACCAGGGAGCTAGAGCCGGAGGTGAGAGATCCAGCGACCGGCGAGGTGATAACGCCAGCAGAGCACGACACGATAGAGGAAGCACTGGAGCAGAGATTTGGGACGATCACCCAGTCTAGTTTCGAGTCTGTTTCCTCCATCGTGGCCCGGGAGATCGGGCGCAATGCCACCATCGCAGTTATCATTGCCGCCGTGGGCATCCTGCTCTATGTTACCTGGGCCTTTCGCCGGCTGGTGAGACCATTACGTTTTGGCGTCTGTGCCATCGTGGCGCTGGTTCATGATGTCCTCGTTGTTCTGGGCATGTACGCTCTTCTGGGCGCGTTCTTCAATATGGAGATTACTGTTATGTTCATCACCGGTGTTCTTGCTATCATCGGCTATAGCGTAAATGACACCATCGTGGTTTTCGACCGCATCCGGGAGAATATGGCCAAGAGGCCGGACAGCGACGTGGAGGAAACAATTAACAACAGCATTCTGGAGACACTGGGGCGCTCCCTCAACACCAGCCTAACTGCTCTCTTCGTCCTGCTGGCCCTGTTACTCTTCGGCGGGGCGACCATCCAAAACTTCGTCGTCGTCCTCATAATCGGTGTCGTAACCGGCACCTATAGCTCGGTGTGCATTGCCAGCCAGCTCCTGATCGTGTGGGAGAAGAGGGAGATCCCCAGGCTTTTCCGGCGGCTGCGACCGAGACGAGCGCTGCTCAGAGAGGCGTAAAAGGTGTTCCGCACCAGAACCAGTGCCGCCGGGCTTTCCATCATTTCCAATAGCCTCTTGATCCTGCTTAAGGTGACTGCGGGCATCCTCAGCGGCAGCATCAGCATCATCTCTGAGGCAATCCACAGCGGCATAGACCTTGTTGCGGCGGGCATTGCCTTTTTCAGCCTGCGGCTGGCAGGAAGGCCTGCGGATCGAGAGCACCCCTTTGGTCATGGCAAAATAGAGAATGTCAGCGGCACCATAGAGGCTGCCCTGATCTTTGTCGTCGCCGCCTTCATCGGTTATGAAGCAGTGGGACGAATCATAGAAGGGAAGGCACTCGAGTATCTGTCTTTAGGGATTGCGGTAATGGCAGTCTCTGTGGTGGTTAACGTTATCGTTTCCCGCCACCTGCTGCGGGTTGCCAGAGAAACCGATTCCCTAGCTCTGGAGGCCGATGCACGCCATCTAACCGCCGACATCTACACCTCGTTGGGGGTACTGGTAGCGCTAGTGGTAGTGCAAATAACGGGGCTTGACATCCTCGACCCTGTTATTGCGTTAATGGTCGTACTTTTCATCCTCAGGACAGCCTATGATGTGCTGAAGAGGTCCTTTGGTGGCCTGGTCGATGTCAGGCTTCCCAGTGGGGAAGAGGAGCTCATAGCCTCTTGCATCATGGAGCACTATGGGGAACTTCTGGGCTTTCATGAGCTGCGCACCCGAAAGGCAGGAAGGGAAAGACACATCGACCTTCACCTGGTAGTAGCCAAGACCGCCAGCGTGGAGGAGGCGCACCGCCTGTGCGACCACCTAGAGATCGACATCGAGAGCAAGCTCCCCCACTCCGTGGTTACCATCCACATCGAGCCTTGTGAGATGGAATGTGCGGAGTGCATCATTTCTTCCTGCCCCTTGATACAGACACGTTAAGCGAGACTTTCTCGCTCAGCCCAAATTGTGGGTTTCCTTAATTGCCTGAAGCAGCTCATCGATGGAGCGGGGTGCTCCTGCCTGAGGAGGCTGACCCAGGGGATCGACTATTTCATTCCCCAACAGCACATCAAAGGTGGCCCTCACCGATGAGGCCAGAGCAGGTAAGTCGTAGCCGCCCTCCAGGGTGAGGACAATTCGACCCTGGCAAAGCTCCTGGGCAAGCTTGTTTATGGTACCAACCATCTGGGCAAAGCCAGTGACGCTCAATCGCATCAGAGATATGTGATCACTCCAATGGGCATCGTAGCCAGCGGAAACCATGATCAGCTGGGGAGAAAAGCGCCTTGCCACCGGGGCCAGAATCTCTTCGAAGACCTGTAAGTACTCACTATCGCCGCACCAGGCGGGCAGAGAGGCATTAACCGTATAGCCTTCGCCAGGGCCAGCTCCGGTTTCATCGAAGCGGCCGCTCCCGGGGTAGAAGGGATACTGGTGGGTGGAGAAGTAGAGCACGCTGGAGTCATTGTAAAAGGTGTCCTGGGTTCCATTACCGTGATGGACATCGAAGTCAACAATCAGGATTCGTTCCAGCCCGTAGCTATTCAGGGCATGTTTGGCGGCGATGGCGATGTTGTTGAAAAGGCAGAACCCCATCGCTTCCCAGCGCAGGGCGTGGTGTCCCGGAGGCCTGACTAAGGCGAAGGCACTCTCCACCTCGCCGCTCAGCACCCCATCTACGGCTTTGACGACGCCGCCAGCGGCGTAGAGCGCCGCATCATATGAGGTTGGCGAGACCACGGTATCAGCATCAAGCCAACCGCCGCCCCTTTCAGCAAATGCTTGAACATAAGAGATAAAGCCCTGGGAGTGCACCGTTGACAGCTCCTCCAGCGAGGCGGCTCGAGGAGGGAGAGAGACAAGTTGCCCCATCAACTTGGTCTCCTCTAAGTGCCCCACAATCGCTACCAGCCTTTGCGCATTCTCCACGTGTTGCCCGGTATCATGTTCCAGATAGATAGGGTCATAGACCAATCCTACGCTCAAAGTTCCTCCTTCCCTGGAATAATACCAAACCCAGCATTTTCAGGCAATGAACTGGATTGCCGAGGGGGAAGTGCTGTGCTATACTCCCCCCAAGGAGGACGGATATGCCCCTGGATCTGGCCCAGGTAGTATCCCAGATAAAGGGGTTGGTGGCAAGGCTCAAGGCGGGCCAGAACGATAGGGAGCAGCACCTTGAGCTTGCCCTGGAGACACTTCGCTCTAACGCCGCCGATATCCAGCCGCTGAAAAGCAAGATCGACGCCAGCAAGACCACCTGGCTTGTCGCCGGGCTGATCGATGAGCTTGACCGGCGGCATGAAGCACCTCCTTGCCCTCAGAATTTCACCGTTCTCGCCACCGATGGCTCCCATATCGACGTGGACCGCCATAGCTCGGTGCCGTGCTGCCTGATCAATACCGGCAGCGCTGTGCTCCACTATGGAGAAAGTCCCGATGCCTCCCTCTTCAGCGAGGCCACTATCGTTGCCGACGACGAACTGGCGATCGTGGACCCCATTGGCAGCAAAAGAGAGGAGCTTATCGAGGGGCCGCTCCTCGGCCTCAAGAGGAGCGTGGAGGAATGCGTTGCGTTGGTAAAGGTGGCAAGCGAGCTTCCCCCGGAGAGGCCTGCCCTCGCTTTGCTCGATGGCTCGCTAATCCTGTGGGGGCTGACGGGGCGGCGCTTCCCCGATTTTGTCCGGGAGGCGCTTTTAGAAAAAGGTTATCTAGCAGCCTTCGACAGCCTGAAAAGGCTGAGCCAGGATAGAAATTTCGCCCTTGCCAGCTATATCAGCTTCCCCCGCAGCGCCGATGTGGTCAATGCTTTGCGAGTTGCCCTCTGTCCCCATGACCCCGCCGACTGCGACTTCCACTGCTCGGGAAAGCGACCCCCCGCAGGGAGGGAATGCGACCAGGTCAGCGGCATCCAGGACCGCGACATCTTTCGCCCGCTTCTAGGCTATGGCGAGAGGTCGCCCATTTTTGCCAGCGGTTCCCCATTTGTGCAGAAATACTATCGGGAGCACCAGATCCATTTCTTCTATTTGAAATTGGAGGATGAAATGGCAAGGGTTGAGGTGCCGCTCTGGGTGGCAGAGAGGGATGAGCTGGTGGGCCTGGTTCACGCCCTCGTCCTCGACCAGTGCCGGCGCGGGCATGGCTACCCGGTGGCGCTGATGGAGGCACACGAGAAGGCGGTGGTCACCACTGCCGACAGGGAGCAGTTCTGGCAGCTTGTTGAGATTGCACTGGCGGAGGACCGCCTCACCGTTAGAAGCTCAGGCAAAAAGAAGAGCAAGAGGCTGAGGTGGGTTTAGGATATACAGTCGCATTAAGTGGTGGCGCACTGGCTATATTTTGAGAAAGGAGGATAGCTCGATGCCGACCTACATTCTATTGATGCAGTTGACAGAACAGGGGATCAAGGACATCAAGAACGCACCCCAGCGGCTTGAACAAGCGGTCAAAGGCTTTGAAGCCATGGGAGGCAAGGTGACAAGTTTGTACACCGTCATGGGGGAATACGACTACGTTGCCATCGGCGAAGCTCCCAGCGATGAAGTCGGGATGACCTTCCTTCTCGGGCTGGGCTCCCAGGGGAACGTAAGGACGACGACGCTCAGGGCGTTCACTAGGGATGAGTTTGCACAGATGGTTAAGAAGCTGTCTTAGCCTCGTCGGCGAGGGCAAGGTATTGTGCCGACTCGAACGGAGCGTGACCGGGTGCCAGTGCGCCACCATGTGTCCAAGGAGGCATCTAACCCTTCGCATACTTTGCAAAGCGCAGGGACACGAGGCGTTAAAGGAGTTTTGATGTGAAATTCGAAAAGGCTGACATGGAAAAGCCGGTATGTCCATATTGTGAGAATGCATTGGACAAGTTATTGCTTCAGAAGAAGGGGATCGGGCTTATATTTCCAGTGAACGTGGTCTATTTCTGTCCCTATTGCAAGAAAGTACTGGGCACAGGACAGAGTCGTCTTGCACCAGGATAATCTCGAATAAGAAGCGTATGATTGGCAGCGGGGGTGGTTATGAAAACGCGCAAAACCTGGCGAGAAAAACTGGAGAAGGAGCAGGAGCCCCACGTGGTTGATGACCCGCGCGGACGCGGGAGGATGCTCATTCCCAGGCCGCTGGACGTTGATGCCCTGATGCGCAAGATCGAAAAGGGGAAGCTTGCCACCGTGGAGCAAATCAGAGACAGGCTGGCAAAGGACTATGATGCCGATTTCTCCTGCCCCATGACCACCGGGATTTTTATTCGGATTGCGGCTGAGACCGCAGAGGAGGATTTGAGCAGGGGGGAGAGGCAGATAACGCCCTACTGGCGGGTGGTCAAGGCCGATGGCGGCTTGAACGAAAAACTCCCCGGCGGCGTTGAGGCGCAGGCAGCCCGCTTGAGAGAAGAGGGGCACAGCATTGAGCCGGGCGTGGGCAAGAAGCCGCCGCGGGTAAAAGACTACGAGAAGGCGTTGCAGAGGGTGTGATGGTGGAGCAAGAGGCTAGGGGGGTGTGGGAATAAGTGGAGAAAGGATAAACTAGGGACATAAATCGCTATTTATAGGAGGTGCCAAAATGAGTAATGGCGGAAAGCCTTTTGGTATTCCTAAAGGATTCAAACCTGATCCCCATATAATTGCGAAAGCACAAGACTTTCTCAAGAGCTTTCAAACTTTTGAAAAAGAAAATGGGGTAACGCTTTTACTTCTGTATGATGGAAAGAGCGATGCTTTCTATTTGAATTGCCATCTAGATTCAAAGCTGCTTGCAACAAGAACCGATTTGGATGCAGTACTTGATCCTGAAGAAAGCGAAGTTTATAAACTAAACCGTGAAATCTACACTGACAATTATGCATACCGAAGGATGGAAAGCGATGCACTAAACAGGAGAGCTTTTGAAGATTTAGTGGTTGAATATGACAATTCATACAGGCCTGCAAAGCCACTCAAGGTTTTCGGTGGGCAGCATCGGGTCATGGCTATTATGGAGGCTGTCAAAAAGGAAGTCATAGTCACACATGGTGTTCGAGTTTACTTTGGTCTGACCACCGAACAAAAATTTGATATTGCAACAGCAAATAACACTTCGATCGCCGTGTCCAACGATCTACTAGACAGAATGCAGGAAGATTATCTAGGTGCCGAACTGAGAGGCTGGTGTCAAGAGGTAGGACTACTTAGTGAAGGACAAAATTTTGCAGACAGGAGAAGCCCTGAAGGAATTCCTACCGTGCGAATAGCGCGGACTTTGATGGTAAATTTCTATATCGGTAAAACGACACCAGAAGCTGATTTCCATGTTCCAGTAGTATGTTCGTCAGGTCCCGGCATAGATAACCATTATAAGAACTTGCGCGAAGGTAACACTATTGATTGGTCAGATGAGTCTTTAAAAACAATGGGGCGAGAATTCGCTCGACTCCATGCTCTCCAGCGAGCACGTGTGCTTAACAGAGATAAAGATAAGTATTTGGAGTTTGCAATTAAAGCAGTACATCCATGTGTAGCAGCAAGTTGGGCATATGCTGCTGGTCTCCTTCAAAGTAATCCTGAAGCACTAGCCAATCACTATAGCCTTGCAGACTTAGGTCCTCCAAGCGACCCCCTAAATGCGAAGGCTCTATTAAGTGCAAGGCT
>Ga0180434_10007736_pt1 | contig 12042 bp, 8 predicted proteins | sample SS_ome_7_FD_132453 | JGI IMG/M metagenome (GOLD analysis project Ga0180434, IMG submission 132453) | Hypersaline lake sediment archaeal communities from the Salton Sea, California, USA - SS_1_D_2 metaG | ecosystem: Environmental > Aquatic > Non-marine Saline and Alkaline > Hypersaline > Sediment... | reverse complement strand
TTGAGAAAGATCCGGGTAAGCCGGAAGGTACGGTCGTCATCGTCAATAGCGAACTCAAGAACTTCATCGGTACGCGGGAGGTCGTCATCATGTCAGAAAAGGCCGAGGAACCTGTCGCCGCGAGCGCGCCGATCGAAGCAGACCCGCGCTGTTGCGAGGAGCCTGTCGAGGAACCGTGCTGCGATTCGCCGCCGTCGGTCGGGCAGGAGGCCGCCGCGGACGCGCTTGTCGGGTTCACCGATTTCATGAAAGAGGCCAGCAAGGAAGGGCTCATCGACAAACGGGCGAAAAAGCTTATGGCGATCGCGCTGTCCATCTCGCAGCGGTGCGAACCGTGTCTCGTGATACACATGCGGAGCGCGTTGTCGATGGGGATATCCAAAGCCGAGATCGACGAAGCGGCGAACCTCGCCGTATCGTTCGGCGGCTGCACCGCAATGATGTTCTACAAGGACGTATGCAAAGAGCTGGGTATGTGACGGGCGCGGGCGGAAATGCCACAAAGGACTGTCGCCCCCTTCGGGGGCTCGAATGAGCGGGTGGCTCATACCCAGGGCTCGCTTCGCATCGCCCTGGGCTAAGTTCTGCCGCCTCCTTCGGAGGCTCAGGAAAAGCTCAGGCAAACGGTGGGGGCGGGTTCTTCGTGTGGCCCAGGACTTGCGGTGCGCGCCGTGGACTACAATCTGCCGCCTTCTCCCGAGGACGGAGAAGGCGTGGGAGGAGATAGCGAGAATCTCTTGTTGAGCCTCGTGTAGTTGCAGGAACATACGGTCAACGAGTGGGAACACTGCGTGCCGTGCCTGGCGCAGGTTCTCAACGGCAACTCTTCGAGGAGACGGGCGTCGGACAACCCGAGTGGTTTGCCCCGGTTAATGCGGCGCACGCCAACTTTAGGCGAACCGCTGGAAAAGGCAGGGCAAAACGTCGCACGCCGTGTCTGAGCTCTCGGCAAGTCGGCAGTCGAACGAAAGAGCGGCAGACCGCGTTACAGCAGAACCTCGCAGGAGGCCGTTCGAGCCCTGGAAGGGCGACGGAATATAGCCCAGGGCGATGCGAAGCGAGCCCTGGGTAAACCGCACCCAGAGTATGAGCCCTCGATAGAGGGCGACAGAAGGCGTTTCGGCAGTTGAAGAAAGCCCGGCGCAAGCGAGGGAGCGCGCTATATCATATGTCTAAGCCGCGTCTAGGGCCGCGCAGAGAGCGTCGCATGTCGCTGAGCCCTGGAAGGGTGACGGAATGTAGCCCAGGGCGATGCGCAGCGAGCCCTGGGTACACCGCACCCAGAGTACGAGCCCTCGATAGAGGGCGACAGAACAGGTTCGGGGAGCAACAAGATGCCGCGGTCGTATTGCAGTCTCATGTATCACATCGTGTTCTCCACGAAACAGCGCGAGCCGTGGTTGAGTGATGAGATACGCCCACGGATACACGAGTACCTTGGCGGTATTATTCGCAAGGACGGAGGAACGGCCCTCATTGTCAACGGTACGTCGGACCACGTGCATCTCCTTGCGAATCTGCACCAGGACAGATCGGTTTCACATATCGTACGCACCATGAAATCCAATTCAACCGGATGGATCCACAGAACGTTTCGGGATCTCGCGCAGTTCGCCTGGCAGGCCGGATACGGCGCATTTACCGTGAGCAGATCGCAGGTGGAGAGAACGCGTACGTACATCATGCGGCAGGCAGAACATCACAAGAAGCTCTCGTTCAAGGAAGAGTTCGTCGCGTTGCTCAACGCGCATAAGATCGAGTATGATGAACCGTACCTGTGGGATTAGGCCGTGGGGTGATGAGTTGGAGTTTCTGTCGCCCCCTACGGGGGCTCGAATGGTTGTGATGCGTGTACCCAGGGCTCGCTTCGCATCGCCCTGGGCTAAGTTCTGCCGCCTCCTTCGGAGGCTTAGGAACCGCTGATGCGCACGATAGGCGGCGAGTATTGGTCTTAGGCTTACCAGAACGCTGCCGCCTGCTTTGGAGGCTGGAAGCGGGTAAACTGTGGGCGGAGATCCGGGCTTCGTGCCCGCTGCCTCGGGGGCTCGCTTCGCATCGCCCTGGGCTAAGTTCTGCCGCCTCCTTCGGAGGCTTGACGAAGTGCAAGACGTGGCACGCGTGGTGCTTCGGCCGGTCCGGTACTAATAGGGCGGGACGTTTGGGTTGTAGGATGGGCGTCTCAGGCGCCGCACATACACCGATACGCATTCCCTATGAGTCGACCGCTCTTTCTTGAAACACAGGCCGGTCGATGCAGGGGAGTTAACCAGAAATAGCTTGAGAAGCCGAGTTTGAGGCGATGAAACATCAACCACCAGGATTGCTCCAGCGGGGTGTTGATCCCGAGGTTATCATGATGGCCTGCACGGCGGGGCACGTGGACCACGGGAAAACCGCGCTGGTGAAGCTGCTCACCGGGTGCAACACCGATCGGCTCAAAGCCGAACAGGAACGTGGGTTGACCATAGAGCTCGGGTTCGCACCGTGCTTTCTCGGCAACAACCTGTGCGTCGGTATTGTGGACGTGCCCGGTCACGAGAAGTTTATCAAGAACATGGTCGCGGGCGTATCGGGTATCGACATGACCATACTCGTTGTCGCCGCGGACGACGGGATCATGCCGCAGACCGTCGAACATTTCCAGATAATGGACCTGCTCGGTGTGCGTCACGGTATCGTCGCGCTCACCAAGACCGACCTCGTCCCCCCCGACCGTGTGCAGCAGGTCGCCGACGATATTCGCGCGTTCCTGGCGGGAACCTTCATGGAAGACGCACCGATCTGCCCGGTCTCGTCCGAGACGCTCGACGGTTTCGACCAGTTTTACGATGTGCTTGTCAAAGACGTAGCGGGTATTGTGAAGCGGCGCAAGGTCGGCGTGTTCAGAATGCCGATCGAACGGGTCTTCACGCAAAAAGGGTTCGGCACCGTGATATCGGGTATCCCCGTTGACGGGACGATCGCGGTCGGCGATCAGGTGGAAGCGGTCCCGGGCAACCAGACGGGCAAGATACGAGGTGTCCAACGGTTCCTGAGAGACGCCTCTGAGGGCGGCTACGGCCAGTGTCTCGCCCTGAACATCCCGGATTTCAACAGGAACCCGCCGGTACGGGGACAGGTGCTCTGCCTGCCGGGGTACTTGAAACCCGCCCGATTTTTCCACGTGAAACTCACGGCGGTCACCGGTCTCGAAAAACCGTTACGGAACGCTGAAGAGGTCAAGTTTCACACCGGCACCGTCGAAGAGCCCGGCAAACTCTATCTGCTTGAGGACAAAACGCTCGGGGGTGGGCAGACCGGTCTGGCGAGTATCGTGCTGTCCGATGCTGTCGCGGCTGCTGCACACGACAGGTTCATCATCCGGCGACCGAGTCCGGCGGAGACGGTCGCCGGCGGCGAGATACTTGCCGTCTCGTATACCGCTCAACGGCCGCGGAAGAAACAGACCCTCGACCGACTGAACTCGTACCTGGCGTCGCTCGAAGGCGCCGACCCGACGAGCGACGACGGTATCGACAGGAGGATAGCGTACTTCCTTCGCTCCGACCAGAGAAACGGTGCATCATTGGAAGAGATCTCAAGAACGATGCTCCTGCCGCCGGATGTCGTCAGCAAGAGCTTGTCGCGCCTTTCCGACGCGGAAGAGGTTATGGCGTTGGAGACCGACTACTTCATCCATCCGGAAGGATACCGTGCCTGCCTCGCGCAAGTCGAATCGCGTATAGAGCAGGTTGCTGCACAAAAGGGCCTGCTTAACATACCGATCAGTGATGTGCGGAAGGGATTGGACTGGCCACCCGCAGTGTGGAGCCGGATACAGAAGGATCTGGAACGTAAGAACATAGTCGTGGTGCGCGGTACCACATTCGTCCCGCAAACCGCCGTAAAAGAGCTCAACGAGGCGGATCGTACGCTCATGGCGAAACTGATAAACGTCTATGAGGACACCGGCTTCCATTCGCCACGCCCCGAGGAGTTGCCCGGTATGCTGCACGCACCGCAATCCCGGATCGACAGGTTGCTGGAACATCTCTGTAACGAAGGGAAGCTCGTCCGGGTTGCAAAGAACGTCGTGTTCAGCTATAACAATTTCAGCAAAGCGCAGGACATGGTCGTGAACATTATCAGGGAAAAGGGCGTGCTTAACTCCGCGGATTTCAAGTACAGCATCGACTCAACGCGCAAGTACGCACTGGCGATACTCGATTTTCTCGATTCGCGCAGAGTGACCATGCGGGTGCAGAACGACAGGAAACTGAACCCCGACTACCAGAGGTATCTGCTCTAGCTATGAAACCGCCGGTATACCCGAAAGCGTTGATCATAATGGCGCTCGTGGCCGCGCTAGCGTTGCTGGTCGTCGGTATCGTGCGCGGCCACAAGGTGTATGACGCCGATGCAGAGGAGATCGGCCTGGTCGCGTTCCACAGGATCAGCGATCGCCAACTGGTTATAGATGCGACGTTCGGCGGCGTCGCTCGGAGGGCGGAAAAGCTCTACTCGACCTATGACAGAACGCAGCCGAGAGGCAAACAGGCGTGCCCTACCTGAAAGTAGGAGAACCAACGCAGCCATGGTGGCTGCATACCGTTGCTAGGTGTGATTAAGCGAAGAATAGTCCAAACCGTCTCGCTGGTGCTGTTGCATAGCTCATGGGGCCCGGAGCTCAAGTGGTTGTGCAACCCGGTGCTGAGCTGCCACTCGTGTGTCCTCTCCTGGTTCGCCTGTCCGATCGGCGTGTTCGTCCATTACGCTGGCTACCACGTGTTCCCGTACCTGGCGGTCGGCACAATTCTTCTGTTGGGCGTGTTGTTCGGACGGCTTTTCTGCGGCTGGGTCTGCCCGTTCGGGTTCCTTCAAGATCTGTTGCACAAGATCCCGAGCAAGAAGTTCACCTTGCCCAAATGGACGAACAATATAAAGTACCTCGTGCTGGTCGGGATGGTGTTCCTCATTCCGTTTCTGCTCGGCGAACGGACGGCGTACTCCTTCTGCCGGGTTTGTCCGGCATCGGCGATACAGGTGACGATGCCGGACATCATCAGCACCCGGTTCCAGTCGATTGACATCGCTACGGTGGTGAAACTGGCGATACTGGTCGGGGTGCTCGTGCTGGTCATCTTCAGCAGCCGGGCGTTCTGCAAAACCATGTGCCCGATCGGGGCAATGATGGCTCCGCTCAATCTTGTGAGTTTCTGGATCGTCAAACCGCCGAAGAACTGCATTTCCTGCGCGAAATGCGACCGGGCGTGTCCCACCGACGTGTCGCCTTCCTCAAGAATCTCGGAAGGTATCCCTGCCAACCGCACGCTTGACTGCGTCGTCTGCCACGACTGCCAACCGCCCTGCCCGCAGAAAAACGAAAGCTCCGACACGTAAGAAAGCGACCGCTATTCTATCGCTTCCACCCTCATTCTATGGTAAAATAACCCTAACGCGAAGCGGAGATATCCGAAAAGGTGCCCGGAAATGGTACGAGACAGTTCCAGAAACGCAACGGCCACTATGTCCCCGGGGAGGACGCCGAGCAGGGTGTGCGCCGCGTGCCGGCTGACCCTGTTTCTGATCAGCACGATTGTCGTTGTTGCGACTATATGTTCCGTCCTATCTGTTGCTCCTGCTTTCGCCGAGCAGACCCGGCAGGTGTACCGTCTGAACTACACAGACAGCGGGATATCCCTCGAAATCCCCATGGTTCTCGAAAGAAGAGAGGTTATATTCAAGAAAGAACACGATTTCGGCAGGCGTAACATCGTGCGGGGCGCGTTGCCGACAGGACCGAACGAAGGCGACTTCATCGGGTTCGCGTGGGATGAGGCCGAACGCAGACTCTACCTCGATCTCAACCAGAACCTTGACCTCACCGATGACCCGGGTGGAACGTACGAAGCCGGTGCGGACTCCTACTATCACGATTTCGAACACGTCCGACTCAAACGTATTTACGACGGTGCGACCATACCATACGTCATTGACATGGAATTTTACAGCGAACGGTACGTCGAGACGACCGTCAACTCGGGTTGGCGGGGCGAGATCGAACTGAACGGCGAGCGGTGGCCCGTCGCGGTTGCGGATAACCTCGACGGGAGGTTCGGGAAAGGTGACACGCTCATCCTGGGCACATTCCACTGCTCGTTCGTGCCGAGGATACTTATGTTCGACGATGCCCGGTACGATCTTGACTTCGCCTTCGAGCCCGGCGAAGGCCAACCGGATCTCATACTGACGTTCGCACCCTCTCAATCACCGCTCGGCGAGCTGACGCTCAACGGCCGATTCGTCAACCGGCTGGTACTCAAGGAGAGCGACGACGGCGCGTCGCTTGTCATCCTCAACTCGCCCAGCGGAACGGCACAGATGCCCACAGGCGAGTACGTGGTGGAAGAAGTGTATCTGAAAGACGAGACTACCGGCCGGTCGTTCGAGGCCGACACGCGCGCCCGAGTGTTTATTACACAGGAGAAGGCGGACACGCTGACCATCGGTGGGCCGTTACGGCACAAGCTCACCGTGAACCGGTGGGGAAACGCACTGGTACTGAGCTATCTTCTGGTTGGAGCGGGCGGCGAGTCGTATACCGATCCGCAGCAGGAGTCGTCAAAAGCTCCCGGATTCGCCATCTATAAGGGAGATACGCGGATCGCTTCCGGCTCGTTCGAGTATGGGTGAGGCGGCTCGTGTTCGTACTCATGGAGAGTACCCTTCACGACGTTCGGCGAGCTCAAACTAGTCGCTTCGCAGAACATCGGCGATCTGGGACCGAATGAGAGCGAGCCGGTCGTCTATAACTGGCACCTGGCGTGGAACCTGGTCACGCTTGTACCGTGGCTGGCGCTTGTTGGGTTGTTGTTCCTCAAGCCGAATCGCGAGTGGCGGGCGTGGGTAGTCCTCGTGCCGATAGTAGGGATATACGCAGTGTTCATGTTGTTAGGCCGCGCAATCTATCTGATGCCGACGGATGCAGCGTTTGGAGCGGTGATACCGATCAGCCTCGGTGCGCTCTGGCTGCTCTCCTACAAACTGGAACCGCTTGAGGGGTCTGCGACGTTCTTTGCCGCAGCAGGTATCATGGCGGCAGCTGGCGTAGCGAGTATCATATGCTTCAGCGGACTGGCCGTTTCGCCCGGCACGGTCATTTCCCTTGTCATGTACGCCGTGATAGGTTGTATCGTGCTGCTCGCTCTGACCGGCGCACGATTCTTCTCCCGCAGGAACTACACACGAGGCCGATTTATGGGCTGGCTCGTCCTGTGTCTCATCGTCCTGCTCGCCTGCGTGGCTGCGCCGTTCGCCGTGATCGCGTCGATGACCTTAGGAGTGCTGTCTCTGGTCGCCATACCACTGTACGGAACGGTGTTCGGCATTGTCATATACCTCCTTCTGCTGCCGTTCATGATCCTGGCGTTCCGCAACAGTCTCTACCGGGAGCGGTTCGAGTCGATCTTCGGCTTCGCGACCGAAGGAACTGAACCGCCGACGGAGGAAACAACACTCGCCGACGAATCCGGCAAGGGGGTAGCTGAATGAAGAGATTGACCTTCGGACTTCTCGCAGCCGTGCTGGGGCTGTCCGTGGCGACCGCCTCGTTCGGCCTCGAGGTGCCGCTCACGTGCGAACGGCATCCTGACGAGGCGGAATCGTTCCGACCGGGCGGCGCTGCGACGCTGCAGAAATCGCTGGATCGACCGGCGGGCGAATGGAAGCTCCCCGAATTGAACAGCAAACAGCCCATCTACGCGTTCGCAGAATTGGGAGAGAAGAAATGCCTTCTGGTTCTCGATCGCCAGAAAGCGGACGATTTTTTCTACAATCGACTCTATTTCGACTCGAATGGGAACGGCGATCTGACGGATGATACCGTAATCGATGGCACTTTCACGGTGGAAAACGACGAGTTTTGCCGCGCCCAGTTCCCGGGGATCGATACTACGGTGGACCTCGCCGGAAAATCGCTCCCGTACAGCTTTCGGATGGACGTTTTCTACTTCTACTTCGGGGACGAGGGGAAACCGGACACGGAACTCCGCCAGGAGCATATCCAGCAGAACTTCAACCTCGTCGTCGTCGCCAACTGTTCCTACGTCGGCGAATTCGATCTGGACGGTCAGCGGTATCGCGTGGTGCTCGGCGACGGCAATACCAATGGACGTTTCGATGATAGACTCTCGGTAACGCACGCGCAGATAGCTTCATACAGAGCCGTCTTGCCCGTTGGAGACGAGTTCTATGTGACCGCCGGCGAGGAGATCAGCGTTTATGCTGCACAGCCCTTCGGCGATATGCTCGTTGTCGCCGGCCAACTACTCGAGGTAGCCGTCGATATCGCTGAAAGCAAGATGATTTTGACACCGGTCACCGAAGGACTGGCACCACTCACACTTGCTATGGCGACCGAACGGATCACGATGTATACCGAGGACGGCTCACGCTGCGTGATGATGTATCGACCTGGCACGGAGGTCATGATCCCCCAAGGCACCTACCAGTTTCTCAACTACACCGTCCGGCGCAAAGACGAACAAGGTGATGAATGGCTTCTTGTGGCGCAAGCGACGACGGACAGCCCGTCGGTCACCGTTGGTGGAGGAGGCGATGCCGTTCTGAAGTGCGGCGAACCCTATGTGCCGACGGCCGACGTGCCTGAATGGAGCAGGCAAGCCGTGAGAGAAGGGCAAACGCAGGTCCCATTGATGTTCACCGTCATCGGGGCGGGTAGAGAGGTCCTGGCGGAGCTGACACGCCTTTCCGGGACACGCACCCGTATCGCCCTGTCCCAGGGAAACCGCAATCGGCCAAAAGAGCCCACCTACATTATCGCCAGAGCCGACGGCGAGATCGTCACCCAGGGCTCATTCGAGTATGGGTGAGGCTTCAGCTGCGCGGCCACATGGGTTGGCCCGGAAGCGAACACGACCTACCAGATCGTCTCCAAGTACCAGGTAGGACCTTTCACGACAACGCCCCAACGCAGCATGCTCGAGTTCTAGAGAGTCACTTGAACAGTCCGGGGAAACCCTTCTGGACAGCAAGGTTTTCTCACATGGCCCCTTGCAAAGACTTTCTGTGCCACACTGCCCGCCACTAGGGCGGCAGGACGGGACCGTAGGGGCGGTTCGCGAACCGCCCTTATGGTCTCGCGATGTTCGCCCCATTACTCGGAAGCGACTGTCATCGTTCCCCACCGGGCGGTCCGTGCACACAGACCGTCTGCTCTCACTGGGAAGGGAATTCGGGTTAGCGCCTCTAACAAAAGGAAGGTAGGACGGGGGTCTCGTCAAAGATGCGCCGTGTTGAAAACTCGCCGTGGCGAGGCCTACCCGTCATCTCATGGGCTCGCCATGGCGAGTGTTCCACAAGACGCCCATGCCACGTCAATAGTAAGTCATTTTGGTAGTGATTCTTATTCGAATTGGACTCCAAAACTCCTGTAGAAGTCGTAGGTGATCTCGCGCAACGGTCCGATCTCGTCGGCGTCGATCGTGCCGTCCTCCAGAAGGGCAGTAACCGTGCTCGACCAGTCCGATCGCGCTTTCTCGTATCCATCCGCATCAGCTCCCGTGCTTCTACACGGTTCTGCATCCATCACCAGAGTCGCAAGAGAATTGAGTTCGGCTGCGTCTGGATGTTCTGCTTGAGCTCTCATAAGGAAGGCGTAAATATAGTCGTTGGACTTCTGCGTTTCAGCTTCCACATGCAGGAGGTAGAAATGCTCACGGAGCCGTGAAAGCTCGGCAAGCGCTTGCTGGGTTTGCCCGTCGCGTAGGGCGTTTTCAGCCTTGCGAGTGAGGACATAGAGTCTTTTCGTCCATGCGCACCAATCGTCCACTTTCGAGAACCGGGGTGGATAGACTTCAGCAGCTTCCGAGTAGAGCTTCTTCACGGGCTGGACGAAATTGCGCTTGAACTCCTGCGACGCTTCAATGGCCCTCTCCTCCTGCAACAGATCCAGCGTCTTGACATAGCTCTCCGCTAGCAGGACCATCGAGCGGTCCCAGAGCCTATCGAGGTGAGCGGCAGCCAACGGGCTCCGCGGTGGCGACCCTCACCCCGCACAGGCGGCGCGCGGCAGCGCTATCGCAAGCATCATCACCGCAACCGCAGCAATCGTTCGCGCGTTCATTCCCGAACTTCCACCCTCAAGGTAACCCCTGACAACGTATCATACGGATTTCCGCCGCACGTTCAACAGTCACTCTGCGTCTGTCTTCACCTCAATGACAAAGCCATCATAGGCCCTGCCCTTTTCCAGCTTCAGCCTCTTAAAGGTTTCATACCCTCCCATACCTGCAACGGCGTACTGAAGATCGATTTCGCCTTCGGGAAGATAGATCTCCCAGATTCCGTCGTCGTTGATGACAGGATCATAGCGGTTGGAGGATCTGAATGCCATCAGGTTTTTCCATCCTGCGGGAGCCTTCCCTGTCTTGGCATCGACGAACTTCCCTTTCACTAGGATACCTTCCTCAATTTCCACGATTATCTCAACCGTCTCGCCCGGTGCGGCACTGAACGAAGGAGGCGACCCGCACACGTACTTTCTTCCTTCCGGTGTCGTCGGGAAGTACCAGATGTTATAATGTCCGGGCTTCACATCAGCCAGTGAAAAGGTCCCTTCGCTACCCCTTTCACATTCCCGATTAGCGCCGGGTCCGCACAGAAGGACGCGTGCGCTCGTCGCCGGTTCCGGCTCACCGGTTTCCTTCACAATGACCGTTCCTTTGACGACAGCCCCGGGGGAGAGCTGGAATACGGTCTTCTCATCGCGGCCGGGAGTGAGCCAGGTCTGTTCCATTGCGTAGCCTGGACTGGAGATTTCCAACGACACCGCATCGCTCTCGTCGAATCTCGTCAACTCGAATCGCCCCTCCTCGTCAGCAGCATACGTGAAATCGAGTTTGTCGCGGAAAAACGCCGTGGCCGGAAAACCATCAAGGTGCCCCTGGCGCATGCCGACAACCCTGATTTCGGCACCGGGTATAGCCTTTCCGTCCTGGTTCAGGACGGTCCCAGTCCAGTGGTCTTCGCCTTTGTGGAGCACGAGTTCACATTCAACATCCTCATTGATCTGAACTCCGCGGTATGCCACATCATATCCCTCGGCATCGCAACCGACGATACCACGCCCTGAAACCTTGTCGCTCACCGGCCTGAACACGAACTCCGCCTTACCATCGGCACCTGTGCGGGTTGTCTCAGCGTGAGCCACCTCCTCACCTTGCTGGTAGAGGGTCAACGATAAACTGAGCGGGGCATCAGGAATAGGTTTCCCCCCGTCATCGACCACTGTGATCCGATACAACGACCCTTCAGATACGGGTTTCAGTACAGCCTCAAAGTCGATACTGTCGCTGGGCGCTCTGGCCAACAGGGACTTATAGCCGTCGGCGGAAACTCTCAAAGAAACTTCACCAGATGCCAGGCGCTCTACGACAAATTCTCCGTTCTCGTCGCTCTTGATCGGTTTTGATTGGAGCCGCATATCCTGCGGCACCATGTCCCACGAGGTCACCTGGACGCGTGCTCCTTCAATGGGCTCGCCCTCTCCATCGACCACACGACCAATCAGCGCGTTGAGGTACTGCTTCGCCTCGAACCTGATCGGCACACCGGGATCGAGCTCGGCAAGATCGATAGTTGCGTTCCCGTAATCATAATCTCGGTTGTCGTCGTGATCAGAAGACCACCACGCGTAATAGCTCGCCTTAGGGCACAACTGCTTCACGGTGAACTCCCCATCGGCATCCGTGCGAGGTTCCGCCCGCACGCGGTAAAGGTTGCTCTCGTTTAGCCTCAGATCAAGGTAGAATTTCAGGTCACCGGCCGGTAGACCTTGCATGTTGACGACCTCGCCTTCGTAGTCAGCGGTCGGCTCGAGGGGTATCGTCGCTTCAGTTGATCCCGCCTTCAGCCCAACCAATCCCGCGCTGGTCTTGTCCTGGCTCACAGCAAACAGCGCAAAGTCTCTGTGCTTCGGCGCGACTTTCACGGTGAACGCGCCCGATTCGTCAGTTTTCACCTCCGGTACGCTCGAATGGATGT